>Ga0105047_10001011_pt1 | contig 49594 bp, 35 predicted proteins | sample MAT04_FD_78384 | JGI IMG/M metagenome (GOLD analysis project Ga0105047, IMG submission 78384) | Freshwater microbial communities from Lake Fryxell liftoff mats and glacier meltwater in Antarctica - MAT-04 (megahit assembly) | ecosystem: Environmental > Aquatic > Freshwater > Ice > Liftoff...
AGTTTCATCAACGGCGTGCGGCGGATTTTGTCCAGTTGTTTCATGCTCTTCGGTACGCGCTTATCGAAGCCGTTGATAAATTCCACCGCATATTTGCGCCGCTGGTTTTGATTGAGCAAGTCCTTTGAATAATTCTCCATCGTTAGATACCACTTCTCCCCTTCTCCGTGCTGGGTGCAAAATTCACACATGACGTGCCTCCTGATTGATATATGTCACTGTAAGGAATAAAGCAGTCTCCTGCTTACTTGGAGATTGCTCACTGCACTGGCGTGCAGCGCAAGTGTCGGGCAAAATTCAAGAGCGCCCCCGCAAAGACATACGAATGACGATATTTTCAACCAGTATATCCACTCCCCGCTGTGCGCCAAGTGACATTATTCCTATTAAAGCGAACGCGGCGTCCCTTGCGAGACGCCGCGTTTATTTTGTTGTAAAAAATTGCTGAGTAGTTACAAAAAATTAGTCGTTATATTTCTTTTCGATATCAGCGATCATCTTCTGGCGTTCCTTGATCCTATCGCCTTCCGGTACACCCTGGAAGCGGGTGCGTTCGCTGGCGAACCAGAGAATTATAAGGAAAACGGACAGCCCCACGACCAAATATCCAACCAACTGGTTAGGCGGTTGGAAACCCACCCAAGCCAGAACCAAGCCGCCAAGGACGGCAAGGACGGCGATCGGTTTGGAGAGTGCGCCAAGATCGAAAGGTCCCTTCTGTATCCAGGTTTTGCCTTCGGCAAAAATTCCAGCCGCAACCGGCATAACGTAGGAAATGTAAAGAAAGACTGCGCATCCGGCAGCAAGCACGATGAAGGCTCCGCCGTACAGGCAGGATAAAAATGCCAATGCTGCGCTGACCCAAATCGAAACTGTGGGAACGCGGCGTTCAACGCTAACACTGCTCAAAGCCTTCGAGAAAGGAAGACCGTCATCGCGGGCGAAGGCATACATCATGCGCGAACAGGATGTGACGCAAGCAAGTCCGCACAAATAATTGGCGAATACAATGCCGACATAGAGCAAGTCAAGCAGAGGAGAGGGCATGGTGGAACTGGACATCATCCAATAGATAACGTTCCAGCCCTGGGCTGCGCCTTCTTTTACATCCGGCATTGCCAGCACAAATGAACAGACCATAAAATAGCCAAAGATCATCGAGTAAAAGACGGCTTGCCACATTCCTTTCGGAACATTGATCTGGGCATCATGGGTTTCTTCAGATGTGTGAGCCGAAGCATCGTAGCCTGTGATGGTGTAGGTTACAAGCAGGAGCCCGACCACAAAGGCATACAGAATGCTTTTTGCTTGCGGCATAACACCGCCGCCGGCATCACCAGTGAAGTTGGTAAACGTCCATAAGCGGGAGAAATCAAGGTGTGCAACAGGAGCAAATGCCAGCAGGGCGAGGGTCAATGAGATTGCGACGGCAAAGATCACATATCCGCTCAGGTCGGTGAGTTTGGTGGTGAGGCTGATGCCAAAATGGTTAAGGGCTGCATGACTAATGATGATCACACCAACGCCAGCCAGCCAGATCATTCCGGGCAAACCTGCCGTAGCTTGCCAGGCAGCGCCGGAAACATCCATATGGAAAACACCCTTTAGAACCAGGTCACGGAAAAGTTGAAAAACGCCAGCATCCACCGAGGAAATTACGAAAACAAGTCCCAGTAGATTGAACCAGGCAGTCACCCAGCCCCAGGCGCGTCCACCAAGGATGGAACTCCAATGGTAAAGTCCGCCTGCGGTTGGGTAGGAAGAGGCAATCTGACCCATTGCAAAGGAAACGATGAGGGCAAACACTCCACCCACCAGCCAGCCAATACCAATACCAGCGCCGCCTGTCGCGCTAAACGCGAAGGGGAAAGCCGTGATACCACCTGCAAGTATACAAATGATCGAGAATGAAATCGCAAAGTTTGAGAACCCGCTCATACGGCGGGAAAGTTCTTGCGCATACCCCATGCTATGTAATACTTTCTTGTCGTGCTCCATGCTTTTGTCAGCCATTTTCGTAATTCTCCTTGTGCTAATTTTTATTACATCAGGAAATCGAACTTACGAAGAGCAATTTAATAACATTCTCTATACGCAACCTCCTCTCCTTCCACGAGTGGAAGGCTCCTCCGACGAATAGTATTCCTTGAAAACACCAGCAAAAGGTGTGCCACAATTTGAAACTTTATGACACAATTTGAAGCATTATGTCACAGAATTGCCCTTGTGCAAATAGAAATTATGTTCTAAAATTGGATTATGGACTCGTTGGATACCCTCAAATTGTTGACTTCTCAAATGTCTTTTGAGGCAGATGGAGAACCGCGCATCTCTTCTGCATCCCCGGCCTGTTTCAGTCCGAAGGAAAGGGATCAAGCTTTTACACATCCCGCCCAACTGCCTAACGGGCAGAAGATCCTGCTTCTCAAGACTCTACTTTCCTCAGCCTGTGAACGCGACTGCTTCTATTGCCCCTTCCGTGCAGGGCGTGATTTTCGCCGCGCCACGTTCAAGCCGGATGAATTCGCAGGGCTATTCGCAAAACTGTCAGTGGCGAAAATGGTTGAGGGCGTATTCCTCAGCTCCGGGGTGGCAGGCGGCGGTGTGCAGACGCAGGACAAACTCCTCGCCACGGCAGAAATCCTGCGTGGGAAATATCAATATCGTGGATACATCCACTTAAAGATCATGCCAGGCGCAGAAAAAGATCAGGTCTATCGCGCCATGCAATTGGCAGACCGCGTCTCTGTGAATTTGGAAGCGCCGAATACTGAACGGTTGGCAAAACTTGCGCCGCATAAAATATTTCTTGAAGAGTTATTACAGCCATTGAAATGGGTGGAGGAAATTCGTAGAACAGTCCCCGCTTATAAATTTTGGAACGGACGCTGGCCTTCCACAGTTACTCAGTTTGTTGCAGGCGGCTCAGACGAAAGCGATCTTGAACTGCTGACCGCCGCAAACTGGTTAAATAAAAATGTGCGGCTGAAGCGCGCATATTTTTCCGCATTCCATCCAATCATAGGCACGCCATTTGAAAATAAACCAGCCACAGACCCAATGCGCGAGCATCGTTTATATCAGGCTTCATTTTTATTGCGCGATTACGGCTTTGATCTTGAAGACCTGCCATTTACAAGTGAAAGCAACCTGCCGCTCCACGCCGACCCAAAGCAAGCGTGGGCACAAATGAATTTGTTACAAAAACCAATTGAGATCAACAAAGCCGAGAAGCGTGAGTTGATCCGCATTCCTGGCATCGGACTGAAAGGCGCCGATGCTATTTTATCCGCGCGGAGAGCAGGACGCCTGCGGGATATTTCTTCATTAAAAAAACTTGGCGTAATCGCCGAACGTGCTGCGCCTTATTTGTTGTTTGATGGACGCCGCTCCGCAACACAGATGAAATTGTTTTAGCCGCCATACATACAGCCACTGAAAAGAAACATTAATAGATTATGTTGATGTTCTTTTTTTATTTACCTGCTTAACAACCTTAAAGTATGTTGATATTTTAAGATAAACCCTTGTAATATATTTTATTATCGCTATACTAATCAAATACATTTATGTTTTATAAGTTCAGAATAAAAGGAGAAAATAAAAAATGGTTACAACAATGGAAACGCTCACTATAAAAACAGAAAATAAATTTAGAACTCTGGTCACAAAGCAGGCGTACAAAAAAGGCGAAGTGATCTGCTCCATGCCAAGTGAAAATATCGTGGACAAGCCCACGCGCTTCACGGTCCAAATCGCAAAAGACAAGCACACGCATGTCGGCAAGCTTGCCGCGCTGAATCACTCATGCGATCCAAATGTTGTATTAGACACGGAGCGCATGGTGATGATCGCCCGCCGCGACATTGAAAAAGGCGAGGAACTTTCATTCTTCTACCCATCCACAGAATGGGAAATGCAGGCACCATTCATCTGCCTGTGCGGAGCGACGAATTGTATTCACGTCGTTGCCGGCGCGCGTTTCCTGCCGTTCTCCACACTCGAAGCGCATTATCTCAGCAAACATGTCCGCGAGACGGTGATCGATTTGCTGAATAATACAGAACTGCATTTGAAAAAATTGCAGGAAGCATAACACAACAAAAACCTCCGAGGTCTTGAAGACCTCGGAGGTTTGCACTTTACAATTTTCGATGCAGCGCCAGTAATGCGTAGGCGTTTTCCCAGGGCTTGCCCAGCCTATGGTTATCTGAAACTTCCACTTTATTAAATCGCTGAGCGATCTGGGGCATAAGCAAGGCAATTGCACCCCAGTCATCGGTTAATACAGCAGACTTCATTTTTTCGGCTAGGTGGCTTGTCCACATCCATTCCATGCGGAATTTATCCGCCTTGACCCAGTAGTCACGTTTTTCCCACGCGGCAACGGAAACATCCACCCCATCTGAAATGGACTGCAAAGCCAGCGCGATAAATGAAGCCAAATCCTTCGCCTCTGGCGTGACCTTGGTCAGTTTTGCCAACTCGCGGATACACAACACGATGGATTTTGTCAAACGGGTTCGTTCTTTTCCAACAGAATCTGGATTGATTACACGGCTCACAAGAAATTCTCCATTTTTTATACTGCCAAAAATGAGGCGGCACGGGATATATTACCAAGAGAGCGGGATTATACCCAGCAATCGAAAATCGTCAACACTTGCCCACACGTAGAGTCTGTGCCGCAGATCCAAATCAAGGTGTCGTAAATCGAAAATTCACAGTATAATTTCGCCCGCCTAATAGGTAATCAAAAGGCATTTGGGGATGTGTTGGAATTGGCAGACAAGCATGTCTTAGGAACATGTGCCGCGAGGCGTGTGGGTTCGACTCCCACCATCCCCACTAAAATTTATTAGACTCTTAAAGGACAGCCTTTGAGTCTGGAGGAAACTTTGAATATTGAAAAGCAGTACCAGGACGACCATTCTGTAAAACTGATCGTTGAAGTGGATCAGGAAAAAATGAACACCTACAAACGCCGCGCCGCGACTAAGATTTCAGCGCGCAGTAAAGTACCAGGATTTCGCCCCGGCAAAGCCCCATATGAAATTGTCGTGCGTACCGTTGGTGAAGCCGCCATCACCGAACAGGCTGTTGACCTGCTGATTGATGCGGAATATTCCAACATCCTCAAAGAAGCAGATATAAACCCCGGCGCGGCAGGCGCACTTGAATCTGTTGATAATCTTGAGCCGCCTAAATTCACCTTCCGCGTGCCGCTTGCCCCGGAGGTCGACCTCGGCGACTACCACTCTGTCCGCATGGATTACGAGTGGAAAGCGCCCGATGAAAAAGAAGTTGAAGAGGCTCTCGAAAGCCTGCGCCAGAGATATGCCTCAACTGAAAACGTGGACCGTCCAATTGAAGTGGGTGATTATGTGCTGGTGGATGTAGTTTCTGAGACACCAGAACTCAACCGCACAGGATTTGCAACCTTTGTCCGCAGTGAGGATCGCGACACCGAATGGCCCTACAACGGCTTTGCAAAAGAGCTGATCGGCTTGAAGGCTGGCGAAAGCAAAACCATCCAGCACGGTTTCCCTGAAGATTGGGAAGTGGAAGAATTGAAAGGCAAGAGCGTTGAGATCGTAACCACAGTCAAGACCGTGCGCGGCGTGACCCTGCCTGACCTGGATGATGAATTGGCAAAAATGAGCGGCGCAGGTGAGACCCTGGACGAACTCAAAGAAGCCGTAAAAAAAGATGTGGAATTGCGCTCGCAGGATGCGTATGACGACAAATATTTCGTCGAACTGATCGAAAAAGTTAAAGAAGGCGCGAGCATTAAATATCACCCAAGCACAATTGAACACGAAGGCGAGCATGTTTTATCTGAACTTGCCAACCGCCTTGCGCAACAGAATATGGACCTGGAAACCTACTTCAAAATGCGCGAAACAACACGTGAAAAATTTATTGAAGAGGAAGTGAACCCCGTTTCAAAGAAACGCCTTGAACGCGGCTTGCTGCTTGACGAGATCGTCCGCAAGGAAAAGATACAGATCGACAACGAATCGCTTGAGGCGGAATACAACAACACGCTCATGAGTTTGTCGCAACAAGGCGTGGATTTATCCAAAGTGCCCGGCGGCAAAAAAGGACAGAAGCAATTAGGCGAAGCCATTGCGATGGAATCCGCGAGCCGCGTGATGACCCGCAAAGCGTTGGACATGCTCAAGTCGATTGCGATGGGCGAATATAAACCCATTGAAGAAGTTGTTGAAGAAGCAGTCGTTGTTGAAGAGGCTGAAGCAGAAGCAAAGGAAGAACCTGCCGAGGCTGAGTCTGCACCTGAGCAGGAAAAACCCGCAGAGTAGAATCTGCCTGTTGATGGCTGACAGGTTCAGGGTTAGGTTGGAAGCGGTTCTTCATCCAAAAAATAAAGGTCATTGCAGGCGCATTTCCAAAGTGTGTTTGCAATGACATTTTCTATCAAACTTTAACAAAAATCCAACATATCTTGTGTATCATCGTCCCATCAAACAAGGAGACAAATATGATCCCAGACTTTAAAAATGTAGTGCCGATGGTCGTTGAAAATACAGGCCGCGGCGAACGCGCTTATGATATTTACTCACTCCTGCTCAAAGAGCGGATTATTTTTCTTGGCACGCCGATTGACGATCAGGTTGCGAATGTGATCGTGGCGCAACTGCTTTTCCTGAATCACGAAGACCCGGAAAAGGAAATCCGCATGTACATCAACTCGCCTGGCGGGCAGATCTACGCGGGACTTGCGATCTACGACACGATGCAGATCATCACGAATCCGATCAGCACGGTGGCTGTCGGTGTGACCGCTTCCTTCGGGACTGTGCTGCTGACTGCGGGCACGAAGGGCAGACGCTACGCCCTGCCGCATGCGACGATCCACATGCATCAGCCTCTGGGCGGCGCACAGGGACAGGCGACGGACATCGCTATTCAAGCCAAGCAAATTATGCATTTGAAATCATTGCTGAATGGCGTGATGGCAAAACACACGGGACAGCCGCTCGAAGTGATCGAACGCGATCTTGACCGTGATTATTATCTCGACGCGCAGCAGGCTGTTGAATACGGACTGGTGGATCAAACCATTGAAGTGCCCGAGAAAAAGTAAGAAGTGAAAAGTAAGAAGTGAAAAGTGAAGACCTCGAAGAGAAATCTTCGGGGTCTTGCGTTTATAATGTGGGGCGCGATAGGTAAAATAAAAAGAGGAGATCAGACATGACTTTTTCAATTGTTGCGTGTGACTTGAAGGAAAAAACATGGGGCGTTGCGGTTGCCTCGAAATTTCCCGCCGTTGGCTCTGTTGTGCCGTGGGCGCAAGCGGATGCGGGCGCAGTGGCAACTCAATCTTTTTCAAACGCATCATTTGGTCCGCTGGGACTGCAAATGATGGCGGGTGGCGTCTCGGCAAAAGAGACACTTGCGAAATTGCTAATGGATGACCCCGGACGCGAATTGCGTCAGGTTGGATTGGTGGATGCAAAAGGTCAGGCTGCCACCTTTACAGGCAGCGGATGTTTTCCGTGGGCTGGCGGCGTGACTGGCAAGGGATATGCGATTCAAGGAAATATCCTTGCGAGCGCAAAAGTTGTGCCTGCGATGGAGAAGAAATTCCTCGCGACCAAAGGCGATCTTCCCACTCGTTTGTATGCGGCGCTTTTGGCTGGCGACCGCGCTGGCGGCGACAAACGCGGTCGCCAATCTGCGGCGATCTATGTGGTGAAGCCAAACGGCGGGTATGGCGGCTTCATTGACCGTTGGCTCGATTACCGTGTAGACGATCACGAAGACCCCGTGCCGCGCCTCGGCGAGTTGATCGAGTTGCACCGTTTGTATTTTGATCAAAGTTCTGAAAGCGAGCGCGTTTCGTTAAAAGGAAAGTCCCTTGAGCAACTTACGGCGATCTTGAAACGCGAAGGATATTTGAAGAAGAGTGTGACTTTTCAAAACGCATTCACTGCCTTCATCGGGAACGAGAATTTTGAAGAACGCGCCGATCCCAACGGGCAATGGATTGATAAGCCTGTGTTGAAGTATTTGGTGAAGAAGTTTACATAATAGTCATGTCATTGCGAGGGTGATGTTTTTCACCCGAAGCAATCTCCCTAGCTCTTGAGAGATTGCTTCGTCGCGAAGAACAAGATCGCTTCTCGCAATGACATATGGTGAAATAATGATTCCCTCAAACATAAAAGCTCTCATCCTGGATATGGATGGTGTCGTCTGGAAAGCGGACGCGCCAATCGGTGACCTGCCAGCGACGTTTGCGCGCATCCGTGAACGCGGACTGAAATTTGTCTTTGCCACCAACAATGGCACAAAAACGCCCGAAGAATATCGGCAGAAATTAGCCGACCTTGGGGTGAATGTTGAACCCGCGCAAATTGTGACCTCTGCCTTGGGAATTGCCTTCATGCTTGAGCAGAAATATCCGCGCGGGACGAAGATATTCATGATCGGCGAGGCGGGCATCCGCGTGGCGCTGGAAGAAAAGGGATTTGAACTGCTCTCGACACAGAATGCCCCCGAAGCACAAGTTTTTGTCATGGGACTTGACCGCAACGTAAACTTTGACAAAATTGTCGAGGCGACCTTGCTCGTGCGTACTGGCATCCCGTTTTATACAACCAACACAGACCGCACCTTCCCCACTCCGCGTGGAGAGATCCCGGGGTCGGGCGCGTGGGTTTCGGTGATCCAGACTGCGACCAACGTTGAGCCGATCATTGCGGGCAAGCCTTTCCCGTATTTGATGGAACTATCTTTGGAAAGACTTGGAACAACCAAAGAAGAGACTCTCGTCGTCGGAGATCGTCTCGAAACGGACATTGCCGCGGGTCAAAGTGTGGGATGTCCGACCGCGTTGGTGTTGAGCGGAGTCTCGTCCAAAGCGCAAGCGGATGCCTGGATGCCTGCACCCGATGTCATCGCGGAGAGTTTGGCGGAGTTGGTGGGGTAAAGACGGTGAAGTAATAAGTTGGAGGCGAGAGATGGTTGAGGGTACGTCAATTTATATTTACGGTAGCGCTACAAACTCGAACATCGTGATTGGCAACGATAATTCTGTCGGGTCGAGTGGTTTTCTTGACGCGACTCCCCTGCCTGAGTTTGATAAAGCCGCGCCGCTTGCCCTGCCTGGCGATCTACCTATCGGGTCGTATCTGCCTTTTTCGCGCAATCCACTTTTTACGGGTCGCGAAGCGGATTTGCAGTCCATCGCGGATTTTCTCCTGAGTCAAAATGTCAGCGCGGTCATCAAGCAGGCGGTGACCGGCATGGGCGGACTCGGCAAGACACAGCTCGCGGTGGAGTTTGCCTATCGCTTTGGGAAGTTCTTTCGCGGTGTGCATTGGCTGAACATGGCGAATCCCGAATCGATCAACAGCGAGATCGCGGCTTGCGGACTGCAAATGGGACTGCCGGACTTCCCCGCTGACCGTGAATACGTGGAAGGCGCACGGACCGCGTTTGCTAATTCTTGATAACTTTGAAGCGGTGGGATTGGTCAATCAGGTGATGAAGCATTTCAATCACTCCAATTTGCGGGTACTGCTCACTTCGCGCCATTCTGACTGGCCTGCAACAGCGGGATTGAATCCGATTTCGCTCGATTTATTCTCGCAGGCAGAAAGCCTTGCCTTTCTGAAAAAATCCCTGACCAAGCGCAAAGACGCGGACGATGAACTTCACCTGCTTTCAGCGCGGCTCGGATATTTGCCGCTCGCTTTGGAATTAGCCAGCCGCTACTTGACCGGTCATCCGCGCCTGAAAGTTGCGGAGTATCTCGAACAGGCGGAGCGCGCGCTCGGGCATCCCTCCATGCAGGGTTGGCGCAAGGATTTGCCCTCGCCTACCGAACATGATTTGAATTTGGAACATACCTTTGCGCTCTCATGGCAGGCTGTGACAAACGAAACCGCCCAAAAGATATTTCTCGCCGCAGGCTACCTCGCGCCAACACGCCCATCCCGTTGGAGATATTTGAAGGCGCACTGGAAATCTCCAGTGAAACTTGCGATGAAGGTCTGGCTGTGCTGTACGGCTTGGGACTGTTGCGCGAAAGCGAAGCCCTGCCCGCCATTCACCCCTTGCTGGCGGAATACGCGCGCACTTTGGCAAAAGAGAATGGAAAAATTCTCGAAGCGCTTGTGGATACACTTGCTAGATTATCAAATGACGCAAACAATACAGGCATTCCCGCTGACTTCAATTTCATCAAGCCGCATATCCAAGTACTTGTAGCGTTTGCCGAAGATACAAAACTTGAAAAAGCAGCAAATTTGTGGAATAGCTATGGCTATCATTTAAAGATGATTGCCGATTATGCTGGCGCTCGTGCGGCATTTGAGCGCGCCTTGAAGATTGACGAAGCCAACTTCGCGGTCCCAACCATCCCAACGTCGCCACAGACGTCAACAATCTGGGACTGGTGATGCGAGACCTCAGCGATTTGAACGGCGCGCGCGCGGCGTTTGAACGCGCCTTGAAGATTAACGAAATAACATTTGGAAAAGAACATCCACAAGTTGCTATAAATCTCTGGTGGCTTGGCATTATTTTTCGCGATGAAGGAAGCAAATATGCCGCAAAAGAATATTTTGAGCGCGCCCTTGCCATCTTCAAAAAGTTTTTGCCGCCCAATAATCCCACTATCAAAACCGTGCAAGGGAATTTGGATGCGTTAGATGAATAGACCCTAAAGGTCTTCCCTGCTGACCGCATATCCAATTTGCAAAGCACCTTTGCCTGACATGGCGCTCATTTACGAAAGAGACCTTTAGGGTCTGGCTATTCTCACTATGAACCATGTCATTTTTTTCTCGACCTTGAGAAAACCATAACCTCCTGGCATATCGGTATATACAATCCTGCTATGTTCTTTTATAATAAGTAAAAGTGAACGCTTTCCTTGCCAGTCTAAAAAGTTACCAATAACCTGTGTATGGCTTTTGACTTGCTTTTCCCATCTAGCGTATAATTCATTTTGTTCCTGTAAGCGGGTGTAGTTCAGTGGTAGAACGCTTGCTTCCCAAGCAAGATATCGAGGGTTCGATCCCCTTCACCCGCTCAAAGCCAAGTCGAGGATTTGCCTGCCTCGGCTTTTTGTTCTTATTTGTAAGGTTGCTGTTATGTAGGTATTTTTAATCTTACAGTAGAATTCAATCCGGAGATAATTCGCATGGCATTGGTCAAAAAAGGCACTATCCTTTACGTTGAAGATAACCCAGACAACAGAAGTTTAATCCGCAGGGTGTTGGAGGCAGAAGATTATTTTGTTGTTGAGGCTATTAATGCAAATCAGGCACTGCAAAAACTTGAGAGCAACAGCAGTATTGATCTGGTGTTGATGGATATTAATATGCCAGACATGGATGGCTACACGCTTACAGCCAAGATCAAAGCAATTCAAAAATTTTCAAAAATCCCCATCGTTGCGGTTACAGCAAATGTAATGCGCGGCGATCGCGAAAAATCACTGGGGGCGGGATGCGATGGCTATATTCAAAAACCAATTGATATTGATACGCTTTCCCAGCAGATTGAGCGATTCATCATAAGGAGCACTAATGTCTGACCAAACACCTCCCATATCTGACACACAACCGATCCGCAAACCTAACATTCCAAAGGACGCAGCTGTACTGGTTGTTGAGGATAATGTTTCCAATTTTGTCCTGATCGCTCGTATGCTTGGCTATCTGGGAATCCACTGTGAGTGGAAGACATCAGGCTATGAGGTTGTGGAATATGCAGACACCCTGCCCCGCCTTGATCTTATTCTGATGGATATTCGCCTACCCTACGAAGATGGCTATGGCGCGTTGAAAAAGATTCGCGCATCTGAACGATTCAAAACAGTGCCCATTATTGCCGTAACTGCAGAAGCCAGCATGGAACAAATGAAAAAAGCAAAAGACTCCGGGTTTGATGGTTTTTTAGGTAAACCTCTTGACCCCGACCGTTTCCCTGACCAAATCCGCCGTATTTTAAGTGGAGAACCGGTCTGGGAATATAGTTAATCGATTGATGACAACGACTCAAGCGAAGCCCAACCATGACTCCAAACAGAGAAGATTTAAGGGCAGCCTGGCAGGAACTCTTGTACGAACGCTCTTAATCTTTACCTTCATTCCCCTCGCCTTAATGGCGGGGGCGGCTTATTTTCGCACGCGCACGCTTTTACAAGAGCAAGCGATTGCCCAATCTCAAAATCTACTGACTACGCAACTCAAGATTATTGACCGGGAAATAGTCAAGAAAGAATCGCACCTTGAGCACCTGCTCGAAAGCAGCGACTTTACAATCTTAACAGAGTTTGCGCTTCACGCAAATCCGAAAAGCAATGAATTCCGTGAAATTCGCAATGGCGTTATTCAGGAATTCAAGAAATTAAGCACACAGGAAGAGGCGTCCTCATTTGATCAATTCCTCCTGCTGGATCCAAACGGAAACATTAAAATTGCAAGCAATGCACAATGGCAGGGGATGACGCTCGACTCTTTGGTTTTCGAGCAAACATTGGCAAAACATCACTCCATTCTCTTACATGGGCTTTCACCCCTCTATCAGGACGAATTTATCCTCATCACGGCACAACAATATAAAACCGCACACGGTTCCAACCTTGGGTCAATTGTGGGGATTACAGAGAAGAAAAGTCTGCAAGAACTCATTCAGCCATTAAATGGTTTATCACCACTGGCCACCACTTATTTTGTTCTATCCGATCAGCAATTCGTTTACAGTGACCCAAAGACGGGTGAATTCACACTTATAGAATCAACCTCAAAGGATAAAATTAATTCCATATTTTCCAAATTAATAACGCAAGAAGTTCCATCGCCCGAGACGCTGGACATTACGACCCCAAATGGCGAAGCTGCGCTGGTTCAACTCCAATGGTTTCCCAGAATACAAACAGGGGTTATGCTTGAAATAAAGGCCGACGATATCTATGGACAGATATCAAGCTTGATTCCATTCACGATCATGCTCATTCTAGGCGCATTGCTGGCAACAGGTCTGGTTATGGTATTTGTTATTAACCGTGTGATCAAACCACTGCGCTCACTTTCAGACATAACGCGCGGTTTTGCCGATGGAGATTGGAGCCGCCGCGCCGAGGTATTAAGTAATGATGAAGTTGGAGTGTTAGCCAGTTCGTTTAATCAAATGGCTGATGAATTGGGTAAGTCGTATCATTCACTTGAGCAAAAAGTGAATGAGGGCGAGCGTCAGATCCGCACCACCGCAGAGGTGGCACAAAATTCAACAACGTTTTCAAATCTCAACGAAATGTTAAACAAAACTGTTGAATTGCTTGTTCAACAGTTTGGCTATTATCAAGCAAGTATTTTTTTGATCGACCGCAGCGGCAAGTATGCCGAATTCAAGACCGGGTTCGGCTTGGCCACAAAAGACCTGATGAAAAAGAAATATAGACTCGAGGTCAACTCAGCGTCCATCATAGGTTGGGTCAGCGCAAATAATCAGGCGCGCATCGCATCTGATGTGCAGGAAGACCAGCTTCATTTACGCAATGAACTACTCCCCGAAACCCGTTCTGAAGCCAGTATGCCAATATCCATCGGCAACCTGGTTTTAGGGGTATTGGACGTACAAAGCATTGAAGCGGGCGCATTCAGCCCTGAAACTGTCATCATGTTGCAAACTTTGTCCAGTCAGATCGCAGCCGCCATTCAAACGGCAGGATTGACAGAGACAAGCCAGGTCAACTTTGAAGAACTTGCACGCCTCTATCGCTCAAGCAGGCTGATCGCAGAAGCAAACACTGAACAAGAGATACTGAAAATAAGCAGCCAAATCCTTAAAGAAGCGCCCTATCCCGTTGTAATCCTTCACGTACAAAATAAAAAGTTGACTGTGTTCTCATCCACAGATTCAACAAAAGAAAGCACGGCGCCGAGTGCTGCATTTCCAAAATTCAGCGCAACAAATCTGGAAGAGATAGAAAGCTACCTGTTCAGCGGAGAAGTGTACACCGCATTAAATAACGAGGCCATGCCAGGCGTATTCAAAGATATGATGCAAAAGTTGGAGCTTGACAGTGTTGCTTATTTGCCAATTAGGAAAAACAGGGAATTATCCGCAATCCTTGTAATTGGCGGGCGAAGACAAAACCTTTCGAGCGCCACCATGCAACCATACATCAATCTGGCTGACTTGATGTCAATCTCAATGGAAAAAGCAGAGGCGATAAAGCAAACGAAAAAACATCTACTCGATGCAGAGGCACTCGCATCCATTACCGAAGCGCTCGCTACAGCATCAGATCAGCAGGCTTTCTTCATAAACCTACACGGCAAATTACAGCAAGTCATTGGCAAGTACAATATGACTGTTGCACTTTATGATGAAAAAAGTAATACCATCAACATACCATTCAATTATGAAGATGAGAAAATTTCCGCAATAGAATCATTCCCTTTGGGGGAAGGTTTAACATCCGTTTTGCTTCGCACACGACAGCCATTAATGCTTGTGGAAGATACTGAACGCAAAGCCACTGAACTTGGGGCAAAGATCGTTGGCAAACCTGCGCGATCATGGATGGGCGCGCCCATGCTGATACAAAATAAACCCATCGGCGCATTGATCCTTCAGGACGCCGATAAGGAACATGCTTTCAATGAAGATGACCTAAAATTCTTCATTGCCATTACAGGGCAGGTTGCCGGCGTGATCAACAGCGCCCACATCCTGGAAGAAAGCCAGCATAGGACGATACAACTCGAAACCGCAGCAGAAATCGCGCGTGATATCAGCGGCTCGCTTAATCTCGATGAACTTTTAGTCAAAGCAGTTAATTTTATTCATGAACGCTTTGACTTTTATCATGCGTCTGTTTTTATGCACGATTTACAGGGAGAGTTCACTGTAATCCGCGAGGCAACCGGCGAAACCGGGTCTCAAATGAAACGGGCAGGCTACAAAATTGGCATTGGCTCAAAATCAATCGTTGGTTATGTGAGCAGCCGGGGTGAACAACTAGTGGTTGACAATACAGCCAAAGACGCCACCTATTATGCAAACCCGCTCTTCCCCGACACACGGTCAGAAGCGGCATTCCCGCTAAAAGTTGGTGAGCGTATTTTAGGCGAAATAGATGTCCAAAGTATTCATCCGTATGCGTTTACAGAAGATAAACTGCGGAGTTTGAAGATTCTTGCGGACCAAATGGCGATTGCCATAGTCAACACTGAATTATTTTCCGAAACCCAGGAACATTTATCTCAACACCGCCTTTTGCATCACATCACAACCACGGCGGCATCTGGCACAACACTTGAAGAGGCATTGGAAAGCGCGGTAAACGGACTGCAAGTAACACTTGGTGGAGATCGCGTCACCATCCTGCTGACAAATAGAGAGAAAAATACTCTCGAAGCAAAAGCATCCACTGGCTACGCCGAAGATATCACAAAGGTTTCAATTCCTATTGGAAGCGGAATCACCGGTTGGTCCGCCGCGCATAAACGCCCACTTCGCGTAAAAAATGTTGCCGATGATTCGCGCTACATAGTAGTCAGTTCCAATACGCGTTCCGAGCTGGCTATCCCGCTGGTTTATCGCAATGAATTACTTGGCGTATTAAATGTGGAAAGTGAATTGGTTGATGCTTATACTGAAAACGACGAGGAAATGCTCGGTACTCTTGGCGGGAGTCTTGCCGCCATTATTGCCAACGCACGTCTACTGGAACAAATCCGCGTGCAGGCGGAGCGTGATCGCTTAATCTACGAAGTGACCAGCAAGATCCGCAGATCAACAGACATTCAATCGATTATGGCCGCAACAGCAAATGAATTAACAAGGCTGACCGGAGCACGCTACGCAAAGATACAAATCAAACCTGTAGATAATACGAAACAGGAAGGTATTAAATAATGGAAAGCTATCCTTCCAAAACATTGTTGCCCAAGCCAGAAGAAGCAACCCGCCTGTTGTATAAAAACTGGCGCGAAAAATTTGTCATGCCTCTTCTGATAGGCACACTTATATTAGGCATGTTCGTCTTAATTCCTGCTGTAGATAGCGCAGGGAGTGTGCTGCTCAAGGTGATCTTTGTCGCAACCTATATATTAACGGGTATTGTTACTGTCGTGCGATTCTCGTATTCAATACGCATCAGCGTTTTTCTTCTTAGCAGTTATACGCTTGGGCTGAGTGAATTATTTAGATACGGGATTTTAGGCGATAGCACATTCTTCTTCCTGGGATTAATTATTTTCGCCACCCTGTTGCTCTCTCCGCGAGTCGGCATTATTGTAACGGCTATAGTTACCCTTACAATTGCCCTGATTGGCTGGCTTATGTTGAGTGGGGTGATCCGGGAGATTGCTCCCATCACATCTCCCGCCCTGGTTGAGGATTGGATAAGTGGTGGCGCCATGCTCATCATGTTCGGAGTAATTGTCATCCTGGGTTTCCAACGCCTTGAAAGCGCATTTCTTGAAGCCCAAAGACAAATTGACGCGAACGTAAACATCATCAAGGACGAGCGCAACAACCTCGAAAAAAAAGTTGTTGAGCGCACCCAACACCTGCGCAGAGTGAATGAGATTGGGCGCGCAATCACAGCCATTCTTGACCCTAACGAACTGCTTACACGCGCCACGCACTTAATAGGGGATGAATTTGAATGTTATTACACTGCCATCTTTTTGACAGATACCTCAGGTCAATGGGCTGAGTTAAAAGTAGCGACAGGGGATGCGGGCAAAGTACTGCGCGAAAACAAACATCGTTTGGATATCAATGGAAAAAACGCGGTAGGCACTGCCATACGCACAAGACAGGCGTATATCATTTCAGACACCGGGGCTGACCCTGTCCGATCTGACAATCCCCTACTCCCATATACTCGTTCCCAAATCGCACTGCCTCTGGCAATCGGCGAAAGGGTTATCGGCGCACTGGAAATGCACTCAACAAAAGAAAATGCCTTCCTGCAACAGGATGCGGATACTTATCAAAGTATGTCCAATCAAGTAGCCATTACACTTGAAAACTCGCGCCTATATACAGAAGCGCAACAAAGCCTCTCTGAAATGACCGCCACACAGCAACAATATTTACAAGAGGTCTGGCTGTCGCTGGCGTCTGATCAAAAACTTGAGCACACGCTTGGAAATATTGACCTGGCTGGCGAGCAGGAAATTGAAATACCCCTTACCTTGCGCGACCAGGTCATTGGTCAGATCAGCATGACAAATTTTGAAGAATGGACGCCCGAGCAGAGAAACCTGATCGAATCCATTGCAGCCCAAGCCGCCCTTGCGCTGGAGAATGCGCGTCTTGTAGAGGAAAGCCAATCTATTGCAATGCGGGAAAGATTGGTAAACGAGGTTACTTCAAAAATATGGGCGTCAACAACCATAGACAGTATCCTCCAAACAACAGTTCGAGAACTGGGTCGTGCGCTCGAAGCCGCCGAAGTTAATATTGAAGTATCGATGGATGACAAAAATGAATAACAGAACTCCATCTTCACGACCCGCCAATTGGGAAAGCACCACCAACTCAACCTCATTTGGCTACAAAGGCTGGCGCGAACTATTTATTGTCACCATCTTACGCATTGCATCTGTACTGGGCATTGCCTTAATTGCGATCTCATTCTCCACAGCAACACTCACCGACCGTATTTTGTTTCTTGGACTTTACCTGGTTTTATTCCTGATCACTGTATTGCCGGCGATTTATTCAGTGCGCGCCTTTCTTCTGCTCTTTATAATGTTTATCGTTGGCGTAAACTCGATCATGGCGTGGGGACCCTGGCTTGATGGAAATGTTTTTTTTGTAGCTTTTATTGCATTGGCCGCCTTGTTATTTGACCAACGCGTTGACATCATCGCACTATTGGTCAGCATTTTTACATTTGTCTTGATCGCGGTTTTGCAGCAACTGGGCATCTATCAATTTAGGTCGCCAAACGTACCTGTCACCACGCTTATAGACTGGGCCTCGTACACAATCAATTTTTCCATCATAAGCTTGCTCCTCGTTATTGCCATCAGCCAATTCAAAAGCGAGTTTACTCACGTAGTCCAGGATATGCAAAAAACATTCAAAATGCTTGAATCTGAACGGGAACAGCTGGAAGACAGAATACACGAACGTACGGACGAATTGGAGACACGAGCCATCCAGTTGCGTTCTTCCGCTGGTATCTCCAGAACAATTGCAGAGATGCAGGATATTTCCGAATTAATGGAAACAACAACCAGACTAACATCCGACCAATTTGGATATTATCATGTAGGCTTATATTTATTGGACGAACGCAAAAAAACTGCTTTCCTGCAAGCCGCTTCTTCCACCTCCGGGAAACAACTTATAGGTCAGGGGTTTCGCGTAGAACCAGATAGACTCAACTTAATCAACCTGGTTGTCGAGCATAACCGCCCATACATCGCATCGGATATGGATAATGTAAATTTTGTTCGAGACGCTAATTTTCCACTCACCCGCTCACGCATGATCTTGCCGCTTACAGTTCGCAACGACGTGATCGGCATATTGGATATGCATTCAGACCAACCGCAATCTTTTAACACACAGGACGCCGAAGTACTGCAAACACTCGCCGATCTGGTGGCAATTTCCATTGACAATGTCCGCCTAATTAATGAAACGAGGAATCTGGTACATCAACTGGAAGCAAATACATCCGCCCAAACACGCGAGACATGGACAAAATTCACAAGCCGCCACAAACCCGCTTATCAGTACACCCCTGCTGGGGTGCGTCCACTCTTCGCAAATAACCAGCAGGATAACACAGAGGGATTGCGCATCCCACTAATCTTGCATGGACAGAACATTGGCAACATCATATTAAAAAGAAAAGGATCCATTACTACGTGGTCTGAACGTGAGCGAACTCTGGTCGAAAAAGTTGCAAATCAAGTGGCGCTTGCGCTTGAAAATAGCCGTCTTGTAGATGAAACGCAAAAAAACGCGTTGCGAGATCAGGTAATTGCGAATATTTCAGCCCGCGTGCGTGAAACTCTTGATGTTGAGTCCGTATTACGCACGGCTACAACAGAACTGCGCAGGGTATTTGACCTGAAAGAAGCCGAGATCAGTATCGGTACTCCGCAAGCAGAAAATGCGCCCAGTAGAAAAAACACAAGTTCTCTTCGAATGAAGTAATTTAATTATGAACACAAACAGACAAAGAGGCATTTCGTGACTCAACTAAGAAGCCCTATTATTTGGCGGCTAATTCTATTGTTTTTGATCTTATCCCTGCTCCCAATTAGCATTGTGGTTTCTTTTGTGCAACAACAAGTCCGCGAAAATATCATCGCCTCACAATTGAAAATTGCAAGTGACCATGCTCATATCTATTCGAAAAACATAGAGAATAAACCCGGTAAGGAACAGGAATACGCAGTCGATATGACGGAAGCCTCCGAAGGAGATATATTCCTGCTTATCGCTCGCAACGGAACCTACCTGGCGCATTCAAATTCCGAAAAAATCGGACATTCAGCGTTGGAAGATTTTAGTTTCGATACCCTGCAAAAATTATTGGCGAGGGAATCCACAAGCATTCTAGATGAAGAGAAAGGGCAAATTATTGGTTCTTATCGAGTCTCACTAAACAGCCCATTGGCAGTCTCTGTTGGAAGCATTCAACAAAAAAGCGCGAAGTTGAACCTCCTCACGCGCAACCTTCTTATCCAATTATCCATTGCGTTTATTGTTACATCCCTTATAGGCGGAGCGGTAATTCTTTTCACACTGCGCCCGCTGGTTGGGCTTGCAAAGTATGCTGACGAAGTAGGCAAAGGCAATCTTGGTTTTCAGTTCGATGAAAAAAAACTACGGGGCGAGTTTGCAACTCTTGCATTCAGTCTTAAGGGACTTACCGCAAATATGCAGGCATCCATCGCCTCCCTTGAAAACCGCGTTGCTGAACGCACCAATGAATTGGAACATCGAAGCAAATTATTAAAAGCTGTTGCGGATGTCGGAAAAGCCATTACATCTTTTCGTGATCTTTCCGAGCTTTTACAACAAGCCGCCTTCCTCATCCACGAGAATTTTGAGTATTACCACGTCGGCATCTTTTTACTGGATGAGCATAAAGAATTCGCGGTGTTGAGTGCCACCAACAGCGAAGGCGGACATCGTATGCTGGAGAAAAAGCACCAACTCAAGGTTGGCGAAACCGGCATCGTAGGGTATGTCACTCAAAACGCAAAAGCTCGTATCGCATTGGACGTTGGTAAGGACGCCATCTACTTTGACAATCCTGACTTGCCGAAAACGCGCTCTGAAATGGCGCTTCCGTTGATCGTGGGCGGGCAGATTCTTGGGGCGTTGGATGTGCAAAGCACAGAGCCTCAGGCTTTTTCTGAAGCCGATATTTCCACATTACAGATCCTTGCAGAGCAAATCGCCATTGCGATTCAAAACGCAAATTTATTCACCGAAGCCGAAAAAGCGGTTGAGACTACCCGCATGGGTTACGGTGAAATTAGCCGCGGAGCATGGAGCAAAATTTTGCACAACCAGCCACGGGTTGGTTTCCTTGCCACTCCTCCCACCACAGTGCAAATCCACTCCGAGAACCTTGAGGTAAATCTTGCCAAAGCAATTGACACAGGAGACTTTATTATCGGCAATGACGGACTCACGATCAGTATGCCAATTAGGGTGCGCGGCCAAACTATTGGCGCCATCCGCCTGAAAAAATCCGAGATTTCAGAATCATGGACACAGGATGAAACCAACCTGGCAATTGCCTTATCAGATCAATTAAGCGGCGCGTTGGAAAGTGCGCGCCTCTATAAAGAATCTCAGCAACACGCCGCGCGCGAATCGCTCATCTCGGATATTTCTGCGCGGATTAGCGCCGTCTCACACACAGATTCGATCCTGCGTGAAACTGTGCAGGAACTTGGTCAAGCCATTGGCAACGCCTCGGTCACTTTCCAGTTGTTGGATCAATTTGATAATAACGAAGAACAGCCTGCGTTTGGCAGGCAGGGCAGGGAATAATATGAAGACACCTAACCGCCTTCGCGATTATTTATTCAAAGATCGACCCGGCGAGGAACTAGGACAACGCGCCGAAATACTGGTGACTCTATCGCTTGGAATCTTATCCACCTTGATCCCCCTCCTGGTTTATCGAAATCCCACAACGATCATTGTGTCTTTGGTTACCAATGCCGTCGCCCTATTTACGTTATATCAAGTGCTTCAAGCACGTTATAACTATTTGATTTTATTTCCCATAGTTACATCATTCGCAGTTTGCACTGTCACCATTGTTGAAGGAGCAGGCACGCACGACCTACTTTGGATGGGTAATTTGGGACTTTTTCTGCTGGCGAACATGCAGAGCAGAAAAAGTAAAATAATCCCGATCTTCCTGGCAATCCTAATGATCGGCACATTTGTCATAACAGGAGCGGCGGAAATAAACAAGATACTGCCCAACCCATTTGGAACAAACGCGCAGTATATCTACCTCAATTCATTTTTCTTTGCGGCAATGATGTCCGCCATTATTGCAATCTTCCACAGGCGCCATTCTCTGTTGCAAATAGCGGTTGACAACAAAAGCGCTCAAATCAAAAGCAATTTGGAACTTCAGGAAATTAACCAAACGCTGGAGAGCCGGGTCGAATTACGCACGCGAGAACTTAGTGAAGTCAATGAACAGATGAAGGAACGTGCAACACGCCTGCAGATCATCTCTGAAATATCCCAGGAAATCTCCGCCCGCGTAGAAGAACACCTCCAGGAATTGCTGGAGCACATTACCCAAACGATCAGTGAAAAACTTAATTTTTATCATGTGGGCATCTTTGTACTTGATAAAGATCGTGAATATGCAGTGTTACGCGCCGCGAATAGCCAGGGCGGTCAACACATGCTTGAACGCCGCCACCAATTGAAAGTTGGCGGCACCGGCATCGTCGGCTATGTTTCTCAAGGCGGACGCCCACGTATTGCGCTCGACGCTGGGTCAGACGCGGTTTTCTTTAATAACCCCGACCTCCCAAAAACACGCTCCGAAATGGCGATTCCACTAAAATACGGCGCACAAACCATTGGGGTGCTGGATATTCAAAGTACCATGCCTTCGGCTTTCAAAGATGAAGACGCAAATCTTTTAAGCACACTTGCCAACCAGATTGCCATTGCCATTAATAACGCGCCGGTCAATGAATATGCCGGATCTAAAATTTCGTTACCCAGAGCAGGCAGACGCGCACAAAAACAAAGCGGATATTCGTTCCATGCTGATGGGACTATTTCAACTGCGGTCCCGGTAAACAGCCCGATCCTGGATAAAGCCCTCGCAACCGGCGAGACGGTGATGTTGGCTCAGCCTTCGATAGGCAATCCCGCCACCCTGGCTGTTCCAGTCAAATTCCGAGATCAAGTGATCGGCATCATCCATATTGAAGCCGCCGAAACAAATAGAAAATGGACAGATGATGAAATAACAATGGTGCAATCCATCTCAGACCGCGCTGCATTCGCATTGGAAAATGCCCGCTTATTCGAAGAAACAAGCCGCCGCGCAGAACAGGAAGAAACCATAGCCCGCGTTACTTCACAAATCGGCGCCTCCACCGACTTCAACCGAATCCTCCAGACAACCGTTGAGGAACTTGGACGCACACTAGGCGCGACACGCACCTTTATTAAACTGGAAACCTCCACCGAGGTTGATGCCCCTACGCATCAACTTGCAACGGATTAACTTATGAGCACTCCTATCATCCGTACCTTACCTGAATCAAAGACACCCAAGCCCGCGCCTGAAAATACAAGGCGTGGACGGTCAAAGTTAAGCGGTTTTTTCGGTCGCAGATTAAATTTAGACACCAAACTACCCTTAATGGTTATCTTGTTACTCTCACTCGCCTTCTTAATATATACCGTCTTGAGCATCAGAGCGACACAAGCAGCTTTAGTTTCCACCTTAAAAAGCGAGCTGACCGCTCAAACAGCATCAAAAGCGGAACTTCTTCGTACCAACCTGATCTGGACCAGAGGAGCAGCAATAGACTTAGCCGCATCCGCCGAAATTGTAAATTACGATGAAGACACCATTCTCAAAGTTATCTATAACACGCTGATGCACAATGAACAAATATTTGGCTCCACCATTGCGTACGAACCTTATCAATTTCAACCTAACCTTTACTATTGGTCACCTTACTACAGCCGGCTGTCTGATACCGAGTTGCAATTTTCCCAATTAGGAAACCCAGACTATAACTACTTCAAGTGGTCCTGGTATACCCTCCCCAAAGCAACCCGCGTACCCGTCTTATCACCTCCATATTTTGATTTTGGCGGCGGTAATATTTGGATGGTTACCTGGAGCGCGCCATTTTTTGACAAGTCAGGGGTTGTTAAAGGTGTGGCAACAGCCGATATCGCCTTTTCACAAATTCAGGAATTGATAAACAATATACCCGTTGGAAATAATGGCTACGCCTTTTTATTGGATTCCAAAGGAACAATACTTGGAATCGGTAAAAATGCGGGGGGCTACTACGAAGTCATGTCTGATTCCATGTTAACCGCCACATTCTCGGCAAAAGCCAAAGGCTGGACTGGTCTGGTCAATGCAATGAGGGCGGGCAAAACTGGATTTGCCGAAGTAGTAGACCCTCAAGGAAAAGCTTTATTCGCCGCCTATATTCCCGTTGGGCTGGATACCGGTTGGTCACTGGCACTGGCTTTTCCCCAAGCGGAACTTTTCCAGCAAGCATCCTCCACACAAAATACACTCATTCTCTATGCAAGTTTGACAGTGGCAGTCTTTGGCATCATCCTGTACCTGCTTACACGGTCCATCACCCAGCCACTCCGCCGATTAACGCAGTACGCCGGTCATTTATCAGCGGAAAAACTGCATCTGGTTGGAGGCAAATTCGCAGAGCCGATCCAAATCCATACTCGAGATGAATTGGAAGATCTGGCAGACGCCTTTAATCAAATGTCAAATGATCTGGCTCAAGCTTTTGAAACTTTGGAAGAAAAAGTAGCAGACCGCTCCCGCCATTTGGAGCGCCGCTCCCTTGAGTTTGAGACAATCGCTGAAGTTGCCCGCGAGATCACCATCATTCACGACTTAAATACCCTGCTTAATGTATCGGCAAATTTAATCCGCGAACGATTTAAGTATTACCATGTGGGTATTTTTCTTGTTGATGAACGCGGCGAATTTGCCATCCTGCGCGCTGCAAGCAGTATAGCCGCCCAAAAAATGCTTGAACAAAACTTCAAATTAAAAGTAGGGCAAGAGGGACTGGTTGGCGATGTTACCAGGACAGGACAGGCACATATTGCATTGGATGTTGGAACAGATGCAATCCACTTTCAAAATCCATTCCTGCCTCAAACGCGCTCCGAAATTGTGCTTCCCTTACGCAGCCGCAGTGTCACCATTGGCGCTTTGGATATTCAAACAGACGTCCAGTCAGCCTTTAGTGAGCAGGACGTAAAAGTCCTTCAATTGCTGGCAGACCAATTATCTGCGGCAATCGAAAACGCTCAATTAGTACAACAAGGAGAAGGAACGCTTGCTGAACTCAATAATGCTTATCGGCTACAAACTCAAAGCGTATGGCAATCAGCCATCAACCAGTATAAGCGCCCCTCTTATGAATATGACGGCATACAGGTGCGAGCCGTACCGCAACACCTGCCAAACGACCTGCTAAAACAATTGGAGAATGGCGAGCCGATCATCATAAAAGAAAATGATGAGCAGATGGATAGTCACACAAAAACAACCCTGATGGTTCCGTTAATGGTACTTAATCAAGTCATTGGCGTAATTGGCTTGGAGCAGGAAGACCCGGACCACATTTGGACAAATGAAGAGATTGCCATTGTGCAGGCCGCCGCAAGTCGAGCAGGAATTACGCTTGAAAACGCCCGTTTGCTTGAAGATAGCCAGCGGCGCGCAGTAAAAGAACGCACGATCTTTGATGCAACTGAGCGCATTGGCTCCGCATTGAATATTGGAAATATTCTAAATACGACCGCAGAAGAAATTGAACGCATTCTCGGCAATTCAGAAGTAATTTTACAATTTAATAACGACAATACTCCTTCAACAAAAAAAGAGAAGTAATGATGTTATACAATATTATTGGAAGCAACAATGCATAAAGATGTTAGTTCTTCTTTATCTGCTCTATCAACATTTTTTATTTGGATCATTTTGAAATGAATCAATCAGCTGACAGCATAGAGTTTTCATACACAAACCGGCGCATAGATTTTCTTCGAGCTACTTTGATTAGCTCCTGCATTCTTGGGTTAGTCACCTTAGTTCCCTCTGCCTTTAGCAGTGAAACCACCCCGGTTTACAGGTGGCTTTACGTTGGCGCTTACTTGCTATTAGTCAGCATAACCGTTCTCCCCATTCCATACTCCATTCGCGGAGTTGTTTTTATAGGCTTAATGTTCAGCATGGGACTTGCAGGCTTGACTGAAACGGGAATTTGGGGGGATGCACGCGTGTTTATGCTAGGCGCAATCATTTTATCGTCCCTTTTATTTACATGGAGAAGCGGCTGGATATTAACAATTTTGACTGCACTATCCTACCTCATCGCGGGCTGGTTCATACTAAGCGGAGTATACACAACCACCGATACACACGTCGCGTCAGGAAATTTAGCCGTCTGGATTGAAGAAAGCGCAAACGTACTTATTCTCGCAGTATTAGCAATAAACGGAATTCGCCTGACGCAGGTCTCATTCAGTGAAGCTCAAAGTCACGCCCAAACCGTCCTGGGCGTGATCCAGGATGAGAAGTTCACACTGGAACAACGGGTAGAGAAAAGAACACAGGATTTAGCCAGCGCCAATCAAACCAACGAACATCGCGCCCAAATGTTCCAGGCGATAGCACAGGTAACGCGCGCCATTCTTTCCACGCAAAACTTACAAGACCTTCTGCCGCAAATCACACAGGCGATTAGCCAGTATTTCAACTTTTATCACGTCGGTATTTTTTTGATCGACACGAACAAGGAGTTCGCCATCCTAAGCGCGGCAAACAGTGAAGGCGGACAAAAGATGCTTGAGCGCAGCCACAAACTGCGCGTTGGACAGGTTGACATCGTCGGCTATGTCGCAGGGGCGGCAAAACCCCGTATCGCGCTGGACACTGGAGCCGACGCCATCTATTTCAACAACTCCGACCTCCCCGAAACCCGCTCAGAGATGGCACTTCCCCTCATCCAAACAGGCGGCCAGATTATTGGCGTGCTTGACATACAAAGTATCGAATCAAACGCCTTTAATCGCGAAGATATAGAAATACTCATCACATTGGCAGATCAGGTTTCGGTGGCAATTGGAAATGCCCGCCTTTATCAAGAAACTCAAAAAACCTTGATCGAAGCGGAAACGCTCTATCACCGTGACCTGCAAACTGGCTGGAAAAAATTTACTCGCTCACAAAAGATCGCTGGCGTGCGCCGAATTGGAATGAACGCAAATCTCTATTCAGAGTCAATCGAACTACCCGGCGCGGCAGAAGTAATAAGTTCTGGAGCTACGCACTTCAAAAATGACAAAAACACTCAAATGACAATCCCTGTAAAACTACGCGGCGAAATCGTTGGTTTGCTCAATGTTAAAACAGACGAAGAGCACACGTGGACTGGCGACGAAATGGACATTGTCACCGCCATCGTGGAACGTGCCGCACTTTCCATTGAAAGCGCGCGCCTATTGGCAGAAAGCCGCGCAGCCGCAGACAAGGAACGCGCAATCGGCGAGATTTCCGCAAAGATCAGTGCAAGTACCCAAATTGAGATGATCTTGAAGACTGCTGTTCGAGAGTTGGGCAATCAAATTGGCGGCGCCCAGATATCGGTCGAGATCGGAAGCGAAGATGAATAGTCGTCAAAAAGATACTGAGCTCTTTGAGGTAGAAACTGTGAACAAGAAGACAAATCGCGCGCGCACAAGTGAAACACAGCGCTACACCTTGCTTGGCGCCGCCTTCGGAATCACATTCCCTCTAGCCGGAACCCTCCTGGAAATTTTATTTTCCCAGTTTCCACTCAGCATCTCAAACATGCTTTACGTTCAGCGCATAGATCCTTTATTATGGATAGTTGATACTGCGCCGATAGTCATCGGGCTATTGGCGGGCTACGCCGGACGTAAGCAGGACATATTGGTTAAAGTTAATGAACAACTCCGTGACCGCGAACATGAGCTAAAAAATAATCAGGTGAATCTTGAGCAATATGTAAATGAACGCACTACAGAACTGTTAATCGCCAATCAACTTAATCAACGCCGCACCACCCAATTTGAAGCCCTTGCACGAATCGCCCGCACCATTAGCTCAATGCAAATAATGGAAGAACTCCTGCCTCAGATCGCGCAGACAATTTCGGGACAATTCGGTTTTTATCACGTAGGCATCTTCCTGTTGGATAATAATAAAGAATATGCAATACTCGTCGCCTCAAACAGTGAAGGCGGGAAAAAAATGCTTGAGCGTAACCATCGTCTACTCGTCGGTGGGACTGGTATCGTCGGTTTTGTAACCAACACCGGGCAGCCCCGTATCGCGCTGGACGTTGGATTGGATACGGCTTACTTCAACAATCCCGACCTCCCGGACACCCATTCTGAGATCGCCCTCCCCCTCCGCCTTGGCACTGATATATTCGGCGCATTAGATGTCCAAAGCACAGAAACGAATGCGTTCTCTCAAGAAGATATAAATATACTTTCCATATTGGCCGATCAAGTAGGTATTGCCATTCAAAACGCGCGTTCCTATCAGCAAACCCATGAAGCGCTGTCTCAGGCTGAATCTGCATCCACCCAAGCGAGCGTTCAACAATGGCGGCATTTCTTAACGCATGAACCTGTGGAAGGATATTACTTTGATGGCGTTAATACGAAAAGTTTTAAGCCGTCCGAGAAACAACGTACCCATAGTTTTTCTGTGCCGCTCACCCTGCGCGGGACCCGCATCGGCACGATCAAGCTCAGCACAGCGGATCCAAATCGAACGTGGACAGATGATGAGATAGACATGACTAAAGCCACAGCTGAACGCACCTCAATTGCCCTTGAAAATGCGCGCCTGCTTCAGGAATCGCAAAAGAGAGCGGCAAAAGAACGCACTATCGGTGAAATATCCGCAAAAATTGGCGGTTCAAGCAACCTTGAAAGCCTTCTCCAAACAGCCATTCAAGAACTGGGCAATAGCCTGCCTGGAACAGACATCGCCATTCAATTCAAGAAAAATCAGGAGACTGAATGATCAAAAGATTGTTTAGCCCGCCAATTTTTGACAACGAAGAAGATAACTTCCGCGCGAAGTTCATTAACGGCTTCGCCTGGATCGTCATTGTGTTACTGGCGCTCAGCCTGATCCCCGTGCTGGGTCCAAATGCGGATGAGAACGCAGACACTACAATTATTTTTCTCACAGGTTTGATCGTCGCGATGCTTTCGTCGCTTTATATATTACGAAGAGGCAACCTGAACCTCAGTGGATCAATCCTTGTAATCCTCGGCTGGCTTGGGTTTGGGCTGCAAGCCTACTCAGCAGATGGCGTCAGAGACATAATCATAGTTGCCTATATTGCAATCAGTTTGCTTGCCAGCATTATCATTAACTGGCGCGCAGGCAGTATTGTGATGATTCTCAGTATTGGGACGATTTGGGCTCTGGCAATCCTTGAAGTAAATGGTTTTTTACATCCGCGTTTTCAAGAGCCAATCGCATTTTCACGCGACCTCTCCTTCGTGTTTGTTGCAATCGCAGCGCTGATCTATTTCAGCACAACCAGTCTGAGAGAATCAATCAACCGCACAGCAAAAAGCGAGCAGAGCTTGCTTGATTCAAATAAGAACTTGCAGGAACTAAATCAAACATTGGAGGAACGTATCGGTCAACGCACAGCCGAACTCGACAATGCGAACCGTTTCAACTTAAACCGTGCCCGCCAGTTCGAGGCAATTGCAAAAGTTATCCATACAGTTTCGTCCACCCAGGATTTGGAAACACTCCTGCCTCAAATCACAAAAGTGATCAGCGAACAATTCAACGTTTACCACACAGGTATCTTCTTACTGGACGACAACCGGGAGTTCGCGGTCTTGCGTGCGGCAAACAGCGAAGGCGGTAAAAGAATGCTCGCGCGCGAACATAAACTCCAAGTTGCACAAACCGGCATCGTCGGCTTTGTCACCGCTACTGGACAGCCACGCATTGCCCTGGATGTAGGCACAGATGCCGCGTTCTTTAATAACCCAGACCTGCCAAACACTCACTCAGAGATTGCATTGCCCCTTCGGTATGCCGGTCTGATCATCGGCGCGCTTGACGTTCAAAGTACCGAATCAAACGCCTTCGATCAGAATGACCTTGAAGTATTAATTACTTTGGCAGATCAGGTTGCAATTGCCATAAAGAACACCCAGTCCCTTGAAGAAGCCCTTATGGCAGTATCCAAATTCCAAGGTTCCATAAACGACAAAACCTACGAATCCTGGAAGGTGATGCGGTCCAAGTCATTAGGATTAGGATTTCAACTTACTGGTTCCACCATCAAACCTTTGGAAGTTCCCCTCAAAGATGAACACATTAAACAAGTGTTTGCGGAAAATAAGGCTGTTTTGTTCGATGAAAAAAATTCCCCCTCAAGTTTCACAATTCCCATTCGTTTGCGCGGACAAGTCGTTGGTGTTATAAATCTGCGCACACGCGACAATCGGAAATTAACAAGTGACGACGCAGATATTGCCACGGCTGTCACGGAACGCTTATCACTGGCGATTGAAACGGCGACATTGCTTCAATCCACACAACACCGCGCGGACATCGAACGCGTCACAACTGAAATTTCCTCCAAGATCAGTTCTTCCACCCGTTTTGAAACCATCCTACAAACAGCCGCACAGGAGCTAAGCAAGGCGCTCAGCGGTTCAGACGTGTTGGTTCAGATCGAGCCTGTTTCGATGGAATTGGGCATGGGACAATAAACCATAATGAAAAGAAATTCCTTTGTCAAAATTGTGCTTGTGATAGTGCTTGTGAATATTCTTGCAGCGTGCGCTATAGTACAGCCCACTCCAGTTGCCAAGCCCCCGATTCGGGTTGAATTTGCGCAATGGTGGGGTGACTATACCCTCCTTGTAGCAAAGGAAAAAGGTTATTTTGAAGATTATGGGATACAGGTGGAACCGGTTTACTATGAAGTATTTTCCGACACCTACCCAGATTTAGCCTCCGGGCAAATTGACGGTGCGCTGATAGCCATCGGAGACACCATTAACATTAATCGTAGTACGCCCATGAAAGTTGTGGCAATCCATGATAACGGAGGCGATGATGCAATAGTCGTTAACCCGGAAATCAAATCGATACAAGACCTGAAAGGCAAAACAATCGGGATGCAGATAGGCTCACAATACGAATTGACAATTGTCAAAATGTTACAAAGCGCAAATATGAGTATGGGCGATGTTACGATTGTATCAGTCAACCCTGAAGATGCTGTGGCAGCCCTGAAAAGTAACCAGGTTCAAGCAACTTATACTTTTGAACCATATTTATCTGATGCAATTGCCAATGGTTATAAAAATATTTATCCATTGGAACAACTTAACCTATTCCCAGATCTGATCGTATTCCGCAAATCGCTCGTAGATGAAAGACCTGAAGATGTTCGCGCATTCTTGAAAGCATGGTTTAAAGCAGTGGAGTACCGCCTGCAACACCAGGGAGAAACACGCGACATTGCCGCAAAATATCTCGGCATAAGCGCTGAAGAAGTACAACCTGATGACAACCTAAAACTCCTTACTGTCGATGACAATAAAACGCTATTCAATATACAGGAAGCAAATTCCATTTACTCCATTACAAAAATCACATCCGACTATTTAATCTCGATCGGAGTAACCACAAAAGAAGTTGACCCGCTTGAACTGCTCGACCCATCCTATCTGCCTTAAATGTATAAACTGACAAGAGAGCTTTTATGAATAACCCAGCCACCCCACAATTTACGCAAGAGGAAGAGCGCCACAAAAAAAACGGACTTGCAATCAGCCTGGTCACTGGCGTTGTACTCATGCTCGTTTCTGCAATTCTGGGTCCCATTACCTATCGCCAAAACGGACTCAATGGTTTATGGGGAGTGGTACTTGCAAGTGTAGTCTCTCTGGCGTCCTTTATTGGCGCTTTGCAAATTTTCCACGGTCGTACCCGGTTGGGAATTGGAATATTAATCTCAACCATACTAATAATGGCATGCGCTCTCCCATTTGTAGCACACGGACAAGGTCTTGCACTTGGAGCCATGATCCTCATTCTCGTGGCGAGCATTTCTTCTGTCACCCTGACGACCAAGTGGGCAACGCGCGCTACCATTAGCGCTTTTATTATTGCAATCCTTATCGTTTTGACAGATCTTTATTTGCCGGATTTTGGACTACCGACCGAACCTGTTTACACCAACACCATTGCCATTGTTTCGTCCTTTGTATATATTTTCTTTATCCTGAGAAGCTTCAATTCATATACACTTCGGACCAAAATCATCATAATCTTTACACTCATCACAGTTGTCCCTCTAATCACACTGGGCTTCTATAATAGCCGATCATCTTCACAGATCCTGCAGGCTCAAGGAAAAACACAATTAACAGCTCTTGCCAGAATAGCAGCGGATAGGATTGATGGATTCATCACGACCCAACTTGATACAGTACACGCAGATTCAAAACAATTGGCATTGATCAAATATCTGGAATTGCCCGCAGAATCACAGTCAGGCAGCGAGGAAGAATTAAATGCGCGTCTTGCGCTTTTATCCTTAACCCGTAAAGACCCGGTTTTCATTCACTCAATTGCACTTCTGAATTTAGATGGAATGGACAGCCTGGACACCTTCAAAGACTACAAAAATCGAGACGAAGGATATTACACATATTTCTCACGCCCGATCAAAACCGGGCTGCCTTATGTGTCTAATATTATTTTCCACGACAAAAAAGCAAATATTTATTTCACTGCCCCAGTCAAGGCTCAGAGTGGAAAAATAATAGGCATATTGCGAATTGAGTATCACGCAACTGTGTTGCAATCACTTATTCGTTCTTTAGACCCTGGCAACCCCAGAACGCTTATTGCCCTTGTGGACACAAACACATATTTACGAGTGGGTTACACAGGCAGTGATCGTGACGAACTCTTGAAATCATATAAGAACTTTACCGACCTGCAACTTATCGCCTTGCAATCAGACGGTCGGCTGCCAGCAGGATCAAAAGAAAACGTCCAGAAAGAAACCGAAAACGCCACAGTTGACGGCATAGATAATCTGCAACAACAGCCATTCTTCTATTCATATTCTCAGGCACTGGACTCTGACGCAACCAACACGGGTGTGTTTCTCAAAACCCAACCCTGGGTGGCACTGGTTCGTCAGTCCACAGAAAACTATCTTGCTCCCGTTAAACAGCAAAATAAAACAACAATATTGATTTCCCTCATCCTGGTAATCTTAAGTATCGGCACTGGTTTTTTGGCATCGCAATTTCTCACGGCGCCAATCATAACCCTTGCAAAAACAGCGGAAAAAATCGCCGCAGGCGATCATACTGCGCGCGCGCAAGCTAATACAAAAGATGAGATCGGCTTACTTTCCTCATCGTTCAACCGCATGGCAGATGAGCTAAATCGAACCCTTTTAGGGTTGGAGCAACGTGTTGCCGAGCGCACAACCGATCTGGAGATATCACGCCAGCAAAGCGAAAAACGCGCCAACGAACTTCAGGCAATCGGTGAAATCTCAAAAATCATTACGGGCGAACAAAAGTTTGAGAACCTGCTGCCGCTTATCACCCGCCTCGTAAGCGAACGCTTTGGTTTCTATCACACCGGGATCTTCCTGGTTGAAAATACGAATCAGTTCGCTGTCCTGCAAGCCGCCAACAGCATAGGCGGAAAAAACATGCTAAAGCGCGGACACAAACTCGAAGTCGGTGAGAGCGGGATTGTGGGCTATGTCGCGCAATCCGGGCTTCCACGCATCTCACTTGACGTTGGGCAGGATGCTGTTTTCTTCAACAATCCCGACCTCCCAAACACGCGTTCTGAAATGGCGCTGCCCCTCAAAGTGCATGACCGCACCGTGGGCGTGCTGGATGTGCAAAGCGAAAAGCCAGGCGCATTCACCGAAAATGATACAAAGACACTCAGCATTTTAGCCGATCAAATTGCAATTGCCCTGGAGAACGCGCAGTTATTAAATCAAACACAACAGGCATTAAACGAGGCTCAGGCGCTCTATCGCCAAAACGGTCGGGAAGGCTGGAAATCATTCAGTCGTGAAAAGGAATTTGTGGGCTACCAGCAGGGTTTGACAAGCGGAAAAAAATTGACGCAACTTGTTGAAACAGATGAAATAAGGCAAGCCATGAATCGCGGAGAGGTATTGGTCTTTCATGCAGATGGAATTACGCAAGAAGCATCCATCGTGGTTCCGATCAAACTGCGCGGACAAACCATCGGCAGCATGAACATTAAAGCGCCGACCAAAAATCGCCAATGGTCATCAGACGAGATCAACCTTGCCGAAACAATCTCCGAGCGTCTTTCAATTGCGCTTGAAAATGCGCGCCTGATCCAGGAATCTCAACGTCAGGTGCTCAAAGAGCAAACGATCAGTGAAGTCACCGGAAAGATAGGCGCATCCATCAACTTGAAAAATGTATTGCAAACAGCTGTGGAAGAATTGGGACGCGCCATGCCTGGCTCGGAAGTTATTATACAACTTGAAAAAAATAACAAGTAATATTTGCAACAGACACAAAATAATAAACGCCTTTGGGAATCGGGCGGTTCCTTGTCAGGCAGAGGTGCCGTCACTTAATATATTATTGTTTGAATTCAACCTGCCTTTGCAAGAGAGTTTTAGCAAGGAGTAAATCTGTGGACAACCGGTCAAGACAACGCTACATCAGCTTGCAAGCAATGATCACAATTGGTTTGGTGGCAATGGGAATTGTTGCCAGCGCAATTATTACTGGAATGTTTTATTTAAACTTCCGCACTCAAGTGCGCGAAGATCTAAAACTGCGTTTAAGAAACATCACAGATATCACCGCGCTTCAACTCGATCCGGAAAAACTCGCCACAGTGGCGGACAAAACCGATCTTGAAAATGAATTCTATATTAAGTATCAAAAAGAGCTTTCCGACATTATTAATACCGATAATGATGTAATTAACATCTATACTGTTCGACAGAATAATAATGGAAAAATATATTTTTATATGGATGCTGGCGACCCAAGTTACGTACCCGACCCGCCTGGGGTAATCCCGTATGAACAGCCAACAGACTTACTATTGGCAACCTTTGCTTCCCCTTCAGGTACTGTAGTGGAAAACAATATTTACACAGATGAGTTCGGATCTGTCATCTCTGCCTACACACCTCTTTATAAACAAAACGGCAGTCTTGAATCCATCCTGGCCGTGGATATGAAAGCAGATACGGTCACAAAGGCGGAACAAAATATATTACAGAAAATATTAATTTATTTTAGTATATCCATACCTCTCATTATTTTATTAGCCCTGTTTTTAGGACACCGTTTCTCCCGCCAGTCTGTTGCATTGACTACAGTAGCCGCTCGAATTGCGCACATCTCTGAAGGCAAGCTTGAAACAATTCCAATTTCAGCGGCAGGAAATAGTAAGGAAGCCTTTGACCTAATTCAAATATTTAACAAGATGTCTGGCGAACTCCGTAACTTGATCCAAAATCTGGAACAACGTGTTGCTGAACGCACAGTAGACCTGGAGAACGCCAGTACACTAAGTGGAAAGCGCGCCAGGCAATTTGAGGCAATCACACGTACTTCAAGCACCATTGCATCTGTTCAAAATTTACGGGAATTACTGCCTCTTATCTCTGAGGTAATCAGCCGGCAATTTGGGTTCTACCATGTCGGCATTTTCCTGATCGATACCGGCAACGAATATGCAGTTCTCAGCGCGGCGAACAGCGAAGGCGGAAAGAAAATGATCCAGCGCAGTCACCAATTAAAGATCGGCGAACAAGGCATCGTAGGCTATGTCGCCCAAACTGGAAAACCACGCATTGCATTGGACGTGGGAGAGGATGTAAATTACTTCACCAATCCAGAACTACCGTCAACTCACTCCGAAATGGCATTACCGCTCAAAGCAGGAAATCAAATTATCGGCGCGCTGGATATCCAAAGCGCAGAAGTGGGCGCTTTCACAGATGAAGATTTCAAAACTCTTTTAGCCCTCTCAGATCAAGTTAGCCTTGCCATTCAAAATGCGCGCCTCTTCGACCAAACACAAAAAACACTCACAGAATTTGAATCCATTCAACGGCAATACGTTCGCGAAACATGGAGCCGCCTGCCTAAAGAGGAAAAGTTAAGAGGGTATCGGAATTCCATTACAGGCGCTATTCCACTGGATGAAAAATCAGAACTTCCCAGGAGCGGAGATACAAAAAACAAACGAGAGATCAATATCCCGATCATCCTGCGCGGTGAAACCATCGGCACTCTCTCTGTCCAGGTTCCAACAAACGAGCATGTCAGCCCAGATCAGGTTGAATTGATCAAGGCGGTTGCGGAACGCGTCGCGTTATCCGCTGAAAATGCCCGTCTTTTCGATGAGACAACCCGCCGTGCAGATCGCGAAAGCCTTGTATCGGATATCACCACCAAGATCCGCGGCACGAACGATCCGCAAGAAATGATAAAAACTGCGGTTGAAGAATTAAAACGTGCGCTGGGTGCCACACATGTTGATATCCTCCCTCAAAAAATTGCCCCCCCACCGGATAAATAGATTGGAAAAAGGTAACCATGACAAAAATAATTGCTATATCCAATGAAAAAGGCGGGGTAGCCAAAACCACAACGACCATTTCTCTAGGGGCCGCCCTGGTTGGTTTAGGGCATCGTGTTCTACTCGTTGATCTCGACGCGCAAGCCAACCTGACTCTTGCACTTGGGTTTGAGCCAAGTGAATCTGAAAGTACATCCAGTAATATAATGCTTGATAATGCTCCGTTCTTGAGCGCCCGGCGAAAAACTGACGTCGAGAACCTTGACCTGATCCCCTCCAGCTCTCGCATAGAAACATCCGAACAGTTTCTGCCTGTACGCACAAATTACACAACCATCCTGAAGCGCGCCATTGCAAGTGAAACCAATTTATCCTACGATTACATGCTCTTCGATTGTCCACCCGCGCTTGGCGCAATCACTCAAAATGCCCTCGCGGCAGCAGACCTTCTGCTTATCCCGACACAGGCGGAATATTTTTCAGCGTACGCGTTGAGAAATATGATGACCCTTGTCCGCCGTATTCGAGAGGAAGATAATCCCGGACTTGCATATCGCATCCTTGTCACAATGCTGGACAACAGAAACCGTACGCATCGTAACATCCACGATCAACTTCGTTCTACATTTGGCGAAGGCGTATTTAATGCAGTCATCGAAATAGATACAAAATTACGCGAAAGTTCCATTGCTGGTTTACCGATCTCACATTACAAACCTGGAGCGCGCGGCGCCACACAATACCAGGTACTCGCCCAGGAGTTGGTTGAATATGTCAAAGAAACCGAAAATAAACAAGCGGCTAGATAAGTTATTTAAGGATATTAATCCTGAAGAGATCAACTCGAAATCAAGAGACAGCTCAAATGTCCAGAAGGAGTCTGCGGACTCTTCGAGCGCTTCAGAACCGCGCCTTATACCGGTTCAGAAAAAATCTTTAGCGGAATTCTCTCCCAAAACGCTCAAGCGGTATATACAGGCGCTCGTGCCCCCTGAGCCTGTCATCGCGCAGGAAACCGAAAGTGCAACATCCTCTTACTCTGTAAATATCCAAACCGGCTATCAAGACTGGTCCACATTGCGTGTACTGGACGAAGATAACCAGCGTCAATGGACAGCAGATGAAGAACTGCTTGTTAAACAAGTCTCTGACCAATTATCGCTGGCGCTTGAAAATGCGCGCTTGTTTCAGGAAGCGCAAGAACGCGCCGAAGAACTTTCTCTAATCAACCGTGTTGTGAGTACACTAACCGACGCAACCAATTTACAGGAAGCGCTACACGCTGTTATTCAAGAAATTGTTGGAGCATTTCCAGTTGCACGCGGAGCAATTGCCCTGCTGGATGAAGAAAAGAAAAACTTCGTTGTAGTTGCTGACCGCTCAAAAATGGAAGACAAAGCCAGTGCCGTGGGACTCAAAATTCCACTTGAAGGAAATTTCGCCACACAAAAAGTAATTTCCACTCGAAAACCTTTTATTTTGGAAGATTCTTCCAACAACCCAGCCAACCCACCCGTTGTTCAAGCGGAATTCCGCCGACTGGGGATTTCGTATACGGCCATCTTCCCAATCATTATCAACGATCTGGTGATCGGAACCTTGGGCGTGGATATGGATGAAAAAGACGCCCGTCTTGATATAAATCAAATTAATTTACTGGAAACAACCCTGTCCCCAATCTCAGCCGCCATTAGCCGCCTGCGGGCCGAAGAAGCGCTGTTGCGATCCGAAGCAGATTTACGCACCCTGTTTTCTTCCATGGAAGACGTGGTATTGGTTGTTGATAAGGACGGGCGCTACAAACGCATTGCTCCCACCAACCCTTCACGCCTTGTGCGTCCGCCAGAAGAATTGATCGGCAAACTCATGCACGACGTAATGCCGAAAGAAACTGGAGATCGTGCTGTATCTGCGATTCAAAAGACATTGCAAAGTTCTGAAACAGTGCAATTGGAATATGAACTACTAATTGAAAATGAGACCCTTTGGTTTCTAGCCAACCTGACAAAGCTCAATGAAACCGATGTATTCTGGGTGGCACGTGATATTACCGAGCGCAAAAAAGCAGAAGAGGCAATCAGACGTCGAAACGAATATCTGGCTGTTTCCGCCGAGATCGGTAAACTGGTCACCTCCACGCTGGACCTAAACTCTATCTTTGCTCGAACTGTCAACCTGATCAATGAAAGATTCCACTTCTATCATGCGGGCATTTTCATCGTGGAAGAAACCGGCTTCAATGCTGTCTTGCAGGAAGCAACTGGAGAAGCCGGCGAGGAAATGAAAGAGAGAAAGCACACGCTCAAGGTCAATGAAAAATCCATTGTCGGTAAAGTGACCCTGGACGGACAAGCCGTGATTGTAAATGACGTCATGGAAAACCCATTACATAAACTTAACCCATTGCTGCCCGAAACCCGCGCAGAAGCCGCCATCCCTCTGCGGATTGGAAACCGCATTATTGGCGCAATTGATATTCAGGCAAAAACGGTTGGCGCATTCACAGAAGATGAAATCGCCGTGCTGCAAACCCTTGCAGACCAGGTGGCTGTAGCCATTGACAATGCGCGCTCCTTCAAGCTCTCGCAGGAAGCAGTGATGGAAATGCGCGAGATCGACCGCCTAAAGAGTCAGTTCCTGGCAAACATGAGCCATGAATTACGCACCCCTCTCAACTCGATCATTGGTTTCTCGCGCGTGATCATCAAGGGAATTGACGGCCCCGTCACCGAATTGCAACAACAAGACCTTACCGCCATCTACAATTCAGGTCAACATTTGCTTGGGCTTATTAACGACGTCCTCGACCTCTCCAAGATCGAAGCAGGAAAGATGGAGCTCGCGTTCGACGAAGTGAACATAGCAGATGTGACCACCAGTGTCCTTTCCACCATGAGCGGACTTATCAAGGATAAGCCGATCCAAATGAAACGCATTATCGAGCCAAATCTGCCGACAGTCCGGGCAGACGCGATTCGTGTCCGTCAGGTAATGATCAACCTGCTTTCCAATGCAGCCAAATTCACAGACGAAGGCGATATCCTTGTCGAAGTGGGACTCAAACCTGGGCTGACAGGGCGCAAAGAATTGAGAGTCAGCGTTACCGATACTGGACCGGGCATCGCCAAAGAGGATCAAGTAAAACTCTTTTTAGCCTTCTCACAAGTGGATGATTCGCCCACCCGCAAAACAGGCGGTACGGGTCTCGGGTTATCAATTTGTCAGCATATCATCAACATGCATGGTGGGCGAATTTGGGTCGACAGCGATCTTGGCAAGGGAAGTACATTCCACTTCACTTTACCGCTCTTCCGCAAGGAAAAGGAAGGTGAATCTACTCCCCACAGCAATAAGGTGATCCTGGCCATTGATGATGACCCGCTGGTCATTAGTTTATATGAACGTTATTTGCACCCGCAAGGGTATCTGGTTGTGCCTTTATCAGACCCATCGCGCGCGGTGGAGCGCGTCAAACAACTAAAACCCTTTGCCGTGACATTAGACATCATGATGCCCGGCATTGACGGCTGGCAGGTTCTGGATACTTTGAAAGGCGACCCAGAGACGCGTAATATACCGGTCATTATCTGCAGCATTATTGAAGACCTTGAAAAAGGATTCAACCTGGGCGCGACAGATTATTTGGTGAAACCGATTCTGGAAGACGACCTCGTCAACGCGCTGGATCATCTGAACGCAGATGGTTCGATCCGAGACGTGCTTGTGATCGATGATGATCCCGACGATTTACGTTTGATCGGAAAAATCCTGACCGATGATGGCAGATACAAAGCCATACTTGCTGAAGGCGGGCGCATGGGGTGGGACATGATCTCCTCAGGAAAACCGCCGCACGCTGTGATCCTCGACCTGTTCATGCCTGAAATAGATGGCTTCAAGATATTGGAAAATATGCAGGGCTCTCAAACACTGCATGATATTCCTGTGATTGTCGTTAGCGGCATGGATCTTTCAAAAGAACAAAAGAACCAATTAAATGAGTTTGGTCAACGGCTTTTATTAAAGGGATCTTTTAGCGAAAAAGAATTACTTACATCCATTCAGCGTTCACTGGAACGGGTACACAACAAGAATAAATAGGAGTTTGTATCACTGTGTCATTTATTATCAAATGTATTGATTGTGGGCACAACGCGCCTTATTACCCCACATCCACATCATGCCCGAAGTGCAGCAGCCAATGGCGTGAAGCGGAATACGATTATGAGATCATTGGGAAAACACTGCCAGCCAAACTGGTAAGCCGTCCCTTTGACCTTTGGCGTTATCGCGAATTATTACCTGTGCGTAATCCTAACATTAGTTTATCCCTCGGTGAAGGAGGCACGCCACTCATCCGCGCAGTGAATTTAGGGATGATGTTAGGCTGCCCCAATATTTATATTAAGGATGAACGTCAGGGACCGACCGCCTCATTCAAGGACAGACAGGCGTCAGTTACGATTGCTGCGCTAAAAGAAGCTGGGATCACTGAAATGGTCGCGGCATCCACGGGCAATGTAGCGATCTCCTATTCGGCTTACGCGGCCCGCGCGGGGATGAAACTATGGGCATTTGTCACGAGCCTAGTGCCTGCGATGAAAATGCGCGAGATCGCATTATACGGAAGCCAGGTAATCAAGATCACCGGCTCCTACGACCAATGCAAGCAGGTTGCCGCCGAATTTGCACACCAGCGCCATTTATACCAGGACATGGGCGCACGCACCATCACCTCGATTGAAGCAATGAAGACCATTGCATTCGAAATTGCGGAACAATTGACCGCCATTCAAGGCGCAGACACAAATGCCCCCTGGCGCACACCTGATTGGTATGTGCAAGCCATCAGCGGCGGTATGGGACCGATTGGCGTTTACAAAGGTTTCCGCGAAATGAAAAGCATGGGATGGGTGGAGCGCATCCCCGCATTCGCGCCCATCCAGGCAGAAGGCTGTGCGCCGATGGTAAATAGTTGGAAAAAAGGATTGGAAAAAGCCGAGCCTGTCACCTCCCCCAAGACTCGCATCGAAACGCTTGCCACTGGCGACCCCGGCCGTTCCTACGAATTCCTGCGGGAATATGTCAACAGCACGAACGGCGCCTTTGAAAGTGTAAGCGATGAAGATGCCTTCCGCGCCATGCACGTGCTGGCAAAAATGGAGGGTATTTCCGCCGAACCCGCCGCCGCAGTAGCCTTTGCGGGACTATTCAAATTGATCCGCGCAGGCATCATTAAACCAAGCGATACCGTTGTAGTGAATTGCACAGGTCATACCATGCCGGCTGAAGCGGGCGTTCTTGGTGACAATTGGTCGCGCGATGTAAAACTTATGGCGAATGACCAAACTCCAGAGGAAGGTTTACTCTCAGCACTCAGCCAGGTTGCACCGGAACGCTTCCCCAAGATTGTCATTGTGGAAGATACCACCGAAGCACGCCGCCTGATCCGCCGCATTTTACAATCGCAAGGCAGTTTTAAGATTTTGGAAGCAAGCAACGGCCGCGAAGGACTCGAATTGATCCAGCGTGAGCTGCCAGACCTGGTCATTTTGGACCTAATGATGCCGGAAATGGACGGCTTTACAGTCATTGAAGCCCTGCGCGCAAAACCAGAAACAGCCACCATCCCCGTGATCGTTGCCACAGCCAAAGAACTTACAACAGATGAAAAGAGCAGACTGAGCGGACAGATCCAATCTCTCATGCAAAAGGGCGATTTCCTTAACGACGAATTCCTTGAAGAAGTTAAAGCATTAATAAAATAATCATCTCCTCCTTTCTTTGATTAACGACTTTAAAGGCTGGTACCTTTGCAAAAAAAACAAACGGCCGGAATTTTGGCCGCTTTCAGTTCAGCAGTATTTCTCGGGCTTGCGCCTGTCTTTGGAAAACTGGCGATCACATTGGGCTTTACGCCTTTTGCGGTCGTGGCATTACGCACCGGCTTTGCAGCGGGTATACTCCTTTTGACCATCGCACTATTCTATCGTCAGTATCTTTACATTTTCCCTGTTGGGTTGGTCGGGTGTGCGCTGGCTGGCGCGATCAACGGGTTCGGCTCCCTGTTATATTATCTTGCGCTGCAAAGACTCGATGCCAGTGTGGGTCAGTTGCTTTATTCACTTTATCCATTTTTCGTGGCGCTCTGGCTCATTCTTGACCATCAGCCCCCCAGTCGTCTTACGCTCTTTCGCGTGGGGCTTGCTACAATTGCAGTCCTGTTGCTTACAAGTTTGCCAAAAAGCTCGGTGGATTTTACTGGCGTACTGATGATGATCGGAGCAGCAATACTCTATGCCATGCACCTGCCCATCAATCAGCGCGTGCTTTACGAAGTTCCTGCGCCAACCGTTGCGCTTTACACACTCCTCGCAATGAGTGCAGTTGTCATACCGGCGTATTTAATATTCGACCGCGCCTGGCCGGCAAACAACGCGCCCTGGCTGCCTGTGGCTGGGCTAACCTTTGTAACTGTTTTTTCACGGATCGCCCTTTTTCTCGGCGTGAAAAAGATCGGCGGGATGCAAACAGCATTATTGGGACTTGCCGAACTTTTAATCGCGATCATCTTCAGCCATCTCTGGCTTGGCGAAAGCCTGACTCTACTCCAATGGCTGGGCGCAGCCGGACTCAGCTTTAGCCTGATTCTGGTTATGTTCGAAAATTCGGCATCGCCGACGTATAGCGGAAAAACTGGTTGGCTCTCGTGGATACGCGCACCCGGTTTGCCAAAGGACATCTTTGGTCCTTACGAATAAAAAAATAGACCGTAAAGGTTTCAAAAAACTTTACGGTCTATTTGAACTCCATTTACTTATTTCCTTCGTATAAATAGCCTGTGCCGCGCACGCTCACCACCCGTTCAGACAACGATGGGAACTGATCCAACTTATGGCGCAGGCGGCTGACCAGCGGACGCAATATCTCAGGCGCTTCACGTTGTGATGTATCGTAGCCCTGAACCAACAGCACCAATTCACGGTGGGAAAACACCTTGCCTTCATTCTCTATCAAAATCCGCAATAACCTGCCCTCGGCGGGTGTGAGATGTTCCACTTTGCTTTTATGCTTTATCTGGCGGCGCGAAAGGTCAACAGTTGTGCCGTCTTTGAGCGAAAAAACCTCCACGGTTTCATCCACGTCAGTATTGACGGCTACGCTACTTACGCGTGATCTGGTGGCACGGCGCGCCAGCCCTTTCTTTACGCTTGCCAAGATCTGGGCGGGAGAAGCAGGCTTTAGCAAATAGTCGTGGATCCGTAAACGCAAAGCCTGAATGGCAGTTTCCGTTGAACCGAAAGCAGTCAGCAGGATCACTTCTGTCTCGGGTGAAATTTGATTGACCACCTGTACCACTTCCAAGCCGTCCATACCGGGCATGCGCAAATCCACGATCATCAGATCCATGGGATGCGTGCGGACATATTCCACTGCTGCCTGACCATTGGGGGCCGAAGCCACGTTGTGACCTTCCAACTTAAGGATATCCGTCAGAGATTGGCGCGCAACGGGTTCATCATCAACTACCAGAATATTGGACTTCATTGTTAACCTCCTATCGGTAAAAATATACGAAAACAGGCGCCGGGGCCGCGTTCAGGAATTAATTCCAATGTGCCGCCATGCGCGGTAATTATATTGTAACTCACAGTCAGCCCCAAGCCTGTGCCTCCATCTTTTGTACTAAAAAAAGGCTCAAATACATTTGCCTGTTTTTCTCTGGGGATCCCCTTGCCCTGGTCCTGGAACACAATCTCAATGCCGCCTTTTAATGGGCGGGTTGTGATGTTCAATACCCCGCCCTCAGGCATTGCATCCATGGCATTCAAGATCAAATTGATGAACACCTGTTGTACCTGACTTCCAACAGCTTGAATGGTCGGAATTTTCCCAAGAAAATCAACGGTGATTTTTACATTTGATTCTGAAAGCTGTTTTGACATTAAGTTCAAGATATATTGCAGCATCTCAGCCAGGTCAACTTTTTCGAGGGAGGTTGCGCCAGGGCGGTAAAAATCCAACATGCGGCGAACGGTGAGTATTAATCGCTCCAGTTCTGTGCGCGCAAGATCAAAATATTCCTTGCGTTTTTCTTCCGCCAAATCTTCACGTCCCGCAAGATGCAAGCAGTTTTGAACGGCTTGCAACGGATTGTTTACCTCGTGCGCAATGGACGCGCTCAAGCGCCCTGCGGCGGCCATCTTTTCGGCTTGAAGCAAAGCCTTTTGAGATTCTTCCACTTTGCGGACGTAGTCCAGTTGCTCGGCATAAAGACGCGAGTTTTCCAGCGCAACAGCGGCCTGGCGCGCCAGTATCTGAAATAGTTCCAGGTCTGATTCGCGGAGCGGTGGCTCGTTCACATTGCGGGCGGCATATAAGACCATACAAAGGTTCGGGCGGAGAATCGGCACAAGGATCGCCGCGCCAAGATTTAGACTGGTGAGAAGCGCTCTCAGGGCTGGGTCACCCGGTCCGTTGGCGTTGATCAGCATGGGCGTGGCAGATGCTTCGACGCGGGTAATCAAATCAAAAACGCTTTTTGGAAGTTCCTTGCCGCGTGATGCCAATAACGAAAAATCTTTAGTGTCGATATTTTTCTGATAGCACGCGGCATGCGCGCATTTCAGATGCCCGCAAATGGCGCTGAGGATGAGGTCGAGTAACGGCTCGCGGCGCGTTTCAGAAAGCAGGGATTCTGTAACTGAAAAAAGCGGACGCAAAGCCTGAGTGCGCGCGGCATCGCGTTTTTGCTGGCTGTCGGCGAGCGCCAGTTTGACCGCATCGATCAATTCACTGCCTTTGCTGAACGGCTTGAGGATGAGCCCATCGACTCCCTGACGAAGCGCGCGGATGGCTGTTTCAACCGTGCCGTGGCCAGTCATGATGAGCATGGCGGCGTCGGGTTGCAGGCGCTGCGCATGTTGAATGACTTCAAAACCGTCCACTTCGGGCATACGGATGTCAACCAGCAGGAGGTCAATTTTATTGTCTTTGAGGTAGTCAATGGCTTTGTGCGGGTCGGTTTGAGTTTCAACTTTATAGCCCGCGCGCGAGAGGAGGCGCTTGCACAGGAGTGCAATGCCGGGTTCATCGTCAACAACAAATACAAAGGATGTTTCCATAAGTTAGATCGGCAGCCAGACTATAAATGTGGATCCCTTATCAAGCTCACTTAAAATTTCAATGGTTCCACCATGATCAGTAATAATTCCATAGGTCACTGAAAGCCCCAAGCCTGTGCCACCGCGATCTCCTTTTGTGGTGAAAAATGGTTCAAAGACACGCTCCTGGTCTGCGGGTTGAATGCCAACGCCGCTATCATTGACTGACATGATGACCCAGTCACGATCTTCGCGTTTGGCTGTGTGAGTCTTGACCAGCAGTTCTCCGCCTTTGGGCATGGCTTGCAATGCGTTATGGATCAAATTCAGTAAAACCTGTTTCATTTGATTATGGTCAATCGAAACCCAGGGCAGGCTTTCATCCAATTGCAGAGTTAAGGCAACGCCATTGGTTTGGATAAGATGCCTGGAAAGCGCGATAACATCGTTGACAACCTCGTTCAAGTCGGCGCGGATGCGGATGTGCTCACCCTGACGCGAAAAATCAAGCAGACGGCGGACAACGTCGCTGGCGCGGCGGGCTTCACGCGAGACCATTTCCAAATCTCCGCGATATACAGAATCCTGGGGCAATTCTTCCAGGACAAGCTCCGAGAAGCCTGTGACTGTGGTCAGTGGATTATTCAACTCGTGCGCGATGCCAGCCGCCATTTCACCGACAGCAGCAAGTTTGGCGGCCTGGATCAAACGGTTTTCTGCGGAACGCTGCGCTTCGATGCGGGCATTTAATTCTATCTCAATCTCGCGCAACTGGCGGATGGTTTCCTGTAATTTTTGGTATTGATTTGCGCTCGTGATCACCGAGGCAAGAATGCCAGCGAGAGATTCGATCGCGATCAAGTCATTGTGTGAAAATGCGTTCTGTTCGCGGCTTTCCACGTCAATGATGCCGAGAATATTTTCGCCGTCCTTCAAAGCAACGCAAATTTCAGAGCGCGCCTCCCAGCCTTTGAGCGGCGCATATAATTTTTCCTGTTTTGTGTCGTTGATCAAAATACTCTCGCCAGTCTGAGAGACATGACCTGTGACGCCATTGGTCACAAGGAAGTCCCGCCCGGCAAGCGCGCGCTTGACCGTTTCAGATTGTGTGCCGCCAATGCCTTGAATGGAAAATTTTTGTTCGTCATCCAGCAACAGAATGGCAGCTAATTCATATTTGAAATATTGCGCTACAAGATCGGCAGTGATGTAGGCAACTTCTTTTTTATCATTCAAGCCGATGACCTGCTGCACCACTTCATGGATCAGCCCCAAACTACGCGCGCGTCCTTCGGCTTCTTCGCGCAGGCGGGTGTATTCGATCAAGCCTGCGAGATGACTGGTGATCACCACCATCAGATGCTCATCGTATTGGCTGAAGGCTTCGGCGCGCAGGTTTTCAATGATCAATACGCCGATGGCTTGTCCGCGATATTTAAGCGGCACAATCAACAGGGAACGCGCGCCTTTGTTCAGCGGCACGAATCCTTCCTTGATCGTATCCACAATGCGGCGCACGCGTCCTTCCTTTAGCACAGGCTGAATGGAATGTCCCGCAAGCGATACGCTGACGACATTCAACTTGCCTTCGAACATACGGTAATCGCGCAATACGCGCCCATCACCGGAGCGCAGGAAGAGCGCGATCAGCTCGGTGTTGAATGCGCGCGAGAGCAAGCCGAACATGCGCCGCGCAATTTGATCCAGGTTTTGGGCAGAGGAAACTGTAAGAACAAAATCGTTGAGCAAGCCTAGGCGGCGCAGATGCGCGGCCATTTCAGAAAATGTGACCAGCACTTCGACAGAAGGCGAAACGCGCAATGCCAATTCACGCACCTGCGCCAACTCGCTGCGCGAAAAATCTTTTTGCCGCCAAAGTGTCACAACACCGATCAGGCGTTGACCAATGACCAGGGGCAAACAGATCCAAACCTTTGTGCCGGATTTCAGCGTACCATAGGGAAGATTATCCCAATTGGGTTGCTCATGCGTAATGACCACATCGGATAAAGAGCGGCTCACGCGGCGGAGGATGGGATTCTCCTCGATCAACATGGACACGCCTTTGGCTTTTGTGTCATTCCACTCGGCTTGAACATCCAAAGACTCGCCGCGGCGAATCGCCAGCCACGCGCCCTGACAGGTGGATACCTGCACGAACGCGCTCAAAATCTTTTCGATGGCAAGCGGCAGATCGGAGGCAAGACCAGATTGCAGGTCGGGCAGGAACGGTTGATTGGGAGTTGTGGAATGGACAGATAAGAGCGAAGCGGTTAATTTCCAGATCCGCTGGGCATCGGCAGATTGTTCATCCGCACCGACTAAAATGGTTTGCGAAGACCCGGCAACGGGAAAAGCAAAGAACCGTTGGGCTTCAAGATTACTTCCTTCGGGAATGGCGCTGGAGCGTATATGTCCCCCGCTTAACGCGCCGCACAGCCAGGCATCAATGGACGGGCGGGTCATGAGACTCATCAATTCATTCTGTGCAGATTTATTAAGATGATGCACCGCGCGCAATAGCCACGCTCCGCCGACGCGCTCTGCCAGAACGGCCCAAACGGCTGAAGAGAGTTGCACTGCATCTTTGAGCGGCGTTTCAATGCCTATATCAGTTTGCATGGTTACTTAAAACAAATTATACCCGCTCCATCACTCTGGGCTTCTCTGAAAATAAAAAGCGTCCCTTTATTTTTTACAACAACCGCAGAGCCATGGGACTAAAATATGGGACAAGCCAGATAAACCAGACCAGCACGCTGAATTTATGAAAGCTACGAATCATCTTTTCATCTTTTTGAGCCAGCACAACCGTTGCCCAAACAGCATGGACAAACATCAGCAAAATGGCAAGCACCCCACTTAACCCGTGAACATCATACATTAACCCGCCTGCCATTTTGATCATTAGTCCAGTCCCCCAGGTATCACAAATAATTCCCAGAAAAAAGAAAGCCAAATGCCAGAGTTTGAGTCTGCCCGCGATGCGTTCGCTCCACACGCCAATGGAATAAAAAAGCAGGGCGAAATTAATGATAATTACAGGTACTGGCATTGAGACACTCCTTTTTCAAAACCCTACTATTACCCGGAATTACGGCTTATCAATCCAACCATCAAAATCATGTAGGCTATAAAACAACAAATTGAAATTATCGCCAATCCAATTTGAATCCAGCCCATTACAATTCCCGCAGTTGCCATGCCATCACCGGAAGCCTTCGGCGGCACGGAGTGGGTTTCTTTTCGCGCCTCATACCCCGTGAATATCGCCACGATACTTCCAATGACTGGCAGAGCCGTAAACCCCAATATTCCAGCAACCAGGCTGACGATTGCCAGTGTGCTGGAGGGTAAAATATTATTTATATTTTGTATATCATTCTGCTGATTCATTTGTTCTTCTCCTCTATCGTTCTCTAATTATCCTTCGAGCATGGGTTTCAAACCCATCGCCCAGGCGCGGATGGCGTTCCAGTCGCGGTGATCGCCGCGCGGAAAAATGCCCAGGGCGATAGCCAGACGCAGCATTAAGGCATCCCAATTGAACGGCAGTTTGCTGAAATCCAGCATCCCTGCAAAGAGACCTTCGCTTACCGGACTAACCAATGCGCGCACAGGCGCAACACCAGCGCGGTACTTCTCGGCATTTGACATTGCCAGGGTGATGCAGACCGTGAACATGGCGAAGCGTTTCTGCATCAACGCGGAACAGTGAGTCTGCACGAATTGCAGCGCTTCAGGCAGCCACTTCGACCCGCGGATGGCGCTCCCCGCCACCACCGCCTGATACGCCGACAGGTCTTTCACCTCGTTCATCGGAAGCACATCCACCTGCGCTCCGCCCTCAGACAGTGTTTTGCCGATGGCTTCTGCCACCTCAGCCGTAGATCCCGCGCGGCTGGCATACGTAACCAGAATTCTGTTTGACATTTTGGTTTCTCCTATTTTTCATTTTACAACCCACTCCTCCCCGTCTCGCACAAATCCAACAAGTCGCAACTTGGAGGGCATGATTGTCAGTTTATATTTACTAGGATATTATTTCAGGCATGACTGGTATCGATGAAACGAACGATTCTCAAGCAAATATTTTGTGCAAGACTTGCGGGTTGTGCTGCACCGGACATTTATTCATCTGGGCAAAACTCAGACCCGCTGAACTCGACCCCGCCGAGGCGGTGGGGATGAATGTATCGCGGTCTACTCCCAACCAGCGAGAGTTTAGTCAACCTTGTCCGCTTTGGCAAGGTCAATGCACGATCTATGCATCTCCTCACTATCCGCATGTTTGCCGTGCCTATAAATGCAAACTGCTCAAGGAAGTGCTTGGCGAAAACACTTCGTTGCCTAACGCGCTGAGAGTTGTTGAACAGGCAAAAGGAATGATCCGTGAGTTGGAGTCGCTTTTGCCCATTTCAGCGGATATTAATTTTCGCAAGCGTTTGGTTGCGCACCTTGAAAGTCTGCAACGCCGGAATGCATCGCCCGCCGCCGATCTGGAATTTCGGCAGAAAGCGGGTGCATTATTGATTTTTTACAAAAAGGTTTTCGGTGTTACAGACCTGGTCGACGAGCCTGA
>Ga0105047_10001014_pt1 | contig 49546 bp, 37 predicted proteins | sample MAT04_FD_78384 | JGI IMG/M metagenome (GOLD analysis project Ga0105047, IMG submission 78384) | Freshwater microbial communities from Lake Fryxell liftoff mats and glacier meltwater in Antarctica - MAT-04 (megahit assembly) | ecosystem: Environmental > Aquatic > Freshwater > Ice > Liftoff...
CTCACCTACGCGCGATCGGATCGTGGCGGCTCAGCATCCAAGAGCGCACCTTTCCTGCAGGTGGGCACGTGGCTCCCGGTGAACCCGGTGGAAGTGGGCCCATGGGACCCCGGTGGTGACATGGACGCGTACACGAACTGATCCATTTGGGCACCGAAGATCGCGTTCACGCCGTCGATCTCGCCCAACTCGAGAGGGAGGTCGCGCTGGATGAATGCGACCGATGGCTCGATGGCCAACGCCTCGATGGCGTCCCTGCGCATTCGAACGAGGAGGCCGTTACCCAAAACGAACTGTTAGTTCACGTCGATCGCATGTCGATCGGTCAGTTCCGCAATGATTGGACCCTGGGCACCTAGAACGCGCTCGAACCTGCGCTCGACCAGTGCCTGCCTCGCCGCCCTCATCTCCTCCGCGCCCTCGAGAAAAAGCTCCGCGACCCGGTCGTCGATGGGCTGCCAGTCCTCAGGGTCCAGGTCCAGCGCCTCGTCGGTGAGGCGGACCAGGAAATCGAGCACCTCGTCGTCGGCCCCCGTTTCTCCTTCCAGCACAACCCGGGCGTTGGGGTCAACGACCCGCGCGACGATCGCTTCGACCGTATCCAATTGGAGCGGGATCTCGTACGAGCTACGTCGGTCCGATCGCTTCAGGGTCGAGCGGCGCTGTCGCCGGCGCCGCAATCCAATACCGGGTCAGCGTCGTCACGCCGTCCGTAGATCCCGTCGCAACCGCCGTCAACAGGCCCTCAGCACGAATCTCGCTTGGGCTCCGGAGCGTCCCCGACTCCCTTTCCTCGAGAACCTCGTCTTCGGAGCCAGTGGCGCGGCGCCATTCGAACACTGGTTCAGCGCCCCGGGTCACCGCTCCCGCGGTCGACACGACCCCTTCGGGCGCAGGGGCACAACTGCACGGAATGGCGCAGAAGGCGATCAGGAGGACCCGCCGCACTGTGTTGGTGCCGAGCATCACTCTGCTCCGACGACGTTGGCGGTTACCGCCGTGAACTGGAACCCGACCGAGATGGCTCGGCAGAGAGTGGGATCAGCCGGGTCGGGATCGAGGTCCGGGAGCCCGACCGAGCGAACGAACTCCTCGTCGTTCCCAGGGGACAGCGCGAGGTAGCTGGCGACGCTCACGTGCCCACCTACTTCTCCGTCGGTGAGCGCGGTGTCGCCGATGCCTGCCCTCACCCGGGTGTCAAGGAGACTAAGCGTCGCAGGCTCCGCATCAAGAGCGAAGGAGAGGGGGAAGGACGGGCTCTCGAAGGTCAGGACGCCGGCAACGATCGCCGCAGAACCTACGGGAACGTTGGCCAGGTCCTCGCCGAGCTGCTGGAAGCTCTGTCCTTCCACAGCCATCCCCGCCGCGACGAGGACTTCGCCGGACGACCGACCAAGAAATAGTCGTACGCCAACGCTGGGATCGTCCTCGAAGCTGTCGATCTCCGTGACTTCGATCAGCACCAGGTACTCGCCGCTCCTTATCTGCTCGAGAACCGCGTCGACGAACGCCGTCGTGGGGACGTGCCCAATGGTCGCGCTGAGCACTTGCAGACTGTTGTCGATTCCTTCCTCACCCGTCGCGGACACCAAGTCCGCCGCTCCGTCGCAGGCGGTCGTGGCGCCATCGCTCACGCGGCCATCAAGATTAAAGCCCACGCCAGGTTCCAGCATGTTCTGCGGTAGGTCCGCGCTCGCGAGCAAATAGACGCGTGTGGCCCCAGGCACATCAGACGTTCCGGGATCCCCGCATCCGAGCAGGCCCTCCACTACCAGTATCGCCATCGCAAGCTCTTGCCGTCCCATCGGTACCTCCCATGTGCCAGTGTTCCACGCTGTACCACCGGTCGGCCCTCCGCCTCAACTCGGGGGACATGGCTCCCTTCCAACCCGGCAAAGTGCGAAGCGACCGCACTGGGAAGTGCTCGAACGAAGTCGCGGGATCGTGGGGCGGGTCGCGGCATTCTGCCGAGATTCGCTTCGACCCATACGATGGCGAAGCGGTCAGGTCTTCGGGTCGATGATGAACGGCGTTGGGTCGACGATCTCGAGGTCGTCATCGTCGTCCGACACCGGCGACGGCACTGGGTCGTCGTCGCTCACGGGGGTGCCCTTGGAGTTCAGGAATCCCAGCGCACGGAGGATGCGCCGGTCCTTGATGCTGGAGCGGGCGATGGTGCTCCACACGATGTACCAGGACCAGAGGCGCTTCTCGAGCACGGCCTCTTCCTCTTCGGTGGGGCCAACCACGTCCTCGACCGTGCGGCCGATGGTGCCGATCTGGGTGAGCAGGTCCTTGGCCTGCGCCTCGACGGCGGGAGTGAACGCGCGGGCGCGAAGCAGCGCCTTGGCTGCCTCGCCCTCGGGCGTTTCTGGGATCTCGTCCAGGCGCTTGAGGAGCGTGGAGACTGAGACACCACCTCGATGCCGTCCGTCTGCGTCAGGTTCCGGAACACCTGGTGATGGACTTCGGGGTGCTCCTGTTCGAGGAGCACCTCCACGATGGGAAACCACTTGTTCTCCCACGCGTCGACACGTTCCGCCCTGGATGCGTGCGCGAGGCTAGGGACGCTGTCGCGATGGCGGCTGCGGTATATGCGCAAGCGCGCGCCGTAGCCGAGGGGCGCGCGCCGATCCTCGGCTTGTCGGCGAGATCGCACTGATTCGTGCAGCTATACGAGTGACACGCGGATGCCGCCGGGCACGGAGGCCTCGATGTCTTCACGCGCGTTGAAGGTCTGGCGGGGAGCGTCCGCCACAGCGCTCGACGAGATCGAGGCGGCCCATCGGGCTCGACCGAGGCAATCCCAGCCCCGACAACATCCTGCGAGACTTCCGACCGATCTGTCCGACGTTTTGGAGCGACGTGACACAGCACAAGCTCGACGACCTCATCGAGCCCTTCGAGGCCGATGTCCGGGAAGACCGAGTCGCTCTCGTGTACGGCGCCGCAGTCTAGGACTGGCTAGGACGCCGCCGCCTGACACCCACCGGAGGGACGGCGTGGGGCTCTGTTGCAGCGAGCACGACTCGCGACCCTTGACGGTCCGTCGTGCCGAAGGGCTCCGCTTGGGGAGCGCTTGGGTGCGGCGGACCCTCCCCAGGCGCGAGGCGAGCGCAGCAAAACAGACCCCCTCGCCGGCCCCGTGCCGTTCTAAGGGACAGCCCTACCGGGCATCACAACAGGACGGAGACGTCGATGTCTTCGAAGGCTTCTTCGTCGTGACCAGCCTCGAGCAATAGACGGGTGTCCATCAGGCGATCATCGGAGAGCTGACCTACGTAGTCGCGGATCTCGGGGAACGCCTGCACCAGGCGCATGAACACTTCCTTCGGCAGGAAGAGCACGGTGCTCTGACGGACGGCTGCGACCGTGGCATTCGCGTTCTCTTCGTTCAGCATCGACATCTCGCCGAACACGTCACCGGGCTTCAGCGTCGCGAGCAACACCTTGTCTTGGCCATCGACCTTGGAGACGTCGGCCTCGCCCGCGAGCAACACGAAGAGACCGCGGCCGGGCTCGCCTTCGCGGAGGATCACCACGCCGCCCGCGACGTCGTGGGCGGTGAAGCGGCGGACCAGATCGAGACGCTGCTTGCGATCGAGGGGGGTGAACAGCGGACAGGTGGAGATCAGGTTCGAGAGCAGCCGCTCGCGGGTGAACTTGTCGAGCGCCGCGGCCAGCGTGCCCACCTCGCGGCTCGCGGCCATCAGCGCTTCCCTGTCGAACTCGAGGAGATCCGCGTCGCCCACGGCGGTCACCGTGGCACTCCGGGGCGCCGCGCTCACCAGCGCCATCTCGCCGAAGATCGATCCCTCGTGCAGGGTCGCGAGCTCGGCTGCGCCGCCGTGCGCGAGCTGTTTGGTCACCTTCACTTCGCCGCGCGCGAGCACGAAGAAAGACTGGCCCGGCTCACCCTCGGAGATGATCGGCTCGCCCGGACGAACCCGCTTGAGCTTCAGGGCCCCGAGCACCGCGCCGAAGCTCTCGGCCGTGAGCTCGGAGAAGAGCGGAATCGGCGGGAGCTTGTCGGGGTACTGCGCGCCGCTGAGATCGGAGGCGACCTTCTCGGCGTGCGGGGCCAGCTGCTCCAGCGGGATCTGTTTGGTCAGATCGAGCGACGCGGGGACCTCGGCCAACGGATCGCCGGGCGCCAAGCGAACGCCTCGACCGAGCTTCGGGGAGCCCAACGCATAGAGCTCGGCGACGCCGCGCAAGAGCACCTCGAGCTGCGGCTCGAGCGCCGAGAGCACCTTGAGCGCCACGAGCGCGCGCAACGGATAGCCCGAGTTCGCCGCGTAGCGCGAGAGCGCGGTGTAGACGACCGCGGCCCGCTGTACGTCGCCCAGCGCGAGGAGGGCATCCGCGACCCTGAGGCGGGCATCGAGGTTGGCGGGCTGTAGCTGCACCATCGCGCAGTACGCGTGCAGCGCGCCGTGCGCGTCTCCCGCCAAGAGCCTGTCGTCTGCGTGCCGTCGGAGTTCACCCAGGGTGGTCATGTCGGCCGGATCCTACACCGAGTCCGTCCTCGCTCGCCGCTCTCGTCGGACGGCGCGCCCGCCTTGGATTGGGTATGCTGCCGGCGCGTGAAGGTGCCGCCACAAACGTCCGAGCCCAAAGTGGGCGAGAAGCTCGAGGAGCCGCTCCCCACGGCTGTGGTCCGAGAGGGACGAGAGGCAGAGGACGAGGACGACGAGAGCCCCCGCGCCCCGGCTGGGACGTGGGCGAGCGATGGCAGCAACAACAGCGTGGTGCCCAGCGGCCCAGACCAATCGAGCGATCGACTGGTGCGCCCTTCCCGGCCGCCGCCCCGTGCGGTCGTCGCCATCGAGCCCGTGCCCGGCCCGCCTCCCACGGGCGTCAATCGCATCAAGCCCAAGTCGGCCTCGGCGAGCGCGTCGCCCATCACCGCGCAGCCCATCACCGCGCAGCCCACGATCGCCAAACCCCCATTCCTCGCTTCGGTGCTCATGCGCAAGCGGGACGAGCTGCGCGATCCCATCTGCATCAAGCGCGGTCGGGTGCTCGCCCTGCTGGGCGGTCTCGGCGCCGCCGTCGCGGCATTCGCGTCGGGCAGCGCGGCGCCTTCGATCATGGCGCTCGGGGTGCTCGCCGCGATGCTCGGCGTCTCCGCGGTGGTGCCTCTCCCCGAGGCCCGGCGCCCGTTGGTGGTGCTGGTGCTCGGGCTCGCAGTGGTGGGGCTGGGCCTCTTCGCGCGGCAGAGCCTGATCGGCGCGACCGCTACGCTCGGCGCACTCACCGCCGCGGGCGGCCTCATCTTGCGCGGCAAGCGCACCCGATCTTGGAGCGCACGGCTGTTGGTGGGCGGCGGGATGATCGCCGCGACCGGGCGGCTGGGCACCCTCGGGGTGCGGGGCACCGTGATCCAGCGCTTCGGATTGCTGGACGTGCTCGGACCTCTCTTGGCCCTGACGCTGTTGATCATGGTGGCGCTGGTGCTCTTGGCGTTCCTCGACGAGCACGGCCCGAGCGGCGCGGGCTACATCGGGAGCGCGTTCTTGGGCTGGGCCGCGCTCGAGGCGGTGATCGCCGCCTGGTCCTCGGACTTCGGCACCTGGGGCGCCGGTGCGGTCGCCGCTGCGCTCGCTCTGCCCGCGACGGCGATCGCCATCGCCCAGGTGCTGGGCGGACAGGTGCTCGCGCCCGTGCGCGTCGAGTCTCGCGAGCCCGCGCGCGGCGACGGCTAGGCGTAGGAATCCGCGTAGGAGTTGGCCTCGGCGCGGATGCGGATCATGCTCGCCGCGATGCGCACGAACTCTCCGTTCCTCCTGCTGCTAGCGGTGCTCCTGCTCACCTCGCTCAGCGCTTGCGGCACGTCCGCCGAGCTCTCGCGCGACGATCGGGATCGCGATGATCGCGCGCTCTCGGTGCGGGCGGATCACGACGAGGTGGTCCGGCTCTCAGGCAACTTGGATGGGCCCGCCGCCATGGGCCCCGACTGCAGCGACGCGTGCCTGCGACACGATCGGGTGGGCTCGCTGAGCGACCTCATCTGCGAGGTCGCGCGCAACGACGACCACGACGAGGCCACCCAGTTCCTCTGCGAGGACGCGCGCGAGCGCGAGGCGAGCACCGGCCGCCGGGTCGCCGACTGCAGCTGTCCGAGCAGCTGACTACTCGGCGAGCTCGGGGTGACGCGCGAGGCGCCAGGCCCTGCGTCGGGTGAGCGCGCGTAGGTTGATCGCTCGCTGTCGCTCGGCTGGTGTCGGGCTGGGATCGAGCAGATCGATCGCCCGCAGCCCGAACGCGCCGCCGAGCACCCGAAAGCGCAGGCGCTGCATTCCGTCGTGGGGCACCAGCCCCGAGGTATCGATGTGCAGCTCGGTGACCCCGGGGCCGAGGTGGTGGCTGCCGAGATCCTCGTCGCCCAGCGCCACCCAAAGATCGACGCCGTCCGCGTCGGTGTGCGGCACCGCGACCTCGAGCTCGATCGCGCCGAGCTCGGGCCAGCCCATCGGGATGACGCCGTGCGCGTATTCGCCCTGGCTCATGCGCACCCGACGACCATCGATGCTGATCGGGGTCTCATCGAACCCTGCGAGAAGATCCGCGTGTGCGCCGACCGCATCGAAGCGCCACTCGAAGCCCGCGCCCTCCATGGTGAGCCAGTGATGAAAGAAGAGCTCGGGCGCACCCGCCGCATCCCACGCGCGCGGGTGCAGGCCGTAGCGGAACGCGAAGGGGATGGACGCGGGCCACGCGAGCGGGTTGCCCACGGTCTGCCAAACGGGGCCGCTGGTGCGCTCCCAGTTGCGGGTCCACACGTGGTCTGCGCGATCGGGCGCATGCACGATCCCGTTCGACATCGCCGCCGACTCCGCGCCCGACGTCCACAACAGACCGCCGACCATGAAGAGCGCCACGAACGCGAACGCGAGCTGCTGGGGGCGCGCTCGACTCCGCTGGTAGATCTCGCTCGCGAGCGCGGCCGCCCCGATTGCGAACGGAACGATCAACGTGTCGAAGCGTCGCCCAGGGAAGCTCGTGCCGCCCCACCAGTCGAACACGGCGGCCGCGATGTAGGTGTGGATCGCCACCAAGATCAGGAGCGGGACGCCTATCGCGCGGCTCTCCTTCTTGAGAGCCATCCAGACGATGCCAGCGAACGAGAGGTAGAGCGCAGGGCTCCAAGTGAAGAGGCCCGCCTGGGTGGACCACAGCGTCTGCATCAGGCGCGGCGCGCCCCAGCGCATGTAGTGCTCGCTCTGGGGGACGAGGAAGAGCTCGCCGGTGCTGTCCCACCAGAACCAGAGCTGCGGCGCGAACACCGCGACGATCACCCCGACGTACGCGAAGCCCCAGCCGACATGCCGAGCCAGCGCGGCCCTGTCTTGCTGCTCGACGTGACGGCGCGCCATCTCCAGCCAGTAGGCCAGGGGCAGCACCACCACGATGCCGTTCTGGGGACGCGCCAGCATCGCGACGCCCATCGCCACGCCCATCCAGATCCAGCCGTATCGCGTCGGGCGCGCGCGCTCCTTCAGCCAGAGCCACACCACCACACCCGAGGTCGCGGCGGAGATCGCGTGCCCATAGCTCCAGAGGAGCGCCGCGTAGAACGCGATGGGCGAGAGCAGGCAGGCCACCACGACCCCGAAGAGCGCGGGACCCTCGCCGTAGTGTTTTCGTCCCGCGAGGTAGGCGCAGAGCACCATCAACATCCCGGCGACGAACGATCCACGAACCGCGCGATCGGTCACCACGCCGAGGCACCCGTTGCGCTCGTGATCGCTGCCGTCCTCGAGCGACGGATGATGTGTCACCCGATCCCAGACGAGCGACGGAATCCAGAAGAGCGCGGGCCCGGGGTTCCACTGGTTCCAGTCATCCCCATGCGGCATGTGCGCCATCCCCCAAGGGTCGGGGCAGAGGCGGTAGTCCTCGTGGAAGTCCAGATCGCCGTCGAAGACGATCGAGCGCGCCCAGAGGTATGTGTAGTAGCCGTCGCCGTGGACCCGAGTGAAGTCGGGATAAAGGAGCGCGCTGAGCGCGAGCCAGCCGACCACCCCCAAGAGCGCGAGGCGAGTCGGAGGCGATCCCAGTGATCGAAGGCGCGCCATCACGCGCGGGCGGTCATTCCCACTGGAGCTCGGCGAGGCCGCCGCCCACGTTGTGGTGACCGCGCACCACGAAGCGGATGCGATCCACCGAGTCGACGCCGACGTCGTGGCTCACGAACTCGGGATGGGTGGAGAAGTCGAAGTGACCCTCGACGGTCTCGGCGAGCGTGCCGCCCGAGTAGACCTCGATGGCGTAGTCGTTGGTCGCGCGATCGTTGTGCGGAGGGTTGTGGGTGTTGAGCACCCGCACCCGGGCCACGCTCGCGGGCGGCGAGATGCGGGCCTCGACCCAGCCGGTCGCGCCGTCGGGCAAGAGCCAGTAGCTGTCCTCGTTGCCATCGATGACGGTCTCGGGGGCGAACGTCGGGCTCTGGGCCCACACGTCGCTGGCGTCCGCGAAGACGCCCTCGGGGGTGCGCAGGGTGAAATAGAGGCCGCCCAGCACGAAGACCGCGATGATCGAGGTGGTGGCGATCCGAGAGAAGCGGGTCCAGCCCAGATCACGGGGCGGCAGAGCCACCATCCCGAACGCGGCGTCCACGATGTGGCGAGCGTCGAGGACCTGCTGAAAGAGATCCGCGTGCGCCGCGCTCACGTCGGCATCGAGCGTGGGGAGTTCGGCCTTGTCGGCGGCCGCGAGCGCGGACCGGACCCGGTCGATCTGTGCCGTGCGGGTGCGCCGGGCCGCGAGCGAGGCGGACCAGGCGTCAGCGGGCGCCGGGCTCGGCTGCTCGACCTGCTTGGATTCCTCGACCGGATTGGATTCCTCGACCGGATTGGATTCAGCGTCGTCCTCCGAGGCCTCCTTGGATTCCGAGGCCTCCTTGGATTCCGCCTCAACCTCCGCCGAGGCCTCCTTGGATTCCTCGACCGGATTGGATTCAGCCTCGTCCTCCGCAGCCTGCTTGGATTCCTCGGCCGGCTTGGATTCAGGCGCCTTCACCGTGGTTCGGGCTACCGCCAGCGCCGACCCATACGAGGGCGCCGCCTCCAACGTGTCGCGGAGCGCTCGCACCGCGAGGCGTAGCCCTTCGGCCGTGTGCCCGTTGGACCAGAGGCTCTCGGCAGCGTCGGCCCGCTGGCGACCCAAAGACAACGCCTGGTCCATCGCCTTGCGCGCCGGCTCCCCGAGCTTGGCCTGGGTCGCCTTGGCGTCACTCAGGGTGAAGTACTCGCCTACACGGGCGAAGAACGAGTCCGATCCTGCGGTCGCTGCCATGCTGTCCTTCTGCGTCGCTCGACGGGAGCGCTTCGGGCGCGGGAGACTACGGACCAACGCGCGCTGGAGCAAGCCAAGGGCTACGCCGATGGGCTAGTCGTGGAGGTCGTCGATGCGCCACTCGCCGGCCTCGCGCACCAGTTCGAGAACGACTCCAGTCGGCAGCGTCGCCGTCGCCCGATCCCCCTCGACGACGATGGGGATCGCGGCGAGATCCTCGAGCCCACGCCGCCAGCGATCGAGCTCATCAGCCATCAAGAGCCGAGTGCCTCGCGAGAGCACGGCGGTCACCCGCGAGGCGGCGATCCGGCGCAGCGCGATGGCGAACGAGGCCAGCGCCTCCGTGGGCGTCGCGAGCACTGGCGCACCGAGGATGCCTCGATCGACCCGCCAGCCGTCGTCCTCCGCGACGAGCACCACCACCTGGCCGCTGGTGAGATAGATCTGCGCGCGCTCGCTCAGCGGCGCATCGCGCAGGGCTACGCCTTCGGCCGCGAGCTCGGACGGTGCGTCGTATAGCCACGGGCGGAGCGTCTCGGGGGGTGTCTCCGTGCGAGCCGCGAGCGCGACCGCGTCACGATGCTCCAGCGCGTCGGCGAGCTCGGCCCGAGCGTGACGAGCCGTCTCGGGAAAGCGCGCGCCGCATCCCGCCGCCGCACTCAGCCCGAGCAGCGCGGCCCCATGCACCCAGCTCCGAAGCCTCGACACGGCCCGACGTTACAGCACCCGAGCGCGCTCCGCTGGCACACTCGCCGCGACACCTGCTTCACATCCGGGCGTGAACCACGGTCAACACATCGCGGAATGGTCCGAGTGGATCGCACGCGATTCCTGCGCCCCAGCGCACACACACGAGGCCGTGCCCCTTGGCACGTTTGTTGGTAGAAGCCGCGCGTCCCGAGGTGCCCAGTCGCCCTCGAGGGAGGTGCGCCGTGGCTCTCCAGAAAACTATGTCATCCAGTCCCCTTCTCCCCGTCGTTCGCCTCTTGTTGGGCTCCCTCCTGCTCGCTGGCCTCGCCAGCTGTACCAACCAGGAGTACTCGGAGTGCGACGACGAGTCCTGTTACACCTGCGATGGCGTCGGCTGTCGTGACGTGTCCCCACCCGATCGGTCGGAGTGCGATTGCGGTCGAGCCTGCCTCGGCGCGAGCACCTGCACCGACCTCGGCTGCACCGCGACCTGCAGCGTCGAGGCGGATTGCCCGGCCGGCAGCACCTGCCGAGACGGCCTCTGCCTCGGTTTCGTGAGCTCCGGGGTCCGCGAGGTGGCGAGCGCCATCGACTGCAGCTGCGTGCTGAACAGCGACTGCGCTGACGGCCTGATCTGCCGCGAGAGCGAGTGCGTCGCTGGCTGCCGCACGACCGACGACTGCAGTGGCGCCGACGTCTGCGTCGACGGCATGTGCGTCCCGACCGTCACCCCCGACTGCAGCGCGACCGCGCCCTGCACCGGCGGCCTCGAGTGCGTCGAAGGCGAGTGCCGCGCGCCCTCCGATACCTGCCAGTTCAACAGCGAGTGCGGCGCAGGCCGGGTGTGCATCAACCAGGAGTGCACCACCGAGTGCGACGTGAGCCGCCCGTGCCCCACCGGCGCGAGCTGCAACGGTGCGGGCTACTGTCAGGTCGATCCCCGCCCCATCGACGTCTGCGTGGTGAACGCCGACTGCGACGCGGGTGAGGTCTGCCGCGATGGCGCTTGCTACGACGCCTGCACGCTGGACGCCGAGTGCGGCGCGGGCCGGTACTGCCAGGAGGGCCGCTGCCGGGTCGACACCCGCCCGCGTCCCACCTGCGGTCCCACCCGCAACTGTGCCTCGGGCTCGGTCTGCCTGAACGGCACCTGCCGTATCCCCTGCTCGACCGCGCCTGAATGTGCTGCCTTCGACGTGCAGTACAACTTCTGCCTCGACAGCCTCTGCGCGACCACCAACGAGGCTACCAGCGACTGCGCTGCCCAGGTCGACTGCAGTGGCACCGACAGCTGCATCGACGGCATCTGCCGCTGACCTGATCTCGCTTCGATAGCTCCTCTGGTCCCTGACGGCCGCATCGGTTCCCTCCCCGATGCGGCCGTCGCTTTCCCGTCGGCTTGACCCGATGGGGCGTTGGCTCGAACGTGCTCGCGATGATCGAGCCCCAAGTGGACGCGCTGTTGCTCCTGTCGTTCGGCGGTCCCGAAGCCCCGGACGAGGTGATGCCCTTCCTCGAGAACGTGACGAAGGGACGTGGCGTGCCGAGGGAGCGTCTGCTCGCGGTCGCCGAGCACTACCTCGCGCTCGGAGGTCGCTCGCCCATCAACGATCTGAACCGCGGCCTACGGGAGCGGTTGGCGGCGGCGATCTCGCTGCCCATCTATTGGGGCAACCGCAACTGGCACCCGATGCTCGAGGACACCGTTCGCCAGATGAAGGACGACGGGGTGAAGCACGCGCTCGTCTTCGCGACGTCTGCCTTTGGGTCGTACTCGGGCTGTCGGCAGTACAGCGAGGATCTGATCCGCGCGAGCGACGCTGTGGTGGATGGTCCGAAGCTGACGAAGCTGCGGACGTTCCCCGATCATCCGCTGCTGATCGACGCGTGGGTCGAGAGCATCACGAAGGCGCGTGAGGGTCTGACTGAAGCGCGCCTGATCTTCACCGCACACTCGATCCCGGTGTCGATGGCGAGCACCGGTCCTTATGAGAAGCAGCTCCGCGCGACTGCGGCGATCATCGCGGAGCGCTGCGACTTCTCTCGCTTCGAGCTGGCGTACCAGAGCCGTAGCGGTCCGCCGTCGGTGCCATGGCTCGAGCCGGATGTCGGTGATCTGGTGCAGACGCTGGCGTCGGACGGCGCCACCCAGGTGGTGGTCGCGCCGCTCGGGTTTCTGCAAGACCACGTCGAGGTGGTGTGGGATCTCGATCACGAGCTGAAGGAGCGATGTGACTCGCTCGGGGTGACGTTGGCCCGCAGCAAGACGCCGGGTGAAGACCCGCGCTTGGTCGAGCTGGTGGCCGAGCTGGTGCGCGAGCGGATCGAGCGCGCGCCGCGGCGCTCGCTGCTCGGTACCCCGACGCCCGACGTGTGCGCCGCCGACTGCTGCCCCGCGCCCAGGCGACCCGCTCGCTGAGTCAGGCCTGAATCGCTTGGCCCTTGATGGGGATGAAGCTCATGGCGCGCTCGGCCAGCGCGGTGATCGAGAGGGACGGATTCACGCCCGGGTTCGCGCTCATAGCGGATCCGTCGATCACGTAGAGGCCTCGGTAGCCGTGCACCCGGTGCTGGGTATCGATGACGCCGTCTTCGGCGGTCTTACCGATGCACGCGCCGCCGAGGATGTGCGCCGTGCTCGGGGTGCCCGCGATCGTCTCGGTCGCCAGGGTCATCGCGACGCCGCCGACCTTGGACGCGAAGCGGTTGGCGATGTCGGTGGCCTCGGCGATGAACGCGGAGGGCGCGGGCGTGCCCGGATCGAGCTTGGTGACGAGATCGCGGGTGCCCGCCGTATAGATGCTGCGGCCCAAGCGCAACGACAGCGTGCCTTCGAGGGTGCGCATGTAGAGCAGGACCTGGCTCTGCTTGGCGAAGTCCTTGACGGTGAGCGCCTTGGCCCACGCCTTGGGTTGACGAAGAAACCCCCGCACCGAGCCGCCCAAGCGCGCGAACACGTTGTCGCCGGGCGCGTGGGGCAGCACCAGCAGGCGAAAGAAGCCGCTGCCTTCCGCGTAGCGCACGGGCTCGACGTGGCTGTGCTCATCGGTGTGCAGGATCGAAGTGATCGCCACCCCCTTGCTGAAGTCGTCGGTGGCGTCGGGCACGATGATCCCGATCAGCGCCTCGCTGTTGGTGCGGATCATGTCGCCGGTGCGTGGCGACAGTCGCGGCAGCCCCTTCGGGTCCTCGCGCATGCGCAAGAGCAGCGGCATCGTACCGAGCACGCCGCCCGCGAAGATCACTTGGCCCGCGGTGAAGCTCGCCTTCGGCCCCCGACCGATGCTGGGCACGGTCTCGACGACGTAGCCCTTGCCGTCCGGCTGCTCGCGCACCGCTTTCACTTCGGTCTCGGGACGCACCTGCACCCCGCGCTTCTCCGCCAGGTAGAGATAATTGCGATCGAGGGTGTTCTTCGCGCCCACCCGGCAGCCCGTCATGCACGCGCCGCAGAAGTTGCAGCCAACCCGCGCGGGACCTTGCCCTGCGAAGTAGGGATCGGGCACCTCGACGTCGGGCTTGCCGAAGAAAACCGCGACGTCGGTGGTCCCGAAGTGCTCGGCCCGGCCCATGTCCTCGGCGATCTCTTTGAGTACCCGATCGCCGCGGGTCATCGAGGGGTTGGGCGCGGCGCCGAGCATGGTGCTCGCGGTGGCGTAGTGGCGCGTGAGCTCTTGCTTCCAGTCGGCGAGGCCGGCCCACGATCCGTTCTCGAAGAAGTCGTCCTTGGGGCGCGGCAGGGTGTTCGCGTAAGTGAGCGAGCCGCCGCCCACGCCCACGCCGTGCATGATCGTGACGTGGTCGAAGAAGGACATCTGAAAGATGCCCTTCAGACCCACCTGGGGACGCCACATCCAGCGGGGCACGTCCCAGTTGGTCTTGGGGAAGTCTTCTTTCTTCCAGCGGCGGCCCTTCTCGAGGACCAGCACGCTGTAGCCCTTCTCCGCGAGACGGAGCGCCGAGACGCTGCCGCCGAAACCCGAGCCGATGATGATCCAGTCGTAGTGGGTGCTCATCTAGAGCGCAGTTGTAGTGCCGCTGATGCCGAGAGGGAAACCCTTCAGCGCGCCCGGCGACGGCGCGCGATGAGGACGCCCAGGCCCAACAGGGTGAGCCAGGTCGCTCCACCTGCGTCACGGGCACCCGTGCGGCAGCCGCAGCCACCCGAGGTCGGGACCTCGCCGCCCGCGTCGATGCCCATCCCGGCGTCGCGCATCCCCGCGTCGAGATCGGGCAGGCCGCCGTCACCCATGCCGCCATCGACCGTCGCTTCCTCGGTCATGCAGCTGCTGCTGCAGCCGTCGCCGGAGTCGGTGTCGCCATCGTCGCAGGTCTCGACGGCAGCCCGCACGAAGCCGTCGCCACACGAAGCCGAGAGACATCCGAGCAGGCACTCGTCGGTCTGATCCGCGTTCTCGTCGTCGCACTCTTCCATCCCCGCCCACACGAACCCGTCACCGCAGCTCGCGTTGCGGCAGCCGGTGATGCAGGTGTCGTTGTCGAGATCGTTGCCATCGTCGCACGCCTCGGCGCCGACGCGGACGTAGCCATCACCACACGACGCGGCGATGCAGGTCGAGAGACAGCCATCGAGGTTGCTGCCGTTGCCGTCGTCGCAGTCTTCCCCTGCGTCGGTCACGCCGTTGCCGCAGCTGGCGAGCGAGCAGGAGCTGCTGCATCCGTCGCCGTCGGTGGTGTTGCCGTCGTCGCATGCTTCCACGCCGGCGCGGATGAAGCCGTCACCGCAGCTCGAGACGACGCAGGTCCCCACGCAGGAGTCGGCGTTGGAGGTGTTGCCGTCGTCGCAGGCCTCGACACCGGTCTGGGTGAAGCCGTCGCCGCAGCTCGCCGGGAGGCACGCCGTGGTGCAGGCATCCGAAGGATTGGTGTTGCCGTCGTCGCAGACCTCGCTGGCCTGCACGATGCCATCGCCACAGCGCCGGGTGCGGCAGGCGTTCGAGCATCCGTCGGTGTTCGACATGTTGCCGTCGTCGCACTCTTCGCCAGCGTGGATGATCCCGTCGCCGCAGACTGGCATCCGGCAGGCGTTGGTGCATCCGTCGGTGTTCGACATGTTGCCGTCGTCGCACTCTTCGCCAGCCTGGGTGATCCCATCGCCACACATCGAGGTGCGGCAGGTGTTGGAGCAACCGTCGGTGTTCACCGTGTTGCCGTCGTCGCAGCTCTCGCCGGGGCCGACGTGTCCGTCGCCGCAACGGGCGGGCTCACACGCGTTGGTGCAGGCATCGACGTTGGAGCTGTTGCCGTCGTCGCACATCTCGAGTCCCGACTGGAGATAGCCGTCACCGCAGCTCGCGCTCAGGCAGCCCATCACGCACATGTCCGTGTTCGACATGTTTCCGTCGTCGCACTGCTCGACACCGGCCCGGGTGACGCTGTCGCCGCAGCGGGCCGTCTGGCAAGTCGCGGTGCAAGCGTCGGTGCCGACCGTGTTGCCGTCGTCGCACTGCTCGACACCGGCGCGGATCACCGAGTCACCACAGCGCGCGAGCACGCAGGTGTTGAGGCAAGCGTCCGTGTCGACGGTGTTGGCGTCGTCACAGGTCTCGGGTCCGTTGGTCATTCCATCGCCGCAACGTGGACCGAAGCCAGAGCAACCCGCGTTGCAGAAGCCGTACATCCCGTTGCTCGCGCCGTCGTCACAGGTCTCGCCGAGGCCGACGGCTCCGTCGCCGCACACGGTGGCGAGCGCGAACTCGTAGGCCCCCATGTCCCACTGCGCGCCGCCGATCCCATTGCCGTCCTGGGGACGGGTGCTGCCTTCGAAGTCGCGCGGCGCGCCGGCGCTGCCGCCCGCGTCGATGCACACGCTCGAGGCCATCAAGTGGTAGTCCGCTGGACCAACGAACTGGGGATTGGCCGAGATGTTCCCCGCACCTGCCGTCGCGCCGCTCTGCGGGTCGCCCCACAGGTTCGTGTAGCTGTAGTTCAGCGTGCCCGACGACCTGTTCAGGCCCCAGTTGCTGTTGTCCGAGATGATCGCCCCGACGACGTTGATCACGCCCCCTTGGGCCCGCACGCCGTCGTTGTAGTTCCCGGACACGGTGCAGTTGCGAAGCGTCAGCGTACCGCCGCTGGCGTACGCGGCCGCGCTCCCCGTGGTCGTGAGGATCGCGCTGTCCACCAGCGCCGTGCCCGCGACGACGAACACGCCGTAGGTGCTGCCGCGAATGGTGAGGCCTTCGACGGTCGTCGCCGCGCCGCCCTCGAAGCGGAGCGCATAGAACGCCTCCTCGATGACCGTGCCCCGCAGCACCGTCGCCGAGCTGCCCGCGTGGAGCACCGCGCCGTACCAGCTGGTGCTCGAGCTACCCGTGCTGGTGAGCGTCACCGGCATCGACGCCGTCCCGTTCGAGATCAACGTGCCCAACACCCGCAGCTCGGAGCGCCCGGTGTCGGCATACGCGGCCATCAAGTCAGTCGTCGAGAAGCTCAGCGTCGCCCCCGCGGGGATGGTCAGCGTCACCCCCGGCGCCACCGTCAGATCACCCGCCACGTTCGTCGTGCCCATCGGCGCCGTCGTGTTGGTCCACAACGTCCCATGCATTCCCGGGGTCGCGTCGCTCACGTACGGAAGCGCGCCCATGTCACTCCCGTCGTCGTCGGAGAAGCGCGACGGAGAGTTCGACGTCAGCCGGTAGTTCCCTGTCCCCACGTAGAGCGGATTTGCGCTGATGTTCCCGGTGCCCGAAGTCGCGCCGCTCTGCGGATCGCCCCAGAGGTTCGTGTAGCTGTAGCTCAGCGTGCCCGAGGACCGGTTCAGACCCCAGTTGCTGTTGTCCGAGACGATCGAGCCGACGACGTCGATCACGCCGCCTTGAGCGCGCACTCCGTCGTTGTAGTTCCCCGCCACCGTGCAGTTGCGAAGCGTGAGGGTACCGCCGCTCGCGTACGCACCTGCGCTGCCCGTCGTCGTGATCACCGAGCGGTCGAGGAGCGCCGTGCCCGCGACCACGAACACGCCGTAGGTGCTGCCGCGAACCGTCAGGTCCTCCACAGCCGTCGCCGCGCCACCCTCGAAGCGCAGGCCATAGAACGCTTCCTCGATGACCGTCCCCCGCAGCACCGTCGCGGAGCTGCCCGCGTGGAGCACCGCGCCGTACCAGCTGGTGCTCGAGCTACCCGCGCTCGTCAGGGTCACCGGCATCGACGCGGTTCCATTGGCGAGCAGCCGACCCAGCACCCGCAGCTCGGAGCGGCCGGTGTCGGCGTACGCGCCCATCAAGTCACTCGTCGCGAAGCTCAGCGTCGCGCCCGCGGGGATCGTGAGGGTCACGCCCAGCGCCACCGTCAGGTCACCCGCGACGTTCGTGGTGCCCATCGGCGCCGTCGTGTTGGTCCAGAGCGTCCCATGCAGACCGGGGGTCGCATCGCTCACGTACGCGAGCGCGCCCATGTCGCTCCCGTCGTCGTCCGAGAAGCGCGACGGAGAGTTCGACGTCAGCCGGTAGTTCCCTGTCCCCACGTAGAGCGGATTGGCGCTGATGTTCCCGGTGCCCGAAGTCGCGCCGCTCTGCGGATCGCCCCACAGGTTCGTGTAGCTGTAGCTCAGCGTGCCCGAGGACCGGTTCAGACCCCAGTTGCTGTTGTCCGAGACGATCGAGCCGACGACGTCGATCACGCCGCCCTGGGCGCGCACGCCATCGTTGTAGTTCCCCGCCACCGTGGCGTTGCGAAGCGTGAGGGTGCCGCCGCTCGCGTACACGCCTGCGCTGCCCGTCGTCGTGAACACCGAGCGATCGACGAGCACGGTCCCCCCGACGACGAACACGCCGTAGGTGCAGTCGCGTGAGGTCGAGCCCGTCAGGGTGCCATCGTCTTCGAAGCGCACTCCGTAGAACGCATTGGCGACGATCGTGCCTTGGATGGTGGCGGCTGCCGCGCCCGTGGCGATCACGATGCCGTACCACGCGGTCGCGCTGCTCCCGCTCGACGCGCGAAACGTGACCGGTGAGCCCGCGGTGCCGTTCACGGTCAGCGTGCCGTTCACGATCAGCTCGACCCGACCCATGTCTGCACCCGACGACTGCGAGTCCGTGCTCGCCATACGAACCTCGACGCCCGCTTGGATCGTCAGGAACGCGCCGGCCGGGACGGTGATGTCGCCCTGCACCGTGTAGGGGCTGCCCGCAGGCGTCCACGTCTGGTTGATCACGTTGCCGCCGGCGATCGTCGTCTGGGCCGAGACGACGGAGGCGGCGGTGAGAGACGTGAGGGCGAGCAAGAGAGCGATGAAGGGCAGGCGCATGTGCGGCCTTGTACGCGACCGAGGTGCGTCTTCCCCCAGGGCGGGTGTGGGTGCGCACAGGTGCACCCGACGGAGGAGGAGTGAGTAGCCTCGGCGGAAGAGTTGGAGGTTACTGCGATGCGACGGGGCGTTCGACGCGACGTGTCTCGACGACGAGGGCGCCCCGCCTCGGCGATGACTGCGACGACGCCGATCCCGACCGCTTCCCCGGCAACCTCGAGATCTGCGACGGCGCCCACGACGAGGACTGCGATCCGGACACGCTCGGGGGCGTCGACGACGACGGCGACGGCTTGGAGAGCGGCGCGTGCTGCAACGGGACGGCGTGCGGGGGCGACTTCGACGACGCGCGCCCCGGCTCATTCCCGGGCGCGACGGAAGTGTGCGACGGCCTCGATCAGAACTGCGACGGCACCGCCGACGAAGGGCTCGCGGGCTTCGTGGACGGCGACAGCGACGGATATGGACGTGACGAGTCACCCCTCTCGGCGTGTTCCGGGACCCCGCGATGGTCCGACGTCGGGGGCGACTGCGACGACGCCCGCCGCGACATCAGGCCGGGGATGGCCGAGATCTCTTGTACCCCCCGCTAGGCACCGACTGCAACCACAACCATCCGGCGACGGGCCCCGGTGAGCCCGAGCGTTGTGACAGCCGTGACAACGACTGCGACGGCAACATCGACGAGGGCGCCGCCTCGACCGTGTACGACGGCGACGGATACGGCTCGGAGTCGTCGGGCGCGATGGTCGCGTGCATGGCCGGTACGGGCTTCGTGAGCCGCGGCGGCGACTTCGCCCTTCTGTCCCTCCCCTATCCCGGCAACATGCTCGGGACGCGCAGTCCGGCTGCCTTCACGGCGCCCACCGTTGCGGGTGTCTATCCGTTGTACCTCGGCATCTCCCTGGACTCGATGTGCACCGCCGCGCGCAATATCGTCGTGGGCTACCTGCTCGTCGCCCCCTGAGCGGTTCGCTGCGCTGCGTGTGGAATGGGCGTGGTAGTTTCGCGGCGATGCCCCACCCCATTCCGTTCCAGCTTCGCCTCACCCTCCCGCTGCTCTGCCTCCTCGCGCTTGCTGGTTGTCCGGGCACCGAGGAAGGGGAGGACACCGGCGTCCCCCTCGATGGCGCCTCGGCCGACGTGCGCGACGGCGGGATCCCCATTGCGTGTGCGCGCGACGAAGACTGCGACGACTGGCTCTTCTGCACCGGCACCGAGACCTGCGTGGCGAACCGCTGCACCAGCAGCGATCCTTGCGACGACGGCATCGCGTGCACCGTCGATGCCTGCGACGAGGCCCGACTCCGCTGCACCTCTCGACCCGCCGACGACGACGGCGACGGCGCGTACGACGCGAGCTGCCTCGATGACGAGGGCACGGCGCTCGGCGACGACTGCGACGACGACGACGGAGAGAGGTTCCCGGGCAACCGCGAGATCTGCGACGGGAGCCACGACGAGGACTGCGATCCCGAGACCCTCGGTGGGGTCGACGACGACGGCGACAGCTTCGTGAGCGCTGCGTGCTGCAACGGAGCCACGTGTGGCGCCGATTGCGACGACGCGCGACGTGGCTCGTTCCCCGGCGCCACCGAGGTGTGCGATGGCCTCGATCAGAATTGCGACGGCACCATCGACGATGGCCTCCTGCTATCGGGCTACGTCGACGCGGACAGCGACGGCTACGGTGACACCGCGATGTCGCTCGAGGCCTGCCCCGGCACCCCACGCTGGGCCTCACTGCCCGACGACTGCGACGACACCCGCCGCGACGTGAGCCCGGGCCAGCCCGAGATCTGCGACGAGATCCGCAACGACTGCACCGCCGCTGCGCCGGACGTCGGCGCGGGTGCGGTGAACTGGTACGGGGACCTCGACGGAGACGGCTTCGGATCGGCGAGCTCGAGCGTGACGGTCTCGTGCACCCCGATCACCGGCGCGGTGCTCAACGACCGCGACTGCGACGACAGCAACGCGATGCTGAACCCCGGCGCCGCCGAGCTCTGCAACGGGATCGACGACGACTGCCACAACGGCGCGGACTTCCAGATCGCCCCCAACAACTTCGAGGACGACGACGGCGATGGGCTCGTCGATCTCGCATGCGGCCCGCTGGGCACCGACTGCAACGACTCCGATCCCATGAGCGGCCCCGGCGAGAGCGAGCGCTGTGATATGCGCGACAACGACTGCGACGGCATCGTGGATGAGGGCGCGACGTCGGTCGTGTACTACCGAGATCGAGATGGCGACGGATACGGGTCGATCGCGTCCGGATCGATCATCTCGTGCATGGTCTCGAGCGGCTACACCGCCGCCGCGGGCGACTGCAACGACGAGGATCCCAGTCGGCGACCAGGCGCGACCGAGTATTGCAACGCAGCCGACGACGATTGCGACGCGGCGATCGACGAGACCCCTGCGACACTCCAGTGCATGAGTGACCTCGGACGCGCTCCGAGGCCGCCCGCAAACACGTCCGCGAGCAGCTGCCTCGCGGGTCGCTGCTTGGTCGATGCGTGTACCGCCGGCTTCGACGACTGCGACGGACGGCCGTTGAACGGCTGCGAGGTCGACCTCTATGGCGACGAGCTCAACTGCGGTCGCTGCGGCACCAGCTGCGAAGGCCTCGGTCCCTGTGTGTCGGGAAGCTGCATGCGCGCGTTCGTGGCGGGCCGCTCCGCACTCACAGCACCTCGCGGGGTCCGCTACACCATCGACACCCCGAGCCCGGGAAGCATCGTCTACACCACCGACGGCAGCCCTCCCGGATCCCCGACCTCCACCACTGCGCCCGCGCCCGTCACCCTCACGCTGACCAGCTATACGCTGCTGCGGTGGCAGGCGTGGTACGGCGGCTTCACCGAGGATCCCCGAGAGTTCCAGCATCTACTCGACACCAGCGGGAACCTCCCAGGCCCCGGACCGAGCTACGCGGTCAGCGACAACACGGGAGCCATAATCGAAGAGCTCAACATCGCAGGTCAGGGCTCGGTGGCCACGGTCGCGCCCGGCGCCTCCGTCTCGGTGACCGTGGACGCGCAGTACTGGAAGTCCCGCGCGTTCGGGTACTGCCCCAGCTGCGTCGTGTATTTCGGCATCACCCGCGCCACCGAGACTGGGACGGCGATCGCGAACTGTCTCGGGAGTGCGGGCTCCTACCCCGGCACCACGTACGACAACCGCCCCTTCAGCTTCACCGCGCCCACCACCCCCGGTGTGTATCCCCTCTACTGGCGCTACGACCTGGACTTCCAGTGCAACAACGGGGGAGGCACCGAGATTGGCTATCTGGTGGTGAGCGCGCCATGACGAGCGCATGACGTGAAAGAGTCGGGACACGCGCGGCTCCAGCAGGTCTGCGACCACGCGCTGGCCTGCAGCGGGCCCGTCGTGTTCCTCACCGGTGCGGGCATCTCGGCCGAGAGCGGCGTACCGACCTTTCGGGGCCCCGAGGGCTACTGGACGGTGGGCTCCGAGAACTACCGGGCCGAGGACCTCGCGACGTTCGCGGCCTTCTCGGCGATGCCCGAGGAGGTCTGGGCTTGGTACCTCTACCGTCGCGGGGTGTGTCGCGCCGCGCGGCCCAACGCGGGCCACCTCGCGTTGGTGCAGCTCGAGAAGGTGCTCGAGGAGCGCTTCCTCTTGGTCACCCAGAACGTGGACGGTCTGCACCTGCGCGCCGGCAGCTCGCCGGAGCGCACCTACCAGATTCACGGGAACATCGACTTCTGCCGTTGCGAGCACGAGCACCCGCAGGTGCGTCGTCTGCCGGAGGGCCTCCCGCTCGATTGGCCCAAGGGCAAGCGGCTCGAGGCGAGCGAGCGCGCGCTACTGCGCTGCTGCGACGGCGACGGTTGGGCTCGACCTCACGTGCTCTTCTTCGACGAGACGTACGACGAGGCCCTCTTTCGCTTCGAGAGCTCGCTTCGTGCCGCCGCGAGTGCAGCGATGGTGGTGGTCATAGGGACTTCGGGCGCCACCAACCTGCCGACGATGGTGGTGGAGATCGCAGCCCAGCGAGGCATCCCGCTGATCTGCATCAACCAGGAGGCGAGCCCCTTCACCGAGCTCGCACAACGTGTGCCCGAAGGCGAGGTCCTCCTCGGACAGGCGAGCGAGCACCTGTCGACGCTGCTCGCGTGTCTGACGAGCTGAACCCTCACGCGTTGAGCCCTCACGCATTGAGCCACGAGCTCTACTTGCGCGCGCTCGGCGCCACTGCGCTCGTCGCTTGGCTCTCGCTGCACATCCAGATCGATGGGCTCTTCGGACCGAATGGCCTGTTGCCGATGACGCTGCGCATCGAGGCGCTCGAGGCGCGCGATGGGGCCAGCGCTCTCTGGGAGACCCCGAGCCTCTTGCATGCGATCGGCGGCAGCTCCGGTGCGATGCACACGCTCGCCATCCTCGGTGAGCTCGCCGCGCTGGGGATGATCTTCGGAGTAGCGACGGGCCCGCTCGCCCTCCTCTCCTATGTCCTCTACCTGTCGTTCGTCTCGCTCGGGTGGCCGTTCTTGCCGCTCCAGTGGGACACCCTCTTGCTCGAGGCGCTGGTCGTGGGTGCGCTCTTGGGTCGATGGCGCAACCCACGTGCGTCGCTGCCGCTGGAGCCCCCGGGGATGCTCGCCCAGATCGTCGGCTTCTCATTGGTCACTCGGCTGATGCTCGCGAGCGGCCTCGTGAAAGTGCTGTCGGGTGATCCCGCGTGGCTCGATGGGACGGCCCTCGCGTTCCATCACTGGAGCCAGCCACTGCCATCACCACTCGCGCCCTTCCTTCACGCGCTGCCGGCCTGGGTCCATCGAATCGAGACGTACGCCACGCTGCTGCTCGAGATCGGTGCGCCGCTCCTCGTGTTCGCGGGCGCGCGAGGACGCCGCGCGATGGCCGCCGCGGTCGTCTTCCTCATGACCGTGATCACGCTGAGCGGCAGCTATGGCTTCTTCAACCTGCTCACCGTGGTGCTCTGCATTCCTTTGCTCGACGACGCGGCGCTCGGGCGTCTCCTGCCTCGGGCCCTTCGGCCTCCGAGCCCCCGAGACACCCACAGAGCACCGAACGAAAGCCAGCCTGAGCGGGCGCTGCTCGTGGCCTACCTCGCGTGCGCCGCGATCCAGTTCGCGACGTCGCTCGACGCCCCCGTCCCCACCCCACTCGAGGACGCCTACCGCACGCTCTACCGCACCCACGTCGCAGGCCACTACGGGCTCTTCGCGCGAATGACCGTCGATCGCCCCGAGCTGGTGTTCGAGGGTTCCAGCGATGGCCTCGAATGGGAGCCGTACGACTTCTGGTACAAGCCCGGCGATCCTGCGCGCGGCCCCAGCTTCTGCGCGCCACACATGCCGCGGGTCGACTGGATGCTCTGGTTCGCCGCGATCCCCGAGCCGATCCCCGGGAGTGGTGCCCTCGATCCCTGGGTGGTCCACATCGCGCGAGGTCTGCTGGAAGACAGGTCCGAGACCCGCGCCCTGTTTCGCTCGCTGCCGCTTCACGGCGAGCGACCCGTCGCGGTCCGTCTCGTGCGGGCGCGCTACACGTTTGCGGACGACGGACCGGATGCATGGCGTATCGAAGACCGCGAGGTGGTGCGCACCTGGCGACGCCGCTGACTACTCGCTGAGGACCACCCGGTCGCGCCCGGCGTGCTTGGCCTGGTACATCGCCGCGTCCGCGCGCTTCACCGCCGCTTCGACCGACTCGCCAGGACGAGCGAGCGCGACTCCGAACGACGCGGTCATCGCGATCTGGTTGCGGCCCACGTCGAGGTACGAGTGCGCGAGCCGCTCACGCGCTCGCTCGGCGATCCGCAGGGCCACGTCCGTATCCGCGCCGTCGAGCAAGAGCACGAACTCCTCGCCGCCGAAGCGGGCCACCGAGTCGCCCCGCCGCACCGAGTGCGACAGCGCATCGGCTACCAAGCGCAGTGCCCGATCGCCCACGTCGTGCCCATACGCATCGTTGACGCGCTTGAAGTGATCGATGTCGACCATCACCGCGGTGAACGAGGGATCGGTGACGCGCTCGCCCGCCAGCGCGTCGAGACCGCGGCGGTTCAAGAGCCCGGTCAGCGGATCGAGGTTGCTCAGCCGCGCCAGGCGCGCCACCTCCAGATGCGGCGCGACCATCGCGGCGATCAAGAGCGCCACCGACTCGTCGCGTTCGTCGAAATGATCCAGCTCGGGCGAGGCGAACGAGAGCACCCCGAGGCAGCCCGAGCCAGCGACGAGCGGCACGCCGAGAAACGATCCCACGCGCTCCTTGACGTCTTCGCGCGAAGCGAAACGCGGATCGCGCTCGGCGTCGGCTAGACGGATCACCTCCTCGTGCGCGGCGACCCAGCCGAGCAGGCCCTCGCCCATGGCGAAAGGGCGGGGGTCCTCGTGCAACGGCTCGCCGCTACGACAGGTCGCGACCAGCGCACGGCGCTGGGGATCGAGCACCCGAATGCTGGCGCGGCGGGCGCCCAGCATCACGGAGCAGCGCTCGACGATCACCACCAAGAGATCGCCGAGCGAGCGGCGCTGGGTGAGGTAGCGCGCGAGCGACAGCAGCTCGTCGATGGGTAGTTCCACGGAGGCTGCGAGTGTACCCGAGGCGTCTGGCCCCGGTCGCAACGATCGGCCTCCGTCACCGCTCCGTTGCGGGGAGCTCCACGAGCAGATCCGTGATGATCGGCCGGTGATCGCTCCCCTCGCCCGCTCCCTCACGCACCGAGCGCACCGAGGCCCCATGCACGAAGAGGTGATCCAGCCGCACCGGGGCAAAGAACCGCGTGCCCTTCGGCCAGGTGCTCGCCCAAGGCCTCAGCGCGTCCTCGTGCGCGGCGCGCAGGCCCACCGCGATCAGGCGGCGGTAGCCGTGGGTCATCGAGGTGGTGTTGAAGTCGCCGGTGAGCACCACCGCGCGCCCCTCGGCCACATCGGCCTCGAGGTGCGAGGAGCAGCGCATCGAGCTGACGCTCCCAGAGCGCGAGCGCCTCGGCCCCCATCGGCGGGTGCGCATGAAACGCATACAGCCGAAGCGGCGCGCCCGACACGTCCAGATCCACCCGGATCCACGGCACCAGGCCACATGCGAATGCCCAAGAGCACCACGCCGAAGCCCGCCGCGAGCCACGCGTACATCCGTCCGTCGAGCCCCGCGAGCCAGAGGCGAATGGAGGCTCGAGAGGTTGGGACGTTCGATGCGGGAGAGCTCACGGGCCGCGGAACGTCGCACGGGCGGGCAGACATTTCCCGGCAGCGGGCCAGCGGTCTTCCGAGGACCGCCAACGGTCGTGCTCGACGGATCGGCGGGGACAGGACATGGAAGGCGCCGATGACTGACGATCTCTCTGGAAAAAAGGCGCTCCTCACCGGCGCCTCGGGCTTCATCGGTGGACGCCTGCGCGACGCGCTCCTCGCACGAGGGGCCGACGTCGTAGCGATCCGCCGTCCGGGATCGCCGGCCAGCAAGAAGGGCCGCTCGGTGGAGGCCGACTACGATCGGCCCGAGACCCTCACGCGGGTGATGGAGAGCGAGAAACCCGATCTGGTGCTGCACGTCGCCGGGGTCACCAAGGGCGTCACGTACGGCGACTTTCGACGCGGAAACGTGGTGCCCACCGTGAACCTGTTGCGCGCGGCGAAGGCGCACCCAGGGCTCGGTCGCTTCGTGCTCATGAGCTCGCTCGCGGCGGCGGGCCCGAGCACGCCCTCGCGCCCGATGCGGGAGACCGACAACGCGCGCCCCATCGAGTTCTACGGACAGAGCAAGCTCGAGGCCGAGCTCGCGGTCTCGGGGCAGAAGGACTTCTCGTGGAGCATCGTGCGGCCCAGCGGGGTCTACGGGCCTGGCGACGCCGACTACTTCAACCTCTTCAAGGAGGCGCGCGCCGGGCGGAACGTCTTCTTCGGCAACCGGCACCGCTGGTTCTCCGCGATCTACGTCGACGATCTGATCGAGGCGACCCTGCTCGCCGCGCTGAAGCCCGAAGCCGATCGCCAGCTCTACTTCGTGTGCGACGGCCTGCCGATCACCTGGGAGACCTTCCAAGCGGAGATCAAGCGCGCCGCGGGCCGCAGGGTCCGCGACCTGAACCTGCCCGAGGCGCTGGTCGACGTCGCCGCATTCGGTGGCGAGCTTCTCTCGCGCATCGACAAGAAGCCGCGCCTCTTCAACCGTCAGAAGGCCAAGATGGGCGCGCAGGAGGCGTGGACCTGCACGTCGGAGAAGCTGCGCAGCCAGCTGGGCTGGACGAGTGAGACCACCATCGGGGCAGGTGTCCCTCGCACCTTCGACTGGTACCGTAGCGAGCGCTGGCTCTGACGTCGCGGAACGACGCTGGCGACCCGAAACAGCCCACGCTCGCGCTCGATTGGGGCTCGGTGACCCGATCTCGCGGGATGGCGGTGGGGGCGCGCTCATTGCATCGTTGCATCCGTGCGCCTCACTCGCCGCCTTCTCCTCGCGCTCTTCTGCGCCGTGTTGGCGGTGACGGTGATGGAGACGTTGGTGCGGGTCGCCGAGCTCCGGAGCGCGTTGCTCGACGACACCCGCGAGGACTACGTGCAGTTCGCGCGCAGCCTCCGCAGCGTGCTGACCGAGGTGTGGGATCAGCGGGGCGAGAGCGCGATGCGCCGGGTGGTGGAGCACGCCGACGAGAGCACCGGAACGCACTTCGTGATCTCGCTGCTGACCGACGTCGCGCCAGGGACCGAGGAGACGGTCACCGTCGAGGGCACCCACATGATCGTGGTCGAGCCGCTCGGGATCCCCGAAGCGCCTGGCCTCGCCATCCGCATCACCCAGCCGCTGGACGCGCTCGAGGCGATCGTCGCGCGCTCGGCGCAGATAAGCGCGCTTCACGCCGCGACGGTGTTGCTCGCGTCGGGGTTGCTCATGAGCATCCTCGGATGGCTCTTCGTGGGCCGGCCCATCCAGCGTTTGATCGAGACGACCCGGCGCATCGCGAGCGGCGAGCTGGAGGCCGAGCCCGACATCCACCAGGACGATGAGCTCGGCGAGCTCGCGATCGAGCTGGGCAAGATGGGACACCAGCTCGCCGCGGAGCGAAAGCGGCGCGAAGCGGAAGAGAGCGCCAAGCTCCGGGCGCTCGAGCAGCTCCGTCACGCCGACCGCCTGCGCAGCGTGGGTCAGCTCGCATCGGGTCTGGCCCACGAGCTGGGGACGCCGCTGAACGTCGTGTCCGGGCGAGCCCGGCTGATCGAGACCGCGGAGGGCGTGAGCGAGGAGCTCCAGAGCGACGCGCGGGTGATCCGCGACGAGACCGCGAAGATGACCGGCCTCGTCAAGCAGCTCCTCGGCTTTGCCCGAAGGCGCCAGCCCGAGCGTGAAGAAGCCGACGTCGCAGGCGCCGCGGCGCGGGTGACCCAGATGCTCAAGCCGCTCGCCAGCAAGCACGGCGCGGAGATCGAGCTGGTGGTGCCGGGGGGCCCCTGCGTGATGCGTGGCGACCCGCTCTTGGTGGAGCAAGCGATCACCAACGTGGCCGTGAATGGGCTGCAATCGATGACCACCGGCGGCCGGCTCACCATCGCGGTGACGCAGCGCTTGGTGGCGCGCCCCGACGGAGGCGAGCGTGTCCCCTCGGCGGTCGTCACCCTCACGGACGATGGCCCCGGCATCTCCGAGCAGGTGCGCTCGCGCATCTTCGATCCGTTCTTCACCACCAAGGATGTCGGCGAGGGAACGGGTCTGGGGCTCTCCGTGGTGTACGGCATCTTGGAAGATCACGGCGGGTTCGTTCAGGTCCGCAACGTGCCCACGCGAGGTGCGCAGTTCGATCTCGTCTTCCCGCTCGAGGGCAAGGGCGCCTCGATCGCCACCCCTCCCAACGTCGCCAACACGCCAAAGGCAGAATGATGAACAGCGAACCCAGCGTCCTATTGGTCGACGACGACGAGAACATGGGCGCCACCTTGGTGCGCGGCCTGGCCAAGCTGGGGCTGACCACGAGCGTGGTCACGAGCGGCAACGAAGCCCTCACTCTGCTCGAGGGCGAGCACCGTTACGATGCGGTCGTCACCGACATCCAGATGAAGGGGCTCGATGGCATCGCGCTCTGTGAACGCATCGCGGAGACGAACCCCGAGCTGCCCGTGATCGTCGTGACCGGATTTGGAAGCCTCGAGGTCGCCATCCGCGCCATCCGCGCGGGCGCGTACGACTTCATCACCAAACCCTTCGAGCTGGACGCGCTGCACATGGCCCTGGTGCGGGCCATCCAGCACAAGGCGCTGCGCGAGGAGGTGCGTCGCCTGCGCGCCGAGGTGCATACCGCCTCGCCCTCCGACGACATCGTGGGCCGCTCGCCCGCCATGCAGCGCATCTACGATCTGATCGCGCGGGTGGCCGACGCCGAGGTCTCGGTGCTGGTCACCGGCGAGACCGGTTCGGGCAAGGAGCTCGTCGCGCGCGCGCTGCATCGGCAATCGCGGCGGGTCGCTCGGCCCTTCGTCGCGCTCAACTGCTCCGCGGTCCCCGAGTCACTCCTCGAGAGCGAACTCTTCGGGCACCAGAAGGGCGCGTTCACCGACGCGCGCGGCGCACGCAAGGGGCTCTTCTCGCAGGCCCACGGGGGCACGCTCTTCTTGGACGAGATAGGTGATCTCCCGCTCGCGCTCCAGCCCAAGCTCCTGCGTGCGCTACAGGAGCGGGTCATTCGACCGGTGGGCGCGGACGTGGAAGTACCGATCGACGTGCGGGTGGTCGCCGCCACCCACCGTGATCTCGAGCAGATGGTGGAAGACCGGACCTTCCGCGAGGACCTCTACTACCGGCTCAACGTGGTGAGCATCGACGTGCCTCCGCTGCGAGCGCGGGGCAACGACGTGCTCGCGCTCGCGCAGCACTACCTCGCGCTGGCGAGCAAGCGCTCGCAGAAGGACGTGCACGGCATCCGCCCCGAAGCGGCGGAGCGGCTGCTGGCTTATCCCTGGCCGGGCAACGTGCGCGAGCTGGTGAACAGCATCGAGCGCGCGGTCGCGCTGACCCGTCACGACGAGCTGACCGTCGAAGATCTGCCGCCCAAGGTGCGCGATCACCAGCGTCGCACCGTCGTGGTCGTTCCGGATCAGCCCGACGAGCTGGTGCACATGGACGAGATCGAGCGGCGCTACCTCGAGAAGGTCATGGAGGTCGTCCGCGGCAACAAGACCCAAGCCGCCCACGTGCTCGGCTGGGATCGCAAGCGGCTCTACCGCAAGCTCGAGAAGTACGGGTTCCTGCCCGAGGGATCGCACCGCCACAGCGACCCCGATCACCGGAGCTGAATCCCGACGGGGTGCCCCGAATGACCGCGTGTCGTTTCGCCGCGCGCGGGTCGATCGGCCCGGGTAGGGGACGGGAGGCCGGGCGGCCCGGCACGCGTTAAGGCCTGTTTTCATGACGAATGGGCGTGGCACGGGCCGTGCGAATGGGCGCGCCATGTCCAACGCGACAAGCCCCGATCCCGAGAAGTCCTCCGCCCCGCCAAGCCCCAGTCCGAGCGCCACCCGCGACCTGAAGACCGACGTACTCGCGGGCTTGCTGGTCTTCTTGATCGCGTTGCCGCTCTGCTTGGGCATCGCACTCGCGTCGGGCTTCCCACCGGTCGCGGGCATCCTCACCGCCATCGTCGGTGGCCTGATCGTCTCGCCCATCATGGGTGCGCCGCTGACCATCAAAGGTCCGGCCGCGGGTCTCATCGTCATCGTGATCGGCGCGGTCACGGAGCTCGGCGGCGGCGACTTGATTCTCGGCTACCAGCTCACCCTCGCCTGCATCGTGCTCTCGGGCCTGCTGCAGGTCGGCCTCGGGCTGCTTCGCGCAGGACGCGTCGCGGACTTCTTCCCGTCCTCAGTGGTGCACGGGATGCTCGCGGCGATCGGCGTCATCATCTTCGCCAAGCAGGCGCACACGATGCTCGGTGTGAGCGCGAGTGCGCGCGGTGCCTTCGGTGCGCTCGCCGAGATCCCCCACAGCCTGATGAACATGAACCCCGAGATCGCGCTGATCGGTCTTCTGAGCTTGGTGATCCTCTTCGCGCTCCCGCAGATCCCGCATCCGCTCGCCAAGAAGATCCCCGCCCCGATGCTGGTCCTACTCGTCGCGGTGCCGCTGGGTCTCTACTTCGATCTGGAGCACGCCCACCACTACACGCTCGAGGTCACCCACACCGACTACGAGATCGGACCGAACTTCCTGATCACCTTGCCGGACAGCCTGCTCGCAGCGATCACGTTCCCGAACTGGTCGCAGATCTTCAGCGGCACCTCGGTCCGCTACATCGTGATGCTCACGCTCGTGGGTTCGATCGAGTCGCTCCTCTCCGCGCGCGCCATCGATCAGCTCGACCCCAACAAGGGCAAGTCGGACTACGACCGCGATCTCTTGGCCACCGGCATCGGCAACACCCTGTGCGGCCTGATCGGCGCGCTCCCCATGATCTCGGAGATCGTGCGTAGCTCGGCCAACCTCAACAATGGCGCGAAGTCGCGCTGGGCGAACTTCTCCCACGGGGCCTTCCTCCTCTTCTTCGTCGCGCTCTTCCCCTTCCTGATCCATCGCATCCCGCTGGCCGCGCTGGCCGCGATGCTGGTCTACACGGGCACCCGCCTCGCCTCGCCCGGCGAGCTGATCAAGGCGTGGAAGATCGGCAAGGAGCAGCTCGTGGTGTTCGCAGTGACCATGGTGGGCTGCATCGCGATCGACCTGTTGGTTGGCGTCGCGCTGGGCATCATCGTCAAGCTCCTGATCGAGCTGGCGCTGGGCGCCGGGGTGAAGAACCTAGTCCGAGTCCGCACCGAGACGACGATCGAGGCGGATGGCACCCAGCGCATCACGCTGCGTTCGTCGGCCATGTTCACCAACTACCTCTCGCTCAAGGCACTGCTCTTGGAGGCGAGCAAGAAGGGCGCGATCGTGCTCGACCTCTCGGCGGCGAAGCTGGTCGACCACACCAGCCTCGAGCGACTGCACGATCTCGTCGCGGAGCTGAAGCACGAGGGAAAGTCGTTGGTGCTCGAGGGAGAGGATCGCCTCACCAAGCTCAGCGAACACCCGATGGCGGTCCGCCGCAGCATCGTGCCACCCGCCGCCTGAAGCAGACACCAGACGATCCGCGGGATCGCGGCAGCTCCATTCCTCCCTGGTGCGATCCTGTGATGCCCACGGGCGCTGGCTTCGGTCAGCGCCCGTCACCTATTTGGAGCCCATTTTTATGCGCGCGGTGGTGCAGAGCGAGCACTGGCACAGAGCCTGCTCAACCGCCGGCGCGCCCCTCGCTTCGTGCCAGGTTGCGCCGCATGGAGGTCCGTCATGGGTGGAGAGTTGGCTCGCAAGGTTTCGTCGTTGGTCGCGCTGCTGGTGGTGCTCGGCATCCAGCCCACGCCCGCCTCGGCGTGTGGTGGTTGCTTCGCGCCGCCTCCGCCCACCGGGATGCCGAGCGTGGTGAACGCCCATCGCATGGCGGTCGCCATTTCGCCGTCGGGCACGACGCTCTGGGATCAGATCCAGTACACGGGCAATCCGCGCGACTTCGTCTGGGTATTGCCGGTGAGCGGGACTCCCACGGTCGAGCTGGCGGACGAGGGCTTCTTCGAGGCGCTGACTGAGAGCACCGTCATCACCATGATCGCGCCGACCCCGCCCCGGACGTCCTGCGGCGATCCCTGCCAGCCCTGGAACGCGCCCTTCGGCTTCGCGAGCTCGGGCTCTCCGGTCTCGGAGCGCGACGCCGACGACGGCGGCGGCGTCATCGTGCATCACACCGGTGTGGTCGGACCGTATGAGACCGCGACCATCGGCTCCGATGATCCCAACGCGCTGTTCTTGTGGCTCGAGGATCACGGCTACCCGGTCGACCCGGGTCTCTTGCCGGTCATCACCTACTACACCGAGCACAGCATGAACTTCGTCGCGCTTCGCCTCTCTCCGCAGGCGGGCGTCGATCGCATGCAGCCGGTACGCGTCACCTCGCCTGGCCTCTCGCTCGCGTTCCCTCTGCGCATGGTCGCGGCGGGAATCAGCGTGGATGTGGATCTCGAGCTCTTCGTCTTCGCCGAGGGCCGCATGGAGGCCGCCAACTACGGCAACGCCGAGGTCGATCGCGACTCCATCACCTACGACTGGGCCGCCAACGCCTTCTCCTACGACGCGAACTTCGACGACGCGCTCTTCGCGGGCACCGGTGCAGGGACCAACTGGGTCACCGAGTTCGCGGCCGACGCGCCGCTGGGACAGCTCGAGAGCTACCGGAGCTTCAGCGACGATGGCGGCACCGAGCACTCCGGTGCCGAGGACACTGCGGTGGTCCGTGAAGCGCTCCCCTCGGGCGCGTACCTGACCCGGCTGCGCACCCGTTTGCCGCCGAGTGAGCTCGATCGGGATCTGCTCCTGCGCGCGACGGACGACGTCGATCTCGGCACCCAGGTCTTGGTGACCCACGAGCTCAACCGAGCGCCGGAGCCTGCGTGTCCCACCGTGTGCGAGATGCCCACGGGGATCGAGCCCGGCCCCGGCGGCCGCGGCTCGTCGGGGACCTCGCGCTGCTCTGCGAGCCCGGTTCGCGCTGAGGGCGGCGCGATGTGGCTCGCGCTCGGCGCGCTGGGTCTCGTGCTGACCAAGCGCCGCTGGCGCTGAGGTGAAGCGCCGATTCTTATCGCTGCTCGCGTTCGTCGGCAGCCTGGTGATCCTGCCCTTCGGCCTGCACGCCGAAGCGCAGGACGCGCCAGCCGCCGCAGACACGTGGGTGAGCGCGGACGCGGCCGAAGCGGACGCGAGCCCCGAGGCGAGCGTCGCCGAGCCTTCGACGACGGGCGCGACCCCCGGTGACGTCACGGTACCCGACGGCTACACGGGCCACGACTTGGCGCCACCGTCGCGCGACGCCGAGACGAGCGCGTCGACGTCCGAGACGAGCGAGCCGACAGCGGAAGCCTCAAGTCACCGCTATCCGCTGCGGCTCGCCGATCGCCCGCTCACCCTCACCGAAGGGACGCTCCGCCTCGATCAGGGGATCCTCTTCGGCTCCAGCATCATCTTGCAGCTGGCGTTTGGCGCCACCATCGGCGTCACCGACGATCTGGAGATCGGCGTGACCTTGCCGGTCGGCGTCATCGGGACCATCGCCCGCGATCCGATCCTGCACGCGACCGGACGTCTCTATCGGGGCGACGTGCTCGAGGTGGGGCTACGCGGCGCGGTGCAGGTCCCAGCCTTCACCACCGGCAACACGGACGCGCGGATCGGCGTGCCCATCATGCTGCACGGCTCGGGCATCCGGTTCCGCGCGTCGCTAGATCTCGATTTGCTCTTCACCGCGAACGTCTCCTGGATGCTCGCAGTCCCCGCCGAACTCGCCTTCAACGTCACCCGCGCGTTCACGTTCGGTGCGCAGGGCTGGATAGGCCTCATCGACGGCAACGTCGCCCAAGGCAGCGTGAACGGTTTCTTCAACATCGTGGTGCACAACGGCCACCGCGCGTTGATGGACCTGCGCTTCAGTACGGGCTGGGCGCCTGCGGAGGGCGACGTGCTCTTCACCATCGGCGCCAGCTTCTATCCCCAGCTCTGGTGAGGCAGGCGGTCGTGGTATGGCTCGCGTCATGAGCGAGCCCTGGACCGTCATGCCTCACCACCCGCTCGAGAAGCTCACCGAGAACCTCTGGCGCGTCGAGGGCGACGTGCCGGGCATGGGCCTGAAGCGCGTAATGAGCGTCCTCAAGCTCGGCGACGGACGGCTGGTGATCCACAACGCCGTCGCGTTGGAAGCGTCCGCGATGGAAGAGATCGAGCGCTTCGGCGAGGTAGCGTTCGTGATCGTCCCCAACGGCTTTCACCGCATCGACGCACCCCGCTTCGCCGAGCGCTACCCGAACGCGAAGGTCCTCTGTCCTCCCGGTGCCGCCAAGTCGGTGGCCAAGAAGGTGCGGCTCGACGGGAGCTACGACGTCTTGCCGAGCGATCCGAACGTGCACTACGCGCCGCTCCCCGGGATGGCCGATCTCGAGGGCCACATGGTGGTCAAGAGCGAGTCGGGCAGCACCGTGATCTTCAACGACGCCGTGTTCAACATGCCCCACCGCGGCGGCTTCGAAGGAATGGTCTTCAAGCACGTCACCCAGTCGTCGGGCGGCCCCAAGTTCACCCGCGTCGCCCGCTTCTTCCTGCTGAAGGACAAGGCCGCGTTCGCGGGCGAGCTGCGGCGCCTCGCGCAGACGCCCGAGCTACGACGGGTGATCGTCTCGCACCACGAGACCATCACGGAGGGGCCAGCCGACACGCTGCGCGCGGTCGCCGACACCCTCTGAGAGGGCGCCACTCAGGCTGCGCCTGCTCCTCCGCGCACTTCTTCTTTGGTGCCCAGCAGCTGATACAGCTGACGAAGCGCCTCGGCGTCGGGGACTACGATGCGCTCATCGACGATGCGGAGGTAGCCGCCGTCGCGCAGCTGCTGCACGGCCTTCTTCACCGCATCGACATCCAGGCCCACGCGGCTCGAGAGCTCCAGCGGCGAGACGCTCACGACGTAGCCGTCGGGCGTGGGCTCGGACGCGTTCACCAGCTTGAGCAGCGTGTTCACCACCCGCGACGGATGATCGCGCAGCATCGCGTTCTCGAGCTGCTCCTCAGCGCTGCGGAGGCGGCGCACCAGCTGCTCCACCAGACGGGTGGCCACCTCGGGGTTGGTCGAGAGCAGCACTCCGAACGTCGGCCTATCCAACGCGAGGATGCGCACGTCGGTGAGCGCGACGGCCGAGGCGGTACGGCTCACTTTGGTCAGCAGCGCGTCCTCGCCGAAGAGATCGCCGGGTTTCAGCACAGTGAGGCTGCGCTCGGCGCCGCGGATGCGCTTCACCAGTCGGACCCGACCCTCGTGCAGCAAGAAGCAGTGATCGGCGGGCTGGCCCTCGTTGTAGACCACGTCGCCTGCGGCGAGGGTCCGTCCGAAGCGCTCCAGGAGCCGCTGTCGCTCTGCGTGTCCTAGCTCCTGCATGGGGGGCTGAGACATACCTGGCCCGGGGGGCGCACTGCAACGGGTGCGTGGGCAGATGCGCTCGAATAGCCTCGGGGGGCCTTCCGTCGTAGGAGCCCGTCATGCACCTCCGCTCCCGTCTCACGCCGCTCTCCATCGCTACCGTGCTCGCCATCAGCGCTCTGATCGCCGCCGCGTTCGTCGAGTCGCCGTCGAGATCCCGCGATGCAGATGCTCGGGTGGCCCCCAGCGACGCGCTCGCCGAGCTCCTCGCACCCGCGCTGGCGCTGGCCCGGGTGGGCGGCACGCCCCCCTCGTTCACCTTGCCTGCTGCGACGGGCGGCCCCTCGCGCGGGACGTTCCGCTTGGCCTCGCACCTGAGCGCGCACCACCCAGTGGTCATCCTCTTTTGGGCCACTTGGTGCGTCCCCTGCCGCACCGAGCTGCCTTACTACCAGACGCTCTACACCCGCTACCACGCACGCGGTCTCGAGATCGTGGCCATCAGCATGGACGGCGCGAGCACCATCACCCGCGTGGGACCGGCGGCGCGAAGGCTCGGGGTGACCTTCGACGTCGTCACCGATCTCGACACCCGGGTGACCTCGCAGCTGAACCCTCGTCGGGCCGCGCCGTTCAGCGTGTGGATCAGCCGCGAGGGTCGGATCACCTGGGAGCGCGAGGGCTTCGCGCCCAGCGAGCAGAGCGTGATCGAAGCGGGGATAGCCGAGCTCGTCGGGAGCTGAAAGCGCTCAGCCCAGCAACGCGCGCGCCATCAACGCTCAGGCCATCAACGGAAGCAGCGGTCCCTGGTAGTTGGCGCGGGCGACCAGATCGCGATCGCCGAAGTAGTTCACCTCGGTACGCCCCATCGCCTGCGCGATGCTGGTGAGCAAGAGGTTGTGGGGGACCCGATCGCTGCTGGCGATGTCGCGCAGCCGCAGGTAGCGACCCAGCTTCAACACGCTGCCGCCGCCGCCCGCGATGATCGCGGGGTGCCGGGTGTGCTGGTTGTCGTGGCCGTCGTGCCCGAACTCGTTGTGCCAAAACACGATGGTGTTATCGAGGATCGATCCGCCGCGGGGGTCCTGGGGATCGGGCATCGCGTCGAGCTCCTCGAGCACCGCGGCGAACAAGCTCGCGTTGTAGCGGAGGCCGGCGCAGTAGCCGACTCGACGGATCGCGCGCTCGTCGCCATCGGCGCTCCAATAGTCGTGCACCAGGTTCTCGTGGAACCGGAAGGTGTCGTCTCCGTAGCGCGCCAAGATCTCGGGCGTGCGCACGTCGGGCAGCTGGGTGTGCCAGTTGGGGTAGTCGTTCAGGATCTGGAGCGTCGCGACCCGCGAGACCCCACAGGCGAACGCGTTCGCAATCACCTGCGAGTGCGCGCGGGTGACGCGCTCGACGTCCGCGAACGCGCCGACGTTGCCGCTGATGGTCGGTCGCGCGCTCGCGGGATCGGTGATGCCGCACGCCCCCGGCATGAAGCCGCCCGGCCCAGGAAGCCGCGATGAGATGGCCGCGAGATGCGCATCGAGCCGCTCGCGCTCGATCCCCGAGAGCCTATCGCGCAAGCGCCTCAACGCGGCGACGTTCTGTCCGAGCACGAGCCTGTCGGCCTCGTCGGGATCGACGCCGGGCATCACCGGCATGAAGCCCGCGAACGCGTTGTCGTAGACCGTGCGGGGATCCGCCTGCGGGGCGCGCGGCAGGCCTCGCTCGCCGTAGCTCATGCACTTCCATGTGCCGGTGCCCTCGACGCTCGCCGTGATGAGCGCCCGCGCACCGAGCTCGCCATGCAGGAAGAAGTCGAGCGACGGGTGGTTGTCGAAGTTGCCGCTGTCGCGATCCTCGGGCGGCTGAGCGCCGGTGAGCATCGTTCCCTGCTCGTTGTGCCCGTGGAACGTGCGCACGCCAGCCCGCGTTCCCTCCTTGCAGACCTGGGTGTCGAGCCCATCGAGGATGGTGATCCGATCTCGCCACGGCGTGAGCGGCGGAAGGATCGCGTTCCCGCCCTCGAACGCCAGATCCATCAGATCCATGTCGGCGTTGCGGGGCTCGGCGCCGCCGGGCTCGCGAGGGATCCACGCGTCTCGATCGACGCCGTGCGGGCTGCGCACCGCCAAGAAGCGCTTGGGACCCTCGTCCTGCGCCCGCACGCGGCTCAAGAGCGAGCCGCGCATGAGCGAAGGCGCGATGGCGGCGCCAGCGGCACCGGTGCCGAGGAGCGCTGCGAACTGTCGTCGGGAGATGGTCATGGCGTGCTCCTCAATTCGCTCGCTCGATGAAGGCGGGGTGGCGGACCAAGGCGACCAAGAGCTCGGTGAGCTGATCGCCTTCGTCGCGGAAGGTGGTCGCGGTCTCGTTGAGCCAGAGCGCCTGGCTCGGGGTCCCCACATCGCGACCCACGAAGTAGTGGGTGAAGCGCTGCAGGAAGCAGCGGCGGAAGGTGCTCGACTGGGTCAGCGCCAGCGAGAGCTCGGGCGCGCTCGCGAACGAGCCGAGGCCGTTGAGCTCGACCACGGGCTCGACGGGGAGGCCATCGGGATAGAAGGTCCGCCAGCTCGCGTCGCTCGCGTAGTTCTCGAAGACCAGGCCCGCGGGATCCGCGATGCGGTGACAGCCGGCGCACGATCCCGCGCTGCCTCGGATCTCGGAGATCTCGCGCACCGTCGCGTCGGCTGGGGCGAGGCGAGCGAGCGCGGCAGCCACATCGACGCCGTCGGGGACCCGGATCTCGTTGCACATGCCCTCGCGGAACACGTTCATGCCTCGGCGCACCACGTTGTCGCGACCGTCCTTGGCGTGGGCGACCAGCCAGTAGCCCTGGGTCAACAGACCACCGCGCTCGGCGGGATCCAGCTCGATCCGCGAGAGGCCGACGCCCGGGTGGGATGCGCCGTAGTGGGCAGCGAGCTCGGGCCCGGTGAAGCTGTGGGCGCTCGAGAAGACGTCCTCGAGGCTTCCGTCGTTCGTCACGATCACGTCCTCGAGGAAGGCCGCGTACTCCTCCTCCATCTGATCGGCGAGGGTGCCGGTGAGGCCGACCTCCGTCGCCTGACTGCGGAAGGTGCTCAGATCCAGCCACTCGCCGAAGAAGCGGCGCCACATCGGACCCGAGCTGGCGACCAAGCGTCGGACCTCGGTTTCGCGTACCTCAGGATCGTCCAGCGTGCCCGCCGCGGCGCGCGCGAGCAGCTCGTCATCGGGGCTCGCATCGGTGATGGCGTACGCGAGCAGCGTCGCTATCTCGTGATTGGTGAGCGTGATCTCGCTGGGCGCCTCCGGGGCGCTCGGCCCGAGCTCGGTGCGGTACAGGAAGTCTGGCGAGAGCAGGACGGCGCGGACGATGCCGACGATGCCCGCCTCGATGTCGTACTCGAGTACGAGCGCGTCGTAGAGCGCGCGCAGCTCGACCCGCTCGCTCGCTTCGATAGGCCTTCGGTAGGCGCTGGCGGGGAGCCAATCGAGCAGCGTGTCGATGCACGCCGCGGTGCCGTAGCTCGCTGCGCAGTGGGTGCGGCTGGCGCCCTCCGTCGCGACCCAAGCGGCGACCGCGCTCGAACCGTTGAGGAGGTCATTCACGTTGCCGTTGTCCACCCCGGCAGCGGACGCGATGTTGCTCAGGTGGTGCTCGGGCGCGCTCACCCCGAGATCGATCGGGGGCGCGCCCTCACCGAACAGGCGCTGGACCTCGACGGCCAGCTGCGGGGTGGTGAGCCGCCAGACCCGCGCCGGCAGACGTACGTCGCGGAGGGTTCCAGCAGGGGAGACCGGGCCTCCATCGATCTCGCCGTTGCACGCGAGTGCGAGCAGGGGGACGAGCAGGAGCAGTCTGCGTGCGTGGGGGAGCGGGCCTCGAGCTGCCATGTCGCCTCCTTCGAGTGGAGCGCCCAGGGTACGCCTCTCCTTCGCAAGACTCAAAGGCGCTCAGAACTGGAAGTCGATGCCTGCAAGTGCTTGGTAGGCCCCGCGCGCGTACCAGTCGCGGCCCGCGCGGTCGGCCCAGTAGAACTGGATGTCGATGGCCACCGGGCGCAGCCAGAAAACGACCGCTCTGTCGGCGACCGCGAAGCGGATATCGAACGCAGGCTGCACCACGAAGCTCCCGTAGATGCCCTCGCGACCGTCGTTCGCGTAGTCGCGCAGCGCGACCCCCACCAAGCCGCTGGGCCGCAACATGATCCCGAAGCGCTGGTTGCCGTGCACCTCGATGTCACCCCCGAGGCGCAGGCCGCCGAGGAAACTGAAGTAGTCGGGGCCCAAGTTGGTAGCGGCCTCGATGGCCATCACGAACCCGGTGTCTTCCCGCCCGAAGTGCCAGCCGAACTCGCCGGTAATGCGTCCATGGATGGCGCAGCAGTCGAAGTCCAAGAACGCCCCGCCGCCGAACCCGGCGTAGAGGGGGCGGTCCCGCTGGGCCTGAGCCGTTGGGGCGAGGGCGAGCAGCGAGACGAATGCGAGGGACGCGACGAGGAGCGACAGGGTCCGGTGGTGCATCCGCCAACGGTACACGAAGCGGGTGACGTCGAGCGCGGGATGCGGAAACACACGAGGCCCTTCACGCGGCTAGGTAGACTCCGACCGTGCGCGAATCCCTTCCCCCGATCCCTCTGCTCGCTCTCGCGGCCCTCTTGGCCCTCACCTCGTGTGATGGTGGAGGGATCCCCCGCGGTCATCGCGCGACGCCCGACGGCACCGGGCCGCTGATCGTCTGGGAGCCGTACGCGGAGGATCTGCCGCTCCTGCCGCTGCCGAACGACACGGCGACGTGGCCCGATCCCACCTCGCCCACCGGGCGCCGGATCAACGCGAGCATGGTGGTGCCCACTGCGCTCGAGCAGCGCACCCGTGAGCTCTTCGATCAGCTCGATGGCTGGGGCACGTTCGCGCCCATCACCGTGGCCTTCGAGGAGGATCTCGATCTCGACGCGTTGCTCGCACGCCAAGGCGGCTCGGAAAACTTTGCGGAGAGCGACTTCCCCGGCCACGCCATCTACCTCATCGATCTGAGCACGGGCCTGCCGGTGCCCCTCGATCTGAACAGCGGCAGCTTCCCCTACGCTACCACCCACACCGACCAGTACTACGACAACGATCCCCGCAGCACCGAGTCGAACCTGTTGCTCGAGACGGTGGAAGAGGATCTCGACGGCGACGGAGTGCTCGACCCGGGTGAGGACACGGACTTCGATGGCGTCCTCGATCATCCCAATACGATCGATGGCACCCTCACCGGCGATCCGCTCGAGACCGTGGATGGGATGGCGTGGTTCTACGAGCGCGAGACCAAGACCCTCATCGTTCGTCCGCTCATCCCGCTCTCGCAGCGCACCACGTACGCGGTCGTGCTCACCGATCGCCTGGTGGGCGAAGACGGCGCGCCCGTGCGCTCGCCCTTCGATCACGTGCACCACGTGCGGCAGACGGGCGATCTCGATCCGCTCGAAGGCATGCTCGCCGCACACCCCGAGCTCTATGGCGATCTGAGCAGCCGCGGGTGGAACGGGGTCGCGTTCGCGTGGACGTTCACCACCCAGTCGGTGACCGATGATCTCGATACGATCCGCGAGGGTCTCTACGGGCGCGGCACGATGGCGCGCCTGGACACGGCGTTTCCCGTCGATGTGATCCCGCTCCCGATGCAGGGCGGCAGCGGCTGCGGGACCCCCGAGCTCCCCTTCATCACCCCGGGCGATGCATTCCGGGAGACGTTGGCGGTGGCCGCAGTCGAGGCGCTCGGTCTGCCCGAGAGCTCGCTCGCCGCGATGCTCGAGAGCTACGCGTCGCTCTCGCACGTGGTGACCATCGTGACCGAGACCCCGTCCTTCTTCGCGGATCCCGCGAACGAGGATCTCGATGACGTGTTCGACATGGACTACCGCACCGGCCGCGCGCGCATCGTCCCCGAGCCCATCACCATCAACATCTACGTCCCGCTCGAAGACGCCGATCATCACCAGCCCTTCGATCCTGTGGTCTACGTGCACGGACACGGATCGAACGCTGCCGAGGTGCTGATCTATGGCGGCTTGGTCCTGCAGCACGGCCAGGCGCTCGTCGCGGTCAACGCGCAGGGACACGGCCTCGATCTCGGTCGGCTCGAGCGCACGCTGGTGCGGAGCTACTTCGCCGCGAACTGCATCGCGGGCACCGCGGACGCGCTGATGATGGGCCGGGCCCACGATCTGGACGGCAACGGCACCCTCGATTCGGGCGCGGACTTCTGGACCGCATACGTCTTTCACACCCGCGACGCGGTCCGTCAGACGGTGATCGATCAGATGCAGGTCTTCCGGATCCTGCGCTCGTTCGATGGGACCCGGCGCGCCGTCGCCCGCAACCTCGAAGGACCCGAAGGACCGCTCACGTTCGACGGAGATCACGACGGAGATGGCGCCGCGGATCTCGCAGGCGATTTCGACGCGGACGGCACGCCCGACGTCGGCGGGCCGGACGTCTCCTACCGAATGGCGGGGGGCTCGCTCGGCGGGATCATCACCGCGCTGACTGCCGGGGTGGAGCCGAACATCGTCGCGTCGGCGCCGGTGGTCGGTGGTGGCGGTCTGGCCGACGTCGCGGTCCGCACCGAGAACGGTTCCGTGCGTCCCGCGATGATGCTCCGCTTGATGGGTCCCTTGGTGGTGGGCGGGATCAGCGCGGGCCCGACCGGCAGTACCGCGTGCGCCGCGGGTGACCTCTCGCTTCAGATCCTCGCGACCCACCTCAACGACGACGAGCGCACCGAGTTCGCCTGCGTGCCCGCGTCCATGCTGGGACCGGATGACGTGCTGACGGTCCGCAACCTCTCCAACGGGGAGGTGCGCTGCGCCGGCACCACGCGCGGCGGACTCGGCGCCTTCCGGGTGGGCATCCCCTCCGATCAGGGCGACTACTGGGTCGTCGAGCTCTATCGAGATGCGCGCCTGCACACCGACTTCGGGACCTGCGCCATCGACGGCGACCCCGCGCCGGATCGGGTGATCGAGACGTGGGAGTCGGCCCACGGCAACACCGGCGCGGGCAACTGCTCGAGCTGCGCCGAGTTCGCGGGCATCGTGTTTCGAGAAGCGAGCGTCCCGGTCGAAGAGGCCGCTCCGCTCAGCGCACCCGCGGCCGGCTATGGCCGTCGGCGCCAGAGCCCCGAGCTGCGTCGCTTGGTGATGCTGGCGCAGGTCGGTCTCGAGCGAGGCGATCCCATCAACTACGTCGACCGGATCTTCCTGCACCCGTTGGAGGTCGAGGACGTGACCCCGCGTCCCCGAAGCATCCTGATCGTGAACACCAACGGCGATCCCAACGTGCCGATCGCGACGGGCTACGCGATGGCGCGCGCGGCGGGCGTCATCCCGTTCTTGCCCGCGGACGCGCCTGCACATCTGGCGGACTTCCGTGCGCCGCCCGACTTCTTCGCGGCGCGCGGGTACCGATCGCCTAACGAGCTCTTGATCGATTTCCACGCGATCGAGGGCCTGCCGCGCCTGCTGCGTCACCCCGCCGGCCCCGGCGCGGAGGCGTTCCTGGTGGATGTGGATGATCTCGCCGAGGGGCGCGCGACGTTCGCGACGGATGGCGAGACCCAGATCCCCGCGTCCGAGGGCGGCATCGCGCCGGTCCGCGTCACCCCGGGCCTTCGCTGGTCACGGCGCAGCCGGCCCATGAGCTCACCCAGCGACGTGGCGGTGTGGACCTACGAGGCGGACGCCGCGAACAGCGGAATGGTCTCGCCCTACGTCCAGCCGGCGGGCATCCACGGATTCACCGAGCTGTTCGTGGAGGATGTGGGCTTCGACATGGCGGTCTACATGTTCAACATGCTGTCCCGGTACGTGTCCACGGACGGAACGGACATCCCGTATTTGAGCGACCCCGACGGCCACCACTGCCTCGAGGACTCGACCTGCAGCTACCTCACCGACTGAGGGGCCGCCGGGGCAGAGGAGGCTCTTTCTCCGTGCCCGCTTGTGGCCAGCCCGAAGGCGGCTATCATCGCCGCCGTCGGTCCCGAGCCTTCGTGCTGAGACCCCGCCTCTTCCCAAAAGGGAGAGACACCAGGAGGTAGCGTTATTTCGCGTTTCGATCCCCGCCAAGCTCGAACCAACTTCGGTCCCCGTACCAACCACCGCATCCGTGTTCCGGAGGTCCGTGTCATCGGATCCGAGGGAGAGATGCTCGGTGTGCTGTCGACCCAGGAAGCCTTGCGTGCCGCGAAGAGCAAGGGGCTCGACCTCGTCGAGGTGAACCCCAAAGCCGTCCCGCCGGTCTGCAAGATCATGGACTTCGGCAAGTTCAAGTATGAGGAGAAGAAGCGCGAGAACGAGGCCAAGACACGGCAGCTGCACGTCGAGCTGAAGGAAGTGAAGCTCCGTCCCAAGACGGATGATCACGACCTCGACGTGAAGGCCCGCCACATCCGCCGCTTCCTCGAGGCCGGCAACAAGGTGAAGGTGACCTGCCGCTTCCGCGGTCGAGAGATCACCCACCCCGAGACCGCCGAGCGTCAGCTCGTTCACTTCATCGAGATCTCGCGCGACATCGCCATCATCGAGCAGGGCGCCCGGATGGAGGGCAAGACGATGACGATCCTGCTCGCGCCCAAGCCGGAGATCCGGGCCCGCGCGGCCGCGTTGGTGGCCAAGCGCGCCGAGACGCTCAAGAAGCACGACGGAGAAGAGAAGCCCGCAGAGGCGGACGCCGAAGAGGACGCGGACGACGCGGACGACGCGGACGACGACGAAGAGTGAGCGCGCCTCTGGCGTGAACGAGCGGCCGGTCACCCATCGAGGCGACCGGCCGTTTCGCTTTCCGTCGGGTGTTCCTGCGAGAGCGTGTTCCAGCGGGGGCTCGCTTTGGGGGGCGCCCGAAGGGGATCGAGGGCTATCCTCCGGCGCCATGCGCGCCCGAACCCTCCTCGGATCCTCCTTGTCCGTCCTCCTCCTCGCCTGCGGAAGCAGCGAGGCGATCGCGCCCACCACCCCCGAGCCCACGGAGGCGCCTGTGCCCGAGAGCGTCGCCGATGCCGACTTCATCGAAGCGTACACCCTGACGTATCGCTTCAACCTCGGTCACCCGGGGAGCTTCACCTTCACGCCGGACGACACCCAGCTCTTGTTCCTGCGGGCCGACGCGCGCCGCAACGTGAACGATCTCTACTCGCTCGATCTCGCGAGCGGCACCGAGCGGGTGCTCCTGACCGCCGACTCGATCCTCAACGGCGCAGAAGAAGAGCTCTCCGAAGAGGAGCGCGCGCGGCGTGAGCGGACCCGCAGCGCAGCGCGCGGCATCGCGAGCTACCAGCTCAGCCCGGATGGCAACAGCATCCTGGTGCCGCTCTCGGGCCGCCTCTTTCTGATCGATCGAGCGCACGCAGGTGAGGCCGGCTCGGTGCGTGAGCTGAGTTCGAGCGCGGGCTTCCCCACCGATCCCCGCTTCTCCCCGGATGGCAACAAGATCGCCGTGGTGCGCGAGGGCGACCTCTACGTGATCGACGTCGCGAGCGGGGCCGAGCGGCGCCTCACCACCCGGCCTCGGCCCACCATCGAGTACGGCACCGCAGAGTTCGTCGCTCAAGAAGAGATGGGGCGGATGGAGGGCTACTGGTGGTCGCCCGACTCGCGCTCGCTCTTGGTCGAGGAGTTCGACACCGAGGGCGTCGAGCCCATGACGACGATCGACTTCGATCACCCTGCGACACCGCCCGCCAGTCGCCCCTATCCGCGGCCCGGCCAGGCCAACGCGAGCGTCCGGCTCGGGGTGATCGCGGCCAGCGGCGGCAGCATCCGCTTCCTCGAGTGGGATCGCACGGCGTACCCGTACCTCACCACCGTGCGCTGGCCGGAGAACCGCGGGCCCGTGATCCTGGTGCAGGATCGTCTGCAAGAGCACCAGGTGCTGCTGAGCGTCGATCCCGTCAGCGGGGTCACCCGGGAGATCCTCCGCGAAGAGGACGCCGCGTGGCTCAACCTCGATCAGGACGTGCCGCGCTTCTTGAACGACGGGACGTTCCTCTGGACCAGCGAGCGCGAGGGCGACTGGCGCCTCGAGCTGCGCGGCGCGGACGGCTCGCGGCTTCGTCCGCTCACCCCGATGGGCGAGTTCCGCTACCGCGCCTTGCTCGGTGTGGACGAGCGCAACGGCGCGGTGTTCGTGAGCGCGGGGAGCGACACCAGCGAGGCCCACCTCTACCGCATCGCGCTCGACGGGAGCTCCGCCGAGGCCGAACTGACCCCGATGGACGAGGGCGCGGGCATCCACGAGGCGACGTTCTCCAAGGAAGCGACCCAGTACGTCGAGGTGCATCGACGGCTCGAGGGCCCGCGCGTAATCACCGTCCGGCGCCCCGATGGAAGCACGGTCGCGACGCCCGAGAGCCACGCGGAAGAGCCCGCGTTCTCACCCTCGGTGTCGATCGAAACCGTCGGTGAGCGCGACTTCCGCGCCGCGGTGCTGCGGCCTCGCAATTACGTCGAGGGCACCCGCTATCCCGTGCTGCTCTACGTATACGCCGGACCGACGACACGCATGGTGCTCGCCGATAGGGATCGCTGGCTCTTGCCTCAGTGGTTCGCCGATCACGGGTTCATCGTGGTGAGCGCCGACGGACGCGGCACCCCCGGTCGCGGTCGCGATTGGGAGCGGGTCATCGACGGAGACTTCGCGACCATCGCGCTCGAAGATCAGGTCGCGGCGCTCACCGCGCTCGGCGCCGCGCACCCCGAGATGGACATGGACAGGGTGGCCGTCTACGGCTGGTCGTTCGGCGGCTACTTCAGCGCGATGGCCACCATCCGAAGGCCGGACATCTTCCGCGCAGGGATCGCGGGCGCGCCGGTCACCGAGTGGCGCGACTACGACACCCACTACACCGAGCGCTACGTGGGTTTGCCCGAAGAAGAAGGCGCCGAGGGCGCGTACGGGACGAGCTCCGTGCTGACGTATGCCGCCGAGACCGAGGGCGAGCGGCGACCGCTCTTGATCGTGCACGGCACCGCCGACGACAACGTGTACTTCTCTCACGCGGTCCGGCTCTGCGACACGATGTTCCGCGCGGGCCGACCCTTCGAGTTGTTGCCGCTGACCAACATGACCCACATGGCCTCGGAGCCCGCGGTCGCCGCGCGGTTGAATCAGCGGATGATCGACTTCTTCGAGGAGCACCTCATCCGGCGCTGAGGGTCACGTCCCGCTGGCGCCCTGATTTCGCTGGCAGCGGCGGCTTGGGATGGCGCGATGCGGTGACCCGGGACGTGGTCGCCACGGGCCACCGCTCATCGCCTATCGAGTCAACGCCAACACCATCGAGGCCCGTGTCGCGGCCTCTCACGAGTGAGGTCACCGAACACGGCCGTTGCCGCGACTCCGTCGAGTTCGAAGCCCACCAGGAGATCGTCGCCCTCGTCCCCGACCACATCCCCCGTTTGCACGAGCCGTGAGCCCAGCCCGCGTCCGTACCACACGAGTTCTTCGATGCGTCGCCCGACCAAGCTCATGACGACGACCGCGCCCCGGCCGTGCCGATATCCAGGCGCTCCCACGAACAGGCGGTCGGGACTGCCGACGCCCGCCACGATCGCGGTCCCGAGACGTTCGGACGCACGCCCGTAGGTGGTCGCGCGCCGGCGGCCGCGACCATCGAACACCACGACTGCCCCGCTCCCCGCACGCGCCTCGGGGACACCGACTACGACCCGCACCGGTCCGCGGTGCCCGTGGCGCCTGTCGTCCTCTCGGACCGCAAGCAATGTCGTCAGCTCGCCGATACCCCCAAGGTTCATGCGAGCAACACTTCCGCGCCGAGGATCCCACCGGGTGACTTCTCCCGCGCCGGGGGCTCCTATCAACAACCGCGCTCGGCCCCGCTTTGTGCTGATTGGCGCCAGAACCTCGCCGAATCGGTCGCCGGCGCTGCGCCCGTACACGCTTGTCACGTACACCAGCGACCCCGACGCGGTGTCGAACACGTGGACTGCTCCCGTGACCGCGCCAGATGGGTCGGTAGCTGTCGGCGCACCCACCGAGAGCAGCGTCCCGCTGGTCACGACCGCGGCCCCGAACTGAGAGCTGGGCTCACCGAAGGACACGCGTTCGAGATGGGCCCCAGTCGCTCCACTGATCAGCGCGATGTCGCCGACCTGGGGCAGGCACCCGTTCGGGGTGCACTCGCCAACGGCGTCGGGATTCGCCAACAGGAGGTCGGAGACCCCGTCTCCGTCCAAGTCACCCACGCCAGCACGCACGATGGATGCGCCCGACTGGCCTCCAAACTGTGCGAGCGGCTGACCGATGGGATCGATGAGGCCGAACCCGAACGGTAGGCCGGCGCAATCGGCGAGCGACCGTCCGCCGCAGATCGCGAGTAGACCGAGTCCGCATCCGTCCGCGAAACATCCCGACTCAGGCAGATACCCAGGCAGCGCAAAGGCACCATCCGGTACTCGGTCGCCGGCGCCGCCAACTGGAGGCGCGCACCCTGATTCATCCGGCCCAGAGCAGAGCACGTCGCATATATCTCCGAACTCCGCGGCGCCGCCGCTATCCGTCTGATCGGGATTGTCATCCAGCCCTACGACGTACCCGCCCCGCCCATCACCACGAGGACAGTTGTCGAGCGCGTCGGGCACACCATCTCCATCCGTGTCCGCATCGCAGTCGTCGGGGGCGCCGTCCCCATCGAAGTCCGCGACTCCGACGAGGGTGGGGTTGCGATCGTAGACCCGGCCGACTTCGAGGCCGCACGAAAGCGGTGGACCGAAGGGCGGCGCGTTGACGCAGAGATCGCCGTCGATGTCGCAGCTGCACGCAGCGGGCCCCACGCCTCCCGGATACTCCGGACACACATCGCACTCGTCACCGACTCCCTCCGGGAGCCCCTCGGTCGTGTCTGCTTGATCCGGATTGAAGTCCAGCGGGCAGTTGTCGATGGACGAGTCGACCCCGTCCAAGTCCGGGTCGATGCGATACGAGAAGCGAGCCGCACCCGCCTCGAAGCGCGCCTCGGAGAACCGAGCGTCAGTTCCGGTGGAGTTGAGGAGCAAGCGTCGAAGCGCCTGTCCGAACTGCGGTGCGACCTCGATGAGCCGCGCAAGCCCAGGAACGCTCGGAACCGTGAATGGGTCGATCGTACCTGCTGGGATCGTGAACGAGCTCGGGTCCGAGCCGAGAGCCGCCATCGGGTCGATGACCCTATCTCGAATCCTGCCTTCCTCGCAGAACGCTGGGTCGGGCTCTGCACCGGTACACACCCCGCAGATGGGGACGAAGTTCCGCGGGATGTCGCCACTCTCGCAGATCCCGCGAAGGACCGTGAGGTCCAAGCGAACACTCGACGGCCGAACATCCTCGAGGGTGCCACGCCGGAACATGTCGAAGGTTCGATCGGTGAACGCGCCATCCACAGCACCGAGCGCGTCTGGCGCGGAGTCCGCAGGCTGCCCGTCGAGCTCGGCCAAGCTCCCCGTGAGCAAGAGCTGCGCGGAGATGACGTTGAACGGCTGCAGCTCCCGGTCATCGAGGCCGAAGAGCCCGAACGCGGTGGTCCCTGGGTTCCCGAACCCAAGCGCTGTGAGTGCCGCCGTCGTCTCGTCTACGCTCATCTGCCCATCACGCAGCGTCTCATCCACACCATCGAAGCCGGCCACAAGCACCGTCTCGAGGTCAGTCCGGAAGGTGGGGGGGTTCACAAAGAGATCACCGATGGTGTCCAGCGTGCCCGCAAGGTCCGCGAGCTTCTGATTCAGAAGGCCCGCGACCACGTCCGCAATGACAAAGCACCCGATCGTAACGGTGATCGGATCGTATGCCTGGGGCGGGACGCCGATGGACAGAAGGGCGGTGAGCCCGGCCGGGTTTGCCCCGGTAAGTAGCGTCAATGGACAGCCAACCGGGACGTTCGCTCCAACGGTGCTGCTCACGAAGCGCACCTGATGGATGAGCTCCAGTCCAAGATCGGGGAGCGCCGCGTCGCGGCCCTCCAGCGTGAGCACCGTTCGGTAGGCCTCGACGAGCGGGCCCGAGGTGAGGCACCTTCCGGTCGCGCACGGCCGGAACGCGATCCCGTGCTCGAACACCACGACTCCTGGGTGGATGTCGGTGAGGGTGCTCAGGTAGTCTTCCTCGTCGATGTCGACCAGATAGGGCGTGCTGATCACGAGCACGGGATAGGTCTCGCCGGTGTCTGGGTCAGGCGTACTCTCCTGCCAACGCAGCGTGATCGAACGGGCGTCGAGGGTGATAAGCTCGCGGTCGACCACCACGTCGAGGTTGTCGAAGGGCGCCGGCGGATCGGGATCTGGATCGAAGATGCCGCCGAAGGGAATGAGACC
>Ga0105047_10001015_pt1 | contig 49539 bp, 47 predicted proteins | sample MAT04_FD_78384 | JGI IMG/M metagenome (GOLD analysis project Ga0105047, IMG submission 78384) | Freshwater microbial communities from Lake Fryxell liftoff mats and glacier meltwater in Antarctica - MAT-04 (megahit assembly) | ecosystem: Environmental > Aquatic > Freshwater > Ice > Liftoff...
TCCGACGCCGCCCGCCCCGCCTCCGACGCCGCCCGCCCCGCCGCCGACGCCGCCCGCCCCGCCTCCGACGCCGCCCGACCCGCCGCCGACGCCGCCCGTGCCTCCCCCGGCGCCGGTCGTGTTGGCGCTGCACACCTGCGCCTTACAGGTCTTGCCGGTGCTGCAGGGGCCACACGTCAAGCCGCCCTTGCCGCACTGGGTGGCCGCGGTTCCCGCCTGGCACTTGTTGTCGGCGTCGCAGCAACCCATCGCACAGTTGGTGGCGTTGCACGTACCGGTGGTCGGCGAACCGCACTGCGTCAAAAGCAACGATGCGGAAATCAGCAGAGCTGCGAACAACCAGGACGAGAGAGTCTTCATGTGCGGCGCCCTCCAACGGTAGAGGGCGCGCGCTTACCAGCCTTTCAGGCCTGAGAGGAAGGAAGGCTGGACGAACGGCCGAACAGGTTGCTCGCCCAGTCGACGAGCCGCGTCGCCGGCGCCCTTCCCTGCGACTCGAACGGAGTCATGAACCACACCAGCGCGTAGGCCCAGAACGTCATCGCGCCCGTGACCACCACGCTGGTCACCATCAGCACGCGGATGATCGTCGGGTCCCAACCGAACTGCATCGCGAGCGCCGCGCACACGCCACCCACCAGACGACCTGGCACGTTGCGGTGCATCAACGGCGCGTCGGGCTGACGCGAACCGCAGTGGGAGCACTTGATCGCGCGGGAATCGATCGACTGCAGACACGACGGGCAATTCTTGTTGTCCATGCCTCAAATACGGACAGCGGCGTTGCCGATTGCGAGTCAGCCGATCAGCGCCGCCAGCGCCCGGCGGTCGACTTTGCCATTGGCGTTTCGGGGCAAGGACTCGAGAGAAATGAAGGCCTTGGGGACCTTGAAGGCGGCAAGCCTTTCCCTGCACCAGGCGGCGACTCCGTCATCTGCTTCTTCGCGCCACACCACGACCGCGATGGGCACCTGCCCCCACTTCGAATCCGCGCGCGGCCCGACGGCGACCTCGCGAACCGCAGGGTGGCCACCGAGCACGCGTTCGAGCTCTGCCGGGTAGACGTTCTCTCCACCGCTGACGATCAGATCGGTGCGGCGCGAGAGCACCGTCAAGCGGCCCTGAGCGTCGAGCTCGCCGAGATCCTTCGTCTGCAGCCAGCCCGGCTTGAACACCGTCGGCCCGCGCACCTCGATCTGCCCGTCGACGATGCGCACCTCGATTCCCGGCAGCGGCGGCCCCGCAGTGCTTCCGTCGGGCACGCGCTCGGTCGTCACCTGAGAGCACGCCTCGGTCAGCCCATACGTCTGCAGCACATAAGCGCCCATCGCCCTCGCCCTTTCCATCAACGAAAGCGGCACTGGCCCACCGCCGACGAGCACCGCCTTCAACGTCTTCGGAAAAACACCGCGCCCCTCGAGCAAGCGATCGAGCGCCGTCGGCACCAGGCTCAGGTGGGTGACTTCACCCGCATCGATCAGCGCGTTCGCACGCGCGGGGTCGAAGCCCTTCTCGACGACCAGCGTCGCGCCGTACTCCGCGCATCGGTGCGCCATCGCCAGCCCGCCGACGTGGAACAACGGCAGGCACAACAACCACCGCTGATCCGCTGCGCCGCCGAGGTTCGCCGCCGACGCGCGCGCGCTGGCTCGAAAGTTCCCGTGGGTCAGCACGATCAACGACGGCGTGCCAGTGGTGCCCGAGGTGAAGAGTGCCGCCAGCGGCTGATCGTCGGGCGCAGGTTCAGGCAGATCCTCCGCCGGCGCGACGACGGGAAACGGAATCGCCGTAGGAATTCGATCGTCCTCCGAGATCACCAGCGCCGCGGCAGCCTGCGTCACCAGTGGGGCCAGCTCGCCCGCGGTGAGGCGCGCATTGAACGGCACGAGCGTGAGCCCCACTTCACCGCACGCGAGGAACAGCGCGACCGTCTCGACGCGATTCGCGGCGAGCACGCCGACCCGAGATCCCGCCGCGAGCCCGCGCGCCCGCAACCACTTCTTCCACCCGGCGATCTGTGCCCGAAACGCAGGGAACGCGATCACGGTCATGGAATCCGGATCCGCCCCTTCTCTGGCGTGAACGCGTCGGGCACCGCGCCTTTCATCAGCTCGGCGGTCGCCAGCCCACTGGCCCAATCACTCTGCGGAATCGCCGCCGCCAGCTGGGCCGCGGCCGCCCGCGCAATCGGCCCATCGAGGAGCGTCGTCACGTACGCGCCAACTCCCGCTGCATGTGCGCGACGCGCCAGCGCCAACGACGGCAACAAGCCCCCCAGCGCCATCGGCTTCAGCACCACCACGTCGACCGCGGGCGGACGATCCGCGCTGAACACGGCCTCGATCTGTTCGCGCACCAGCAGCGACTCATCGGCCGCGATTCGGCACGGCACGACTCCGCGAATGCGGCCCAGACCACCGACGTCTGCCGCGGCAACGGGCTGCTCGCAGAGCTCGAGCTCCAGCGACTCCATTCCACGCAGCGCCGTGCGCGCCGCGCTTTCTGACCAACCGCCATTCGCGTCGATTCGCAGCAACACCTTCGACCCTACCGCGCGACGTACAGCGAGCAACCGCTGCGCGTCGACCGACAACATCCGCGCCGCGACCTTCACCTTCAGCACGTCGAAGCCCTGCCCCACCGCGCGCTCGGCCGCCTTCGCCAGCGACGCCGCGTCCTCTCCGTCGATCAACGCCGCGCAGCGCACTTCGCGCCGCGCCTGCTCGTTCAACAGCTTCGCGATCGAAACACCCGTAAGCTTCGCGAGCCGATCGAGCAACGCCAGCTCGAGCCCATGCCGCGCCGCTGGAGTCTTCTGCAGCACCTGCGTCGCCGCTGCGATCGCCTCGACGCTGTCCAACGCACCCGGGCTCTGCCACGTCAGCAGCGCCGCGCTCGTCTGGGCCAACGACTCGGTGCCGAAGTGAACCAGCGGCGTCGCCTCGCCCTGCCCGCTTCCTTCCGCGTCGCCGACCTCGACCCGGAACCCTTCCCGAACCGAGATCTTCTCGCCCGCCGTCACGATCGGCGTCGACAGCTCGAACCGCAGCGAAGAGATCAAAAGCTTCATCGCGCCAGCCCCACGGCAAAGAGCAACCCGAACACCAGCTGCAGGCGCGCCGTCGCGGCGAGCGCATTGTTCAGCACCGCCCCACTCTGGTTGCGCACCAGCCTGAACGGAGCAATCACCAGCGGCAGCGCCAACAAGGGCAACAACACCGCCACGCTCGCCCAGCCCGCCGCCCACAGCGCGACCGGAATCGCGAACGCCACCACGACCATCGCCACCCACTCCGCCCGCCCGAACCCCGTGCCGAATCGCACCACCAGCGTCTTCTTTCCGGCGCGCGCATCGGTCGCCGCGTCGCGCACGTTGTTCACCGCCAGCAACGCCACGCCCAGCGTCCCGACGGGAATCGCCGCGAGCAATGCCGTCGGGGTGATCGCGTGCGCCTGAAGAAAATACGTGCCGCCCACCGCGACGAGCCCGAAGAACACGAGCACGAACACGTCGCCCAGCCCGTGGTACCCGAGCGGATACGGCCCACCCGTGTACGCGTAGCCCGCGATCACCGACGCGATGCCGATCACCAGAATCGGCCAGCCGCCGACGGACACGAGGTACAGCCCCACCACCACTGCCAGGGCGAAGCAGACGAACGCGCCCGCCTTCACCGCTTTCGGCTTCAACAAACCCTGCTGCGTCACCCGCGCCGGCCCCAGGCGATCGGCCGTGTCCGCGCCGCGCACGAAGTCAAAGTAGTCGTTGGTGAGGTTGGTGCCGATCTGGATCAGCAGCGCGCCGAGCAATGCCATGCCCGCGGCGATCGGAAGAAAGGCTCCGTCGCGCAGCGCGAGCGCCGAGCCCACCGCCACCGGCACCACGCCAGCAACGAGGGTCTTCGGACGCGCTGCCTGCCACCAGATCGCTGAGGTCACGGCCGCCTCGGGAACTTCGAGAAGTCAGGCTTGCGCCGCTCGAGGTAGGCCTTCTTCCCTTCCTGGGCCTCTTCGCTCATGTAGTAGAGCAGGGTCGCGTTGCCGGCGAGCTCCTGGATTCCCGCCTGGCCGTCCAGCGCCGCGTTGAACGACGACTTCAGCAGGCGCAGCGAAAGCGGCGAGTGCTGCAGCATTTCCTGGCACCACTGCACGGTCTCGGCCTCGAGGTCCTTCAACGGGACGACGGTGTTCACGAGCCCCATCTGCAGCGCCTGCTGCGCGTCGTACTGACGGCAGAGAAACCAGATCTCGCGCGCCTTCTTCTGGCCAACCACCGACGCGAGGTACGACGCGCCAAAGCCACCATCGAAGCTGCCGACCTTCGGGCCCGTCTGGCCGAAGCGGGCGTTGTCTGCCGCGATCGACAGATCGCAAACGAGGTGCAGCACGTGGCCGCCGCCGATCGCGAAGCCCGCGACCATCGCCACCACCGGCTTCGGCAGCGAACGAATCTGCTTCTGCAGATCGAGCACGTTGAGCCGCGGGACGCCGTCTGCACCGACGTAGCCTTCCGCGCCACGCACGCGCTGATCGCCACCCGAGCAGAACGCTTGATCGCCTTCGCCCGTCAACACGATCACGCCGACCTTCGAGTCCTCGCGCGCATCGGTGAACGCCGCCTGGAGCTCGAACAGCGTCTGCGGCCGGAAGGCGTTGCGCACCTCAGGCCGGTTGATGGTGATCTTCGCGATGCCGTTCCACTTCTCGTAGCGAACGTCCTCGAACTTCTTGCCTGAGGCGTCGACCTTCCATTCCGGCTTCATGGGCGCTGCTCCTCTTGTTGGTACTCGTGTGAAAAGACGGCCTGGGCGAAGTCGCGCACCTCGCGCACCCAGTCCTCGGGCGCTTCGAGGTGCACCGCGTGCCCGGCCGTCGGGACGATCACGTGCCAGCCCAGCGTCAGCTCGGCGGCCATCTTTCGCGCGATCGCAGTGAACTTCGCGTCGTTCGCGCCGGTGATGAGCAGCGTGGGCACGCGGAGCTGGGGAAGATCGCTCCAGAAGCTCGGCTGAACGCCGAGGCCCATGCACCGCAGCGCACCGGCGAGGCCCTGCGGCGAGTGCGAACGGCGGCGGGCGTTCAGCGCGTCGCTGTGGGGAATGCCCTTGAAGAGTGGCAGCCGTTCCCAGTCGCGAATGAACGCCTCGACGCCTTCGGTCTCGATCTGCACCGCGCGCGCTTCGTCTTCCGCCTGGCGCAACGCGCGGTCATGGTGACGGATCAGGCCGGGTGTTCCGCTCTCGAGAATGAGTCGGCTCACCTTCGCCGGGTGACGAACCGCGAGGGCCAGCGCGAGGCGAGCCCCCTGCGAGTAGCCGACCACCATCGTCGGTGTCGTGATCGCCGCCGCCAACGCTTCGATCGTCGCGTCGAAGCCGAGGCGGCCAGAACGCGCAGGCAACGCCGCGTCGAGATGGCCCGGAAGATCCGGACAATCTGCCTCGAAGTTCAACGACGCCGTCAGGGGCGACCAGCTGCTGCCGGCCCCGGTGAAGCCGTGAAGAAGGAGCGCGCGCCTCATGCCAGTGCCTTCGCCGCGAGCGCATGCAGCGCCCGGTGATCGGTGACGTTCGTCTCGCGGCTCGTTCGGACTTCGATCAGCGAGAACCCGGGCTTGCCGAGCGCTGCCTCGAGGGCCACCAGGGTCTCGGGCCGTTCGAGCCGCGCGCCGCTGAGCGCCGCCAGATGGGCGAGGTCGAGTCCGTGCGGCGTGCCAAACAGCGCCTCGAAGTGATCCTTCCGTTCGGCGATCGGAAGGAACGAGAAGATCCCGCCGCCGTCGTTGTTGGTCGCCACCACCGTCAGAGGAATCTGGTGCTGGCGCGCGATCAGCAGGCCGTGAAGATCGTGCACGAGCGCGAGATCTCCAGTCAGCAGCACCGTCGGCACGCCCGTCGCCGCCGCCACGCCTGCTGCGGTCGAGGTGATGCCGTCGATGCCGTTCACGCCGCGGTTCGCGAAGACGCGCAGCCGACGCGTCCCCGCCGCAGCGAAAGCGTCGACATCCCGAATCGGCATGCTGCTCGAGAGGAAGAGGTTCCCCGTCGCGTTCGCCGCGACCGTCGCCGCAATGCCCGGTTCACCGAATGGAAGCGCACCGACGACCTTCGCGTCGGCCCGAAGAAACGCCTCGCGGTACGCCGACGTCACCGGACCTTCTGGCATCAACGCCCGGCACGCCGCCACCGGATCTCCTTCAATCACGACCTGCGCGCGATGCAGCGGGTCCACGATCTCGCCGCGCTCGCTGAAGACGAAGACCCGGGCGCCGCTGCCATCGAGCCACGCCTGCGTCGTCTTCGGCGTCAGCCCACCGCCGAACCGCAACACCACCTGAGGCAGATGCGCCCTGGCAAACTCCGGGTAGCGCACGAGCAGATCTGCGTGGGCGATCGCCTCGGGGAATCCGAACCGCGCGTTCGACGCCGCCTCGGCCAGCACCGGGAAGCCCAGCGCCTTGCCGAGCGCGTGCACTGCCTCGCCCAGCCCGTCATCTCTCTCTCTCGGCCCGCACACGATCAGGCCGCGCTCGACGCCCCCCAGCCGCACCTCGGAGACATTCGGAACCTGCGAAGCCGCGACCAGCTTCAACCCCGCGGTGTCGTCGACCGGAATCGTTGCTCCCGCGTCCGGAGCCAGCGGCTCGCGAAACGGCACGTTGAAGTGCACCGGCCCAGCGCCCGTCAGGGCCCGTGCGATCACCGCGCGCAGGTGGTCAAGCGACCCGGCGTCCGGCATCGGCAACAGCTCGACCCGCGCGAAACGATCGAAGAAGCGCGACTGATCCGTCGTCTGCGGCGCCCCGAACCCCTGCAGCTCCCACGGGCGATCTGCGGTCAACACCACCAGCGGTGTGCCGCCGTGCGCCGCCTCGATCACCGCCGGAAGAAAGTGCGCCCCCGCGCTGCCCGACGTGCACACCACCGCCGCGGGCCGCCCACCGCCCTTCGCGAGGCCGAGCGCAAAGAAAGCAGCGCTGCGCTCATCCGTCACCGGCCACACCTTTAGCCGCTTCGATGCAGCGGCCGTCAGCGCCAGCGGCGTCGACCGCGACCCCGGGCACACCACCACGTCTCGAACTCCCGCATTCGCAAGAGCGCCCATGATCGCCGCCGACCACGTGCCGTTGAGCCAGCTACCCATCGAGCGCTCCGAGGATCGCGCGCGACTTGCGATCCGTTTCTTCCCACTCGGCGTCCGCTGTCGAGCCCGTGACGATGCCGGCGCCTGCGTAGACCGTCGCGCGATCGCCATCGATCAGGCCTGAACGAATTCCCACGCAGAGCTCGAGGTGATCACCCCCGCGCGCCCCGATCGCCCCCGCGTACCAACCGCGATCAAACCCTTCGTGCGCCCGCTGAAAAGCGATCGCGTCCGCGCGCGGCGTGCCACCCACCGCCGGAGTCGGATGCAGCGCCTTCGCCGCCACCATCGCGTCCACCCCTTCCCGCAGCTCGGCGCGAATCGGCGTGTGCAGGTGGGTGACGTTCGCGAGCCGCTTCAGCGCAGGCCCCGCCTCGACCTCGATCGACGTGGTCAGCGGCCTCAGCGACTCGACGATCGCCTCGACCACCCACGCGTGCTCGCGCAGATCCTTCGCCGACTTCAGCAGCGCCTCACCTGTGCCCGTGCCCGCCAGCGCCTCGGTGTTCAGCACCCGCCCCTTCACGCGGCAGAGCGTCTCGGGCGTCGCGCCGACGAAAGCCTTGGTGCCTTCTCGCAGCAGGAAAGAACGGCACGCTGGGTACCGCGCCTCGAGCACCTTCAACAGCCGACGCTCTTCGATCGGCGCCTCCGCTCTCACTTCGATGCGCCGCGCCAGCACCACCTTGCCGCCGGCGAACTGCTTCACCGCCGCTTCGATCATCGCCGTCCACGCCGCGCGATCACCTGTCGAGACTTTCACTTTGGGCACCGACATCACTGGCTCGACCGTCTGAACTTGATCGAGCCGCGCGTCACCGAACGCCGCCGCGTACGTCTTCCCGTTCGCCCACCACGCCAGCACCTTCGGCAACACCCAGCGTTCCACGCCCGCGTACGTCCAGCCACCGAACCACGGGCCGGGCATCCCCAAAGGAGCGCCTTCGCTCCACGCGATCGCGCCTTCTCCTTCCGCCGCGACGCCCAAGCCAACCGCCCACTCTCCGGCGGCCGGGTGCGACCACGAGACAGACAGCACAGCGCCCCCGATCGACAAACGCAGCAGCGCTCCGGCATCGAGCGGAGCCCACGTCGCGGCGATTCGCCGCTCTGAGGCCGAATGACTCACGAGGCAGTTGTTTTCTAGGCGGTCGCGGCTATACATGCACTACAAAGTTCAAAACGACGTGAACAGCGTGAACCTGGCTACCAGGTATCGAGGGAGTGCGATGGGGTCCGACGGTCCGAGGCGGGTTTGGAGAACCGAAACATCGGTTCCCGTGCGCGTTCGTTTGAGCAGCGGCGTGGACATCGGCGACAAGGGCTTCGTCGTGATCGCGGGCCCCTGCGCGGTCGAGAGTGCCACCCAGATCGAAGCCGCCGCTGAGGCCGTCGCCCGGCATGGCGCGCACGGGATGCGCGGGGGTGCCTACAAGCCCCGCAGCAGTCCCTATTCCTTCCAGGGGCTCGGCCAGCCCGGCATCGAGGCGATGTCGACCTCGGCGCGCCGCCACCACCTGCCGGTCGTCACCGAAGTGATGGACGCCGCGCAGCTTCCCGCGATGCTCGACTGCGTCGACATGCTGCAGATCGGCGCCCGCAACATGCAGAACTTCTCGCTGCTGAAGGCGGTGGGAAAGGTGAAGAAGCCGGTGCTGCTGAAGCGCGGCCTGAGCGCGACGCTCGAAGAGTGGCTGCTGGCCGCTGAGTACATTCTCGACGGCGGCAATGAGCAGGTCGTCCTCTGCGAGCGCGGCATTCGCACCTTCGAGCCGCAGCTTCGCAACACGCTCGATCTCGCCGGCGTCGCGTGGATCAAAGACCGCACCCGCCTGCCGATTCTCGTCGACCCCTCGCACGCCACCGGCGATCGCGCGCTCGTCATCCCGATGGCGCTCGCGGCCGCGGCAGCCGGAGCAGACGGACTTCTGATCGAAGTCCACCCCGAGCCCGCCAAGGCGCTGTGCGACGGAGTCCAGGCGCTGACGCCCGCCATGTTCGGCGACCTGATGGTCGCACTGCAGAAGGTGCTTCAGGCGGTCGGCCGTTCGCTGGCTGTCCCCGGCCTCGAGCACCACCGCCCCGCCCGCCCTGTGGAGGTCCGCACGTGAGCGACCAGGTTCAGTCGATGTTCGCGTCCATCGCGCCCCGCTACGACACCGCCAACGACGCGATGAGCTTCGGCCGTCACCACGCGTGGCGCCGCACCGCCGTGAAGCTCGCTGGCGCGAAGCCCGGCATGTCGGTGCTCGACTGTGCGACCGGCACTGGCGACCTCGCGCTCGAGTTCAAGCGCGCCGTCGGCCCCTCGGGCGAAGTGGTCGGCACGGACTTCTGCGAGCCGATGCTGAAGCCAGCCCCCGAGAAGGCAGCGAAGGCCGGGCTGCCGGTGAAGTTCGAGGTCGCCGACGTGATGAAGCTGCCCTACGCCACTGCCACCTACGACCTCGCCTCGATCTCTTTCGGGATCCGCAACGTCGACGACCCGAGGGTCGGCCTGCAGGAGCTCGCGCGCGTGGTGAAGCCCGGCGGCCGCGTGATGGTGCTCGAGTTCGGCCAGCCCGAAGGCCTCTTCGGCGGCCTCTTCCGCTTCTACGCGCGCTTCTTCATGCCGCTGATCGGCCGCGTCATCACCGGAAACCGCGCCGCGTACGAGTACCTGCCGCGCACGAGCGCTGCGTTTCCCAGCGGCGACAAGTTCATCGAGCTGATGAACGCGACGGGCAGCTTCTCGGACGCGAAGGCCACGTCGCTGATGTTCGGCACCGCCTGGGTCTACGTCGGCACCGTCAAGCGCTGAGCACCTTGCGGACGATCGCCCGGCATTGGCTGATCGCTTCGGCCAGCGGGAAGTCCACCCACGGCGCCTTCTTCGAGTAGCTCTTCCACTTGTTGCGGCTGCCGCGGCTGAGGCCCCACGTCTCGTCGTTGAGCATTCCGTCGAGCTCGCGCAGCGTCATCCGCCTGATCGCGAAGGCCGTCTCGACGCACGCTTTGACCCGTGAAGGATCCGTCGTCGTGTGGCGATCGATCAACACCAGGTCGGCCAGCGTCTTTGCGTGCCAGCGCCCGCGCGGCCCACGCTCGACGAGGCTGTGAATCTTCCAGCCGAGCATCATCTCGGGGCCCACCGCGCGAAACATGTGGCCGCGGAGCCCGGTCGGCTGGGGTGGAATCCCGATCGGCTCGTTGAACGAGATGTCGACCTGCAGCTTCTCGGCGCCGTCGACCAGGTGCAGCCGCAGCCCCGGCCATTCCGTCTCGGCCCAGATCGTCTCGAGCCGTTCGGTCAGTGACGGAGCGACCGACGACGCCGCCGCCGTCAGCGTCGCCACCGTCCACTCGCCCTCGATCACGAAGTCGAGATCCTGCGCGATGCGGCCCGGCACCCAGCGCGCCGTCAGCTGACTTCCCCGGAGGACCAGCTGCGGCGCCAGCGAAGAGGCCTGCAGCTGCCGCAAGAACGTGTCGAGGATCACGACGCCATCCACCCGCGATCGACATCGAGCGCCGAGTCGTAGACGGTGTACTCGCGCACGCGGTTCCGAATCGGCAGCCCGCGCGCCTCGAAAAGCGCCAGCACCGGCTCGAACCGCGCGTTCGCGGTCGCCTGCCCGAGCCCGTATGTCCGCATCGTCACGAACCGCTCGCGCGGGTCGGCCTTGCGCGCGTTGCGAGAGAAGTGGGCACCCAGCGCACGGCACGCTGCCGCGAGCTCGGCCTCGTCCGTGCCCGGCAACAGCCCGACGTTCAGGTGGTGCTCGAAGTAGTTCGACTTCGGCGCCTGCTGCGCTTCCCCGTCTGTCTGCGGAACATCGCGGTGCCGGCCAACCGCCTCGAGCTTGGTGCGAATGACGCTGAACCCCGCGCGCGCGAGGTGCTGCGCCTGGGCTTGCATCTGAAACATCGCTTCGCGAAAAGCGCCGTGGTGAAAAGAAGCCGTCATCGGCTGCACCGGCCGTTCGCCGGTCTGCTCGATCCACAGACACTTCACCTTCAGCAGCTCGCACTGCGCGGCGAAGGCCACCGGGCCGCAGACCGCGACCGTCACGTGTGACTCGAAGATCCCGCCCACCGTGTCGCCGCGCACCATTGCGCCGAGCTCGATGAAGGGCGCCTGCCGCATGTTCACCACGTCCTTCGACTCGGCGAGCTCGGCCAGCGTCTGCCGGTAGCCCTCGGGCACCCACAAGCGATCCCACCCGTAGCCCCCCGCCCCGCGCGGCACCTTCAGCAGCTCGCCTTCGACCTGGCCCTCGAACAGCTGCACGTCTTCGCCATCGGCCGTGTACGCGAGCACCACCCGCGTCAGCCCACGCGAGCCGCCGTACTTCTTTGCAAACCCTGTCTCGCCCAGCTCTTTCAGCGCCCGCTTGAACTCGGCGCCGGTGAAGTGTCGGTGGTCGTCGAGCGCAAGGCTCGTGTTCTCGACGAAGCATGGCGAGCCCAGCTGCCGGAAGCCATCGCGCGCACGCGCCGCCGCGACCTCTTCAAGGATCTCTGAAGCTGGCTTCGCGAGGGTCAGCCGCGCCCAAGCCACGTCGAGCCCTGACAACAGCCGCTTCGCTTCGGCGTGCTTCCAGCCGTTGCCAGTGATGAAGGTGATCACGCGTTCCACACCGCCGGCAGCCCGGAGTTCTCGGGCAGCAGCACCCCGTCGACCTTCTCCAGCCGCACCACCTTCGCCATCGATCGCACTTCGCCCGCGCGCTCCAACCGCCACACGGCGCCTTCGACCGGGTCGACCGCACCATGCGCGCCGTGCGACCCGAGCAACGCCAGCGCCGCCTCGACCGAGATCGGCCCACCGCGATGAATGAGGTTTGGCAGCGGCAGCTTTCCACCGACGCGTTGCTTCAGCAGGTCGATGGACAACTGCGCGCCGCCGCTGAACAGATCGAAGGCCACGAAAGGAACATGCGTGAGCAGGTACCGGGTGCTGTGCGCCAGCGCGAGCCACTTGCCCACCAGCCACTCGCCTTCTTTGAGCAGCCCGCCCAGCATCGCCGCCTCGCCCTCGACCCACCGCGCGAACTTCTGCCGGCCGGGATTCAACGACTCGGACGCCCGCACGCCCTCGCGGCCCAGGGCGATCACCTCGCCCTTCACCTTTGCGATCGCCACGCACGAGCCGTCGAGCTTTTCCTGCACGATCACTTCTTCGCCGTCGCGCGCCAGAGCCGTGCACCGCCGCACCAGCTCCTCCGGAGCGACCCTGTCTGCCTTCCCCGTTCGCGAGCCCGGCAGGTGCGGGATCTTGAAGTACGCCTTCCGCCCCAGCGGCTTCTCACGCGCGTCCACGGCTCTTCCCGGTGGTCATGCCTCCCGCGATGATGTGCGCCAGGCGCAGCGGCTCGGGAATCGCGCCGTGCGTCGTCGTGCGGTCGAGCATCCGCTGCGACTCTTCCAGCGAAAGCCCCGCCCGCTGCACCCAGACCTGGCCTAGCTGCTCGGGGTCACCCGCCTTTTCGATCGTCGCCCGCTTCCGCGCCGAACCAGGCACGCGTTCCAGCGCCGCGAAGAACTCTTTGAGCTTCGGCCGCTTTCGCATCACCACCAGCACCGGCAGCTCGAGCGTCTGCGACAGTTGGTGGATGTCGACCACGTTGAAGCCTGCGCAGGTGATGCCCTGCATCATCACGCCTCGCACGTGCACCAGCGCCTTGTCCTTCACCAGCGCCGCCATCACAAAGGTCGCGTCGTAGCCGTCTCGCTTCACGTGCCCGCGCACGACGATCTCGAGCCGCGGGCCGGAACAGACAGTGCCGACGAGCGCGATCTCACCCCGGTAGTCCCGCGCGAACGGCGCGTCGTCGAAGCCAATCACGTTGGAAAGAGATCTTTTGTACATGGGTCACGCCGTCTGCTGCCGCCGCCTGCGCCACGCCGCCCACAGCCTCGGGGCCAGCGCGATCGGAACCATCATCGCTCCGCCGGCGAGGGCCTTCAGCAGCGCCTCCGTGCGAGCGCCTTCGACCCCATCGAGCAACGCCGTCGCGAACCAAGTGTAGACGACGGTTGGAGGAATCGCTCCGATCGCCGACCCCACCGCGAAGTGCCACCACTTCAAGGGCGACACCCCCGCGGCGACGTTCACCGCGAGGAATGGCAGGGGCAGCTGCCGCACTGCGATCATCGTGCTGACGCCGGTTTCGCGGAGCACGGCCGCGCTCCAACCCCGCTTGACCAGCCACGCCTCGACCCTTTCCCGCCCCAGCCACCGCCCAACCAGGAACTGCACATTCGAGACGATGTTCAGGGCCAACAGGCTGACCGCCATCCCCGGGAAGTAGCCCCACACCACCGCCGATACGATCGCGAACCCCACCGCCGGCAGCAGCGCGCTGGTGCCGACCCCGTACGCGAGCACGAAGAGCGCCACCGACGCTGGGTGGGCCCCCAGCTCGCGCAGCCGGGCCACCATCACCTTCGGCTCGAACTCGTCACCCCATTTCCAGCGCACGAACAGCACCGCGCCGGCCGCGGCGAGCAAGAACAGCCAGGTTCCGGTACGGCGCATCGGGTGCAGGCAGGAGTTTCTTACTCTTTTTCGTTGAAAAGCCTGCGCCCGCGTGAAAACTCCACGACATGGCCAAAGAGACAGTCACCGTCACCGACAACCGCACCGGCAAGAGCTACGAGCTGCCCATCGAGAACGGCTGCATCCGTTCGATGGATCTTCGTCAAATCAAGACCTCGCCGGAAGACTTCGGCCTGATGGCGTACGACCCGGCCTTCCTCAACACCGCGAACTGCAAGAGCGCGATCACCTTCATCGACGGCGACGTGGGCGTGCTCGAGTACCGCGGCTATCCGATCGAACAGCTGGCCGAGAAGTCGACCTACCTCGAGGTCGCCTACCTGGTGATGAACGGCGAGCTGCCCAAGCGCAACGAGCTCGAAGAGTTCACGCACATCGTCACGCACCACACGTACGTGCACGAGAACGTGAAGAACTTCATGAGCGGCTTTCGCTACGACTCGCACCCGATGTCGATGCTCGCCTCGACCGTCGCAGCGCTGTCGGGCTTTTACCCCGACGCGAAGAACGTGAAGGACAAGCGCAGCCGCCGGATCCAGATGATGCGGCTGATCGCGAAGATGCCGACGCTGGCCGCCTTCAGCTACCGCCACACGCAGGGCCTGCCGTACGTCTACCCGGACAATGACCTCTCGTACGGCGGCAACTTCCTCGCGATGGTCAAGCGCATGGCCGAGAGCCGGTACAAGGTAAACCCGGTTCTCGAGAGGGCGATGGATGTCTTGTTCATCCTCCACGCGGACCACGAGCAGAACTGCTCCACGACGGCCACCCGCGTCGTCGGCAGCTCGGAAGTCGACCCGTACTCGGCCGTCTGCGCTGGCATCACCGCGCTCTACGGCCCGCTGCATGGCGGCGCGAACGAGGCGGTGCTTCGCATGCTCCGCGAGATCGGCTCGGTCACCAAGGTTCCCGAGTTCATCAAGAAGGTAAAAGACGGCGACGGCACCAAGCTGATGGGCTTCGGCCACCGCGTCTACAAGAACTACGACCCGCGCGCGAAGGTCATCAAGCGCACCTGCGACGAGGTGTTCGAAGTCACCGGCCGCAACCCGCTGCTGGACATCGCGGTCGAGCTCGAGCGCATCGCGCTGCAAGACGACTACTTCATCAAGCGCAAGCTCTACCCGAACGTCGATTTCTACTCGGGCCTGATCTACGAGGCGATGGGCTTCCCGGTCGACATGTTCCCGGTGCTCTTCGCGATTCCCCGCACGGTCGGCTGGGTCAGCCAGTGGGAAGAGATGATCACCGACAACGAGCAGAAGATCGCGCGCCCCCGGCAGATCTACACCGGCCTGAAGAAGCGCGACTACGTCGCGATGGAAAAGCGCTAGCTGTAGAGCGCGTCGATCTGGGGGCGGTACTTCTCTTCCGCCACCTTCCGCCGGACCTTCAGCGTCGAGGTGAGCTCGCCTCCCTCGATGGTGAAGTCGTGGCCCAGCACGTCGAACTTCTTGATCGTCTCGAAGCGGGCCACCCGGGAGTTCACGTCCTTCTCGATCGCCAAAGTCAGCCAGGCCCGGAAGTCGGCGTTCTGTGCCAGCGCGGGGGCGTCGTCCGGCCAGCCGTGCGCGCGCGCGAAGGGGCCCGCCTTCTCGGGGTCCAGCGCCAGCAGCGCCACCAGGTAGTTGCGGTTGTCGCCGACCACGATCGCATTGCCGATGGGCCCAATCGACTTGAGCAACATCTCGAGGTTTGCCGGCGCGGTCTTCTTGCCGCCCGAGGTGACGATGATCTCTTTCTTGCGGCCCGTGATGGTCAGGAAGCCGCCCGCGTCGATCTCGCCCACGTCGCCTGAGTGCAGCCAGCCCTTCTGCAAGAGCTCGGCGGTGGCCTTCGGGTCCTTGAAGTAGCCGAGGCAGACGTTCTCGCCCCGCACCAGAATCTCTCCGTCGTCGGCGATGCGCACCTCGACGCCGGACATCGGCTGCCCCAGCGTGCCGAAGCGCGTCTGGTGCTCGTTGTTCACCGACGTCGGACCCGTCACCTCTGACTGGCCGTAGACTTCGCGAAGCACGATGTCGACCGAGGCAAAGAAGTCGATCACGTCGCGGCCGATGGGCGCCGCCGAGGTCGCGAAGATCCGCGTGCGATCGAACCCGATGCGTTCTTTCAGCTTCGAGAACACCAGCCGCCGCGCCAACGCGAACTGCCCGTCGAGCGCCAGCGTCGAGTTCTTCCCCGACAGCTTGTCTTCATTCCACCGCAAGCCGACGTTCCGTGCCCACTTCAGCAGCCGCTGTCGCGTCGGCGACTGCGCCGCCATGCCCGCCTCGGCCTTGTCCTTGAACTTTTCCCACACCCGCGGGACGCCGAAGAACACGGTCGGCCGCACCTCTTTGAGGTTCTGCGGCAGCTTCTCGAAAGACTCGGCGAAGTAGACCTGGATGCCGTTCATCAACGGCCCGTGAATCGAACAGATCTGCTCGGCGATGTGAGACAGCGGCAGGTAGGAAATCAGCACCTCTTCTTCGGTGAGCGCGGCGCTCTTCGACAGGTGCACCGCTGTCCACGTCAGGTTCCGATGGCTCAGCATGACGCCCTTCGGGTGCCCCGTCGTACCCGAGGTGTAGATCAGCGTCGCCAGCGCGTCGGGCTGCAGCCCATTCACCCGCTCGTAGTAGTCGGCCTCGCTGGCCGCCTCGCCCAGCAGCAGCACCTGGTCGTACGAGAGCACGCCAGGCCGCGGCGTCTGCGGCGGCTCCATGATGATCACTTCTTTCAGCTTCGGCAGCTGCGCCCGTACCGACTGCAGCTTCTCGAGGTACGCGTCATTCTCGACCAGGGCGATCACCGCCTCGCTGTGATCGACGATGTACTGAATCTGTTCCGCGCTGCTCGTCGTGTAGAGGCCCACCGGCACGCCGCCCGCCGCCATCGCCGCCACGTCGGCCACCACCCACTCCTCGCGGTTGAAGCCGATGATCGCAAGCTTCGCGCCCACCGGAAAGCCGAGCTCCATCAACCCCAGCGCGAAGTGCCGCACCTTCTTCGCGTAGTCGCGCCACGAGGTCGGCACGTACGCCCCGCCCTGCCGCGTCCACAACGCTGGACGATCTTCGAAACGCTCTGCCTGAAGGTGAAGCTGATGCACCATTGACACGGGAATCGGCATGGCCCGCGAAGATAGCAGAGCGCTTCTTCATTCCATTGTCGTTGACACCCCACGCAGCCCTTCGTTATTTCGCGCGCCTCTATGAACATCGATTTCACGTGTGGAAAGTGCGACGGGAGCTTCGAGCTCGATTCCCAGGACATCGTCGACGGCACCGAGAAGCTCGAGTGCCCTCACTGCGACGCGAAGGTCACCCAGGCCGCAGTCGACGAGTTCAACTCGGCCATCACCGAAATGCTCGCCCAGGTCTCGGCGATGTCGAAGAAGTTCGCGATGGCCTTCGCGGTCGACTCCGAAGACCTCGATGCCGTCGCAGACAAGGACGACGACGAGGACGAAGACGAGGAGGACGACGAGGACGCGGACGACGAAGACGATGATGAGGACGACGACGACGAGGAAGAGGACGACGTCGAAGAAGAGAAGTAGCCCTCGGTCTTTCAGGCAGCAAAAAGCCCGGCCCCCCCTCCCAGGGTTGCCGGGCTTTCCTTTCCAAGACAGCGACTGCTTAAAGCTTGTCGGCCACGTCGGCAATCAACGGAATGCGCCAACGCGTCCCGGCCATCGCCTTCATGATCCCGAACACCATCAACACCAGGTAGCCGGGGAAGAGCACGCAGTTCGCGAGCGCCAGCGGCCCGAGGAACCCGAGAATCGTCATCACGACGAAGAAGCCACCCCCGAGCACCAGGCCCTGCTTCGCGTGCCACTTCACGAAGTCTGAGTCCTTCACGGTGAGCAGCGGAATCAGCGAGAGAATGCCGAGGTACGCCAGCACGAGCATGATCTTGTCCTGATCGCGCACCGTGTCCGTACCGCCCACTGATTGAATTTGCTGCCCTTGCTGCTGGTTTTGCGGCGTCATTCACCACTCCATTGAGGGAAAACGTCGAACCGAAGCGCTGCGGAAAGCGGCGGATTCGTAGGCTGGGCCCCAATCCAAGTCAAGGCGACAGGGGCACGCCGGCGACCCGGAACTCCTCGAGTCCCTTCAGACGCCGCAGGCCCGCACGCATCGTATTCAGCTCGTCTTTGTCGAGCTTGCCCCCGGGCACGTGGCGCACTTCAACGCGGCGCAGGCCGATGCCGTCGAGCAGCGAGATCACGCTCGCAGCGACGGCGATGCGTTCGGCAATCGAGTCGCGCGCGTCATGCGCCAGCGTGTCGACGGTGAGCAGCTCGAAGTCATCGCCTTCGAGGCCCAGCTGCACGTCCTTGAAGTCCACCGACCACCGCACGAGCTTCCCGCGCATCGGGCCGCCCGCGCGCAGCCATGCCACCACGCCCTCGAACGTCGCGTGCCTGGCAAAGAGCTCGAGCCGCGTGCGGCCTTCCAGCGCGCCCGTCGACCACAGCGCCTGCACCACCTCGTCGACCAGCTCGGGAAGAATGAACTCGACGGTGCGCAGCTGCAGCACCGTCGCCAGCTTCAACGGACTGAAGGCCGCAAACCGCGCCAGGTCTGCCCGCGGCTGCCAGAGATGAAGCTTCAGCATCTGCGGTACGAACCCATAGCCGTCGGCCTTGAGCAGCGTGTCGAGGTCGCCTTCGAGCTCGATGACGCGGCCGAGCACCGGGTGCGAAAGAAACTGACCGACCTCGGCGGCGACGCGCCCGGGCAAGATCCTCAAGGTGTCGACGAGCGCCAGCCGCGGCTCACCCACCAGCGCGGCGTAGTCGGCCGCCGGCATGTTCGACGGGAAGCAAACCGTCTTCAAGAGTCCGCCCTCGAAGCGGCACTGCTCGCGCTCCACGCGCGCACCGAGCGGGCCCAGCCATGCGCGGCCGTGCGTTTCCTGCAGCTTGGTGAGCTTCCGGCGTTCGAGCGCCGACAGCGTGCCCTTCTCGAAGAGTGAGATCGCCTCGCCGCGCGCGACGGCGTGGTTGTCTCGAGACTCGAGCAACCAGTCGGAAAAAACGAGGCGGAGCGTCCGATCGAACGGGCGCTCCGCCAGGGCACGTAAAAAGCTTTCTTCGTTCTGCTCCACGCGGGAGCAGGCTAGCCGAGCAGGTGCTTGACCGCCTCGCGCTCTTCCTCGAGCTCCTTCAAGGTCGCGTCCATCTTGCCGCGCGAGAACGCGTCGATCTCGAGGCCCTTCACGATCTCGTAGGTGCCGCCGCCCTTGCAGAGGCACGGGAAGCCGTAGACGACGTTCTCCGGAATGCCATACGAGCCGTCAGACGGCACGCCCATGGTGACCCAGCTCGCGCCGGCCCCGAGCCACCAGTCGCGCACGTGGTCGATCGCCGCGTTCGCCGCCGAAGCCGCCGACGACAGGCCGCGCGCTTCGATGATCGCCGCGCCGCGCTTGGCGACGGTGGGAATGAAGGTCTCGCGGTACCACTTCTCGTCGTTGAGGAGCTTCGGCACCGCTTCGCCGCCCGCCGAGGCGAACCGGATGTCCGGGTACATCGTCGGCGAGTGGTTGCCCCAGACGGTGAGCTTCTCGAAGCCCGTCACCGGCTTGCCCGTCTTCGCGGCCAGCTGGCCCAGCGCGCGGTTGTGGTCGAGCCGCAGCATCGCGGTGAACGCCGTCTTCGGCAGCGACGGCGCGGTCTTCATCGCGATGTAGGCGTTGGTGTTGGCCGGGTTTCCGACCACCAGCACCTTCACGTCGCGGCTCGCGCTCTTGTCCAGCGCGCTGCCCATCGCCTTGAAGACGGCGGCGTTTCCTTCGAGCAGGTCCTTGCGCTCCATGCCCTTGCTGCGGGGCTTCGCACCGACCAGCAGCGCCACATCAGCGTCCTTGAAGGCAGCAGTGGGGTCATCGAACGCCTGCATGCCCGCGAGCAGCGGAAACGCGCAGTCTTCGAGCTCCATCATCACGCCCTTGGTGGCGTTGAGCGCCTGCGGGACCTCGAGCAGGTTCAGGATGACCGGTTGATCCTTGCCGAGCATGTCGCCATTGGCGATGCGGAAAAGCAGGGAGTAACCGATCTGGCCGGCAGCGCCGGTGATCGCAACACGAACGGGAGTCTTGGCCATGGTTTTTGGTTTTGTCCTTGAGGAGGAGCTACATGTTCTTGATGATCGCCTGACCGAACTCGCTGCACTTCACCTCGGTCACGGCCGCGCCGCCGTCTGACTTCATCTGGCGGGCGAAGTCGTAGGTCACGGTGCGCTGGCCGATGGCCGCGTCCATGCCCTTGATGATGAGGTCAGCCGCCTCGAGCCAGCCGAGGTGGCGAAGCATCATCTCGGCCGAGAGGATGACCGAGCCGGGGTTCACCTTGTCCAGGTCGGCGTACTTCGGCGCCGTGCCGTGGGTGGCCTCGAAGATGGCGTGGCCAGTGAGGTAGTTGATGTTGCCGCCCGGCGCGATGCCGATGCCGCCGACCTGGGCCGCCAGCGCGTCCGACAGGTAGTCGCCGTTCAAGTTCAGCGTCGCGATCACATCGAACTCGTCGGGGCGCGTCAGCACTTGCTGAAGCGTGATGTCGGCGATCGCGTCCTTCACCAGGAGCTTGCCGCCGGCGAGCGCCGCCTTCTGTTCGGCGTTGGCTGCGTCTTCACCCGAGGCCGCCTTCGTCTTTTCCCACTGGGCCCAGGTGTACGTCTTGTCGCCGAACTCCTTCTGCGCGACCTCGTAGCCCCACTTCATGAAGGCGCCTTCGGTGTACTTCATGATGTTGCCTTTGTGGACGAACGTCACGTTGCGGCGCTTGAGGTCGAGCGCATACTTGATCGCGGCGCGAACGAGACGCTCGGTGCCTTCCTTCGACACCGGCTTGATGCCGATGCCGATGTTTTCCTTGAAGCGGATCTTGTCGTAGTCCTTCGGGAACTCTTTCTTGATGAACTCAAGGACCTTGGTGGCCTGCGCGCTGCCGGCCTCGAACTCGATGCCGGCGTAGATGTCTTCGGTGTTCTCACGGAAGATCACCATGTCGACCTTCTCGGGCGCCTTCACGGGCGAGGGCACGCCCTTGAAGTAGCGCACCGGGCGCAGGCAGACGTACAGGTCGAGCATCTGGCGCAGCGCGACGTTCAGCGAGCGAATGCCGCCGCCAATCGGGGTCGTCAGCGGCCCCTTGATGCCGACGAGGTAGTCGCGAAAGGCGGTGACGGTCTCGTCGGGCAGCCAGTTGTTCGTCTGCTTGAAGGCCTTTTCGCCGGCGAGGACCTCAAGCCAGGCGATCTTCTTCTTGCCGCGGTAGGCCTTCTCGACGGCCGCATCGATGACGTTGACGGACGACTTCCAGATGTCGCGGCCGGTGCCGTCGCCCTCGATGAAGGGGATGATCGGGTGGTCCGGGACGTTGAGCTTGACGCCGGTGAGGCTGATCTTTTCGCCGTTTGAGGCCATGAAAAACGACTCCTTGCGTTTGTCGGAAAGTTTCGAGCGCGCGCATACTCGCAAGGCGCCGCAGGCCTCGCAATCGCGTTGTCGCTTCGAAGGCAGAAGTTATAGTCGGAAGCCGTCATGAGCCTCGCCACCGAGCCCCTTCAGCGCCCCGGCGCCCTGCTTCGCCTCGATCAGGCGAGCGGCACCCTGAAGGAAAGAAAGTACCAGGTGGCGATCACCGCGGGCCCCGACGTGGGGCTGACGCGGCCGATCGAAGGCAGCATGAAGATCGGCAGCCACGCCGACGCGCAGCTGACGCTGAAAGACACGACGGTGTCGCGCTTCCACGTCGAGCTCACCGCTCGGCCCGACGGCGTGCGGGTGCGCGACCTCGACAGCACGAACGGCTCGTACATGCAGGGCGCGCGCATCAACGAAGTGATCATCGAAGACCAGGGCGTGGTCACCGTCGGCAAGACGTCGATGAAGATCTCGATGGTCGAGCAGGACCTGGGCCTGCCTGCGGCGCTGAGCAGCTTCGGCACGGTGAAGGGCGCGGCGCCGGCGATGCGGCAGCTGTTCGGAATCCTCGAGAAGGTCGCTCCGACGGACTCGACGGTGATGCTGCTGGGCGAGACGGGCACGGGCAAGGAAGTGCTGGCCCACTCGATTCACGCGCGCAGCAAACGGGTCGGCCGGCCGTTCGTGGTCGTCGACTGCGGAGCGGTCGCGCCATCTCTGATCGAGTCCGAGCTGTTCGGCCACGTGAAGGGCGCCTTCACTGGAGCGATCTCTGACCGCAACGGCGCCTTCCTCGAGGCTGACGGCGGCACGATCTTCCTCGACGAACTCGGCGAGCTTCCGCTGGATCTGCAGCCGAAGCTGCTGCGCGTTCTTGAAGGCGGCCAGGTTCGGCGCGTTGGTGAGGACAAGCACCGCCGCATCGACGTGCGGGTGATCGCCGCGACGCACCGCGACCTCGACGAAGAGATCGAAGCGGGCCGGTTCCGCCGCGACCTCTACTACCGGCTCGCCGTCGTGCTGGTGCAGGTGCCGCCGCTGCGCGATCGCCTCGACGACATCCCGCTGCTCACCGAGCACTTCGTGAAGAACATGGGCCGCGGCACCTTCGAGCTGCCCCGCGGGCTGATGGCGCGGTTCGCCGCCTACCACTGGCCCGGCAACGTTCGTGAGCTTCGCAACCTGGTCGAGCGCGCGTTGGCCGGCGCGGACGTGGATCCCCTTCCGAACGAGAGCACCGCGTCGCGCAGCCTGCAGGCGAACGAGGGCATGACTGACCTGCCCTTCAAGGAAGCGAAAGAGCGCCTCGTCGAGAGCTTCACCAAGGAGTACCTGATGGGGCTCCTCAACAAGTGCAACGGCAACATCTCGCAGATGGCGCGTGAGGCCGGCATCGCCCGGAACTACGTCCACCGCCTGGTGACGAAGTACGGGCTCAAAGCCCACGACTGAAGAGGCCCCGCCGCCCCGCCCCGTTCATCCGGAAGAGAAGTCGAGGGATGATCCGCCGCGGTGCTACGGCCCGGCCTCGACCTCAGCGAACCCGGTGGACTCCCCGTCTCTGACCGCGCGATCGACGCGCGTCACCTGAAACGCCCCGTCTCCCTTCCACCGTCCTTCGAGCCAGAGCACGCACGGCCCGCCGTCTCGCGGGCACTGCTGATACGCGCGATCGGCGAGTGAAACATTGAGCGCAGTGTCATCGAGCTTCAGCTCGAGCGAGCCAATTCGCGCGTTGCCGACGGCGCGCACGGGAACCAATTCGACCGCCACCGGTAGGCGCAGCTTTCCTTTCTGCTGATCGAGCCACGACTTGAGCACGGCGGCGTCGGCGATCGCGGGACCGCGCGTGAAAGCGATCGGCGCAGGAGGCGTCTTGTTCATCGGCTTCGGCTCCGCACACGAGAGGAGCAGCAGAGGCATCAGCAGGTGTCTCATGGATCTCTGCGGCGGCTCATCCCTCGACTTCTCTTCCGGATGAACGTTGCCGTCTCTTCCTCCGCGCTACCCGCCGTCGCCCGCATCGGCCCCTGCGTCCATTCCCGCGTCGACGCCCGCATCCACTCCTGCGTCGATCCCCGCATCCACTCCTGCGTCAGGCGGACCTGCGTCAGGCGGACCTGCGTCGGGCGGACCTGCGTCGGGCGGACCCGCGTCGGGCGGACCTGCGTCGGGCGGACCCGCATCGGGCGGCCCGGCATCCGGCATTCCCGAGTCAGGCTTGCCGGCATCGGGCATCCCTGCGTCCGGGATCCCCGAGTCTGGCTTTCCGGCGTCCGGCGTCCCCGAGTCGGGCTTTCCGGCGTCAGGCTTGCCCGCGTCGGGACGCCCGGCGTCGAAGTACGGAATGATCACCACCCCGCCGTCCTTCTTCCCACCGTCGATCTCGATTGGTTCGCCACCATCGGGCAAGCGATCGACGCGGAGCACGACGAACGGCGACAGATGCTCGACCGTGCCCGACAACGTCCGCCGCACGCGATCCAGCGGAGCGACGGGCGTCCCCAGCGGCTCCCAGTCTCCCTCGTAGCGCGTGTAGAGCCGCAGCAGCACCGGGTCGACGCCCGAGTCTTCGGCGAAGAGCTCTTCGATCTTGAACGTCACCTTCGCGGGCTTGAGGAACGCGGTGCCCGAAGGTCCGATCTCGTAGCCGTTCAGGTACACGCCGCCAGGCACATCATTCGTCGGGGTGATGAAGATCGTCTTCGAGTCGTCGAGCGCGCCCGGCGGAATCAAGATGCAGACGCGGTCGCCGGTGATGCAGACCTCGCCACCCGTGGGCCCGACGATGTTCGAGGTGGTTCCGGCGGGACCACAGCTGGCGGCGAAGACAGCCGCCGCGATCGACCCCCTCAGTGCGCGCATTGCGGGGCAGTATAGGCGTGCTTCTTTAAGGCCAGACGTCCACTTGACGGTTCTCGTGTGCGTGGCAAACCTCCCTCTCGTTGCTTTCACCCACCGCCATCGCGTTGTTGCTGATCGCCTCCGCGACGGTGCGGATCCAGCCCGGCACAGCGAAGCCCGGCGACGCGGTGCTGATCACCGTGCAAGGCGCCGACCCGCGTCACCAACCGCAAGGCCGGCTGGGCGGGTTCGATCTCGACTTCCTCCCCTACTCGGGCGGCTGGCAGGCGGTGCTCGGTCTGCCCGTCGAGCTCAAAGACGGCTCGCTCGAGCTCTCGGTGCGCCTCGTCGCGGAAGAAGCCGAGCACGACATCGACGGGACGCTGGAAGTCATCCCGCCCAACTTCAGATCCAGCGAGCTGAAAGTGAGCAAGAAGTTCACCTCGCCCAGCAAGGCGCAGCGCGACTGGAGCAAGCGCGACCAGGTGGCCTTCGACGCCGCGTTCGGCCAGGAAAGAGCAGAACGCCTCTTCACCACCAACTTCGACTGGCCGCGAAACGACGTGGTCACCGCTCCGTTCGGCGACCTGCGCATGTTCAACGGCAAGAAGAAGAGCCAGCACTACGGCGTCGATCTCAACGGGGCTACCGGCGACGAAGCGTTCGCCAGCAACGACGGCAAGGTCGTGATGCAGCGCGAGTGCTTCGGCTCGGGCAACACCGTGATCCTCTTCCACGGGCTCGGCCTCTACACCGCGTACTTCCATCTCTCGAAGTTCGACGTGAAAGAAGGCCAGAAGGTGAAGAAGGGCCAGCGCCTGGGCTTGATCGGGAAGACGGGCCGCGTCACCGGCCCCCACCTGCACTGGGGCGCCAAGGTCAGCGGCCGCTGGGTCGATGCCCGCAGCGTCCTCGCCCTCGACTTCGACTAAGCGCAGGTCACCACTTCCACGGCAGGTGCAGGTGCTCGCGCGCCTCTTCGATGTTCATCGGCTCGCGACCGACATCGCGGCCCATGCGCACGGCCTTCTCGACGAGCTCGGCGCTGTTCTTCGCAAGCTGGGTGCCCGCGGTGTCGAGGTAGAAATTGTCTTCGAGCCCGACGCGCACGTTGCCGCCCAGCGCCAGCGCGGCGCCGACCAGCTTCCACTGCACCTTCGAGATGCCGATCACTTCCCAGGCATCGCCAGGGCGAATCTGCTTCGACATGTGAGACAGCGTGTCGGTGGTGGCCGGCGCGCCGCCGAGCACGCCGAGAATGAAGCTGTACTGCGCCGGCCCTTTGAGCGCGCCCATCTGGAAAAGCGGCTCGGCGTTGTGCACGTGGCCCAGGTCAAAGCACTCGAGCTCGGGCTTCGCGCCGGCCTCTCGAATCGCGTTGAGGCAGGTGAGGATGTCGCCAAACGAGTTGGGGAAGATGAAGTCGAAGACGAAGCTTTTGCGCTTCTCGGAATACTTCGCGTAGTTCATCGAGCCCATGTTGAGCGCGGCGACTTCGGGCTTCACGCGCCAGACGTACTCGAGGCGCTGCTTCTTCTCTTCCTCGCTGTTGACGCCCATGTTGAAGCCGCCGGTGCTGAAGTTCACGATCACCGGGCACCGCTTGTTGATCTCGGTCTTGATCTGACCGTACGTCTCGACAGACCAGGTGGCGTCGCCCGTCTCGGGCTCGCGGGCGTGGATGTGAACCTGCATCGCTCCGGCGTTGTACGCGCGGGTCGCTTCTTCGGCGATCTCGACGGGCGTGTACGGGATCCCGGGGTGCTGCTCGCGCTTGGTGAGGACGCCAGTCAGCGCTGCGGTGACGAGGACTTTGTCTTTGGAAACGGCCATGTCAGCGATCCTTCCAGTTGGGTTTGCGCTTCTCGAGGAATGCGGTGACGCCTTCAGCGGCGTCTTCGGCCAGCACGTTGATCGACAGGTTGGCGGCGAGCAGCTCGATCGCCTGGGCCAGCGGCAGATCTTCGGCGGCGAGAAACGCCCGCTTGCCGAGCTTCAAGATCGCCTGGCTTTTGCCCGCGAGCTTCTCGGCCAGCGCATCGACCGCGGCATTGAGGCCGGCCGGCTCGACCGCCTGATTCAACAGGCCCAGCCTCACGCCTTCTGCCGCGCTCACCCGTTCGCCCGTGAGCAGCAGCTGCAGCGCCTGCTTCCGGCCGAGGTGCCGTTGGAGCAGCGCGAGCAGCATCATCGGGAAGAGGCCGCGATCGATCTCAGGCAGGCCCAGCTGCGCTTCGCTTCCCGCGATCGCAAAGTCGCAAGCCAGCACCAGCCCCATGCCGCCCGCGAGCGCATGGCCATTGAGCCGGGCAATCGTGGGCTTCGGAAAGGACTGCAGCCGAAGCAGCAGCTGGCCGTAGCCGCGCCGCCCTTCGTGGCCGGCGAGGAACCCGTCGGCGAGGCCGCCGAGATCTCCGCCCGCGCAGAACGCTTTGGTGCCTGCCCCGGTGAGCACGACGACGCGCACCGACGCATCGGCCTCGGCCTGATCGAGCCCCTTGAGCAGTCCGTCGAGCACCCCGGGAGACAGCGCATTGCGCGCGGCCTCGCGGTTGATCGTCAGGCGCGCCGTTGCGTTCTGGTTTTCGTAGGTGACTTCGCGTTCGTCCATGGCTCTTTTACCCCAGCACCAATCGGCATCACGCCGTGCAAGAAGGTCTCGGCGACCTGATCGCGCGCGCGGTCGAGCGCCGCGTCGTCTTTCTTGTCGAGCAGGCCGAGCACGAAAGCCGTCAGGCCCATCTCGATCGCGCCGAAGAGCATCGTCGCCGCGAGCAGCGGATCCATGTCGGCCTTCAGCTGCCCCTTCTCTTTCGCTTCCTGGAAGAGCAACGAGGCGAGGCGAATGACGTCAGAGAAGGCGCTGCCGCGGTTGACGGCGCCGCCCGAGGGGCTGCGGCCGACCTCGAGGATCAGCACCTTCACGCCCCGCGGGTCGCGCTTGTACGCCTCGAACGCGACGCCAACGACGCCCGTCACGCGCTCTTCGAAGGTCGAGCTGCGGCTGACCTGCTCGGTGAGCCTTTCCACGAAGCCAGACCACCCGCTGGTGAACACCGACTCGAGCAGCTCATCCTTGTTCTTGAAGTAGTGGTACACGAGCCCGTAGGCGACCCCTGCCTCGCGCGCGACGTCTGCGATCCGGCAGCCGTGGTAGCCCTTCTTCGAGAAGACCTCGACCGCGGCCCTCAAGATCGTCCGACGCCGGTCCTGCTCACGCGTCGACTGCTGCGCCAATGCCTTTGCGGCCATGGCGCAGGTGTATTGATTCCTGAATCAACAATCAAGCACTGCCGCTGCTACGGCAGGTTCTTGAAGATTCGGCCGCGAACGACGCTGAGGATGTTGACGATGTGCCCTTCTTCCGGCGACGCGGTGAACTTGCATTCGATCGGGACGCCGAAGCCGTAGCACTCGGGGCCGCCAGGAGAGCAGACGTTACCCGGAGGAGGGAAGCAGCCCGGCTGTGGAGGCGTCGTCATCGGCGCCGGCTTTCGATCCATCTTGTCCTTGATCAAAAAGCTGAAGACGTCGCCAGGGCCGTAACCAAAAGCCGGCCCGGTTCTGCCGCCCGAGACTTCGACGACGTCGGAAGACTCACCAGAGCAGCCATCGCCTTCACCATTTCTCGCAAGCGCATTCCACCACGGGTCCGCGATGATGAAGTTGACTCCAACCGCGTCGAAGCACCCCACGGTAATCGGCTGGCCACCGATGCCCTGAACACCACGCACGCTGGGAGCCGGATTCCGGGCAGTGATACCGACGTCCTGGAGAGCGGGGACGCCCGTCCAGAGAATGCGCTCCTGGCGCCAGATGTCCGTGTTGCCGTCCCACTTGCCGTTCTTGCCGTCCCACTTGCCGTTGTTGTTCGTGTCGATGAACTTCTCGTCGGGATCCCAGGTGCCGTTGTCGTCGTAGTCGACGAAAGGCTCAGTCAGGTCGTCGAAGGGCTCCTCATCCTGGTGGACGCCATCGTTGTTCATGTCTGTGAAGCCTTCTTCGCCCGACGTGAAGGCGACGAGCGACACCAGGTTGTCTCGCGGGTTGTTCTGGTACTGCTGCGCGGGCACGAGGTCAGGCCGGTTGCGAATAGGGTCGAAACGGCGCGGCTCCTGAAGGTTGTTGAGGTTCAGGGCAGGGACGCCGGTGTCGAAGGTGGCGATCGGGTTGACGGTCCAGGTGAAGGGGGCCATCCACAACGGGACGAGGTAGTCGCCCGTGTGGATGTCGTCGACCGTCGGATTCCAGACGAAGACCCCCGGGTCGGTCTCCTTCGGAAAGGGCAACGAGGTCTTGTAGAGAATCTCGGCATTGCCGACGACGTCGGCTTGACTGGTGCTACTCGGCCCGATTGCACCGGCTTCGGTGATGAAGCCAACAATAGCTTTGGGCATGCCGTCGCCGTTGCGGTCGGCCACGTGGGCGAAGCACTTCAACTTCACGCCGGCGATGAGGTAGCGCGAGGGGTCGTACGCGCCGATCGCGTGACGGCCACCTGAGGCCTTGCCTGCGAGTTCGCCGCACTGAAACGTCAGCTGGCGTCCGCTCGCCGACGTGGCCCCGACGAAGCTGATGGGGGGGGTAGTCACTGATTTGTCGCCCGCCGTCGCAATCACCCGAACCGAGGAGACGCGCCCGCTCGCGACCAACGTCGTCGCGGCAGTGCCGTCGCCCTTCAGCGAAGTCGCATTGGCCGGAGCCATCTTGATCAGTGGCTTCTCGACGTCGAGCTTGAAGGCGACGTTCTGCCCAGCCAGGGGCTGGCCGCGGTAGTCGGTGAGCTTGAAGACGACATTGACGGTGTCGCCGATGCGCGGATTCTCTGGAGTGATGCTGACGAGTTCCAGAGTTGCGACCTCGTTGCCACACCCCCACAAACCCAACACGCAGACGCCCACGGCGAGGCGAATCAGACTCGAGCTTTTCGGCATGGGGCGCATCTTTCAAGCCCCGGTGCCTCAGGTCAAGGCGCTAACGCGCGACGCCGAAGGAGCCGAAGCGCGAGATGGTGAGGGTGGCTCCGAAGTCGGGGAAGCCGTAGGTGAGCCCAACGCCCGGCTTCTGCTGAACGCCGCGCTGGGTGGCGGTGAGCTCGAGGCGGAAGCAGTCGCAGGCGGGGGCGTAAGAGACGCCGACGGTGTGCTGGACGAGGGCCATCGCGATCTTCACCTCGAGGTCGGCAGTGAACTTCTGGTCGAGCAGCAGGGCGTCGTAGCGCAGGCCAAACCCACCCAGCTTCCAGTGGGCGCCGAAGGCCAGCGACTGGGCGCGCCCGGTGTAAGCCGTGCGAACCGGCGGAGCGAAGAGCAGATCGATGGGCCGCCGCGATCGATCGGTGCCGTCGTTGATCAGGTTCTCGTAGGCCGCGAACCCACCGTGCCCCTGCCCGTCTTCAATCGTCGCGACGGCGCCGAGCCGCGTCAGCCTCGCCAGCACGGGATCCACCCGGGCGCCCACCTCGAGGCCGACCCAGCCGGTGCGGGTGCCGACATTGCCGTACGTCTCTCCGGCAGTCGGCGACGCGCCCGACAACTGCACGCCCTGCCCCACGTTCAGCTTCACGATCTCAGCACCGTCGCGGGTGAGGCGCTGGCGCAGCTCGGCGACCGCCTGCAGCTGGTCGGACGTGCCGGGGATCGCGGTGTCGACCTCGTCATACGGAGCGGGCGCCGAGCCCACCACGAAAGGCACGCTCCGCAGCTCGACCGCGGGAGCGATCGCATGCCGAATCGAGCCGAAGTTCCGGGCCAGCTCGGTGTCGAGGCGGGCGCCGAGAATCGGGTAGCCGCGGTGCGTGACAGTGCCGGTGCGCTCGCCCAGCCAGACGCCTTGCCGCCACGCCGCATACGGGGTGAGCCGCGCGACGACCAGCGGCAACGAGGCCGAGAGCCGCGGCATCAGCTGGAAGCGATCGCGCGCCTCGCGCTCGCCCGGATCCCAGACGCCATTTCCCTGCGACGGCTCGGTGAAGGTGCCGCACGCGGGATTCGAGCCGATGGAGTAGAGCCGCTGCGAGAGGCACTCGGTGCTCTGCCCGTTCGCGCGGCCTTCGTCGGCCAGCACGCCTTCATCGCCCGACTGCCCCCGCACCGGAGCGAGCCGCACCGCATCCGCCACCACCCCGAAAGTCACCAGCCCGATCAACTTCCGTTCGGGCAGGGCCCACGTGATCGCAGGCAAGCGATGAAGCGGCGTCGGTCCGTACAGCGGCTCGCCGGCGACCAACTGCGCACTGCCGAGCAGCGGGTAGCCCAGCTGAAGATCCTGACGCAGGCCGATGTCCACGCCGACCCAATGATCCGGGCCGCGGTGAAAAACGGTCGCGGTCGACCGCAGGTAGCCCGCTTCCTTCGCGAGCACGTCCGAGACGAAGTCGCGCTGGTAGTACGCGTCAGAGAAAAAGGACGCGTCGACGCGATTGAACCAGCCCGAGCCGAGCTCCTGCGCGTGCTGCCACGAGCCTTCGCCGCGGAGCCCGCGCGTTCCCGGCCGTGGCACAAACGGATTCAGCGGGCTGCGATTGCCTTTGAGATCCCACAGCAAGCCGAGGCTTAGCCTTCCGGTGATGTTCGCCGTGGGCGCGTAGCGGAACTCGGTGAGCAGCCGCGGGCCCCAGATGCCGATCGCCTGGGACGGCACGCCGCCGAAGAAGCCGGGCGTGAGGGTGAGATCGAAGCTGCGGCCCAGGGTGATGAACAGCGGCTGTTCGACGATGAAGCCGTTGAGCACCGAGTAGCCGGGGCGCGGCGCGAGCAGGCCAGTCTGCCGGTTCGACAGCGGCAGCGAGATCCACGGCAGCCAGAGCACGGGGACTCCGTGAACGCGGACGGTGGAGTTCCACAACGACGCGCGGCTGTCGGCGGTGTCGATCGCCGCGCTGCTCGAACGAATCGACCAGGACGGGTTGTCGAAGTTGCACTCGCAGGGCACGAGCTCGAGCCGCTCGACCCGCCACTTGCCGTCGTCACGCACGAGGTGGTTGCCGACCAACAGCAGCGTGGTGGTGCCCGCCTTGTTGAGCCCATCGGGGGTGGTGATCGCGCGCAGCGCGGCGGGAGTGATGTTCGTCTTGCCAAGCACCTTGCCGTCGTTGACGAAGACCTCTTTCACCTCGTCGTCTTCGAACCGAACCGAGAGAACGTCGGCGATCACGACCATCAAATCGGGGCCGGTGAGCCGCAGCGCGACATGGCCGATCGCGGTGGCCGAGTTCGTGTCGCGATCCCACGTGATGCGATCGGCGTGCAGCGCGGCGTTGCCAGTGGTGAGCTCGGCATTGCCTTCGGCGTAGGCCCGGCGCGCCTTCCCGTCGTGCACGACCTGCTCGGCCGTGAGCTCGATCACCGAAGGCTCTGCCCCCAGCGCCGCGACGATGATGAACACCAGGGGCATCGGGGCGCTTCTTTAGACTACTCAGGGCCGGCTGAACTCGAGCGATACCTCGGTGCCGTCCTGGCTGGTCCGGTAGCCAACCGATTTCTTCAGCTGGATGACGACCCGCACGCTGCCGTCGGGGGCCTCTTCCGGGACGACGCGCGCGACGGCGGTGTCGAAGAAAGAAGTGTCGAGGATCCGTTCGTTGTTGGGCAGGCCGATGCGCGAGTTCTCGAGCGAGAGGACGACATTGCGCTGGGAGTCCTCGCCGACTCCGAAGCGAACGACCTCCGAGGTGCGGATGTAGACGCGCCCCACCCCTTCCTGCTGCTTGAAGCCGACGAAAGTGACCCGGGCCGGAGGGCCCGACTTCGCGGGGCGCAAAGGCTCACCCTTCGCGGCAACCACGACGGGCTCGGCCTTGGCGACGATCTTCTGCTCGGCGATCGCCTTGCGGTCACGTTCGACGCGGGCCGCTTCATCGACGCGGCGCTGCTCTTCGGCGCGCTTCGCCTCGGCGAGGCGATCGATCTTGGCCTTGCGGTCGGCCTCGGCGCGGGCCTTCGCTTCCTTCGCGCGGCGCTCGGCGTCGACCTTCGCGTCGGCTTCGGCCTGCTCCTTCGCGGCGATCGCGGCTTCGGCGCGGTCTTTCTTTTCCTGCTCGGCGCGGGCCTTCTCGGCTTTCGCAGCGGCGACCTTGGCTTGGCGTTCTTCCTTCTCGCGCTCGAGCTTCTCTTTCGCGGCGGCGGCCTTCGCTTCGGCTTTTTCGCGGGCGTCGGCCGCGGCCTGCTCTTTGGCTTCCATGGCGAGGCGAAACTTCTCTTCGGCACGGGCTTTCGCCACCGCCATCGCCTCGGCCCGGGCCAGCGCGTCGGCTTCGGCCTTTGCTTTGGCGGCCTCCCGCCTTTCCTTCGCGTCTGCCTCGGCCTGGGCCTTCGCGTCCTTCTCGGCCTGGGCGCGGGCTTCCTTCTCGGCCTGTGCGCGCGCTTTGGCTTCGGCCTTCACAGCGGCGGCAAGCTCAGCGCGGGCCTTCACCTCAGCATCCGCGCGGGCCTTCGCTTCGTACTCGGCGCGAACCTTCGCTTCGGTCTCCGCCTTCACCCGCGCTTCGAGCTCCGCGCGGGCCTTTGCCTGGTTCTCGGCGTCGGCGCGGGCCTTCGTTTCCATCTCTGCGCGCACCTTCTGCTCGGCTTCCAGGCGGGCCTTCGTCTCGATCTCTGCGCGCAGCTTCGCATCGGCTTCGGCCTTCGCTCTGGCGTCGGCGTCCGCTCTCAGCTTCGCCTCTGCGTCCGCCTTCAGCTTTGCGTCCGCCGTCGCCTTCGCCTCGGCCTGCGCCTTCGCGTCCATCGTGCCCTTCGCGTCTGCCGCGGCCTTCGCGTCTGCCACTGCCTTCGCGTCCGCCGCCGCCTTCGCATCTGCCGCGGCCTTCGCGTCGCTCGCAGCCTTCGCATCCGCGACCACAGTGCCGCTCGCCGCCGCCTTCGCATCTGCCGCAGCGCGCGCCTTCGCCTCGGCGTCTGCCCGCGCCTGGGCCTTCGGATCCCCGGGAGGCAGCTTCACGATCAGCAGGTTGTTGCTGGTGACGAGATCCGCCTCGAGATCCTTCTCGAGGCCGATCAACACGCGGGCGATCGACGCCGACGCGGACCCATAGGTCACCGTCTTGATCGCGGTGATCGAGCCGTTGGAGACCTGAATCTCTGCCGGGACCCCCGAGAAGACGGCCTCAGAGATGTCGATCACGAGCCGCGAGGGCTTCGAGAGCGTGAAGGTCGCGAAGCTCGCCTTGCGGCTGCCCTGGATCTCGACGGTGTTTCCCTTCACCTCGACGCGCGTGATCGTGTTGAGGCTGACGCGTTCCTGCGCCGAGGTCGCCGAGGCAAAGCAGACGGCGATGGCCACCGCCCAGGCTTTCATCACGGGATGGCGAAGTGCTCCATGGCGCTACAGGGTACTACGCGCCTTCAACCCGCCAACTTTCCGGCCGATTCCCTACCGGATGCGCGGCAACGACGGAGCGCGCCCGCGGTGTTGCCGCGCGTACTCGACGAGGTTCTTGATGTCGTAACAAATCTGCCGGACGTCGTGCCCCATCGTGACCTCGATGTGGCTGTTGCCCTTCACGGGGCGCCAGAGCAGGTATTCGCTCTTGGCCGACCGGTAGACCATGCGGGTCGAGTCGACGGAGGCGAGCGGATCTTGATCACCAAAGATGATCGCCATCGGCACCTTGATCTTCGAGAAGCCGCGCTTGAAGTCGTAGCCGGTGCGGTAGCAAACCGTCTCGTTGTTGCGGATCCACTTGAAGAACTGTTCGGCGACTTTGCGCGGCTCGCGCTCGCTGCCTTCGCGCAGCAGCCAGCGGATGTCGGTGGCGGCCATGCGGTCTTGCCGCGCGAGCCAGTTGACTCGGCTGGCGACGGCGCCGAGCACGGGGTTCTTCTCGGCGTACTCGAGCGCGCTGGCAGCGAGCTTCAGCCAGCTGTCGACGGGCACGTAGTTGTAGGCGAGCCGCTTTGGCGCTTCGCCGGTGACCTTGCGAGTCACCTTGTCGAGCAGCGAGCCGGCAAAGTGTGAGAACCCGCGCTGCGCGTTCAAGCCCATCAGCGACACATCGACGGCCGCGTGAACGCCGGGCCCCAGCAGCGCCAGCGCCTTCAGCGGCCAGCTGCCCTTGCCGAGCTCGGCCGCTGCGCCGATGGTGACGACGCCCTCGAAGTCGTCGTGGATGCCGGCGTACCCGTACCCGAGGATCCCGCCCATCGAGTGGCCGCCGTAGAAGATGCGGTCGCGGCGGGTGATCCGCTTCACGCCCGCGACCGCCGCGGGGATGTCGTAGAGGAAGTAGCTGTCGATGTCCCAGTCCCACTGGAGGTCGGGCGGGGGCTGGCGGCCGAACTTGCCGCAGCGCTCGAGCTGAAACGCGACCGAACTCTTCCCGTGGCCGCGCAGCTCGAGGACGTGAATGTCGAGGCCGAAGAACAGCAGGTTCTTCACGAACTCGCCGCTGGTCCACGCGTGGCGGTTCTGTGAGAAGCCATGCACCAGCAGAATCGGCTCACCCAACAAGGGCTGGGTGAAGGTCTGCGGAATCGGCCGGTAGCGCGTGATCACCAGCGACCAGCCGTCGGCGGTCTCGACCACGTACTTCGTCTTCTTGTAGAGCGCCCGGAACTCGACGTCGTCGACCGTGGGCTCCCGGGGAGTCATTGGCTTGTTCTAACCCGGGCTTTTGAAAAAATCGGATATGTCGTCGCAGCGTCTTTTCCCAAGGAGAACCCGTCGATGGCACGCATCGTCAAAGGTGGCTTGATTCAGCTGGCAAACGCGAAGTCCGAAGGCTCGGTGAAAGAGATCGTTCAAGCGATGCTCGACAAGACCCTGCCGTGGGTCGACAAGGCCGGCAAGGCGGGCGTGCAGATGCTCTGCCTGCAGGAGATCTTCAACACCCCGTACTTCTGCCCCGCGCAGACGCCCAACTGGTGTGACTCGGCAGAGGCGGTGCCCGGCCCGACGACGTCGATCCTCCAGGAGTACGCGAAGAAGTACTCGATGGTGATCGTGGTGCCCCTCTACGAGCGCGAGATGGCGGGCGTCTATTACAACACCGCGGCGGTCATCGACGCCGACGGCAAGTACCTGGGCAAGTACCGCAAGAACCACATCCCCCAGACCAACGGCTTCTGGGAAAAGTACTACTTCAAGCCGGGCAACCTCGGCTACCCGGTGTTCAAGACCCAGTACGGCGTGGTCGGCGTCTACATTTGCTACGACCGCCACTTCCCCGAAGGCGCCCGCCTGCTGGGCATCAACGGCGCCGAGGTGGTCTTCAACCCGTCGGCCACCGTCGCCGGGCTCTCGCAGTACCTGTGGAAGCTCGAGCAGCCCGCGCACGCCGTCGCCAACGGCTACTTCGTCGGAGCGATCAACCGCGTCGGCACCGAGGCCCCGTGGAACATCGGCAAGTTCTACGGCACCAGCTACTTCGTTGACCCGAAGGGCAGCTTCCTCGCCACGGGCAGCGAAGACAAAGACGAGCTGGTCGTCGCCGACATGAACTTCGATCAGATCGAAGAAGTGCGCCGCACCTGGCAGTTCTACCGTGACCGCCGCCCCGAGACGTACGGCGACATGGTTCGCCAGCTGCCGTAGGTGCTGGCTACGGCCGGCGCTCGACGCGCGTCGGCTGGCGAAGCGCGTTGCGCGTCTTCTGCGACTCGAAGGCGGCAGCAAACGTGGGGCGATCGATGTACCGCCCCACGCCCTGCTGCACGTCGAGCTTCCCGTCGGCCCAGCACACCTTGCCCTGGCTCAGCGTGTAGCGGGGAATGCCGGTGACGGTCATGCCCTCGAAGATGTTGAAGTCGACCTTCTGGTGGTGCGTCTTCGCCGAGATGGTGCGGGTGCCCTTCGGATCCCAGACGACGAGATCTGCGTCGGCGCCGACAGAGACAGAGCCCTTGCGCGGGTAGATGTTGAAGATCTGCGCGGCGTTCGTCGACGTCACCTTCACGAACTCGTTCGGCGTCAGGCGGCCGGTGGCGACGCCCGCGCTCCAGAGCACGCTCATGCGATCTTCGACGCCGCCGGTGCCGTTGGGGATCTTGGTGAAGGCCTCTTTGCCCATCGCCTTCTGGGGCGCGCAGAAGCAGCAGTGATCCGTCGCAGTCGTCTGCAGCGTGCCGGCGACCAGGCCGTCCCACAGGGCTGCCTGGTGTTCCTTCGATCGAAACGGAGGGCTCATCACGTGCGCAGCCGCGAACTCCCAGTCGGGGTTGCGGTAGACGCTGTCGTCGATCATCAGGTGGCCGGCCAACACCTCGCCGTAGACGCGCTGCCCGGCGAGCCTCGCGCGGGTGATCGCTTCGAGTGACTGCTTGCACGAGTTGTGAACGATGTAGAGCGGCGTGCCGACCACGTGCGCGACCTGAATCGCCCGATTCGCCGCCTCGCCTTCGACCTCGGGCGGGCGCGACAGCGGGTGGCCTTCAGGGCCAGTGATCCCCTGGCCAAGGATCTGCTGCTGCAGCCAGAAGACGAGCTCGCCGTTCTCGGCGTGAACGGTGGGAATCGCTCCGAGCTCGAGGCAGCGAGAGAAGCTCAAGATCAGGTTCTCGTCGGGAACCATGATCGCGTTCTTGTACGCCATGAAGTGCTTGAAGCTGTTCACGCCGCGCTCGCGCGCGAGCACGCCCATCTGCTCTTTCACTGCGTCCGACCACCAGGTGATCGCGACGTGGAAGCTGTAGTCGGCGCACGACTTCTTCGCCCAGTCGCGCCACTGGTCGTAGGCGGTGATCAGCGACACGTTCGGGTCGCCGATCACGAAGTCGAGGATCATCGTCGTACCGCCCGCGAGGCCTGCCGCGGTGCCGGTGAAGAAGTCGTCGCTCGCGACAGTGCCCATGAAGGGCAGCTGCATGTGCGTATGGGGGTCGATACCGCCCGGCATCACCAGCAGGCCGCCCGCGTCGACGGTGCGGGTGCCTGCCGGGACCTCGAGCTTGTCTCCGATGGCCTTGATCACCCCGCCGTCACAGTGAACATCGGCGCGGTACGTCTGCTCGGCGGTAACAACGGTACCGCCACGGATCAGAGTGGACATCAGAAGACCTCAGGCCAAAGGGTGTTGCACCACAGCTTTCGTCAGGACTTCGGAGCTTCCGCGGCTTTCGGCTTCGCCGTGCCTTCCGCGGGAATCGCCGCCTTCACATCGGCCGGCAGCGGAGGAACCACGCCAGCAAAGGTGAACATGCTGTAGCCCGGGTCGCCCGAGCCATCTTCCTTCTTCTCGCCCGTGCGCAGGTTGGTGAAGGCCGTGATGCGATCGGCGTTGCTCGGGTGGTTGTCGAACACCTTGCCGCCCGCTTCCGCCTTCGAGATCACCTTGTCGAACTCCTTCGTGTCGTAGCCTGCGAACATCATCAGCTCGAAGGCGACCTTGTCGGCGGCGAACTCGGCGTCCTTGCCCATGCCGAAGGTCTTCTTGAACGACAACACGCCGTCGGTGAGCGCATCGACGAGCGCGCTCGACGTCTTGTTGGCGCCCGAGTCTTCGAACGAGTCGCTGAAGTTGGCGTACTTGCGAACCGACTCGGGCAGCTGGTCGGCGATGCCATACTTCGCGTACGCCGCCACCGTCTTCGCGGGCACGCAGATGTTGTGCTTCACCGACGCGTAGCTCTTGATCGTGTCTTTGTTCACGATGTGGCCGATCTCGTGGGCGAGCACCGCGGCCAGCTGGGCCTCGTTCTCGACCAGGCGCATCAGGCCGGTGGTGACCACGACGTAGCCGCCGGGTGCCGAGAACGCGTTGACGCCGTCGTTCTCGATCACCCCAAAGGTCCACGCCAGCTCAGGGCGCGCCGAGTAGCTCGCCAGCAGCTTGCCGACCTTGGCCACGTAGGTGTTGACCGCGTTCTTCTTGTTCTTCAGGTCGACCTTCACCTTGTCCGGCTTGGTGGCGAGTTCAGGCAGCGCGCCCTCGACGAGGAAGTTGCCGTTCTCGCTCGCGGTGGCGACCATGATCGCGCCGCCGATGTCCTTCTCTTCGGTGAGCGGAATGTTGCCATCGGCCTTCGGGCACGTCGCGACGGCGATGTCGGCCTCGGCTTTTGCCTTCGACAACTTCTCGGCAGCGGCAGCAGCAACGGCAGCTGCGGCGTCGAGGTCGGCCTTGTTCGGGGCCCGGATTCCGCCCTTCAGGCCCGAACACCCGGCCGAGAAAACGACCAGCAGCGCTGCGATCAGGATCTTCTTCATTTGCCACCTGCCTTGGGAAGTCCTGCCTTTGCAGCATGGTCAACGACGTCTTTTTCCTTCACTGCCACGTTGATGCCCTCGAGCAGCACCACCTGCTTGCCGGCCGTGGTGAGGTCAGGCGTCTTCTCGGCGTACATCTTTCCCGACTCGGAAAGGGTGCGCGTCGCAGCGCCCGACGAGGCGACCGCGCGGGCACTGATGCCTTTGCCGTCGGCGCCGACTTCGTCAGAAGGCTTGCTGGGGGTGAGGTTCGCCTGGAGGACGAAGCCCTCTTTCGCGCCGGCCTTCACCTTGTGGAACTTGGCGTCCTTCTCGTCGGGCCCGTTCCACACCACTTCGGTGCCGGGCTGAAGCTTGGTGACGGCGGGCGCCTTGAGATCTGCCTTCTTGAGCAGGGTCGTGTCTTTCGACCGGATGTACAGCGTGCCGCCGGGCTTCACGGCAAATGCGGGGGAAGCGATCACTGCCACGGCGAGTGCCGCGCGGAATGCCTTGCTGCGCCTCATGGTCTCTCCTTCGAAGGGGGCTTAGGCGGGGCGCAGCTTAGAAGCGAAACGCGCAACAGGCACAAAATTTAGGGGCCTTCAGAGCTTCACCCACTTCAGCGACGGCTTCGCGGCCGAGCCGTTGACGTCGTAGTAGCCGAGCATCTGGACCTTGAAGAACGCGCCGTCTGTGGTCTGCACGACGTAGATCAGCTCGGAGCGGGGGGTCAGCTTGTGCTGGCCGAGGTCGTAGTAGTACCAGCCGCCCTCGAAGGTGGTGAAGATCGACTCGGCGGTGTCGACCTGGTAGCCGTCGGCTGGCGGCGCGGTGACGCCTTCCCAGGTCGCGCTCTTCAGGCCCGCGGTCTTCACCCCACCTGGCCCGCTCGCTCCGCCGTTGGTGCTGATCTTGAAGCGCTGGAAGCTCAAGTCCCACTTCTGGGCCTCGACGGCTTCCGACGCCTCGAGCTCCACGCCGGTGTCGAGGTCGAAGTAGACGAACGACGTCTTGTTGCTGGCGTCGACGACGCTCAGGGTCGAGCCGTCGGCCTGCAGCGTATGGGTGATGTGATCTTTGCCGGGCAGCGCGCCGTCCAGCGGGAACTCGTCGCGCAGATCGCCCGCGCAGGCCGTGAGAATTAGAAGCAGGATTGAGCGTCTCATCAGTAGCGAACCTCGATTCCGCCCAGCACACCGCGCGGGGGCCTGGGCAGGTAGGTGGCGTCGCCCGCATTCAGCAGGTTAAAGCCGTGAACAAAGATGCGCAGCCAGTCGCGAAAAGTCCACGACACCTGCGCTTCCAGGTCGACGTAGCCCTTGACCCACTTGGTCTCCTGCACGCCGTCGGCGTCGGCGTCGATGTAGAACGGCCGCGGCCCGACCCACGAGCTGCGCACCATCGCCTCGAGGCCGATCGATGGGTAGCGCGCGGTGAGCGACGCGTTGACCTTATGGGCGGCCCGGGCTTCGAGCGCGCGGTGCAGCACGTTGTCGCGCGTATCGAGGAAGGTGTAGCCGAGATCGAAGTAGGTGCCGCGCGAGAGCCGCGCCCGGCCAGACACTTCGAGGCCCTGGGTGTACGCGCTGGCGACATTGCCATAGCGGTAGAGCGTCGGGTTGTCGGGGTTGGGGGTGTCGTTGGTGTTGACGGTGATCAGGTTGGTCAGATCGGTGCGGAAGACGCTGGCCGAGACGAGGAAGCCCTGCAGCGGCGGGCGCCAATCGACGGCGAGGTTCACGCTCGACGACGTCTCGGGCTGAAGGTCTGGGTTGCCCTCGACGACGTAGCCGACGGACGCGTTGTCGAAGAGCAGGTACAGCTCGGTGAAGCTCGGCGCGCGGAACCCCATGCCCCACGACGCGCGAATGGTGAAAGCCGAAGTCGGGTCGAGCTTCAGCGCGAGGCGCGGGCTGGCAGCGGCGCCGAACTGGGTGTCGACGTCGACGCGGATGCCAGGCGCAACCTTCAGGCGCGGCCCGCCTTCCGAAAGAAAGTCCCACTCGTCTTGCACGAGGGCGGCGTAGCGCTGGTGCTCGGCGTGCCCGGTCGAGAGGCGCGGGGAGCTCAAGATTTCCGACAGCAGCTCGAGCCCGCCGGTGAGCGTGTGCTGGCCGACCTTCTGATCGAGCTGAAGGGCAGCTTCCCAGAGGCGGCTGACGTTCTGGGTGTACTGGTCGTAGTCGCGGGCGCCGCGCTGGTCTTGCAGCAACTGATCGCGGAAGAGGCTCTGCCGGCCGCGCAGGGTGACGTGGGTCTTCTCGGTCGGGGTGAAGACGCCTTTGAGCGAGGCGTCGAACTGTTCCTGGCGGCCGCGGCGGTCGAAGGTCGCTCCGGTGGGCGAGATGTCGATCGCGTTCTCGTCGCGGCGCAGGTAGCCAATCTTTCCGGTGATCGCGATCCAGTCTTTGGGGGTGAAGACGAGCGCCGCGTCGCCATCGAACCTTCGGAAGCCGGGGCCACTGGTCGCGGCGTCGCGGGGGTCGAGATCATACGACAGCGCCTGGCGGTAACCGCCGCCCAGGCGGAGCTCGAACGGGCCGCGCTTCATCGCGCCGTGGCCGCGAAAGTCGTAGTCCTCGCGGGTGCCCGCCGACGCGCGCAGCATGCCTTCCCAGTCGTTCTGCACGCGGCGGGTGATCAAGTTGATGACGCCCCCGATCGCGTCCGAGCCATAGAGCGCGGCGGCCGGGCCCTTGACGATCTCGATCCGTTCGACGTCGCGCATCGAGTAGCGGCTCAGGTCGATGGTGTTGCCGATGCGGCCCGAGACGCGCTCGCCGTCGACGAGGATCAGCACGTACTCGGGGTCGAGGCCCTGCAGGCGAACGCCGACGCCGCGGAAGCTGTACTCGAGCTCGACGCCCTGGTGCTGCTGAAGCAGCGCGCCGAGATCGCGGGCGCCGGTGGCGTCGATCTGCGCGCGGGTGATCACCTCGGTCGGGGTGACAGCGTCTTCGAGGCGGCGCTCGGTGCGGGATCCCGTGACGACAGTCTGCGCGACCACAGGCTCGACCACCGCAGCGACAGGCTGGGGGTCGGGAGCGACGGGCTCGGGGTACGCCTCGGCTCCAGCATCAGGGGGGCTCTGTTCAACCCCGCCATCAGACGGGTCGGGAAGGAGGCTCTCGGGATGAACGGAAGCCGGGGCCGGCTCTGCCTGAAGCGCGGCCAGAAGAAGGACGAAGGAAAGACTCACCCGCCCTGTCTGGCATGGGTGACGGGCGGGTCAACGGCGGCGTGACAGAGCAATGACGAGCAGACCCAGCAGCCAGAAGGCCGCCCCGGGCACTGCCGCGCAGCCGATGCCGGAAAGGCCGGGGGTGCCGACGCCCTTGACGATGATCTTCCGGCGCAGCTGAGCGAGCTCGTTACAGGGCACCGGAGGCAAGCCCTTCGGGTACGTCTGGCAGAACCCTTCAGTCATCCCAAAGTCGATGATCCGCTTCTGCGTCTCACCCGGCGGAGCGGTGGCCTCCATCGTCGCGCCCGGGTTCTCGACGTGGTCGAACCCCACGGCATGCCCGATCTCATGGGTGAGCGTGTTCTGGATGTCGGTCGACACGCAGGTGACGGCGTCGGGGTTCGGCGCGCACGGCGGCGACGAGATGGTGGTGAAGAGGAAGCGCGAGTCATCGACATGCGGAGCGGCGTTCAGCTCGATGTCCGCGTCGTAGATCGCCCCTGTCTTGGTGCTGAAGGTGGTGGTGGTGAGCGCGATCGTGAAGTCCGAGTGGTCCCAGCACTTGTACGTGTTGGCGCACGAGCCATCGGCCAGGCACGGATCCGTCGACGGCGCGGCGGTGCGGCACGACACCTCGCGGAAGACGACGACATTGCTCGACTCACTGCCGCGACCAATCTTCGTATTCGCCTGCCGCTCGCCCCGCGTGAACTTGAAGTCGCTGCAGGTGTCCGACACCGCCTGCCAGCTGGCGAAAGCCGCGTCGACCGCGACGAACTCGGACTCGCCCGGCGTGCGCGCGCTGCCCGCCGCGTCGACGACGTACGTGAACTCGCGCTTGTTCCACGTCACGCACAACACGCCCTTCTCTTCGCTGCCCGGCACCACGGTGCGAATAAAGGGCTGCGCAGCCGCCATCGACGACGCGAGCAACGCGAGGGCAGCAGCGAGCTTCATCCGGCGCGAGCCCTCCGTCGTGCAAGCGCGACCAGGCCGATCACGGCCCACCCTGCCCCGGCGCCCGCCGAACAGCCGCAGCCGCGCGCGACGGGCCCCAGCTCGCCGTTGAAGGCGGGGCTCACGCAGTCCTGCGACGGCAGGTTCTTCGGGTACACGTCACAGACGAACTGCTTGCTACCGGGATCCAGCGCGCGCTTGCCGAGCTCGGTCGGAGCGGCGCTGGCGTACATCGTCGAGCCCATCTGACAGCTGTGCGCGAGGCCCAGCGAGTGGCCGAACTCGTGCGTCAGGGTGTTCTGGATGTCGGTCGCCACGCAGAGCTGGTTGTAGACAGGCTTGATGCACGGAGGCGAATCGACAGCGGTGAAGATGAACCCCGGGGTGTTCAGCTCGATGTCGGCGTCGAGGATGCGGCCGCTGATGGGGTCGAAGCTGGTGGTGGTGATCGCCAGGGCCCCGCTGTTGTGCTGCCAGCAGTCGAACTGGTTGCCGCAGTCGTCGTCCTTCCAGCAGCCGTCGCTGGGGCCGACCTTGCTGGTGCAGGTCTCGAAGCGCCAGATCACCAGGTTCTGATTGGCGGACTTGCTCGCGTACGACGCGATGCGCGACGTCGACCGCGGCCCGACGTTGAGCGCCAGCGAGCCACACGAGACGAACTCCGTCTGCCAGCTGGCGATCGCCTTATCCACAGCGGTGAACTCGGTATCGCCGGTGGTCTCGGGGGTGCCCTGGTCGTTGACGCGCCACTCGATCGTCTGACCTTCCGTCCAATACAGACAGTGGGATCTGGCGTCGTTGTCGTCGACCTTCGTGCGCGTGTACGCGGGGCAGACGGCCTGCCCGACCGTCAGCGAGACGAGCACCGCGAGGATCATGGGGTGGTCTTGTTCAGCGCCGGGCGGGTCGGCTGCACGACAGGCGAAGTGGGGGTGGCCAGCGCGGCCGCGATCTTCGTCTTCAGGTCGGCGAGCGGCATCGTCTTCAGGCCACTGACGGTCTCTTTCTGGGTCAGCGGGTCGATGAGCAGCGAGGTCGAGTGCTGCGGCACTGCGAAGGCGACCTTGCCGTCGGAAGACCTTTCGACGCGGAACTTGCCCTGCGACATCGCGGTGACGGCAAAGCGATCGGCCCCGCGGCGATCGAGGAAGACGACGACCTCTTCACCGACGGCGAAGCTCGCGGTGCCTTCGACCTTCTGGCCGACGTCGCCGACGATGCCGCCGGGCTGCATCACCACCAGCGTGGTGGCGTCGGGTTTGCCCTTGAGCACCTCGGTGATCTGGATCTCGGTGTCGGTGATGATCCGCGCGCCGTCTTTGGTTAGCCGGGGCGCGGAAGCGCGAACGGTGCCGACGACGATCACCTCGGCGGTCTGGCTGAGCGCTGGAACATCGACGGCGATGAGGGTGGTGCCGAAAGCGGCAAAGCCAGCGAAAAGGGTCAGGGACGCGAGGCGCTTCATGATTGCCGGCAACTTAACCCCTCTGGTAGTTCCCCGCGACCATGGGTCTGCGCGTTCGCTTTGCACCGTCTCCGACGGGTTACCTTCACATCGGCGGCGCCCGCACCGCGCTCTTCAACTGGCTCTACGCGCGGCGGCACGGCGGGACCTTCATCCTCCGCATGGAAGACACCGACCAGGAACGGTCGACGCCCCAATCGGTGCGGGCGATTCTCGACGGGCTCGAGTGGCTGGGCATCGACTGGGACGAAGGCCCCCGGGTCGACGGCAAGTTCGGCCCGTACTTCCAGATGCAGCGGCTCGACAGCTACCGGAAGGCCGCAGACGTGCTGCTCAAAGAGGGCAAGGCGTACCGCTGCTACTGCACGAAGGAAGAGCTCGAAGCCCGGCGGGAGGCAGCGGGTGCGGGGTACAAGTACGAGCGCACGTGCCGGAACCGCAAAGACGCGCCTGATCGCCCGTCGGTGGTGAGGTTTGCGATGCCGCTGACAGACGGCGTGGTGAGCTTCGAAGACCTGGTGCTCCAGAAGACCATCAGCAAGCAGTACGGCGACCTGGACGACTTCGTGATCATGCGGGCCGACGGAATTCCGCTCTACAACTTCGGCTGCGTCGTCGACGACCACTCGATGGAAATCGACGTGGTGGGCCGCGGGCAGGAGCACATCAACAGCACGCTGCCGCAGCTGATGCTGTACCAGGCGCTGGGCTGGAAGGCGCCGAAGTTTGCCCACTTCCCGCTGATCCTCGGGCCTGACCGCGAGAAGCTGTCGAAGCGGCTGCACCCGGAAGCCGACGTGATGGCGCACAAGAAGAACGGGATCCTGCCGCAGGCGCTGCTGAACTTCGTGATCCGGCTCGGCTGGAGCCACGGCAACGACGAGCTCTTCACCCGCCAGCAGATGATCGAGCTGTTCGACTTCGATCACGTGGGTCACAGCTCGGGGGTGTGGAACCCGGCGAAGCTGGCCTCGGTGTCGGCGCACTGGATCAAAGAGACGCCGCCGGCCGAGGTGGCGAAGCACGCCCTGCCCTTCTTTGCCGAGAACGGGCTCGACGTGAAAGACGAGGCGAAGGTGGTGCGGATCTGCGCGGCGCTGAAGGAACGGGCGACGACGCTGGTCGAGCTCGCGCAGAAGGCGAAGGTCTTCTACGGGCACGGCGTGCAAATCGACCCGGCCGCGGCGGCGAAGCAACTGGGGGACGACGGCAAGGCGGCGCTTTCGCAGGTGCGGCAGGTGCTCGAGACGACGGAGTGGGCGGTGCCGGCGCTTGACGCGGTGATCAAGACGGTGAGCGAGGCGATGAAGATCGGCATGGGCAAGGTGGCCCAGCCGCTTCGGGTGGCGGTGACGGGCACGACCGTCAGCCCTGGCATCGGCGACACGCTGTCGTTGATCGGCCGGGAAGAGTCGCTGGCGCGCATCGACGCGGCGCTGAAATACAAGGCGCCGTGAGCCGGCTGATCACGTGGGCGCGGCTGTACCTGCGCGACCTGGGCAACGAGCCCACGGTGATCACCTGCGCGGGCAGTGCGCTGTTGATCCTCTCGCACCACCAGGCGTCGACGTCGTACTTCCGCACCCTCTTCGGCGCGACGTACGACAAGCACCCTGCGATTGGCGCGCTCACCTATTTCTACTGGTTCGGGGCGAGCTTCTTTCTGTACCTGGTGCTGCCGCTGCTCATCTCGGTGGCGACGCGGGGCAGCTTTCACCGGAAGTACGGGCTGGGCATCGGCGACTGGCGGGCGGGGCTGCTCATCTCGGCGCTGTTTCTGATCGTGATGCTGCCGGCAGTCTACGTGGCGTCGAAGATGGACTCGTTCAAGGGCATCTACCCGCTGGCGGGAGCGGGCGCGTACACGCTGAAGGTGGAAGGGAAGCCCGACGAGATCAGCTGGAAGCTGTTTGCGATCTACGAGCTGGGGTACCTCTTCTATTTCATCGGCTGGGAGTTCTTCTTTCGCGGGTGGATGCTGAATGGGCTGTTGCCGAAGCTTGGGAGGACGGGGGCGTTGTTGCTGCCGATCGCTCCGTTTGCGGTGATGCACCTGGGGAAGGCGGAGCTCGAGGCGCTGGGCTCGATCATCGCGGGGCTGGCGTTGGGGATCCTGGCGCTGCGAACGCGGAGCTTCTGGTACGGCGCGATGATCCACGGAGTGGTCGCCATGTGGATGGACTGGCTGTCAGCCCGAAGCTACCTTCTTCGTCCATGAGAGCCTGGTGGGTGTTGGCGGTGCTGGCAGTGACGTCGGCCCATGCGGCAGAGATCGGGGTGCTCCCGGACTCGGCGCGCAAGGTGGCCGAGAACCGGTACAAGGCTGTCGGTGACTACGAAGCCGTGAAGAAGTTCTACAAGACGGCGCTTCCGACCAGCGCGTATCCTCGGAAAGAGATCGTGAACCAACCGGGAATCAAGGCCCACCACATCGCCAACCCGTCAGGCCGCGGCGGGTGGGAAGGCCTCAACATCTACGAGTCCAACGACGAAGTGCGCATCTATGTTGTCGTCTCGGCGGACTCTGGTAAGAGGAAGAAAAAGTAGGACCCGGTTCATTGGGGAATCGTCCAACGGTAGGACTCCAGACTCTGACTCTGGCTATCTAGGTTCGAATCCTAGTTCCCCAGCTCGAGAAGTTGTGGTTGCAGGGCAGGCGGCTGCAGCGAAACGCGACACGACTACGTACAACTCCCGCTGCGCCCCCTATTACTCCACGGCGCCGATCCCCTTGCCGTGCAGGGCAACTGCATCGCCACCCCTTAGATTTCGGGGTCCCTCCACCCTGGCTCAGCGCCGCGAAATGGCCCCGACCATTGACCTTGAAGACCGTTCGAACTGCCGTTTGAGATACAGTCCCTGTCGGGTTAATTTCGTCTTCCGGCATGATCGCGACAGATACTACCTCGGAGACTGGGCGGGACCTGGTGGTCGCTCTGGCCCGGGCCGCCACCGGTGGCCTGGTGGACACGCGACGCGCGGCGGAGGCCTGGGGAGTTCCCAGAGCGACAGCCAGCTCGCGGCTGTTCCGCCTCGTGCGAGCAGGCTGGCTCGCCACCGTTCGCCGGGGTTTTTTCTACGTGCTGCCGCTCGAGGCGGGGACGGTCACCACCATCGACGACCCGTGGGTGCTGGCGTCGCAGGCGTTCGCCCCTTGCTACATCGGCGGGTGGACCGCCGCCGAGCATTGGGGGCTGACGGAACAGATCTTCCGCTCAACATTTGTCGTCACCGCAGGCGCGGCACGCACGACCTCGATCGCGCTGATCGGGAGCGAGTTCCGCATCGTCCGGGCATCGAAAGAACGAGTCGGTTCAGTGCAACCCACCTGGAGAGGAACGGTTCGGGTCGCGGTGTCGGATCGCGAGCGTACGCTGACCGACGGTCTGGCGAACCCCGGATGGGTCGGCGGCGTTCGTCATCTTGTCGAAATGCTCTCGACCTACAAGCGGAGCGAGCATTGGAACCCGAACAAGCTTCTATCCGCGCTCGCAGCGCACCCGAAGGGCGCAGCCTACAAGCGGCTCGGCTACCTTGTAGAGGCCGCGCTCGGCGGTGACGACGCCGTCGTGAACGAAGCGCTCGCCTACAAGTCATCGGGCGTGATTCGACTTGATCCTCAGGTGAAGGCGACGGGGAAGATCCTCACGCGCTGGGGGCTTCGCCTCAACGTCACTCTCCCCGAGAAGGACGCCTCGTGATTCGGAAGGAAGACATCCTCGAGCGCGCTCGCGGCTGGGGACTCCGCGTCGACGTCGTCGAGAAGGACTACGTGCTCGGGTGGCTCTTGGCCGCATTGGCCCGGAACACAGAGGTCAAAACCAACTGGGTCTTCAAGGGCGGAACGTGCCTCAAGAAGTGCTACTTCGAGACGTACCGATTCTCTGAAGACCTCGACTTCAGCCTCCGTCCCGCCGCGGTGTACACACCCGACGCGCTGGTCGGCGTGCTCAAGGCGGTAGCCCAGGACGCGCACGAACTCAGCGGCATCGAGTACCCACTCGGCGACATCAAGATCGTCGAGCGCCACAACAAGCAAAACCAGCCGGCCTTTCAGGGCAAGGTGCCCTACCGTGGGCCGCTCGGTCGCACACAACTGGCGAACATTCTCTTCGACCTGACGCAGCACGAGGTGCTGGTCGATGAGGCAGACGACCGCTCCGCGTTCCATCCCTACCCGGACGACCTGCCCGACGACCTCACCATCGCGGCGTACTCGATTGAGGAGCTGTTCGCGGAAAAGACTCGAGCGCTCCTGGAGCGAACGCGCCCCAGGGATCTCTACGACGTCGTTCAGATTGTCGAGAACCACTCGGCCAGCATCGACTTCGAGCTCGCGCGCGAGTTCTTCCATAAGAAGTGCGCCCACAAGACCGTCGCCCCGCCGGGCGCGGCGGCCTTGGGAAGCTTGGTGCTCGAATCCGGCGAACTCAAGGCCGACTGGGACAAGCATGCTTGCGCATCAGCTCCAGGTCTTGCCGCCCATCGCCTCGGTGCTCGGGAGACTTGCCTCGGTCCTCGCGTGGCTCGACCCTCCGGCACCTGCGCCCGTCGTGGTCGCCCAGGCTGTCGCGAGCATGGTTGCACCGCAGCCCTTGCCGAAGCTGCCGGGCGGTCAAGCCCAGGGCACCTTGGTTGCGCCGCCATCAACAACCTATTGGGGCGCGGCTCCCGTCGAGCAGATTCGCTTCGCCGGTGCGAACCGGCTGATGATCTCGTTCACGTACAGCGGCAAGCACAGGCTCGCCGCGCCGTACTCCTTGCGCCGTGCGGCCGCGGGGCACGTGCACCTATTCGCGTGGGTGCGGGGCGACGCTCACATCAAGCAGTTCAAGATCGATGAGATCGTTGGTCTCACCGTCACCGCCGAGACGTTCAGCCCACAGTACGAGATCGAGCTGACGGGCTCGATGATTCCGAGTTCAAGAAACACTGGTTCCAGCGGAAGAACGCGACGCCGCACGTCCCGTTCAGGCGCGACATACGTTTACCGCTGCCAATATTGCGGTCGCGAGTTCAAACACGAGCGCAACAACTCAGCCCTGCGACCGCACCAGACCGCGGACGGGTTCAGTTGCTCGGGACGGCGCGGCTTCCTTGAGCGCGTGGACTACTGAAGTCACCTGAACACGCATGCTGACCCTCGGGCCCGTGGCCCACCAGTGTTCCTCGTAGGTCGAGCCGGATCGAACTGCTACGCGGTCTACGAGTTCGTCCTCGTCGAGAGGGGGTTCGGATTTTGGTTGGCGCCGCAAATGCCGCGGCAGTGCCGATGAACGCCGCGCGTATCGACCTTCTTGCGCTCGCTCTGGATCCTGGCTTCACCAGCATCAATTGCGTGGGCTTGTCGGCGCCCATCTGTTGAAGGCCAGCCGCCGCGGACCAGGCTCGAAGAAGAGACAGGCAAAGCTCGTGGAGTTGCTCACGGGGGTTCTTGAATCGGCGCGGACGCATATTGCGCCGGCCAGGCCGCCCCCGCTCAGAATCGCAGCGTAGAGCGCCCCGAAGATCCGTTGCCGGCCGACCCCGTTGGCTCAAATCCCCCGAACGGTGAGCGCCAGATCTCCCGAGGCGCTCATCGAGCCGGTCGTTGAGTTTCTGGTCTGGGCCGCGAAGTCGGGCCGACTCCATGACGCTCGGTCGAGTACGCCTGCAGAAACGCGCTCGGGCCGGCTCGCGCGGCGATGACCGACGAACACAGGTGGTCGCCGGAAAAAGCCACCGTCGCCCGGGCGCTGAAGGACGCCATCGACGTCCGCGACCTCGAGCAGGTTCGCCAGCACGCGACCGGAACAGGTCTTGATGCCCGCTTCGTCGACGAGTTCCTTCCGCCACCCCCGTGTCCCTGGGAAACGGGCA
>Ga0105047_10001016_pt1 | contig 49517 bp, 38 predicted proteins | sample MAT04_FD_78384 | JGI IMG/M metagenome (GOLD analysis project Ga0105047, IMG submission 78384) | Freshwater microbial communities from Lake Fryxell liftoff mats and glacier meltwater in Antarctica - MAT-04 (megahit assembly) | ecosystem: Environmental > Aquatic > Freshwater > Ice > Liftoff...
CAGCATCGCCGGGCCACGGGCCAGGCCACTCGTCGCGTGATGTTCTGCGTCGAAGGCGCGGTCAATCGAGCGCCGCTCCACATCGTGCATCGTCACCAGATAGCGCAGACCCAGGAAGACGTCCACCTCCTCGGTAGAAATGTCCATCGGCTCTTTACCGAGGCGAACCGAGTGGAAAACCAGATAGAGATAGCCGCCGTAATCGTCGAGTTTGGGCAGATGGATATCGCTGATGGCGTCTTCGATGGCCAGTGGGTGAAAGTGGAAGATCTGTTCGAGGATCAGCCGGTTTTCTTCGTCGGAGGGCGCCTGCATATCCACCCATACCGCACCGCGTGGATCCTGCAACGTTTGGGGCAACTTGTCCGGCGCTAGATCGATCGTGACATGGCCATCACCATCGCGATAGATGATTCGAATCATTCGCTGACTTTCCCCGGACTTGGCATTTTCTTGGTGGATGCATTGTCCGCGAAAGTACAGTCCTGAGCAAACGGGCGAGAGGCACGGGAGCGCGCACTGTCTGAACCATGATTCAAGGTTCAGACAGTGCGCAGTAGGATCGTATGCTGGTCAGCAGCTCTTTGAGATGCACCGGCTTGCTAAGATAGCCGTCGGCGCCGGCTTCCAGACACCGTTCGCGGTCGCCGGGCATCGCCAGCGCGGTCAGGGCAATGATTGGGGTGTTGGCCACGCCGGGGGTGGTGCTTGCCCGAATGCGGCGCATGGCGACCAGCCCATCCATCCCCGGCATTTGAATATCCATCAGAATGAGTGCCGGCTTTAGTTCTTCGGCCAGATGGGTCGCCTCGCTTCCGCGCCGGGCGACCGCTACGCCGTAGCCGGAGGCTTCGAGGAACTCGCGGTAGCTCTCAATGGTCATCTCGTTGTCGTCGGCCAATAGGATCAACGAGCACGGACGGGGCTTTTCCTCAGAACCTGCTCCGTCAGAGCCGTGAGCGTAAGCGAGCAAGGCGCCTTGCTCGCTTACGCTCGCGGCTCTGATGGAGGGGGCAAGCCGGCGCCACGGCAAGGTAATCGTGAAGCGGCTGCCCTGGCCAGGCGTGCTTTCCGCGACAACACCGCCGCCGTGCAACTCCGCCATGCTGCGCACCAGCGAAAGCCCCAGACCCGTGCCGGCGTATTCGCGTGAGAGGCTGCTATCCACCTGCGTAAAGGGCTGGAAGAGCTTGGGCAGTTCCGTGGGCAGAATGCCAATCCCCGTATCCCACACGGTGAAACGCACGCTCGCTGTCGCCTCCTGCGCCTCTACCTCGAGGCCGATACGACCCTCTTCGGGCGTGAACTTGACGGCGTTACTCAAGAGGTTGACCAACATCTGCTTGAGGCGACGGGCGTCGGCTTCCAGCGTGATGGCCGGCGGTTCCATCGTAAAGGAGACGCGATGGCGTTTTTTCTGGCTCATGCCGCGGATCAAGCGCAGGCTCGACTGGCAGATGTCGGCCACAGAGAAGAGGTCCATCTGGATCGTCAACTGGCCTGCCTCTACCTTGGACATGTCGAGCACATCGTTGATCAACCCCAGCAGATGGTCGCTGCTTTCGCGGACGGCGCCCAGGGCGCGCAGTTGGCGATCGTTCAAAGGGCCATAGACTTGCTCCTGCAAGCCTTCAGCGACCCCCAGAATGCCGGAGAGCGGCGTGCGCAGCTCATGGCTCATGCTGGCCAAGAATTCATCCTTGGCGCGCGCCGTGCGCTCAAGCACGAGGTTGACCGTGCGTAGTTCGGCTGTGCGGATTTCGACGCGTTCCTCCAGTTCTTCATTGAGCCGGTGCAATTCCGCATCGGCCGCCTTGCGCGCCGTGATATCCTCTTTGACGGCGAGCAGGTGTGTGATTGCGCCGTCGCTGTCGGTCACCGGCGCAATCAGGGCCGATTCCCAGTAGAGCTCGCCGTTCTTCTTGCGGTTATGAAACTCGCCGCGCCATTCGCGGCCGGCCAGAATTGTCTCCCACAACACCTTGTAGGCTTCTGGCGGTGTCTCGCCGGATCTTAGGATGCGTGGGTTCTGGCCGATCACCTCGGCGGCAGCGTAGCCGGTGACCTTTTCAAAACACGGGTTGACATACTCGATCGTACCCTCTCGGTCGGTGAGGACGATGGAGACGGGGCTCTGTTCGACGGCGCGCGAGAGCAGGCGCACCTGCTGCTCGACGCGTCGATGTTTGGTCACGTCCTGGCCGATCGACTGAAACTCAACCAGGCGTCCTTCGCCATCAAAAATGGGATAGTCTGTCCACAGCAGCCAATGCAGGTTCCCGTCGGCTTCCACTACTTGATGTTCGAGGGTGTTGATGGTTGGTTGTTCTTCCAGTTTTGCATAGGCGCGCAACACTTCTTCGCGCTCCTCTGCCGGCAAAAATCGTATCCAGCGCATCCCAATCAGTTCGTGGGCGGGGATGCCGTAGGCGTGGGCGTAGGCTTCATTGACGTAGGTCAAGGTGGTGTCGGGGCGCCAACGGCAGATCTGGGCAAACGGCACTTCCACGATGGCGCGGTAGTGTTCTTCGCTCTGCTGCAGCGCCTCTTCGATGGCGATGCGTTCGGTGGCGTCGCGTACGATGCCCTGGATGCGGCCGTCGGGCAGTTTCTTGCCGGTGATCTCGGCCACAAAAACCGTGCCGTCCTTGCGCCGCATACGGCGCTGCTGGATCGCGGGTTTGCCCGCATTCATCTCTGGGAAGCGCAATGGGCGGCGCGCCACATCGTCGGGATCGACGACATCACGAACCGAAAGGCGCAGCACTTCGTCGCGCGTATAGCCAAGCATCTGGCAACCGGTCACATTGGCGTCGAGGTAGTGGCCATCGGCGTTGGCGATAAAGATGCCATCAATGGCTTGATCGAAAAGAAGCCGATAGTTTTCCTCACTGGCGGCGAGGGCGGCTTCAGTGCGCCTTTGATTTTTGCGCGCGGCGTGGGTGTGCAGCGCGTGTTGAACCGAGGAACCGAGGCGTGCCAGCCGATCTTTGCGTAGATAGTCGGCGGCGCCTTCCTTCATGCAGGCGACGGCCGCTTCTTCGCCGCTGGCGCTGGAAATCAAAATGAAGGGAATGTCGTACCCGTGCGCCTGCAGCAGATGCAACGCGTCGAGACCGGTAAAGGTGGGCAGGCCGTAGTCGGCCAGGATAAGGTCATAGGGCGTAGCGGCGAGCGCGGCCAGAAATTCTGCCGCCGTTTGCACGCGCCGCCACTCCACCGCGAACCCGCACTGTTCCAGTTGCAAAATTTCCAGTTCGGCATCGTCCGGCGCATCTTCGACGATGAGGATGTGGATGAAGATGGGCATTTCGCGCTTCCCTTCGGCTGTGGATCTGGCAAGGCTCCTCCCTGCCATCTGCCCCAGCCTTTCTACATTATCGCGCATATTGTCTCCGATTTCACTCCACGTACGAGCAATGGGTGCGTGTCAGAATTTTGCATGCCCGGGCCACACGGCGTTGACGCCCGTGGTGTACTTTGCGTGTGAGCACGGGGGTTGACGCCCGTGGTGTACTTGATTCCAGACCTAACGCGGCGTCCCTACAAAAGAAACCTTCCACAACTCGGCGCCGGCGACGGGGAGCGGCTGGGTTGCCCAGTGCGCGCCGCCATCCACCGTATACAGGATGATACCGGACGGCTGGCCGGGGGCCACAGCGTGGCCTTTGATGCCAACTACCCAGGCGGTCAGTTCATCGAGGCAGGTGACGCCCTCGTACCTGTAGCCAGATGCCGGATTAAACGCCTGCTTGGTGAAGGCGCCGTCGCTGTTGAGGTGGATCAAGAAAATCTGGCCGGCAGTGTTGAGATTGAGCACACCCCACACCGTATCCGCAGCGGCGGCACAAATGTCGTCTATGTCATTCTCACCACCCAGCGTGGGGATCGGCTGCGACCAGGTTGCGCCGCCATCCACCGTGCGATAGAAGCTGCTCTGAAGGTTGACCGAGGCCCACACCACGCTGGGGTTGAAGGCGTTGATGGCCAGCGGGCCATGACCGGGCAAGACGTTGGGCAGATGTTCGCGGCGCCAGGTCAGGCCGTTGTCCTGCGTGTGGACGACGCCACCCATTGTCCACGAAGGTGTTGTTCACCACACTGCCAAACGCGGTGGCCGAGGTGGGGAAACCCATGCTCAGGAAGGCGCCCCCGCCGAGACCGGCGTGGTTGTGTGCGAACACATTATTGGTCACCGTGAAGTTCTCGGTCGTGCGGATCTCCAGGGCACCGCCGCTTGATTCGGCACGGCGACCGACGCTGTTGTCGATGAAGCGGTTGCTGTCGATCGTCACGTCAGCACTGCTCACCACCGTGCTTTCCAGGGCGCCTTCCACCAGGAGCGCGCCGCCCGCATTGGGATCTTCCTCCCGCCCGGCGTTGTTGCCGGTAAAACGGTTGCCGGAAACCACGGCACCCAACGCGGCAAGCCGGACGGCGCCGCCGTGCCCGCCCCCATTGCCGGAGAAGGTGTTGTCAAGCAACGTCACGCCCACCGTCGGGCCTGTTTTACTTGGATCGGTGGCCAGGGCGCCGCCGATGCCGATGCCGTTCAGCGCGACGACGTTACCGATGAAGACATTGCCGGCGTAGAGCGTGTTGACGGTCGTGGCGGCAAAAATTGCGCCGCCGTAAGAAGTGGCAAGCGACACGGCATCGAGGCCAGCAATGTTGTCGACAAAGACATTGTCGATCAAGCTAAGGTCGCTGGCATCACCCATCGCAATCGCCCCGCCGCGCACCAGGGTAACCTGATACACGGCCGCCCAATTGTTCGTCAGCGTGTTTTCACGCAAGGTAGCATCGCTGAGCGAGAAGAGATAGAGTCCGCCGCCAAGCCCACCCGTGTAGAGACCGGCCAGGTTGCGCGTGAAGCTGTTGTTGGTGAGGGTGATGCCGTTGGACGACCGGATGTAGGCGCCGCCCCCGACGGGCACATGTTCCAAGGACGGACTGGTGGCGGCGGTATTGGCGTGGAAGTTGTTGGCGTCCAATGCCATGCCACTGGCGTTCTCGGCATACAGGCCGCCGCCGGCGCCGTCGGAACCCACACTGCTGCCGATGTTTTGCCGGACTTGATTGTCATCCAAGCGCGCGCCTGGCGTATCGGACAGATAGATCCCGCCGCCAAGCCCAATGCCGGTCAGACTGGCAACGTTGCTATCAATGGTATTTTTCGTCAGCAGTAGACCGCCGGGTGGGCTGTGAAGGATGCACACCCCGGCGCCGTAGCCGTCGCCGCTGCGACTGCCGGTGTTTTCGATGATCAGGTTGTGGGCAAGGGATAGGCTGGCATTCGAGCTAAAAATGCCGCCGCCACAGTCTGCCGTGTTATCGGCTGCCGCAAATTCTGAGGTCGCTGGCCTGACCGCGGCGACGCGGCTTTCCAGCCAGTCTAGATGGGCAACTGCACCGGCATAGCCCTGTTCCCCATCCGGGAAACGGCCTTGGACAGCCAGTGTGGCCAGATTCGCCCGCAGCACGGCTGGATTGGCGGCAGCGAGACTCTCCGCCCAGATTAGCGCAGCGCCATCCAGGGTGACGGCGCCCGCATTGCTTCGCCCATCTTCGGCGGCAAGGACGGCGACGCCACCCCGCCCGGTCGCATCACTGCCCGTTACGGTGAACCCTTCGATCTGCACCACCATGTCTGGGCTATCCGCCGTGATGCTGATCACACGTCCTTGGCCCTGCCCATCGATCACGGTGATTCCGTACGTCTGCACGGTAAAGTCGGCGTTCCAGCCACCGGAAAGGGACAGGGTCTTGGTGATTGACAGGTTTTCCTGGTACGGGGTGGTGGGTTGGTACACCAGGATCGTGTCGCCAGGTTGTGCGGCATCGATCGCTTGCTGGATCGTGGAGTAGTCATCGGGCACTTTGAGGGTAGTGCCGGCCGCCTGCACGGGGGAGGGCCTGCCCGCCAGCCCAAAGCAGAGTATCGTCATCCCGGCGACCGCTAACAAGAACAGCCACCAGCGCCGCACGGACTTGCGTAGAGATGTGTTGGTTTGCATGGAACTCTCTTGTTCATCCAAATGCTCTGGCGGTTTTGGCCGTCCTAATTTCTAGCTCTGCGGGTTATACCCCCGAAGACGATGTGGGATGTGAGGATGCGCGTCGCGCCTCTTCACATCCCACATCCCACATTCCCGAGTTACTGGATCGTCACCGCATATTCAAGCGTTTTGTCCGGCGTGCCGGCGCCCGGTGGAAATTCGCCGATTTGCAATGTCACTTCACCGGCCCCCAAGGCGCGGAAGATGAAGTCCTGCATCCCCGGCGCACCCGCCAGGTCCGACTCTGCGGTGAAGCCGCTTTCCGGCAGCAGGCGCAGCAAGGCGCCGTCGTTGGCGGTCACCAGCCACAGGTAGCCGGTGGTGGGATTGGCGGCAATCGACACTTTGAGCAGATCGCCGGCAGCCAGTTCGAGCGGCTTGCCGCTCTCGGCATCGGTAGCCGTCACCGTGTTGCCGGTCAGGGGCGCCGGGTCGGTCACCGTCACGTTGAAGTCGAGTGTCTTGTCTTCCTGGTCGGCGCCCGGCGCAAACTCGCCGATTTGCACCGCGGCCTCGCCGGCAGCCTTGGCCAGGAAGCGGAAGGTGGCGACGCCACCCCCACCCATCAGGTCGTTGCTCACGGCGTACTGCGGGTCGCCGGCCGCGGGCAGGATCGTGTCGTTTGTGCTTACCACACGCCACTCGTAGCCGGTGGTCGGGTTGGCGGCCAGCCGCACCACCAGGGTGTCCCCGGTGACCAGCGCAGAGCTCTTGCCGGCGTCCGCTTCGGTTACGGCCACGGCGCCGCTGCTGCCCGGCTCGGCGGCCGGCACTTCCACCGTCAACGCATACTGCGCGCTGGCCGCGCTGCCGTCGGTCGGCATATACTCGAACTGGAGGTCGGTCGTGCCCGGCGCCACACCGAGGAAGGCACGCTGGAAAGTGGCTTGCGTGGCATCGCCGGCGTCCGGCGTCTGCTGCCAATCGCCCAATATCTGCACCACCATGGCGTCACTATCGACCAGTTGCCAGGCGCCGCCTTCGGCCGCGCCGCTGAGCGTGACGATCAGCACCCCGCCGGGGAGGATCGCCACGGTTCCCCCGCTGTCGTCCATGCCGGCAAGGATCATGGCGTTGTCCCCCGGCCATGCGGCCACGACATCTACGGTCACGGCGAAGGTCGCGGTTGGCGGCATGTCAGTCTCCCAGGGCCGGCTGCTGGCAAGCGCAAGTTCAACCGTGCCCGGCGCCATGGCGTTGAAACGGAACTGCTCCATGCCGCCGGCGCCGGGGGCGTCCGCGTCGGGCGTAAAGCTGTAGCCCATTGGCAGCAGAATCGATTCGTTGTTGGCGGTCACCTGCCAGATGTAGCCGGTGGTGGGGTTGCCGGGCAGGTCGACCACGACGATGCCGCCGGCGTTGACCGACACCGTTTTGCCGTTGTCGGCTTCGGTGATGGTAAGGACGTTGCTGGCGCCGATAGCGCCGGCGTCGGCAACGGCGGTCGCTGCCGGTGACACAAAGTTGGCGTGCGCCAGCAGTTTCCACGCCCCGTCGATTTGCTGGAAGACGCTCAAGCGCGGGGCGGATGCGCCCATGTCCACTGCTCCGCCGTCCATGGTGGTGTCGGTGGCCACAGTGTAGGCAACGACCACCACGTCGCCGTCTTGCGTGGTGTGCACGTTGTCCACGGCATAGGATTCAAAGACCGGCAGATGGTCGAGATAGTTCGTGGCGTCGTAGTTCTCGCCGGCCCCGCGCACGATTTGGAAGGCGGGCGCCAGGATGGCGGCTACCTGTTCTTTATCACCGGACTGGAGGGCGTCGAAGAAACTTGCGACCAATTGGGCGCCCAGTTCATCGACGGCGCCGGCGGCCGGTGCGGCGTCTGCGGCCAGCACTTCGAGGGTGACGCTGTAGGTCTGCGCCGGCTCGGCGTCGCCCGCGCGCGCGTTGGTGAGGGTGAGCGTAGTCGTGCCGGGCGCAACGCCCTGCAGCGTGAAGATCTGTTCGCTTATGGCGCCGGGCATAGTGCCGAGCAGCACCGTGGCAACGTCCGCCACCTGCTCCAGCACGGCGCTGTCGAGATCACCCAGCGTCCACAGATAGCCGGCGCCGGGATTGGTGTCCAGGGCCACCTGGAAGGGGTCGCCCACGACGACAGGGATGCTCTGGCCATCGGCGTCCACGGTCAGCACCTTCTCAGTGGGCAGCGGCGCCGGCGAGACGACCACGCGCAGCGTAAAGCCGGCCGCCTTGTCGCCGGGGTTTTCGACGACGATGGTGTAGGCGCCGTCTTCCGGCGCCCAGACCAGGTAGTTGAAGGCTTCGGGTACGCCGCCCATTTCCAGTGCGCCCCACTCCGCCTTGAATTCGGCCACCTGCAGGGCATCGCTGTCGCCTTGCAGGTCCATGGCCACTCGCTCGCCGGCCTTCAGATCGAGGGTGAACTCAGCCTGCGCCTTGGCGTCGAGCGCCTTTACCTGCGCGTCGCCAAAGCCGGCGTCGTCCAGTGTGATTGGGGTGGCGGCGTCCTGGGCAAAGACTTGCGTCGCCGGCACAGCCACCGCCAGCATCAGAAGCGAAAATATGACCCAAATGCGCAGAGCACGCTCTATCCATTTCATACAGTTCCTCCAATCAATCAAACATGCGAGTCTTCATCGTCCCTTCCCAATGGAAAGGACCCTTCGAGAGTGACGAAACATTCGTTGGACGACGGCGCTACGGCCTTTTTGTGCATACCGGCGCAAGGGCCGTAGCGCCATTTATCCACAAGTGGGTACTAGCGCCGGACCAGGGGCAGCGAGAGCAGGCCGCCGCTGCCGCCGGGGTCGACGATGATGGCCGCCTCGGCTATGCCTTTTACCGGCGTAGTCTGGTTCCTGTCATTAGTGGCGGTCGTCTCGAACTCCCACAGCCCAGCCGCCGGCGCGCTGCCGTCGAAGGGGAATGTGGCGCTGGTTACGTCAGCGCCAAAACGCTTGCTTTGCCAGGCCTGTCCGCTATTGCGATAATAGACGTCGTAACTGGCAATGCTGCGGTCTGCCGGCGTTTTGCCGTACCAGCCAAGCTGGAAGGGGGCGGCCACATTGACGTAGTTGGGCGTGATATTGTTCATGCCGGCATCGGGGTAGAGCGACACGGTGGTGCTGGCCAACACGGGCGCCGGAGTCACGTTGCCGACGTTGTCACGGCACATGATCTCGAACCGGTAGAGTTGGTCCTGGTTGGCGCCGGTGACGCGATAGCGAAAGATCTTCTCGTGTTGGCTGGGTTCGGCGATAATCTCGGAGTCCGCATCTTTCCAGGACGTGCCGTCAATCCGGTAGCGAAGTGCGCAGCTCTTCGGGCCGGAAACGTCATCGGTGGCGCGCCAGCGCAGGTCAAAGTCGGTATCGTAGGTGATCGGCCCGAAGGGAGGGTCAACCACCACCCACGGCGGGTTCTTATCGACGATGGTGGAAACGCGCGAACCATAGGACTGCGCGTTGCGCGCATGGTCGACCGCCGCCACCTCGAACTCGACCTTGGCGCCGTCGGCTACGCTGTCGGGGAAGTGCTTGGAGGTGCTGCTGGTATCGGCGAAGGACCCCCAACTCGATCCGGGTACCCGATACTGGACGCGATAGGTCTCGATCCCGCTTGGATTGCAGTTCGTCGAAGCTGGATCCCGCGGATCTGTGCCACCCCACGATACCTTGAACCCAGGCTTGCTGAACGGATCCAGCCCGTTGAGTGAAGATGTTGGGGTATAGAAGTCACATTGGATCTTCAACTCCAAGCTGCCGCCTTGCCGGAAGGAGGCGATGTTATCGGTGTTGCCCTTCGAGGTTTGGATGACAATGCCGAAGTTTTGCCCTGGATTGGTCAACCAAGCCTGAGCTGCTCCTTTGGCCTCAAAATGTAGCGTGCCCCCGCTGAGGCTGGCGCCGCCCAGCACGGCCCCGTGTGGGATCTGGCTGATTTGGGCGAAGGACTGTCCAGGGCTCCAGGAGCGGGTCAGTAGGTTGGCGACTGGGCTGATGACGCCCCGATCATAGGATCCGCTGGTTTTGTCGATCCAGATGTTGGCCTCGCAGATCTGGCTTCTGTTCGGCAGCGATCCGGCATCATAGTTGAACTTGACAAGGGTCCACAGCGCATAGTTTCGGCCACCTGTGTACACGTTGCCGACGCGCAGTGGCGGCTGGGGCGATGGATAGAAGTGCGGCAGCGCCGAGACCCAGGTCGTTGTCGTGTCCTCGATTTTTTTGATCTGAATGCCTTTGGGCCGGCAGCTCGCCTGTTGATCAGGCGCCATTGGCTGGTCGGCGCCAATTTCTGCCGTGCTCTCCGGCGCCGGCTGCACCGCTGCTAGCGGATCTTCTTCCACCGGATCTGCGCTGCCATCGTCGCTGTCCGGCAGCATGGACAAGTCGGGGGCTGGCGGCAGATCCGGGGCGGTCGGATCGATCGCTGCGGCCGCTGCGGCCGGCGCCGGCGGCGCGGCGTCGTCCTGTGCCGCCAACGGCAAGGCAAGCAAAAGCAGCAACGCCAGCACGCCGATCAGGCTAAGCAGCTTTATGAGGTGGTGCGTGGTGGTTGACATGCAGTGAATCCTTTCTGAATAATTAGGCCGGATTACATGGTGTTACCGGCCAACACGGCCTGCGCCAATCGCCCATCAAGTTGGCCCTTGTGGAGGGCGTACGTAGCCCCCGCTGTCAAACTCAGCGCTTCCTGGGCTGCGCTGTCGACCAACACGACGAGATTGAGGTGGGGATACTGCCGGCGCAATCGTAATAAGAGTCCCGCCAACGACATCGACGCCTGGGCATCGACGAGGTCGGCGTCAAGTACGAATACGTCGCACCGGCGCGTCTCCAGCAGAGCCAGAGCGGCCGCCAGGTCGCCGCTTGTCGCCACTTGGGGAGCGCCAGGTGTGTTATTGAGGTATGCCGTTAAGGCGCGGCGGAGTGCGCGCGCTTGCGTTGCAACCAAAATGCTGGGACTGGCCAAGATTCACCCCGCATGCGTCCCAAGCAGGTTTGGGGATGCCGGCGCATGCCACTTGATCGTCGCATCAAAATGACGCAAATGCATCCGACGCGTGACGCAGTTTTTGTTTATCTTTTTTCTAAACGAAATGTAAACGGGGCATAAACGCAGGGGATCGATCCGGCGGACAAGCAGTCACGCTTCCGGCATCGGCTGGTGTTGGCTCCAGTACCACGCAATTGCCTGGCCACGGTCGTGCACGCGCAGCTTCGCGACCGCGTTGTGCAGGTGCACGCGTACCGTGGTGCCGCTCAATGCCAAGCGTGCGGCAATCTCGGCGTCCGTCAGCCCGGTGGCCGCCAGGGCCAGGACGTCGAGTTCGCGCGCGGTTGGCGTTTCAGGGGTCTTGAGTGATTCCGCGGACTGTGCGCGATGGTGCAGGGCGTGTATCAATTTGCCGGCCGTGGCGGGCGGGAGAAAAGGCTCGCCCGCCGCCACCCGGCGTACGCCCTCGAGGATCTGCGCGCGTGATGCATCCTTCAGCAAATAGCCCAGCGCGCCGGCGGAGACCGCCTGCATCACTTTCGCCTCCTCGGTCAGGCTGGTCAAGACGAGGATACGTGCGCGTGCGTCATGGGTGCAGATGGCAGCCGTGGCGGCGACGCCATCCATGCCGGGCATGAATAGATCCATAATCACCACGTCGGGGCGTAGCTCCGCGTACCGTTGCACGGCTTGCTGGCCGGTGGCGGCCTCGCCGGCGACGGTCAGGTCGGGGTCGGCGCCAATCGCGCTGACCAGCGCCTCGCGCATCAGCGGATGATCGTCGACAATCAGGACACGGATCGGTAACATGGGCAACTCCGTTCTCCTTGCTGATTGGCCTGGCTCAGGGTGCACGACGCGCGATGGTGAGGCGCACGCCGGCGCCGTGACCGGGCGCGGATTCGATGCGCAGGCTGCCGCCTAGCCGTGCGGCGCGCTCGGCCATCGAGGCCTGGCCAATCCCGCTGGTTTCGACGAAGGCCGGGTCAAAGCCGCGCCCATCGTCGCGTACCAGCAGGGTAAATTCGGTTGGCTGGCTGCACAAGCTGACTTCGATGCGGGAGGCGCGCGCGTATTTGAGCGCGTTGTTGAGCGCCTCAAGCGCCAGCGGATAGAGTTCGCTGTCCCAGGCGGCCGGCCAGGCGACGGTGCGCTCGACGCTGAGCACGGCGTCAAGCCCGGCGCGGCGCTCGACGGCATCCAGGCGCTGTCGCAGCGCTTCCACCAGGTCGAAATCCTCCAGCGCCACAAAGCGTAACTCGTACAACAACAGGCGCATCTCTTTGAGCGCTTGCTGCGCCGATCGTTTGAGATGGTCGAGCACGCGTGCGAGATTGGGGGCGGCGGCCTCGCCGGCCAGACTGCGTGCGGTATCCGCCGAGAGGGTCAAGGCGTGCAGTGACTGCGTGACCGAGTCGTGCAGGTCGCGCGCCAGGCGCCGGCGCTCGCTGCGCGACGCTTCGGCGTCCGCCAGGCGTCGCAGGCGTTCGTTTTCGAGGATCACGGTCAGGAGATCACAGGCGGCATCAAAAAGCGCGATATCTTCCACGGATAGCCCATGGCCTGGCGGCCACAGGCAGATGAGCGCGCCCGGCTCCTGCTCGGGTAACAGCAGGGCGCGGGCAAGCACGGCGCCGCTGTCGTGCAGCGCCGCGGGCAGGCGAAGATCGGCTTCATCGCTGACCGCAATCAATTCGCCATCGGGCGGCAGCCAGCCCAAGGGCAAGCGGGTCGGCGCCGCCTGACCCGGCGGCGTGCTGCCGGCTGCGGTTTCCAGATGTAACCCGCCTTCCGCCTGGCGGTAGAACGCCGCCGCTTGGGCGCCGGTAAGCGCACGAATGCGATTCACGGCGGCGGTCGTCGTGTTGGCGTCGGCGCCGATGTCGTCGCCCATCGGCGCGCTCCCCAATAGGATCACGTCGTAGAGCGCCGTGAGCCGGCGCGACTGTTCCGCCAACCGCTGCGCCAGCGTGGCTTTGGCCTCGCGTAATTCCGCATCGAGCCCGGCGCGCTGGGCGATTTCCGTTTGCAGCGCGGTGACCGTGCGCTGCAGAGCCACGCTGTGTTCGCGCACATTCTGTTCGAGATCGGCAAAAACGGTCGTCGCCAGCAGCAGGCCGCACAAGGCAAACGACAGCGGCACCAACTCTTCGGTGGTCAGCGATATCGGGGCCACCAGATAGAGCACGTAGGCCGCCATCGGCAGACACAAACTGCCGATCGTCAGCACCAGCCGGCCGCGCTGCCCGGCGCGGCTGTGCAGGCTTTTCCAGGTCAAGATCGTCACCGCGGCCAGCATCAAGAGGAAGCAGCAGGCGACATAGACGTAAAAGAGCGGTCCCCAAAGATAATTAACGCCGTCGCTGGAGGTCGCCGAGGGCGTCGTGCCGGCGTACATGAGGTGGTGCAGGTCGTTGGTCCATAGCAGGAGCAGGCAGAGGCCAAGCGGTGCGGCGACGAGTGCCCGCTGCGTGCGCGTGATGGGGCCGAGCGGCTGTGGGTACTGCCAGGCAAAGTCCAGCGCGGCCAGGATGGCGATGCAGATGCCCAGATCCTGACCTTTCAGCACTTGGAGCTTCCAGAATGGGGCGGCCACCAATTGTTCCAGGCTCCAACAGAGCGCCCACAACGAAGATCCGAACATGCACAGGGCAAGGCCAGCCAGTCCTGGCCGTTGGCGGCGGCGCCAGGCCAGCACACCGACCACCAGTGTGACGGCCGCAGTCAAGAATGAACTGGCGGAAATCATGGCATGAGTCTCAGCAATGTCCAGAAAACGGCAAATGGCTGCTTGCTGAAGTATACCGCAGAAATGGTAAAAACGTCCCCGGCACTGGTCAGTCTGAATCCGCACGACGGATACCGCTTGACCAGTGCCGGGGACGTTTTTACCGGGACCGTGCCATGTTCATTGTGTCACGGCAGTACCATTCAATGGTACAGCATCGACTTCAACTGAACTGCGGCAGATAGGGTGCGTTCTGGGCGAACATCTCATCCACCATCTTGCGGATCTCGGCCAGCGAGAGCACGGCGGCGGTGAGTGGGTCGTTATAGATGGCCTGGTAGACCAAGGTCTTGTTACCGGTGAGCGACGCCTCGACCGTCATTTCCTCGATCTGCGCGCTCAGGTTGGTCAGCACCGCGCATTGCGGCGGCAGCGCGCCGACGCCCACCGGCTCGAATCCCTTGCGGCTGGTCCACACCGGCACCTCGACGCAGGCGTTGGGGGGTAGGTTGGTCACGTAACCCTTGTTGGCGACGTTGCCGTTGAATGTAAAGGGATCGCCGCCCTCCAGGGCGTTGACGATGTAGGCGGCGTACTCATGGCCGCGGCTCAAGTTGCGCGGGGCGGGGTCGTCGAGCCAGGTGCGGATGTCGTCGATCCATTCCGTTTCACGGCGCTGATATTCCTTCAGAATGTAAGCATGCTCGCCGGGGTTCCAGCCGGTGCCATGCGTGCAATACTGCTCGACCAGGTCGGGGCGCTTGCGGAACCACCAGTTGTATTCCGAATTGTGCCCGCTCGACTCGGTGACGTAGTGGTCAAAGGCGAGGAACATTTCGTTGCGCACCTGTTCTTCGTTGTAGACTTCTGGCCGCTCCAAAATCGCCTTGCGGATCAGCGGATAGGCATCCACACCCTTCCACTTGTAGTCCAGGTACCAGGCCATGTGGTTGATGCCGGCGCAGGTATAGGTAATCTCCTCCATGGGGGCGCCGATCCAGCCGGCCAGCATCTCGGCGGTGCCCTGCACGCTGTGGCAAAGGCCCGTCATCTGGATGCTCGTCTCGCGCTGGATGGCGCGGCAGAGCATGACCATCGGGTTGGTGTAGTTGAGCATCGTGGCGCGGGGGCAGAGGCGCTCCATATCGCGCGCAATGTCGAGCATCACGGGAATGGTGCGCAGGGCGCGGAAAATGCCGGAGGGCCCGCGCGTGTCGCCCACGTTGATGTCGATGCCATAGCGCGCCGGAATCTCGATATCGTGGCGCCATACGTCGGTAGCGCCGGCCAGGATGGTGACCATCACGTAGTCGGCGCCGCGCAGCGCCTCTGCGCGGTCGAGCGTCGTCACTACCTTGGCGGGATAGCCGCCCTCATCCACGATGCGCTGCACGGCGCGCCGCGAGAAGTCGAGCCGCTCTGGGTTGATGTCCATCAAACAGAGCGTGGATCCGGCCAGCAGCGGGAAGGTCAGGACATCGCGCACGAGTGTGCGTGTGAAGCCAAAGCTACCGGCGCCGATAAATGTAATTTTGGGCATAGTTTCGTTTTCTCCTCTGCAAGAATTGATAGCGATTGTTCTAACCGAACTGTGGCAGCCACTGGCTCTGCGTGTCCAGCATTTCGGCGACCATGTCATGAATTTGCGGCAGCGTGCAGACGGCGGCGGTCAGCGGGTCGAGCATGACGGCGTGATAGACGGCGTCGGTGTCACCCATCAGCGCTGCTTCCACGATCAAGCTCTGCACGTTGATATTGGTGCGGTTGAGCGCCGCCAACTGCGGCGGCAGAGGGCCAACTTGGGTTGGCTGGATGCCGCTGGCATCGACCAGACAGGGCACTTCCACACAGCAGCCGGTAGGCAGGTTTGTGATGAGGCCGGTGTTGGGCACATTGCCGGCGATCTTGGCCGGCTTGTTGGTCTCCATCGCCTCGATGATCCACGAGCCATATTCGTGGCTGCGCTGTGTGGGGAATTCGCCGGCCACGATCGCATCGTATTCGCTTTGGAATTGTGCGAGCCGGTGCAGGCAGTGGCGCAAATAGCCGCCCGTGCGTGCGAAGTCGAACCAGTGGTTGCACTCGTCGCTAAAGCGCGGCACCAGTTCGTCGTTCACCATGGCGGCGTTCTTGCGGAAGTAGGGCATATATTCGGAGGCGTGGCCGCTCGACTCGGTGACGAAGTAGCCGAAGTATTTCATGATGTCGGTGCGCACCGGCTCCTGGGCGATGATTTCGGGGCGCGCGATGGCGTCCTTGAGCAGCGGGTAGAGATCCTCGCGGCCGCGACAGAAATCCAGGAAAAAGGCCTGGTGGTTGATGCCGGCGCACAAGAAGTTGATCTCCTCATATGGCACGCCGATCCACGACGCCAGCATCTCGCTGGTGCCTTGCACGCTGTGACAGAGGCCCACGTGCGGCCGGCCCGTGCCGTCGGCCACTGCCCAGCAGTTGGCGGCCATGGGGTTGACGTAGTTGAGCAGCAGCGCGTCCGCTGCCAGTTCGTCCATCTCGTCGCACAGGTCGAGCAGCACGGGGATGGTGCGCAGCGAGCGGAAGACGCCGCCCGGCCCCAGCGTGTCGCCCACGCATTGCTCCACGCCATACTTCTGGGGGATCTCGATATCCAGCTTGTAGGCGTCGAGACCCCCTTGCTGGAAGGTCGTGACCACGTAGTTGGCGTTTTCGACGGCGACGCGGCGGTCGGTGGTTGCCTGTACGCGCGCCTTGAGCTTGCGACGGTCGACGATGGCCTGCACGATGGCGCGTGCCTGCTCCAGGCGCACGGGGTCGAGATCCATCAACGTAATCGTGCTCTCTTGCAGGGCGGGTGTGAGCAGGATGTCGCTGGTCAACTGGCGCGTAAAGACCAGGCTGCCAGCGCCGATAAAGGTGATTTTTGGCATCGTTCTCTCCATTTTTAACTGACGGCGGGGCGTGCGATCGAGTAAGATGGTGAAGTCCGTTGTTGCTTCCCCAAAGATTGTAGCCTTTGGCAATCTGCTGTGTCAATCGCCGGGCTGCGTCTTTCATCCACAAGAACACAAAGAACACAAAGATATTTTCATTGGCGACTGTGAAGCAAATGGTGCGTTGCAGGCAGTTTGACAAGGGCAAAACTTTGCGCTACAGTGAGCAAACGATTTCTTCGGTCCTCAAACACACGATTTAATGGGTTTCCCCCGCGCGTTGGCGGCACTCCGTACAGGGGCGCTTCAGCAAGCGGGTTCGTTTTTGTAGTTCCTGCACACACTAACTGTTCTTCGAGAGGAAAAAACGACTATGAGATCTTCACGAAAGTTCGCCTGGTTGAGCCTGTTTGTGGTTCTGGCGATGGTTCTTTCCGCCTGCGGTGGGCCAGAAGCCACACCAGCGGCCGCGCCACCGGCCAAAATCACGGAATCGGCAGCCGTGGAAGCCACCGAAGCGGCCGAAGCCGCCGCCACCGAAGCCGCCACTGAAGCCGCCGCTACCGAAGCGCCGACTGAAGCTGCCACTGAAGCCGCCACTGAAGCCGCCACTGAAGCCGCCGCAGCGCCAGCCGCTGAGGAAGTGTCGGTCGCACTGATTACCAAGACCGATACCAATGATTTCTTTATCAAGATGAAGGAAGGCGCCGAGAAGGAAGCCGCCGCCAAGGGTGTCAAGCTGATGACGGGCGCCGGCGCATTTGACGGCGACAATGAAGGCCAGGTCACCCTGGTTGAGAACATGATTAATGCCGGCGTGAAGGGCATTCTGATCACGGCCAACCAATCGAAGGGCATTGTCCCGGCAATCCAGAAGGCGCGCGATGCCGGTATCCTCGTCATTGCGCTCGATACTCCGCTGGAACCGGCGGATGCCTCCGACGCGCTCTTTGCGACGGACAACTTGAAGGCCGGCGTCCTCATCGGACAGTACGCCAAGGCGGCTCAGGGTGACAAGCCGGCCAAGATCGCCATGCTGGACGGCACCGCCGGCACTACCGTTGATAAGCAACGTCACGACGGCTTCCTTCAGGGTTTCGGCATCCAGGAAGGCGATCCCGCCATTGTCTGCCAGGCCAACGCCGACGGCGACAATGCCAAAGCCCAGACCGCCATGGAGAACTGCCTGACCAAGGCGCCGGATATCAACGTGATCTACACGATCAATGAGCCGACTGCTGCTGGCGCCAACACGGCCCTCAAGGCCGCTGGCATCGCTCCCGATGATGTGGTCGTCGTGTCAGTCGACGGTGGTTGCAGCCCGGGTCTCAAGGGCGTGGCAGATGGCACCATCGATGCTACCTCGCAGCAATACCCGCTGCTGATGGCGTCAATGGGCGTCGATGCGATTGTTGACTATGCGGCAACTGGCACAAAGGTGTCCGGCTATACCGACACCGGCGTGAACTTGATTGCCGGCAAGGCGCTGCCAGGGGTCGACAGCAAGGACGTCGCGTTTGGTCTCGAGCAATGCTGGGGCAAAAAATAACCTGTGACAGAGGTGTGGACGCGCCTTCTCGTGGCGTCCACACCTTTTGAGCGTAGTCCCTCCGCTTGCCGGTAGACAGCAGACAGTTATTCGCATGAATGACTGGCTGCTGTGCACCGGTTGCCAAGTAGCAAAGAGCGTGATCCATCATGAGCGACGCGATTGTACAGGAACGGCCTCAATCGAGCTGGGAGCGCATCCGCTCCGGCGTGGGGCGTGTGCTTTCGTTACCGGGCATCGGGCCGCTGCTTGCGCTGCTCGCCGCCGGCGCCTTTTTTACCTCGCAAACCGACAAGTTCCTGACCGGCCATAACCTTTCCCTCGTCGTCCAACAAGTGGTGGTCGTCGGCACCTTGGCGATCGGCCAGACCCTCGTCATCCTCACCGCCGGTATCGACCTTTCCAACGGCATGGTGATGGCGCTGAGTTCTGTGATCATGGCTAGTCTCGCTGTCGATTTCGGTGTCAACCCAGCGCTAGCCATTGCTGCGGGTTTGGGGGTCGGGCTAGCCTTCGGCTTGCTCAACGGCGCCCTGGTGACTCTGGTGAAATTACCCCCCTTTATCGTGACCTTGGGCACGCTCAACATCGCGTTCGCCCTCGTGCGCCTCTATACCTCGACGATGATCTCGGATCTGCCGCCAAGCCTCACTGCCTTGGGGAACACGTTCGAGATTGGGCAAACCGCCATCACCTACGGCTCAATCCTGATGGTGGTACTGTACCTGATTGCGTGGTTTGTGCTGCGCGAAACGGCGTGGGGGCGTCACGTCTACGCCGTCGGCAACAATCCGGAGGCAACCCGCCTGGCCGGCATTTCCACCACGCGCCTGTTGATCAGCGTCTATGCACTGGCCGGCTTGATTTACGGCATTGCCGGCGTGTTGTTGATCGCGCGCACCGGCATCGGCGATCCACAGGCCGGGCAAACCGCCAACCTCGATAGTATCACCGCCGTGGTGTTGGGCGGCACCAGCCTCTTTGGCGGACGTGGCAATGTCATAGGTACGTTGATCGGCGCGCTCATCGTGGGCGTTGTGCGCAACGGGTTGCAGTTGATGGGCATCCCCTCGATGTACCAGGTGCTCATCACCGGTATCCTCGTTATTCTTGCCGTGGCCGTCGACCAGTTCTCACACAAGGGGGCGTCATGAGTGACCAAACGCCCAACCCAGTCATGCAGGCAATCGGCCTGGTGAAACGCTATGGCCATGTGACAGCGCTGGATGGCACTGATTTCGAGCTCTATCCGGGCGAGATTCTGGCCGTGATCGGCGACAACGGCGCCGGCAAATCCACCCTGATCAAAGCGCTGGCTGGTGCGCTCATCCCCGACGAAGGGCAAATCCTGCTAAACGGTGAGCAGGTGCACTTTCATAGCCCGATCGATGCCCGGCGTCATGGCATCGAGACTGTTTACCAGGATCTGGCCGTGGCTCCCGAGCTCAACATCATGGAGAACATTTTCCTCGGGCGCGAGATTCGCCGGCAGGGCGTACTTGGCTCGGTCTTCCACATGCTAGACAAGCGCCGCATGTTGAACGATACCATTCGCTACATGTCCGATCTAAAGATCGGCATCCGCTCCATGGATCAAAGAGTCGGAACGCTTTCGGGCGGCCAACGCCAAGGTGTGGCCGTCGCGCGCAGCGCAGCCTTCGCCCGCCACGTCGTAATCATGGACGAACCGACCGCCGCGCTTGGCGTCAAGGAATCACGCATGGTGGTCGAGCTGATCCACCAGGTGCGCGCCCGTGGCCTACCGGTGATCCTGATCAGCCACAACATGCCCCAAGTGTTTGAACTGGCCGACCGCATCCACATCCAGCGGCTCGGCCGGCGTATAGCGGTCGTGCGCCCCAACGAATACAGCATGTCCGACGTGGTCGCCATCATGACCGGCGCCATGGAAGCCAGAGCGTAACTGCTTAGCCTGGGAGCGCCGCCCGAGATGGTGGCGCTCCCAGGCTGAGTTGTTACGCCAAATCAAGGTTCAGACACGGTGCGCCGGCTTGCCCACACAAATAGCCCCAATGCAAAGAGGGTCAGCAGGGCCAGGGCAATGAGCTTGTAGAGCCGGTTGTCCACCAATAGCGTCAGCGCGCCCAACCCCGCACAGAACAGCCAGTAGCCCACCACCAGCGTACGTTCGTCCAACCCCATATCGAGCAGCCGGAAATGCAGGTGGTCGCGCCCGCCCTGGCCGGGCGACGCGCCGCGCTGCCAGCGCGTGATCATCAGCCACGCCACCTCCAAGGCCGGCAGCCCCACCACCATCATCACTGTCGCCAGCCGCGCGCCGCCGATGATGCCCAGCGCCGCGATCGCAAAGCCCAGGAAATAACTACCGCTGCTGCCCATAAAGATGCGCGCGGCATAGTTGGCGGGCAGAAAGCCCAGCGCGGCGCCCATCAGCGCTACCGGCAACAGCGCCACGCTCAGTTGCGGTGGCTGCGCTTTGAAGATCATGTGCAGCGCCAACACGGCCGACAGAACCACGGTGACGCCCGCCACCAACCCGCTGGCCCCATCCAGAAAGTTGATCGTGTTCATCATGCCCATGAACCAGAAGACCGTCACGATCCACACGATCCACCACGGGAAGCCTTCCGCACCGAAGAAAAGCCCACCGCCAAACGGGTCGTTGACATGCTTGATAAAAATCAGCCCAAAGATGCCGATCATGGCCGCCCCAAACTGGATCAGGTACTGCGGGCCGGCAGGAAAGTTGAAGCGATCGTCGAGCAGACCGAAGACGACGCAATAGAGCGACCCCGCCAGCAGCGCCAAGAGCCGCTGCATCTCATTGGGGTCGTTGCGCGCCGGCAACCACGCCGCCAGCGCCGGCGGCAGCCAATCCGGCAGCACCGCGATCAACAACACCGTGATGAAGAAGCTGCCAAAGAGCGCCAGCCCGCCGGTGCGCGGGACAATGCCCTTGTGCTTGCGACGGCCGCCGGGCTGGTCGGCCAACCCCCAGCGCCGGCCAAGCCAACCGGCGATGGGCGTCAAGACAAAGGCAAGGGTAAAGGAAAAGAGCAGGGTGAGGAGAAAGATCATGGTGAAGCGTACTTCATACCGTGCGGATGGGTGCACGCCAGGGCGTCAGGCGTTGGCGCTGCCTGGCGTCCTGGCGTGCACCGCGCAAACGCCCGCTAGGGGCGCATCGTGTTCAGCATGCGTGGGAAGGCAATCGTCTCGCGCACGTGTTCCAGCCCGCAGATCCAGGCCACGGTGCGTTCGACACCCAGGCCAAAGCCGCTATGCACGACTGAGCCGTAGCGGCGCAGATCCACGTACCACGCGTACGGTTCCATGGGCAGTCTGTGGCGTTCGATGGCAGCCATCAACTTGCTGGCGTCGCTCATACGCTCGCTGCCGCCCGTGATCTCGCCGTAGCCTTCCGGCGCGAGCAGGTCTACGCTGCGACAGACCTCGGGGCGATCGGCATCTGGCTCCATGTAGAAGGCCTTGACCTGCGTCGGGTAATGGTGAACAAAGATCGGCCGGTCGAATTGCGCGGCGATGTAGGTCTCGTGCGGGCTGCCAAAATCGTCGCCCCAGGCAATCGCCGGGACGGGGTCCGGGTAGCCAGGCACCAGGTCGCCGCGTGCGGCGGCCGCGTTGACTATGCGTACGGCTTCATCATAGTGAATGCGCGGGAAGGGCGGCACCACGCGCTGCAACTGGGTCGTATCGCGTTCGAGCACAAGCAGTTCGGGCGCGCATTCGTTGAGGCAGCGCTGCACGACGTAGCTGACAAATTGCTCTTCGATCTCCATCAACTGCTCAAGCGTGCAGAAGGCGATCTCCGGCTCCACCATCCAGAACTCCTGCAGGTGGCGGCGCGTTTTGCTCTTCTCGGCGCGGAAGGTCGGGCCAAAGCTGTAGACCTTGCCAAACGCAAAGATGTTGGCCTCATTATAGAGTTGGCCCGTCTGCGCCAGGTAGGCTGGCTCGCCGTGAAAGTCGATTTCAAAGAGCGTCGTCGTGCCCTCGGCCGCCGCCGGCGTGATGATGGGCGTGTCGACATTGAGAAACCCATGGCTATCCAGCCAATCGCGGATCGCACTGACGATCGTTGCACGCACGCGCAGCGCAGCCCACTGGCGCGAAGAACGCAGCCACAGATGGCGATTCTGCATGAGGAACTCTACGCCATGCTCCTTGGGCGTGATCGGATAGGCATCCGAAATGCCGATGGCTTCCAGGTAGCGCACATCTACCTCGTAACCGCCCGGGATGCCCGGCGCGCGCGGTTCGGCACGCACTACACCGGAGAGAATCAGGCTACTCTCCTGGGTCAGCGATTTACCGGTCTCAAAACTGTCCGGCGAAACGTTGTCACGGAAGACCACAGCCTGGCACATGCCGGTGCCATCGCGCACTTGCAGGAAGTGCAGCTTGCCCTTCCCAGTTTTGTTGTACAACCATCCTTGGATGGTAATCTCTTCGCCTACATGATCCTTCAAGGATTGAATCGGTACGACAGGCGGCACGGTGCTATCCTTTCTCACTTACCTTCTTCTTCCCAATCCGCCCAGTCAAACTGGGGTGTGGGTAGCATATTGACCAGAACAGGCGTTCCGTCCGCGTTGACGGCGCCGGCTGGAAAGAGCTTGGAGAGATCAATCTGGTAATCGTCGAGCTTGTGCCCGACTTTGGAGAAATGATCCGGGCGAAACTCATAGGCGGCATCGCGCAACTCGGGATGCGCGCTGTGCTCGTAGACGTAGACGGCCTTGGGCGCCACGTAGGCGACATCCATCTCCACGACAGGCGAGCGCGCTTCCTCGGCAAAGCGTTGGCGCGAACGCGAACGGCGGCGTGCCTTGCGCACCTTGTTCGCCGGTGCCTTCTCTTCGATGGGACGCGAGGCGTCGACACCGGTGGCTGGCGCCCCGTTCTTTTCCTTACGCGGTTGAAAATAGCGCCGCCGGCCACGCCGGCCACGCCCCGAACTGTGTTCTTCAGCCATGAGGCCTCCTTATTGATTACTGGACAGCGAGGCGGGCAATCTCCGCACCTTGGGCATTGATCAACCTGGCCACGGCGCCGGCCGCCCACACGGCAGCCGGTTGATTCCAGTAGACGTCGACACTGGTATCGGCGCCGGCGCCACTGTGCAATTGCACGCCGCTACCCGGAAACAGTAGACTATCGCCAAATGTGTACGCCGGCCCCCCCTCTTTTTCGACCCGCCAACCCTGCAGATTGACGGCCAGGTCGCTATCGTTGACAACCCCGATCGTTTCGCTGCTCAGGGTAGACGGGTTGGCGACGGCCGACAGACGGATACCGGTGGTTCCAGACGCCACCGCCGGCGTCGGCGTGGGCACCGGCGCCCCCCCCGCGCTCGGAATCAACAGCCGCTGCCCCACAAAGACAAAGTCGGGGTTATCGAGCTTGTTGGCCTGCACGATCTCCGACATGCTAACCCCAAAGAAATCGGCTACACTCGACAGGCTGTCGCCGACCTTGATCACATATACATTCTCAGCGTCGGTCGCCGGCGCGGGGGGCGGCGTGGGTGCCGTCGCCGCTTGACCGGCGGCCGCGTCAGCGGGCGGCGCCACGATCGGCGTGGGCGTCACCGTGACCGCGATCGGCGCGGCTGGCGGCGTAAAGACCGCAGCCAATGCCTCCGGGTCCGGCCGGCGCGCTTCCACCACCCACACCACGGCCAGGGCGATGACAAGGCTAACCAGCGCATTGAGAATGATCACAAACGCCAGCTGACGACGATTCATAGGGTTGTCCGAACAATAGAGTCGTACACGATGATTGCATTCTAGCACACCATCGCCCGCTTGTCATGGCAAGCATTCTCCACGGGTGTGTATCAGGATTTTGCGTGGCCGCCTTTTCTCATTTGTTCATGCCCCTACGCGCGAGTATACTAGCGCCCAACCAGTGTATCATGTTCCGACCGCAAAGCCGCCATGTACGAGATTACACCGACCAGCCGCACCCGCCATCGTTCGATGCTCATCGTCATCGGCACAGCCACCGTGATCGTGCTGAGCAGTTGTTTCTTGCTCACACTTGCGGCGATCTTCTGGGGGGCCAATAGCTTCCAGCGCACGACGACGGCAGCCGTGCGCGCACGGCCGGTGGCGGCGATCCAGCCCACCCCGCGGCCACAGGTCGTCGTCGAGCCGCCGCCGGACGGGATCGACTATGAGAGCGCCGTGCTGCGCAACGTCTACGCGCAGGTCAACCCCGCCGTGGTCAACATCACGACCCTGATGACCCACCCAGCAGTCGACGCCAGCACAGACTTGCCCCTCCCCGACGACGGGCAAGACGAGGAGTTGCTGCCGGTCGGTTCCGGATCGGGCTTTGTGTGGGACACCGCCGGCCACATTGTCACCAACTACCACGTCGTCGAAGGGGCCGAGCAGGTGCAGGTGACCTTTAGCGATGGCACGATGTCCGTGGCGGAGGTCATTGGCGTCGACGAAGACAGCGATCTGGCGGTCATCCAGATCGATCCCGCCGGCTACAATCTGACGCCGGTGCGCAGCGGCGCCATCGAGGATCTCTATGTGGGCATGCGCGTGGCGGCGATCGGCAACCCCTTCGGCCTGCGCGGCACGCTGACCAGCGGCATCGTCAGCGCCATCGGGCGCTCGATCCCCTCGCGCGGGCGCTATAGCATCCCGGATTCGATCCAGACCGATGCGGCCATCAACCCCGGCAACTCGGGCGGCCCGCTCCTCAACGAGCATGGCGAGGTGATTGGCGTCAACGCCCAGATTCGGTCGGAGGTGCGCGCCAACAGCGGTGTCGGTTTCGCTATCCCCATCAGTATTGTCGACCGGGTGGTGCCCAGCCTGATCGGGCGCGGGCGCTACGAGCATAGCTACATGGGCGTCAGCGGTTCGACCTACAGCCCAATTTGCGCCGGCGAACTCAACCTGGCGCCGGCGTTGCGCGGCGTATTGGTCGGCGAGGTCATGCGTGGGGGGCCGGCCGACCGCGCCGGTCTGCAGGGCGCCGATCGCCGTGTCACCACGCGCTATCCGGGCGTCTGCCCCAGCGTTGCCGGCGGCGACGTGGTGACGGCGATCAACGGCCAGCCGGTGACTTCGTTTGACGATGTGCTGATCTTTATGGATCGCTACACCAGCCCGGGTGACACGGTAACCCTCGCCGTGTTGCGCAACGGCGCCGAGCAAGAAGTGCGCCTGCAACTCAGCGCGCGGCCCTAGGCCGCGCGCGCCGCTGGGTCGATTCGTGAAAATTCGTGTCAGGCTGGCAGGCCCAGCGTCTGCGCGATCTGCGCCAACGCGGCGCGCTCGGCGTCGTTGACTGCCACCGCGCCCCACCCCAGGATGTTGCCGCCCTCTTTGCCCGCTTTGCTCGTCGCCACCGCAATGTTCATCAACCACTCCCGATAGCCGGCGGCTTCTTCCGCATCGCTTTTGCTGGCCAGGAGGGCGACGACTTGCGCCAGCGTTGCCAACGCCTCTGCTGCCGCGCCCGGCGCCGCGGCCAGCTTGGCAAAATCTGGGAACGACTTACCGGCCGCCGCGCGCGCTTGTAGGGCATACTGCACCGACCCGATCAGCGTGTTGCCCAGATACGCCGCACGGCTCTCCAGGATATAGCTGGCCGCCGCAAATCCCTCGCTGGCCGTCTCGGCCTTGCGGCCCAGACTTGCTGCCGCCACCGCCACGCCGGCGGCCTCTATGCTGCGCAGCAGCACTTGCTGTTCTTCCGGCGTATAGTCGCTAAAAACGCTCATACGACATCCTTGGGGCCGGTATAGACGACTTCAAAAAGCAGGCGGTCGGGCGACTCGAACATGACCTGGTAATAGGTCTGATCGGCGTCCTGCGCAAACTCCGGGCGGTGCCGCGGCGTCTCAAAGAGCAAGGCAACGCCTTGCTGCGCCAGGTAATCCACCGCCACATCGACGTCCGCTTGCGTTGCGGCGCTCAGGGCAAGGTGATTCATGCCCGGCCCGTCGTAGTCGTTAACCACTTCTTTGGCATGACCGATAAACCAAAGGCTATCACCGCTCTGACCGGCCACCCCCAGCATATCGGGGGTTTCGTAGAGGGTCTGCCAGCCTAAAAAGGTCATCAAGTCCCGGTAAAACGGCAGATTGTCCTGCCGGACATTGAACTGGATATGGGCAAGATGGGTTTGCATGTTGGGTTCCTCTCCCTGTAGTGTGGCAATTGTTGGCAGCACGCACGACTGCGCCTGCATTATAGAACATTTATTCTGATGTGTCAATCTGCGGATTCATGCATCTGCCCCCTTGCGCCACCCCCCTGCGTCGTCATATACTGGATACACCCATTTGCGTGACTCCATTGCCGGTGCGACTCGTCCTGGGTCGCTGGGTACTGCTTTCGCAACGCTCAAATGACAGGATCGGTACGAGGCTTATCCATGAACACTTGGATCTTTCAAGGTAACCCCAAAACGTATCAGATTGATGTATACCTGCGCAGCCGTGTGGGCAAGCAAGTCATCTGGGAAGTGAGCCAACAGCAGTATCGCCACGCGATTGCCATCGGCGATGAGGTGTTTATCTGGCGCGCCGACGGCGGCCGGCCGCGCAGCGGCGGTGTCGTCGGCCGCGGCCTTATCGCCACCCTGCCCGCCATGATCGAAGACGGCGCCCCGGAACTCTGGAAGGAAAAGCGGCTGGCCCACGTCGCCTTGCGCGTCGTGATCGACTTGCTCGAAGTCAGGTTGACGACGGCCGAGGGCATGCTCACGCGCGATCAAATCTACATGGAACCGGCGCTCGCCGATCTCACGATCCTGCGCATGGCCCAGCGCACGAACTACAGGCTGGCGCCAGACCAGGCGGAAGCGCTGCGCCGGTTGTGGCAGCAACCACAGGTGGATGAGTGAGGGGCGGAATGCCGCGCACGCACGAGGCGCCCTGTGGCGCTTACGTCGCGTATGCGCGCGCTACGCGCCGCGCTGCTGCATCACCACCGGCGGTCTCCCGTTGTGCTGCGTGTCCAGGTTACGCTCAAACGCCGGCAGCAGCGACAGCAACGCCAGGATGACAACAAAGACGAAGATCGTGAATAGATTCTGCATGGCGCACCCCTTTTCCGCACGGCATTGCTTTGGCCTGTACACCAAAATAACCGCATTGAGTGTCGCCAACAGAGGATGTCGCGTCGCGGACGTGCAGACCGGCGCGTCTTGGCCGGCTGCCGGGGAATCGTCGCGGCATTTTCTGAGGCTGCCTTAATCGTAGTACAGACTTCTGGAAACATCAATAGGACAAAAGGACGAATTACACCGAAATCGCGCCCAGCGTTCAGCCTTGCCACACGGCCAGGAAATTGACGAACTGCGCTTTCTCCTTGGCGATCTGCTCGCACACCAGCGCCTCGACGGCATCCACCTCATGCTGGTACGCCTCTGGCGTCAAGAACCCGCTGTGCAGTCCGATGCGCAGCATCACTAAATGCGTGGTCACTGCATCGGTTTCGTTATACTCGGCGATGTCGCCAAGGCGCCCCTCCAGGTACATCTCGGCCACATCGTCGCCCGCTACCTCCAGCTTGCCGGGAAAACCGCAGGCGACGGCCAGTTCGTTGAGCGAGGGTTTGGCGGCGCCGGAAAAACCGCCGAAGAGATCCAGGATGTCCATGTGCGCATCGGAATTGCGCGCGTCGTGATAGTCCATGCCTTCCCACGGTTTGTTGGGCCGCTTGGAGAAGAGCGGGCACGGCATGCCCAGCGCAATCGCCCGCTGCTTGAGCAGGGGGATGTCGGCGCCGGCTGAATTGAAGCCCCAAAGCTGCCACTGGCTCTGGGCCACCAGTTCCAGGAATTCGGCAATCAGCGGCCCTTCGCCGCGCGCGTCGACACGCCGGGAATAGAGTTCCAGATGGATGGCGCCGGTCCTGCCCACGCTGCGCACCACCGCGGCAATCGTGACTACCTTCGACAGCACAAATTTCAGGAACGGGCGCTCGTCCGGCTTTGGCTCTTTGCCATAGCGCTGCGCGTCCTTCTCGCCGTAGAACTTCCACATCGCGGCCATCGCCTCGCGATCGCTGCACGCGGCCGGCAGTTTCAGCAGCCGCCGCGCCGTGTCCGGGCACGGCACCCACTCACAGTCAAAAGCGCAGGTTCGATCGGAAAAAGTCTTGATCATGATTCACACCCCTCGGCTAGCTGTCGCCCAGTTCAGCAAGCGTCTGTTGCACCATCGTCGCCAACCGCTGCTTCTCGCGTTCCCGGTCGGCAACAAACAGGCTGATATAGATGGTGCTCATGGGCGCTTCAGCGACCTCCACAAACAACACCTCGTGCGGAATGAAGTCCTGCCAGAAGTCGATAGGCTGCGGATAGGTGAGCGCTGCTGTCACCAGCCGGCGCGCACGCGGGGTGAGCGCGCCCAACGCACTGGCCCGCTCCGCTTCGGCCATGTGCACAATCTGCGCCACGGCTTTGGCGAAGCGGCCAAAGGGATCCTGCGCCAGAAACGGATAACAGGGCACCGATCGGCCGAGCGTGTCAAAGGTCCCGGCATAGTGCACACACCAGTGGCCGTCCCCCGTGATCCAACCCGGCTCCCCACAGAAGGGGCAACGTCCAGCGCGCTTGTCCTGGCGCACGCGCGCATCAGCAAATTCGGCTGCATTCATCTTGGCACCTACTCCTGCGCGCCGTGGCGCATACTCAGCAACGCTTTGACTCGACGAAACCTTACAAATCCTGTTAGCTATCTTAGCACATAAGATAGGTTGCGGCAAGAGGCAGATCGCCCGTTTTTGGAATGCACCTACGAATAATGCCAACATTAGTCGTAGGAAAACATCCATCAATTGCCGTATCGTCATCCGCCCACCCGGCAGTATACTATGGGCAAGCTCTGCAAACCCAGTGAACGGTCAGCAGAGGGGCGAGCCAACACTTTATTATCGGGAGTCCAACCAAGCGGCGTGTGCGTGATAGGCCTTACGGGGCCAAGACTTCAACGCCCAGTTGACACCCACTTTTCTCAACAGGTTCGCTCCCAATTACCACACGCCTTTGTGGAGCCTATACGCGAGCAACGCCGCCGGCCAATCCGGCGGCGTTTTCGTGAGTTCTGCACCTATTTGCTTCCTCGCCTGTTTTTCACCTATACTTATGCCAATCCATCCGCACGTGCCCGGCCAGCGCCCCAACCGGCATGGTGGGCGCGGCCAACGTCACCAGCCACGTGACAGAAAAGGGTTGCAGACGATGAATAAACGCGATGCTATGCTCAACCTGGTAGACGGCGAACCGGCGCCCGGCTACGTGTCCGCCGCTTTTTTCCTGCATTTTGACAGCGCCTATCATCAAGGCCAGGCCGCCATCGACAAGCACCTGGAGTTCTTCCACGCCACTGATATGGATTTCGTCAAAATCCAATATGAACAACTTCAACCGCCGGCCGCCCCGATCGGCAAGGCGGCCGATTGGGCGCACGTCCCCTTGTACCCAGCCGCCTTTTTCGACCCTACGCTGGCCGTGGTCGAGGGGCTGGTCAAGGCCGCGCGCCGCGAAGCCCTGGTCATTATGACGATCTACTCGCCGTTGATGTGGACGGTGCGTGTCGACCGTGAGGTAGACCTGGGCCAGCACCTGCGGGAGAACCCCGAAGCCGTCGCCAAAGGGCTGGAAATCATGACCGAAAATGTGCTGACCCTCGTGCGCGGCTGCAAGCGTGCGGGCGTGGATGGCTTCTATGTCTCGACGCAGGGGGGCGAAACGTTCCGCTTTCCCGGCACGAATTTCTTCCGCGAATACATCAAGCCCACCGACCTGGCCGTGTGGGACGAAATCGGTGACTGCCCCTTCAACATCCTGCACATCTGCGACTATGTGGGGAGCTATGACGACCTAACTCCCTTCCTCGATTACCCGGGCCACGTCGTCAACTGCAGCCTGCAGGTCGGCGCGCGCACCTTCCTGCCCAGCGAGGCTGCCGTCCTCTTCCGCCGCCCCTTCATGGGCGGCCTCGATCGCAAAGGCAAGGTGGCCACGGGCAACCTTGCGCAAGTTCGCCAGGCCGTCGTGGGCGTGCTGGACACTGCGCCCGACCGTTTCATCCTGGGCGCGGATTGTACGGTCGCCAGCGACACGCCCTGGGAGAACTTGCGCACGGCCATCAATGCCGCACACGCGGCGCTCCGCTGACAGGCACGCCAAGAAAGAGCCAGCGATGTCCTCAAAACGCAAAAAGAAGCCGGCGCCGAAAAAGCCGGCGCCCAAACAGTCCCCCCCCGCCGTGGGCTTGCCGGACGCACAGCAAGCCTTCGCCAAGGGCGATCTGCTCCAGTCCCAACGCCTGGCCGAGGCGGCCTTGAAGAATGCGCGCGATCTTCCGACCCAGCAAGCCCTGCGCAGCCTGCTGGCCGAGGTTTATCTGCGCCTGGCCGGCACGCAGGCACTGCCCAGCGCACGCTTGCCCCTGCTCACGCAAGCGCTGGCGCACGCGCCGGCGCAACCGCGGCTGCACTACCAACGTGGGCTGACCTTGTGGCGCCTGGGCGATTTCGCCGGCGCCGCGCGCGAATTTGACCAGGTCGCCCAAGCGGAACCGGCGCGGCCTGGCCTGCCCGTGCTGCGCCAGTTGGGCAACCTGGCCACCAATCGGCCCGTGCAGACGGATGGGCTGGTGCCGGACGCCGCCAATACCGTGGCGCTGCTCCAAGGTGTCCGCAACAACGAAACGCGGGCAGCGCTGCTCGCGCGATGCGCCGGTCAGCCCCTGCTGGGCGATGACCCCACGGCTTGGACTGCCCTGCTCCAGATGATCGCGGACCCCAAAGCAGCGCCGGCAGTTGTGCGGCAACCCGGGCTGCCCAGTGGCGCCGTGCCACCGCCCCACCCAGTGCTGCGCTACTATGCCGGTGTCGCCGCGCTGCGCCAAGGCGATCTCGGCGCCGCCCAAGCGGCCTGGGACGCCGCTGCGCATATGCTGACGACCGCATGGCTCACGGAGAACCGGCTGGCCGCGCGCCGCACCCAGGCCATCGCCCTGGCCCAAGCACAACACTGGCAGGCTGTGGTCGATCTCTATGAAGCGACGCGCCAGGAACTTGGCACCGACGCGCTGGACCCCGGGCTGAACGAGACCGCCGGTGTCGCCTACTTCCACCTGGGCCACACCGCCGCGCAAAGCAACCAATGGCATGCCGCCGTTGTCCACTTCCGCGCCGCCGATGCGTTGCTCAAAAGCCGCCAGTTGTCGCAAAACCTGGCGCTGGCCGAGGAAGCCATGCAGGAATGGGCCGCCGCTGCCGAAGCCTGGCGCGAGATGATTCGCCGCCGCCCGCGCAGCCAGGATCATGCCGACGCTCTGAGCGATTCGCAGGTGGCGGCCATCTGGGAGCGCGCCGCACATTGCTATCTTGAAGCCGGCATCAGCCTGGAGGCGATTGTCTGTCTGAAGAACGCCATCAAGTATGTGCTGGCCAACTACGACCTGCGCATCGTCCTCGTCGACGTGCTGATGAACGACGACCGCCGCGAGGCAGCCGAAAACGAATTGGAGCGCATTCTCGAAGAGAACGCCACCTTTGTGCCCGCCCTGACCCGCCTCGGTGTGCTTTACATGGGGCGCTGGGATCGCGACGCGCTGCCCATCTGGCGGCGCGTGCTGGCCCAGGAGCCGCAAAACCAGGAAGCCCGCGAAGCCTTGGCCAACCTCTATATCGAACGCGCCCTGGACGATGACACCGGTCAAGGTCGTTTTCCGGGTCGCATGACGCCGCGCAAACAGATCGAACTGCTGGAAACCGGTCTGCGCGAAGCCCCCAATCATCCCATGTTGCTGCTGGCGTTGGGAACGAAATATTCGGAACAAAAGAAGCCTGACAAGGCGCGCCAGTATCTGAAACTGGCTGCCCAGTACGCGCCCGGCGATCCCGGTGTGTTGGGCGCCGTGCTCCACCAGTTGCTGCACAGCGACGGTGGCGCGCTTGTTCAGGAACTGCTGCCCAAGGTACGCGCGATCGCCGGACTGCGCCCAATCTTCTGGATCGAGCAAGGCGAACACGCGTTGGAATGCGAGTTGGGGATCGAATGGGCCGGCCTCTTTGGGGATGAAGCGATCGCACTCTCCGCACCCATGCGCGGCGCGGATTCACCGGCCACGGTGCTGGCGAGTCTCTTCGAAAGCGCCTTCAACAACGACGCCGGCACGTTGGCCGCACGCTACGAACAACGCGTGCGCAGCGCATATGCCGCCACTGGCGCCGTCGAATATATCGACGCCGTGCATGCCTTCGACCCCGATGCCCGCAAGAATACGCGCGCCCTCAGCTTGTTGAAAAGCGCCCAGGCCAAGGCGCTCAAGGCCGGCGAGAGCGGCCTCGCCGAACTCGCCGCTGATTTAAGCAATTTTATCCGCAACCCCAAGCCGCCAGGCTTCTTCGGCTCGGGGCCGGGCAGCTTGCTCGAACAGTTCATGAATATGGATGAGGAGATGCTGGATGCCTTCCGCAAAATCCTATAACCCTGTGCTGGCCACCGTCGCCGTCGACCCCTATCGCACGCTCGGGCTAGAGCGCAGCGCCGACGAGGCGGCGATCAAGCGCGCCTATTTTCAGTTGGTGCGCCAGTTCCCGCCCGAACAGGCGCCCGAAAAGTTCCAGGAAATCCGCAGCGCCTACGAACTCCTGCGCGTCCCTGCCAGCAAGGCGCGCGTCGACCTCTTTCTGATCCAGCCGCCGCCCGCCTTGCCCAAGCGCCGGCGCGCCGCCTACGATCTCAGCGTCCACTTCGAGGATTTGCTCACCCTGGCGCTCGACGCCGTGGCCACGCCCATCGACGCGGAGTTCCGCTGATGCTGGCCGCGGCGCCCGACGCTGCCAGCTTGCAGCAGATGCAAAACCGCCTGCTCACCATGGCGCACCAGCTCGACGAAATCCAGGAGCAACTGGCGCCCTTGGTCGACGAGAGCCGCGCCGGCGCCGAACAGGTGGCGATCTTGACGCGCCACCTCACCAGCGCGGCCCCTGTGCCCGATCTCCACGAACAACTGGCGGCGATGGACACACACCTGGAGTCCCTCACCGAGCAGGTCGCCCAGCTTGCGTCGCGCGCGCAGATCGAACAGTTGCTGCAGACCGCGGCCAACCAGGCGCAGGTGGGGCAACTGGACGAAGCTTTCAAACGCTTGAGCCGCACGCAGTTCAAGGCCAACAGCCTCAGCGAAAGCAAAGAGCAACAGGTGCAGAGCGCTTTAACGACCCTACAGGAACTGGCCACACGGCGCGCCAGGCTGGAGGAGGCGCAAACGCAGCGCACCACACAGCAACTGGAGGGCGCGCGCCGCGCCGCACGCGCCGAACTGGCCGCCGAACTCCTGCCGGCGCTGGACAGTCTGGAACTGGCGCTCGACCATGGCGCCGCGCTTTTGCCACGCCAACGGCTGGCGACCGACGAACTCGCCGCGCAGCACACGCATTATCTCACGCAGGTGCAGCTTAACCTGGATGCCCAAGTGCAGCAGCTTGAGCGCCGGTTGCAAGCGCCGGACGTCGCCTCACCGGGGTTGTGGCGTCGGCTTTTTGGCCCCGGCGCCCCGGCGGCGGCGGAAACGCCGCCACCGCCGCCGCTCCCGCCTCTGCCGGCGCCGGTGCCGGCTGCCGCCTGGCAGGTGCCGCAGCAACAGAGCCAGATCGCGCTGCAGGCCTGGCTCCATGGCCTGGAACTGGTGCGCGATCGCTTTGTCGCGCTGCTTTCCGTCGAGGAAATCCAAGTGATCGACGCCTTGCACAAGCCCTTTGACCCACGCTTACATGTCGCGATGGACACGCAGACGCGCGCCGACGTGGCGCCCAATCAGGTGGTGGCCGTGCTGCGCAAGGGCTATCGCCAACGCCAGCGCATCCTGCGCTACGCCGAGGTGATCGTGGCGCGACCGCCGGTGGCCGGCCCCGCCCCCGTCACGGCCATCGACTCCCCAATCCAGCCAATCCAGCCAATCCAACCCACCCCCGCTCACGAAAACGAGGACGCATCATGAGTCACCCGGACAAAATCATCGGCATCGATCTGGGCACCACCAATTCGGTGCTCGCGATCATTCAGGATGGCGTCCCCACCATCCTCCCCGTCGGCGGCGAGCGCTTGCTGCCCTCGGTGGTTGGCATTGGCGCCGGCGGCGATGTGCTGGTGGGCAGCCCGGCGCGCAATCAACTGGTGGTCGCCCCCGAGCGCTCGGTGCGCTCGATCAAGCGCAAGATGGGACGCGGCGAAACGGTCAGCATGGCGGGCAACACCTACACCCCCCAGGAGATCTCCGCCTTTATCCTGGTTGCCATCAAAGACGCCGCCGAAACGGCGCTCGGCTACCCTGTGCAGCGCGCCGTGATCACGGTGCCCGCCTATTTCAACGAAGTGCAGCGCCAGGCCACGCTCGAAGCCGGCGCGATTGCCGGGCTGACGGTGGAACGCATCATCAACGAACCGACCGCCTCGGCGCTGGCTTATGGCTATGGCGTCAGCGACGACGCCCATCATCGCGTGCTGGTCTACGACCTCGGCGGCGGCACCTTTGACGTCTCGCTCATCGAACTCAACGCTGGCGTGGTCGATGTGCTGGCCACCGCCGGCAACAACTACCTGGGCGGCGACGATTTTGACGAGCGGCTGGCCGCCCTGCTCGCCGCCGAATTCGCCGAGGAACACTCGATCGATCTGCGCAACGACCCGCGCGCCTGGGCACGTCTCTTGCAGGCTGCCGAAGCCGCCAAGATCGAGCTTTCATCGGCGCCATTTGCCACGCTCAGCCTGGAATACCTGGCGCAGGACGCCAAAGGCACCGCGCTCCACCTCGAGCGCGAGCTCGAACGCCCGGAATTTGTGGCGCTGATCGACGATCTGCTGCAGAGCACCCTCACCGCCGTCGACCAGGCGCTCGAAGACGCCGGCTTGACCGCTCCCGACATCGACCGCGTGCTGCTCGTGGGTGGCTCGACGCGCATCCCGGCCGTCTTCAACCTGATGGCGCGGCGCATGGGGCAGGAGCCGCACTTGGAGATCGACCCCGATGCCGCCGTAGCGTTCGGCGCCGCTGTGCAGGCGGGCATCATCGCCGGCGAGGAGATCGACGCCATTCTGGTGGATGTCACGCCGCTCTCGCTGGGCATCGAGACGGCGCGCATCGGCATCAGCGGCTATCTGGACACCGATCGCTTTGTGCCGCTGATCCGGCGCAACACGACGATCCCCGTGCGCAAGAGCGAAAGCTTTTCCACGATGTTCCCCGGCCAAAAAACCATCCAGATCCGGGTCTTTCAAGGCGAAAACCCGGCCGCCTCGCAAAACACGCTGCTGGGCGATTTCCTGGTCGAAGAACTGACGCCCAATGCGATGGACGGCCTGGCCACGGTGATGGTCGATTTCCAGATCGACATCAACGGCATCCTCAACGTCACGGTCACCGAGCACGAAACCGGCAAACAGGTGCGCGAGCAACTCAAGGCTGACCGCCAACGGCTCAGCCCGGAAGAGATCGCCGCCAGCCAGGCCAAACTGGCCGCCTTCGTCACCTGGGACGACGAGGACGACGACGAGGACGCCGGCGACGACGAAAGTGACGACCTGGCCAACGTCGATGAGGTTGAATTCGACCCCGGCACGCTGGCCTTGCTGGCTCGGGCACGTACGGTCTTGGAAAATCCACACCTGGATGAGGAACTGGCGACGCGCCTGCGTGACTGCATCGACGCCATCATCGATGCCACCGCCGAACGCGACGCCGAAGAGACGCAAGCGCAATGTGATGAGCTGATCGACCTGCTCTTTGCGGCCGAAGAGAATTGATCCCGGATGAAGCCATTCGCCATCGGCATCGAAATCGGGGGGACCAAACTCCAAGTCGGGGTCAGCGCCGCCGACGGTATGCTGGCGAAGGTGGTGCGTGCCCCCGTGGTGGCTGCCCTGGGCGCGGCTGGCATTCGCCAGGCGCTGCTCGCGTTGGTCGATACCGCCTGCCAGGCCGCCAGCCTGCCGCTGCCCGCCGTGAATCGCATCGGCATTGGCTTTGGCGGCCCCGTTGACGCCGTGCGCGGGGTTACCCTGCGCTCGTTTCAAATCGCCGGCTGGGAGAATTTCCCGCTGCGCGATTGGGCGGAGGGGCAGTGGGGCAAGCCGGTGGCGGTGGAAAACGACGCCGCCACGGCGGGGCTGGCGGAATGGTCGCACGGCAGCGGGCGTGGCTATGCGCGCGTCTTCTACGTTACCATCGGCAGTGGCGTCGGTGGCGGCTGGATCGTGAACGGCACGCTCGACCACGGCCAAGGCATCGGGTGTGCCGAGATCGGTCATGTGTGGGTGCCTGACCCACACAGCGGCCAACTGACAGAACTCGAGCAGATTTGCTCCGGCTGGTCGATTGGCCGGCGTGCGCGTGCGGCGGCCCAGACGGGCCACACAAGCATGACCACGCTGGCCGGCTCGATTCAGGCCATTGACGCCCGGGTAGTCTACGCTGCGGCCGAACAGGGAGATGGCGTTGCCGCCCGCCTGCTCGACGAAACGTGCCAGGCCCTCGGCCTGGCGATTGGCACGGTGATCACCCTCTTGCACCCGGAGGTGGTCATCATTGGCGGTGGGGTGTCGCAGATGGGCGCGCGGTTTTGGGATTTGCTGCGCGAACAGATCGAACTGAGAACGTTGCCGCTCTTTCGCTCGCGCGTTCAAGTCGTGCCGGCCGGCTTAGGCGAGGATGTGGTCGTGATCGGCGCGTTGTGTCTGGGCGAGGACGGTTCACACGTCAATTCGCCTGCGTCGCCACCCACATCTGCTGCCCGTCGCTCGTGATCTCAATCCGCCCATTCTGGTCCGTACGCAGCACGCGCCGGCCCGCCAGCCGCTCGAGAAGTTCCGGGTCGGGGTGACCATACGTGTTGTCCTGGCCCACCTGGATGACCACCAGCGGCGGGTTCACCGCCCGCACAAAGGCCGGGCTGGTGCTGGTCTGGCTGCCGTGATGGCCCACCTTGAGCACGATGGCCGTCAACGGCGCGTGCGTGGCCAGCAGCGCCTGCTCGGCCAAACTGCCGGCGTCGCCGGTGAACAGCACGCTCAGGTTGCCGTAGACAAGTTTGGTCACCAATGAGTTGTCGTTGTCGACTTTCTCGCCCGTGAAGCCCGCGGCTGGCGGCCCCAATACCCAAAGCGTCGCCCCGTCGCCCAGATCCACCCAGCCGCCGGCGGACTGCACTTGCACGGCCACGCCAGCCTCGCGCATCCGTGCACGCCACGGCTCGCCGTGCTGGTTGGCCTGACCGGCAGCCGTGTCCCAGGCGGTATCGATGGCAAAACGCGTGGGAGCCTCGGCTTGTGCGGCCATGTGGTCGGCGTCGGGATGGGTCAGCACAACCAGATCGATCGTACGATCCCAAAACGGCATCACAGCGGCCAGTTCGCTGAACAGTCGTTGCGGCTTGGCGCCGCCGTCCACCAACACCTGGCGCCCTGAAGGGGTCTGGATCAAAATACCGTCGCCCTGACCCACGTCGAGGAACCAGACGTGCAGCCGTCCGTCGGGCTGGCTCAACGCAGCCCACCAGATCAAGATCGCGGCCACTCCCAAGACACTGGTCGCAGTTGGGACGATAAGGCTCGTCCACCAATCTCTCTGCAACCACACCCACAGACGCCGGCACGCGCCGATCACGGTGGTGCGCCAGCGCAGCACAAAGATGGCGCCATAGGTCGCCGCCAGCCAGGCGGGACCAAAGCCGAACAGCCAGCGGTTTGCGCCGGGAAAGGACGCCGTCCACTGCACCACGCCGACCGTCCATACGAGCCCCACGTAGGGCAACCACAGCAACAGACGCGCGATCCACCCCAACCCCACCGCGCCAGCCAGCACCCCAAGAAAACCGGCCAACATGATCATGGGTTGCACCGGCACAATCAAGAGATTCGTCAGCAAACCAACGACGGAAAATCGATCAAAGTAGAGCAGAATCAAGGGCATGGTCATCACGTTGGCCGCCAACGACACCACGAGTCCTTCCTCCACGATCGCACGCAGCACGGTGACCGGCAGGAACGATGTTGTCACGCCGGCGACGGTAGACAGCAGCGTGAGGCGAAGCCTTTGCACCGTCCACCCCACCCCGTGCAAAAACTTGTGTAGCAGGTGCGTGTAGGGAGGGACGAGGAGTATCAGCCCAGCGGTGGCGATGCTGCTCAACTGCAGGCCCACGTCCCACAGCATCAACGGATTGAGCAGCACCATGCACGCACTGGCTGCCGCCAGGCTCACCAATGCCGTGCTGCGCCGGTTGACCGCCACCGCCACCACCACCAATCCCCCCATGATCGAGGCGCGGATCACGGCGGCGTCGCCGCCGACCAGCAGCGCATAGCAGGCAAGCCCTGCTAGTGTGGGCCACAGCGCACGCCGGCGCCCCAACAGCCGTGCGCCTACTCCCATGAGCGCACCCGCAATGATGGCGACGTTGCTTCCCGAAATCACGATGACGTGGCTCGACCCGGTGGCGTTGAAAGCCCCATAGAGTTCTTTGGGAATGCCCGCTTCGATGCCCAGCAACATGCCGTTGGCCAAGGCTGCATAGGGTTCGGGCAGCGACCGGTTGAGGATGTCTTCTCCCTTGGCGCGGACGGCAAAGAGCCAGCGCAGCAGCAGGTTGCCTTGCCGTGGGGCAGCAATCGTCTGCACCTGCGCCCCAAAGAGCTCACTGTGGATACCCCGGCGCTGCAAGGATTCGCGATACGCCGTACCGTTGGCCGTGGACGGCGCCGTCAAGCGACCACTCACACGTAGCGGCTGGCCATAGGCATAGCGGTCGCCGATGCCGATTTTTAGCAGCGCCAACCCGTGTACGGGGCGTTCTTCGCCGTCGACCACTCTGCCGGTCACGCAGAGGGTTATCTGCTGTTTATCGTCGGCGATGGTGGGGTAACTGGCTACAAAACCGGTCAGGTTCACAGTGAGTGCGCTGCGATCATAGGCACGATTGGGCGCCAGGTTGTAGTAGGCCAGGTCGCTGGAGATCCAACAGGGTGTGTAGGGCTGGCCGGCATAGCGTAGGCTGCCGGCCAGGCAGCACAGGCCGAGGGCAACGGCCAGGGCGGGCGATCCACCGGTCGACGGCGGTGTGAAACCGGCTGCCACCGGCCAGCGCAAGGCAGGCGGCGCAGAGGGACGGCGCCAGCGGTTCAGGAGCGGTGTCAGTGGCAGCAGCGTGATGGGCGCCAGCCAAAGCCACGGGGGCCAAGGGCAGGTGTAGCCGGCCGCCGCCCACCCCCAGCGCCCCAGCGCCACCCCCACCAGATAGGCAAGCGAGCCATAGAACAACGCCATCACGACCTCCAGGCAGGGCGCGGCAGGGCATTTTGCCGGTCGCCTCCATCTTACGCCACCACCCGGCGTGCTTCAATGGCCGGGGCGCATAATCGAGAGATGCTCAAGAGTTGTATCGATGTGCGACTGGTCTGCGTGGACATTCTTGCTGGCGCCCTTTATGAGGAATGCATTTTGAATTGAGGATTTGCACCCACATAACTGAACGATGGAGCGCATGCCGGTGTTGAGCCGCACACGATCCGCCAACCAGTCCGAGTTGCGGCGCAGTGCCTGGACCCGCGCCACGTAAGCCCTTGGCGGCATGGTAGCGGGTGCTATCGGTGGTCTGCTGTATGAGTTAATGACCCAGATCTTCGCACAACAGCGTGCAGCCGATGCGGCCGGAATGGACAATGTGCAGATGATCATGAGTGCGGTAGGGATCATTCTGCTCGGTGCATGTTTGGGCGCCATCATCCCGATGACGCTCACCTTCCTGGCACGAGGCAGGTTGCATGTGTTGAACGGTCCGCGCACCGGACTGGAGGTGAATGTACTGGACGCAGTGACGCTGGGCAGTTATGACGGGTGTGCACTCTATTTGCCTGGCGACAAGGCAATTGCGCGCAAGCATGCGCGGGTTCATCGTCAGAATAGACGGTTCTTCGTAACCGATTTGGATTCTGCGAGCGGCACGTGGATTAACGGCACACCGGCAACGCCCGGAGCCCCAGTCCCCATCGACAAAGGGACAAAGATTCAGATGGGCCAGATTGTCGTCGAACTATTGTAGCGATACCATGCATCTTGGGGGGCGGGCCGGCTTGCTGCCAACGGCAAAAACGGGCATGATAGAAGGGCAGGGCCACGGGGTGACCGAAAACCGGATGCGCAGCCCTGACCTGCTTGCACGAGCTCACTACCAATCCCCGCACGCAGAGAGGGAAAGCATCAGATGCCGATTGAATGTACAGCCATTCTCTTTGACTTGGATGGCGTTCTCATCGATTCTACGCAAAGCATCACGCACCTGTGGGAGCAGTGGGCCCAGCGCCACGACCTGGATCTGGGCGCGATCATGCAGGTCGCCTATGGTCGCAGGGCGGTCGATACCATACGGCTCGTCGCGCCTCAGCTTGCCGCCGAGCAGGAAGCCCACGCCTTGGCTGCCCTTGAAGTCGCCGACCTGCACGGGGTCGTCGTCATCGACGGCGCCGCGCCTTTGCTCATGGGTCTCCCAGCCGGGACTTGGGCCATTGTCACCTCAGGCGCCCGCGCCGTCGTCACTGCCCGCCTGCAGAGTCTGGGTCTCCCGCTGCCCACGGTCCTGGTCACGGCGGAGGATGTCGTCAAGGGTAAGCCGGACCCGGAACCCTATCTTGCCGCCGCCGCGCGCCTCGGCGTGGCCGCCGCCCACTGTGTCGTCATCGAGGATTCGCCGGCGGGGATCGCCGCCGCGCTGGCAGCCGGGATGCGCGCGGTAGGGGTCGCCTCCACGCACGCTGTGCCGGAGCTAGCATCCGCCACCGCCATCGCCAGACACCTGGCCGATCTCCAGGTGGATCGCGGCAGCGACGGCGGCCTGGAGATTCGCATCGTCGATCCCGAACACGCAAGTTCAACGGGAAGAATGAGGTGAGGGGATGAGTGCAGCCTGGGATGTCCTTGGCTTTGGCGCGGTGGCGGTGGATGACCTGCTTTACCTGGATGGCTTTCCGGCCGCCGACAGCAAGATGCCGGTGCAGGAAGAACGGCGCGCCGGCGGCGGTCTGGCCGCCACGGCGCTGGTAGCGGCGGCGCGCCTGGGCGCGCGCACGGCCTATGCCGGCATCCTCGGCGAAGGTGAGCTTTCCCGCTTCTCTATCGCCGAATTGGAGCGCGAGGGGGTCGACTGTTCGCTGGTGCGCGTTCAGCCGGGAGCGCAGCCCTGCCACTCGACCATTCTCGTCGACCGCTTGACGGGACACCGCACGATCCTCCACTTCACCGCCGCCGTGGTGGCGCCGGCGATCGGCAGTTTTTCGCCCGCAATCATCACGGCTTGTCGCGTTCTCTTTGTGGACAACACCATCGCACCCTTTGCCCTCGACGCCGTGCGCCTGGCGCATGCCCAGGGCATCCCGGTCGTGGCGGACCTGGAACGCGCCACCGGCGCCGACGTGCTGGAGCTGGCGCGCCAGGTTGATCACCTGATCGTCGGGATCGGCTTTGCCGGCCAGGTAACGGGGGAGCACGAACCGGCGGCCATGGTGCGCGCCCTGCGCCAACGAGACCAGACGGCCTGTGTCGTCACCGCTGGCGAGCGCGGCTGCTGGTATGCCACTGATGCCACCGGGGACACCGTGCACCACGTACCCGCCTACCCCGTGCAGGTTGTGGACACCACGGGCTGCGGCGATGTTTTTCACGGCGCCTACGCTGCCAGCCTGGCGCGCGGTGAGAGCGTGGCACGGGCGGTGGCGGTCGCCAACGTGGCGGCAGGCTTGAAGGCCACCCAGCCCGGCGGGCGCCGCGGCATTCCTGATTTGGCGACGATCGAACGCTACCTGGAGGAAAGATGACGACACCAACCGGCTACACCGGCAACCTACTCTGGATCGACCTCACCCAGCAAACCTGTCGCCTGGAAGCCCGCGACGATCTCTTTTGGCGCCGCGCCCTCGGCGGCGGGCTGCTCGCTACGCAGTTGCTGCTGGAGCATACGCCCGCCGGCATCGACCCCCTCGGCCCCGATAATCTGCTCATCTTTGCCTCCAGCGTGGTCGCCGGCCATCCCTACGCCGGGCTGGCGCGCTTCACGACCGCCGCCAAAAGCCCCCTCACCGGCGGCATCGGTGAGACGCGTACCGAAGGCCCCTGGGGCGGCGCGCTCAAAGGCTGCGGCGCCGACGCCCTCGTCATCACCGGCCAGGCCGCGCAGCCGCTTGCCCTCGTGATCGAGGCGGGCCAGGTCACCTTTGTGGACGCCCGCGACCTGTGGGGAAAAACCGTGGGGGAGACAACCGATGCGCTGGAGCAGGAGCTGGGCGACGGGGTGCATGTGGCCGCCATCGGGCCGGCCGGCGAGCATCTGATACGCTTCGCCTCGATTGTCAGCGACCGCAGCTACGCTGCCTCACGCATGGGCATGGGCGCCGTCATGGGGTCGAAACGGCTCAAGGCGGTCGTGCTGCGCGCGGGACGCCGTCCCCCCGTGCACGACGCCGCCGCATTGGCCCAGATCACGGCTGATTTTGCCCGCCGCATTCCTGAAAACGACCTCAGCCTCTGGCAGCAGCAGCCGCCGGGCTTCAGTTGTTGGATATACCTGCACGGCCTCGACGCCGCTCTGTGCTCCCACAACTACCAGCGGAGTTCCTGCGCCGGCATCGAAGCCTTTGCGGAAGCCGCCTACCTGGCGCGGCCGATCGCCGAGCTAGGCTGTCCCGGCTGCCCCAACGCCTGCATCAAGGCGATCCATCCCCTGCACGGCGCCGATCTCGACCCGCGCGCCTCCGGCATCCACCAGGAGATCGCCGGCGCCATGGGCCCGGCCATCGGCGTGAGCGATCTGGACATCGTCCTGCGTGCCAACAACCGCTGCAACCAGCTTGGGCTGGACCCGACGTCGCTCGGTTTTACGCTCGCCTTTGCCATGGAGCTTTTTCAACGCGGCATCCTGTCGCCCACGGCCAACGCGGGGCGCACGCTCGCCTTTGGTGACGGGGCCGCGGCTTTGCAGATGATGGAGGATATCGCTTATCGCCGCGGGCTGGGCGATCTGCTGGCCGAGGGGTCGCAGCGCGCGGCCGCCCGCATCGGCGGTGAGGCGCCGCGCTACGCCATGCACGTCAAGGGGCTGGAGATGGTGCCCTTCGAGCCGCGCAGCCAGACCAACCTGGCGCTGGGCTATGCCGTGGCGCCGATCGGCCCGCGCTATGACATCTGCGAACACGATTGGGATTTCGATACGGACGTCGGCTGGGCGCACACCCTCACCCTCTCGCGCACGCTGGGCATCCTGGAGCGCATTCCGATGGCCGACATTGGGCCGCACAAGGTGCGCAACTTCAAGGCGCTCTTGACGCTCTGGTCGGCCGCCGATGCGCTGGACCTGTGCATCTTTGCCATCGCGCCGACGCGTCTGCTCTCGTTGGATCAGATGGCGCAGATCTTACGCGCCGTCACCGGATGGGAGACGAGCGCCCACGAGTTGATGCGCGCCGGCGAACGACGGATCCAGCTCATGCGCTGGTACAACTGCCGCGAGGGGCTCACCGCGACCGACGACTGTTTGCCCGAACGTTTCTACACGGAAGCCATCGCCGATGGGCCGCGGCGCGGCGATCAGATCGACCGCTTTGCGTTTCAGCACGCCATCGCCACCTTCTACGCCATGATGGGGTGGGATGCGGAGGGCATCCCGCTGGCCGCCACGCTCTACGACCACGCGCTCGAATGGGTGCTGGCCGCCCGCTAGAGCATCGCGCCGTCATCCGTGGACGCTGCCGGCGGCCCAAGTTCGTCCAGCAACATTTCCAACAACTCGCGGCCAAAGATGTAGCGCTCGTGGCAAAAATGACAGTCTACCACCGCCTGGCCTTCGGTCAGCAGGATCTCCAGATCATCGCGCGACAGCAGGCGCAACGCCTGCTCGGACTTTGGCCAACTGCACGAACAGCGGAAGCCGACGGTGCTGTGCTCCAACGTGTCGTAAGGCACGCTGCCAAAGAGCGTGGCGAGAATCTCATCGGGCGTCCTGCCATCCGCCAACAACTCCTCGATTGGCGGCAAATCGTCCAGGCGGTCGGCATACTCGACAAGCGCCGCCGGCTCCTGTCCGGGCATCAATTGCAGCAGCACGCCGCCCGCCACCACGAGTTCGCCCTGCGCATCCAGCTTGACGCCGATTTCGACCAACGTCGGCACTTGCTCCGACTTGAGCAAGTAGTAGACCAGGTCGGCGTCGACTTCGCCCGTCTGGATCGGCACCACGCCTTCGTAGAGTTCCTGCGGGCGCACTTCTTTGAAGACGGTCAGCAGCCCCTCGCGCCCCAAAGCCGCCGCGACGTCAGCTGCCGTGATCGGGAGCGGCCATGCCAGCGCGCTCTCCAGCACATAACCGCGTACGTGACCGTAACTATCGGATTCGGCCACCAGCTTGCGCAGCGGGCCGTTGCCGCTCACTTTGAAGCCCACGCGCTGCTGCGCCTTGAGCAGCGCCCCCAACAGGGCGACGGCGGTCAGCCCGTGGCCAAGCGCCGCCGTGGCAATGGGGGTGCTCTGATGGCGGCGCGCCGCCTCTTTCACTAGCTCGGTGGTGATGCAGGCCAGGGCGCGCACGCCGTTCACCTTGGCAATCGCGCGCACGATGGAATCGGTCACAATGCTTCCCCTCCGTAGACAAACTCGCCGCCGATCAGCGTAGCCACCGCCTGCGTCTCCAGGATTCCCGCCGGCTCGATTGCGAAAATATCCTCAGAAAGGACGGCGAGGTCGGCCAACTTGCCGGGCGACAGCGACCCCTTGATCTCTTCTTCGCCGCTCGCATAGGCGGCGCCCACCGTGTAGGCGTGCACCGCCTCGGCGACGCTGACGCACTCTTCGCCGTACCACCCGGCCGGGCCAGGATAGCCGTCGGCGCGGCGCCGCGTCACCGCGGCATAAATGCCCTGCATGACGTCCGGCGTTTCCACCGGTGCATCGGAGCCAAAGGCGAGCGCGGCGCCGCTGGCCAGCAGGCTGCTCCAGGCGTAGGCCAGCCTGCTGCGTGCCCCCCAATGCGCGTCGGCCAGCACGATGTCCTGCGTACAGTGGATGGGCTGCATGGAGGCAATCACCCCCAGGCGCGCAAAGCGCGGCAGGTCGGCCGGGTGCAACACCTGGGCATGTTCGATGCGATGGCGCAGGTGCAGGCCGATGCCCGCCTGCCGCGTCGCTTCGATCGCATCCAGCACGTTGCGGTTGGCCTGGTCGCCGATGGCGTGGATGTGCACCGCCAGCCCGGCGCGCGCGGCGGTTGCCACTTGCTGCCGCAGATGCTCGGCCGTCGACACGGCGATGCCTGTGTTGTCCGGCTCGCCTTCATAGGGATCGACCATCAGCGCCGAGCGCGCGCCCAGCGAACCGTCGGCGAAAATCTTGACAGCGCCCAAGCGGATCCATTCATCGCCAAGTCCCGATTCGATGCCCAACTGAATGGCGGCGTCCAGGTCAACTTCGGGGATCTGCTGGAGGACGCGCAGCTTCAACTCGCCCGACCGGCGCAAGGCTTGGAAGGCGCGCAGCGCCGGCGCCGCCTCCATGTTGTGCACGCCGGTGATGCCCAGCCGGTGGGCGCGCTGCATGGCCACACGTACGGCAGCCACGGCTTCGGCTTGCGTGGGCAGGGGTTGCAGACGCCCGACCAGATCCATGGCCCGCTCGAGCAAGATACCGGTCGGTTCGCCCGTAGCCGGATCGCGCTCGATGGCGCCCCCCGCCGGAGCTGGGGTGTGGGAGGTGATACCGGCCAGCGCCAGGGCTACGGAGTTGGCCCAGCCGGCATGGCCACATTTGCGGCGCAAAAAGACCGGGTGCTGCATCGTGACGGCGTCGAGGTCGCGCCGGTTTGGGAAACGTTGCCCCTCCCAAAAAACCTGATCCCATCCGCGGCCGGTCAGCCAGTTTCCTGCCGGCGTCTGCGCGGCGCGTGTGGCCACCCGCTCCACTGCCACCGCCAAAGACGGCACGCCGATTAGCTCGATCTCCCGCAAACTGAGTCCGTACGAAAGAAAATGCAGATGGGCGTCGATCAACCCCGGCACGACGGTGCGCCCCCCCAGGTCAACCACGCGCCCGCCCGACGCCAGCAACCGGCGCATCTCACCATCAGCGCCGGCCGCGACGATGCGGTCGCCGGCTACTGCAATGGCGGACACACGGGGTTGGTGTGGATCCAGCGTGTGGATACTGCCGTTGATCAATACCAGATTCGCAACCATGTGATTCTCCAGAGTTTGGTCGGGTGGGTATCACGCGACAAGCCAGTCGACGCCTTCATAAATGTCGTGCAGGCCAAGTTCGATCCCGATCGAGTGCAGCACCAGCCGGTCATCCACGGCGGCGAATTCGCTCAGAATCCAGCGCCCATCTTCTTGCTTGTGGAAATACTCGATGTAGGCACGATCCTGGTGGATCAGCACGTAATCGCGCAGGGTCGCAATCGTGCGGTACATCTCGAATTTCCGCCTGTGATCGTAGTCTTGGCTCGAAGGAGAAAGCACTTCGTAAATAATCACCGGGTTCGTGATGGTATCGTCGCGACCAGGCATAAAGCGCGGCCCTCCGCATACAACGAGGCCGTCGGGATAGGTATAAAGAGCGCTCACCTCGACCAAAAGGCGCATATCATTGGTAAAAACCTCACAGCCGCGACCGCGCAGTGCCATGCGCAAAAGTGTGTACATGCCGCCAGCGCTCCGGTTGTGGTTGGCCGATGCGCCGGACATCGCATAGATGACGCCCTGGTAGTACTCGCTTTTCTGCGCGGCGCTTGCCTCTAATGCCAGATACTCGTCCGCTGTGTTGGGCTTCTTGCGTTTGGTTGCAACGGCCATCGTATGCTCCCTGCCGGTCATTCATGGCAGCGCCGGATCAGTTACACGACTTCCAGTTTGTCGTACAACAAGTTGGCCTGAAAGGTGCGCTCGGCGGCCGCGTCAAACAGGATGGTGACGGTGGCCGATTCGCCGCTGCCTTCGATGTGGGTGATCACGCCGTCGCCAAACTTCATATGGCGCACACGCTGGTTGGTGCTGAGCACCAGGTTGGGTCGCGCTCCGGCGGCTTTGGCGGCGCTCTGTCCACCACCGTTGGCGCCTTTGTTGAGTTCGATCGCAATGCCGGCTTCGCGGTCGCGCCAACTATCGGCCAGGTTCGCCATCGCCTGCTCTGGGTTCTTGACGATGGTCGAGCGCACCTTTTCGGCCCGGTCGCGCGCCGACGCCAGCAGCGGCATCCATTGCGCCTTGAACTTGTCCGGCTGCTTGCTTTGCGCCAGCGTGCGGCTGGCACGTGCCAGCGTGCTGAGCAAGCCATCGACCTGCTTGACAAAATCCTCCTCCGGATCGACGGTGATCAACTGCACGCCGTTTTGCCGGCAGAGCTCGCCGCGCGTTTGGTCGCGCTGTTCGGTCTCCATCGCCTCCCAGTCACTCGGGCGCCCTTGGCCTTTGGCCGTGAGCCCGATAAAGCGCACGGCAATGCCGGCATCCAGATAGTATTTGTCGAGTTTCAACTTGCGGCGCGTGGCTGGGTTCACCATCCACTCCGGGCTCACGTTGTCCTGCTCGACAAACCCAATGAACGTGCGGGCCAGAATTTCCCGCCAGGCACTGATGGAAAGATAAATGCTGTTCATAAGCGCCATTGTAGTACATCCGTTCACCTTTCACAATTTTACATCCCACATCCGGCATCCCGCATTCCCCATTCCTATGCATCTTCCCCTATAATCCCCAGTCATGACAGCTACGCTCGAACCTGAGGATGCGATTCCGCCGGCGGCGCGGCCGCCGGCGGGCCTGGACAGTGGTCGCATGTTCCGCGCCGCGCTTGTGGTGATGCTCTTTTTCGTGCTGAGCCGCGTGACCGGCCTCGTGCGCGAAGTGATTCTGAGCGACCGCTTCGGCACCAGCGCCTCTTACGATGCCTATCTGGCCGCTTTTCGCGTGCCCGATATGCTCTTCCAATTGGTGGCCGGCGGGGCCTTGGGCAGTGCCTTTCTGCCCATCTTTGCCGGTCTCTGGCTCAAGACCGACAAGGCCGATGCCTGGCTCCTCTTTAGTCGCGTGCTCAATCTCATCACGCTGGCGCTGATGGTCGTGGCTAGTCTGGTCGTCATCTTTGCCCTGCCCGTCGTGCAGATCGTGCTGGCGCCCGGTTTCTCTCCGGCACAGCAGATACTCACGGCCTCGCTCATCCGCGGCATGCTGCTGGGCACGGTCATCTTTGGCGCCTCCGGGCTGGTGATGGCCGCCCTCAACGCCACCCAGCATTTCATTGCGCCGGCCGCCGCTCCCGTGCTCTACAACCTATCGATCATCGGCGGCGCCTATTTTCTGGCGCCGCGCTTTGGCGTCTACGGGCTGGTGATCGGCGTGGTGGTCGGTTCGCTGGCCCATCTGCTCGTCCAGGTGCCGGTGTTGATCCACAAAGGCGCCGTCTATCGCTTCAGCCTCTCGCTGCGCGACCAGGGCGTGCGCACGGTCTTGAAACTCATGGGACCGCGCGTGTTGGGTCTCTTTTTCGTCCAGATGCACTTTCTCGTCAACACGATCCTGGCCAGCAGTCTGGTGACCGGCAGTCTGAGCGCGCTCAACTACGCCTTCTTGCTCATGCTCCTGCCGCAAGGCATCGTGGCCCAGGCGATTGCCACTGCCGCCTTCCCCACCTTTTCGGCCCAGTATGCCGCCGGCCAGCACGCTGTGCTGCGCCGCACGGTCAGCCAGACGCTGCGCACAGTGATCTTTCTGATTATCCCCGCCACCGTGATGCTCTATATGCTGGGCGACGCCACGATCAGCATGCTGTTGGAACATGGCGCCTTTACGGCGCGCAGCACGCAGTTGGTCTTCTTTGCTTTCCAGTTCTACCTGATCGGCCTGTTGGCGCATTCGGCGCTGGAGATCATCGTGCGCGCCTTCTACGCCGTACAAAACACGCTGACGCCGGTGCTGGTGGGCATCGCGGCCATGATCCTCAACATTGCGTTGAGCCTGCTGCTGGTGGGGCAACTGAGCTTTGGCGGTCTGGCGCTGGCCAACAGCACGGCCACGACGCTGGAAATGCTCTTGTTGCTCTGGTTGCTGCGCCGGCAGTTGGGCGGCATCCAGGGGCGCAGCATCGGCGGCACGCTGGCGCGCAGTGTGGCGGCCGCGGCGGTCATGGCGGCCGCGCTCTGGGGCTGGCGGGGCTGGGCGCCAACGGCCACGCCCCCCTGGCTTAACACGGATTGGGTGATCGCCATCGGCGGCTTTGTGCTGGCCGC
>Ga0105047_10001017_pt1 | contig 49503 bp, 46 predicted proteins | sample MAT04_FD_78384 | JGI IMG/M metagenome (GOLD analysis project Ga0105047, IMG submission 78384) | Freshwater microbial communities from Lake Fryxell liftoff mats and glacier meltwater in Antarctica - MAT-04 (megahit assembly) | ecosystem: Environmental > Aquatic > Freshwater > Ice > Liftoff...
TACGTACGGTGAGTGGTACTCCGTGTGCGCTGGGCGCGTATCAGGTAACTCTCACCGCGCGGTAGGGCTGGGCGTGCCAGGTAGAGCGGCCAGTTGACCGGGCAGCGACCACGCGCCACAGCCGACTTTCGCGCCTTGGTGGCGCTGAGTGCAGCGCCGCGGGGTAACGGATCGGTAGTCTTCGCGCTGTGCCGACCATGGTCCTGGATCCCGCAGCAACTTCTACCGAGCAGGTGACGCGTCACGTCGTCGGGCAGGTGATCAACTCGATCGCCGCCCGCGACTGGACGAGCCTCGCCGCGTGCGTCTCTCCCGAGATCGTCTACTGGCGTCCCGGAACGCGCGATCGCATCGATGGTGCGCACGCGTACGTGGAGGAGTGGCGCCAGTTCCTCGAGAGCACGTCGCGCCTCGACTACCGCCCACACACCGTCATCATCGACGGTGAGACTGCAATGGTCGAGGCGACCGCCGAGGGCGAGTACGCCTCTGGCGAGCCGCTCCACTTCTCGATGGTGACCGTGATGCGCATCACGGGCGGTCGCCTGGTCGAGGAGCGCGAGTACATCGTCCCGCGCGCGTGATCTTGCGGCTAGCGTGTGGTGGTCGTGTCGACCGGCCGATCCAGCACGCCCAGGTGAATGTTCTTGGCCGGTCGGTCGTTGAGGATTGCACGCATGACGCTTGTGAGCTCCGCGTCCGGTGATGAGACCGACACGAACGTGGGGCCGCCGTCGGCAGCGGTCACGACATTCGCAGTGAGGTTCGCGATTCCCCGGAGCGCGGTCGCGAGGCTCTCGGCCGTGATCTGCGGCTTGTCGGCAGTCATCGCATGGCTGGCGATGACGAGCTGGGCGCCCAAAAACGCATCCTTGAGGAGCGCGGCGGCGTTCATGGCAGCGGCGTTGTTGGTGAAGGTTGCGGTGATCGTGCGGGCGTCGGTCGCTGTGACTGTCTTCGCGCCGAGTTGCGTCAGCAGATTGCCATGTGCTTGGACGAATGCCGTGGCAGGGGGCATGATGCTGGTCTGAATCATCGTCGAGTCCTCGATCGGTTGAGCATTCGCCAATGAGCATGGTGCACGGAAGTGGGCCAATCACCCGTACGCTCGGGCAGTGGCCCGTCCCACCATCGTGGGGTCCCGTTCGGCCCGCACCCATGCACGAGCGTATGATCTGGCTGCACTGACCTTTTCGCACCGGAGCATGACGATGACCGCTGTCGACACCGCCACCAATTTCTGGGGCCTCACCGAGACCCACGAAGAGATCCGTGAGCACGCACGGGGTGTCGCACGGCAGTTCGTCGCGCCCCGCGCCCACGACATCGACGCCGCTGCGGAATTCCCCCAAGACATCCGCGAGATCTTCGCTGAGCAGAGCCTGTTCGGCCTGCCCTACGGCGAGGAGCACGGCGGCACGGGCACTGGCGCCCTGGCGCTCATCATCGCCATCGAGGAGATCTCCAAGGTCTGCGCGACGAGCGGACTGCTGCTCGCCGTACAGGAGCTCGGCTCGCTGCCGATCAAGCTCGCGGGCACTGACGCGCAGAAGGAGCAGTTCCTCCCTAAACTCGCCTCCGGTGAGTGGCTCGCCGCGTACGGTCTGACCGAGCCTGAGTCCGGCAGCGACAGCGCTGGCATGCGCACCACGGCCGTGCGCCAGGGTGACGAGTACGTGCTCAACGGCGGTAAGCGCTTCATCACCAACGCGGGCGTGGCCGACGTCTATGTCGTGTTCGCCAAGACCGAGCAGGGCGTCGGGCACAAGGGTATCTCCGCCTTCATCGTGCCGGCAGACGCGCCGGGTTTCTCCGTCGGCAAGTACGAGAAGAAGATGGGCATCAAGGGGTCCACCACGGGTGAGCTCTTCTTCGACGATTGCCGCATCCCGGCCGAGAACATCCTCGGCAAGGAGGGTGCCGGGTTCACGCTCGCCATGCAAGTGCTTGACCGCTCGCGTCCGGGCGTGGCAGCTCAGGGTCTCGGCATTGCCGGCGGCGCCATCGAGTACGCCGGCAAGTACCTGCTCGACCGCGAGCAGTTCGGCAAGCCGATCGCGCACCAGCAGGGTCTGCAGTGGATGCTTGCAGACATGGAGACCCGCACGTGCGCCGCGCGCGAGCTGCTCTACCGCGTCGGGCACATGCTCGATTCCGAGCAGGACGTGCCGCGTGCCACGCTCACCCGTTACTCCGCGATGGCTAAGCTCATCTGCACCGACGTGGCGATGGATGTCACCACCGATGCCGTGCAGCTGCTCGGCGGCTACGGCTACATCCAGGAGTACCCCGTCGAGCGCATGATGCGCGACGCGAAGATCACCCAGATCTACGAGGGCACCAACCAGGTGCAGCGCCTCGTCATCGCACGCAATCTGCTCGAAGAGCTCAAGCACACAGAGCCCATCCCGTTCTGAGCAACGCGCGACGGCGTTGCGCTCGGCATCGAGCATGCGGGCCCTCGTGATGGACCGTTGCCCGTTATCGCGCGCGGCGTTGTTGGGGAACAGCAGGCCGCGGCAGCTGATCCGCGCGTTGCTGCTGCGGGGTGCTGGCACGGATCGGCTCGTGCGCGACGTATTCCACGAGCACATACGTGGCGAACGCCGTCACGATGGCGAACACCAGCAGCGCCGGAAGCATGTCGAGGATGCGTGAGTGAAGGGTCATGGTGCGGCGATCGTGGCCGCAGGCGCGACCTCTGCCGATCAGGACACCGCAGGAGCGACGGCCGTGCGCGTTGGCACTGCGGTCCCGGTATTGGGCGTGTCTGGACCCGCCGCTCCGCCTCCCGGTAGCTTGCTCGCCTTGATGGTGAGGAACCCTGGTCGATACGAGGTGTGGTCGGCCATGAAGTCCATGCCGCCCACGTTGTAGGACACGAGCAGGTCGCCGGCGGCGCTCGCGAACTGCGGGTGAGCAACCGTGTTGTACACGTGGCGCTGGCGGATCTGCTTCGGGATGGTCGCGACGATTCCCCCGCCCGAGAACGCGCCCTCCGGCGACGGAGCGTGCCACGCACGGATATTCTGGTCGAACCCGATCTGCGAGAGCAGGAGCACGCCGCCATCCTTGGCGTCGACCGCGCTGAACTGATTGGACACGAGCGGACCAAGTGCCGCCGAACGCTTGGCGTCAGGCGACCATGCATCGCCCGCCCAGAACTCCCACGACGCCACGTCCGACAGGTTGCCGCGTGGGGCACGCGCCACGTGCGCCGAACCGTCGCTGGCCCCATACACGTACGTGTGGTCGGGGCGATCGAGCACCGCCGCGCCCCAGAGGACATCCCCACCGTCGATCAGTCGATCGATCGTTGTGGTGGCGCCGGTGCGAGCGTCGATCGTGGCCAGATCCGTGCCCCGGTACTTCCAGTCCCACGTCGAGCCGGCAGCTCGGTCGACGGGATGGCTAAATCGGTTCATGAAGACGAGCAGTTGGTCACCCGCCGGGCTCGTCGTGCCGTGCCCGGGCCAGTACCACTCGTCCGGGAGGCTGCCATCGCGGTTCTCCCGCATCCTGGGCACGCGGGCGACGTCCACGGGCACACCATCCTCGGTGCCCGTGACCATGCGGAAGTCGGCTCCATCCTGGAGCACGAGCGAGTTGCGGACGAACGTATGCGGGTCATTGCTGCGGGAGCCGTCGCGTTGCACGCCGCCCACGAAGGAGTCACCGAAGATCCACGCCGTGCGATCGCCGCCGAGCGGGATCGAATACGTGCCATCGCCGCCGGTGAAATCGCTCGGGCCCCGCGCCGTCCGGAGAAAGAGCTCGGCGCCCGTGGATCCAGGCCGCAGCGGGCGCACGGAGTCGGACGCGCTTGAGGCGGCAAAGGAGGCTGTGGCTTGGATGGACACCACCCTCCCCTCGGAGCGATATCTGGTCCGGGCTCCAACGCCTGCAGTCGCTGGCCGTTCGTGCCAGTTGCGGTGGCCGGGCTCCGCCAGGGCAGGAGCGACGGTACCGGCCGTCGAACGTACGAGCAGGTGGAACAACAACTGCAACTTCCGATTCGCAATGCCGGACTGTTCGCGGCCCTCCGACGCTTCGTCGTCGAGGCCTTCGAGCTGCTCGCGGCCGATCGCGCCGATGGCGCCGACATCTCCTTCAGCGTGGAGGAGCACCGGAAGGTGCGCGACGAGCGCCCCTTCTACGAGTACCGGCCGATGACCGAGCGTTTCGTGCGCGAGCGTCTCGATCGGATCTGGGCGCTCGACGCTTCGGACGACGCAGCCTGGACCGTTGCGAGCGATCCCGCCTGCGCTGCCTTCCTGCGCGCTGGTCGCGCCGATGCTGTGGCCGACATGAGCCTCGTTGCGCGCAGCGAGCTGCTCGGCCCGCTGCTCTTCGCGATGGCGGAGACGAGTCCCGTGTTCGAGCTCGACGAGCCGGCGCTGCTTGAGCACTACCTCCGGTTCGAGAAGGCGCTGTACGCGACCGCGCGTCGCTACGTCGCCATCACCCCGATGTGGGGGATCCGCCTGCTGTACGGAGATCTCGAGCTCGCGCCGGGCGTGACCCTGCGCGCAGTGAATCCCGAGTGGTTCCGTATGGAGTGGCCCGAGGCGGCGCAGCTCGACTGGGGCGAGGGTTCCCACGAGGGGCTTCCGACGGTGGTGTTGCAGTTCGAGCGCCAGGTCGGCGCCGACGACGACGAGCACGCCATCGACCCCTTACGCGGGATCGTCGACGTGACGAGCGCGATCCGCGCGCTCGCTGGCGGGAGCGTCACGGCTGGCCCGCTCGTCGTGGAGCGCTTCGACTGGAAGGCGATGGCGCCGCGCCCCGTGCCGGCCATCGCTGCACGCCGCTGTGGTCATCTGCCGAGCCGTATCGACGGCACCGTCGCCACCCATCTGCCGACCGCGCTGCGCCGGCTGTCCGCAGACCCGGACGGCACGCTCGCTCGGGCGCTCGAGCGCTACCAGTTCGCCGCCACCGCACATGGGATGTCAGCACTGCGCGCGGTGTTCGACATGCTCGTCGAGATCTACGCCAGCGAGCGTGAAGTGGGAAGCGCCGCGCTGCGCCTCGCGGTGGTGCTCGGAGCGGACCTCTCCGACCGTCGCTCATTCATCGACGCGATGCATCACGCGGCGGCCGTCATCCACAAGGGTGATCCGCCCGGGCCTGACACCGTGCGCACGACGCGCGTGCTGGCAGCCGCGTTGCGCGCGACGGTCGCCGCTGGGCTCGTGGGAGAGCTTCCCGTGACGAGCCTGCAGACATATGCCGATGGCGTGCTCATCGGTGAGCGCGAGCGCAAGCAGCTCGGCGTCGCCGCCATGCATCCCGACCTCGAAACGTCGAACCACTCGTAATGCGGGGCGGTCGCCGCTACCCGGCGAGGTACGGCGCGAGCGTTCGTAGGCCCTCGATGTCATTGACCATGCGAGCGAGACGCGGCACGGAGATCGTGAGTGCGTCGCCAGTCGCATCCGCCAGCTCGTCGAGCCGCGAGCGATCGCGACTCGCGAGTGCTGCGTGGTCCTGCTGGGCTGCAATGAGTCGAGCGGCGAGCGAATGACCGATGTCAGGAAGCGCTTCGAACTCGTCGAGCGTAGCGAGCGCCTCGGGAGCCTCCGGTTCCACACGGTTCACCACGGTGCCCACGAACCGGTAGCGCCGTTCCTGGAGCAGCTCCCAGAACGCGACAGCCTGCTCGACGCTTTCACGCTCGGGGCTCGTCACTGCAAGAAATCCGGTTTTCGGGTTGCCGAACATGCGCTCCACCACACGGATGCGCTCGGTGACCGAACCGTAGATGCCTTCCATCGATTCGAAGAACTCGGTGGTGTCGCGAAGCATCTGCGCGCCAGTGATCTTCTGGAGCATCCCGACGACGGGGCCATTCGATCCACCGAGTGCCTTGAGCCCGAACCGGCCCATCTTCGCGCTCGGCTTGAGGAACCAGCGCAGTGACTTGCCCTCGAGGAATCGGATCATGCGATGCGGGGATTCCAGCAGCTCGCGCGCGTGCGCAGCTGGCGGCGTGTCGACCACGACGAGGTCGTACTTGCCCCCGCGGTCGAGCTCGTACAGCCGTTCGAGCGCCATGTACTCCTGCATGCCGGCACTCGACCGCGAGATCTGCTGGTACACCTGGTTCGCGAGGATGCGATCGCGCTCGGCGTCGCTGGTCGCGGTCTCGGAGACGAGCCGGTCAAAAGCCGTCTTGGGATCCAGCATGAGCGCATGGAGTGACCCGCCTGGCGTCGCGCCGGCAGGCAGCTTGACCTTGCGCTCGTGGTCCTCAAGTTCGCCCAGGCCCATCGCCTGCGCCAGTCGTTTCGCGGGATCGATCGTCAATACACACACGCGGCGCCCGCGCATGGCTTCGTCCAGGGCGATGGCGGCGGCGACGCTTGTCTTGCCTACGCCACCCGAGCCGCAGACGAGCAGCACGTCGAGCTCGCGGAGACGATCGCCGAGCTGGTGCGGCCCCGAGCGTCGTCGTCGCTTGGTCGGCGTTCGCCTCGCGGGCGGGGTCACGATGTCTCCTCGGCGTTCGCTGCGGCATGCACTGCTGCCGCAGCGGCGGGTCCATCGGTCGCGCCGGCGAGCTGCGCTTGCAGCACCGCTTGGCCCGGCGCGGTGAGCCAATGCGACAGTGACACGATGTGCTCGCGGCTCAGCTGCGGCGCGAACATGTGGGGCAGCACGCATACGGGCTCGCCCATCACCGACTCGAGACGTTCGCGCTCGGCCGCCTGGTCCACACAACGGGTGTGCTCCCACACCGCTGTTTCGAGCGCGTGATGCACGTTGTCGCCCATCGGCGCCTTGGAATCGAGCGCGCCGGTCACGCGCTCGATCTCCTCGGGACCAAATCGGTCGACCAGGAGCCCGTTGAGCACGACCGCCGCTACGTCTACACCCTGCTCGGCGAGCTGCTCGCGGAGCTCAAGCGTCTCGGTGACGGGAAGCTCCTCGGGAAGTGCGGCGAGAATGACTCCAACGCGCCGCTTGTCCCGGATGAACCTGTCGATGCGCGTCGCTTCGCTCGAGATGGGTCCGACGGGGAACATCCGCGCCACGACACCCGCCATGTTGAGCAGCCCGAGCCCGTGACCCGTTGCGGGGGAATCCACGACGATGGCATCCCACTTGGGTGCGCCGCGCTCATCCCTCTCACCCGCGAGGGCCCAGAGCTTGCCGAGCACGAGCAGCTCGCGGAATCCGGGCGCAGCCTGGGCGAACTGGTCGATGACGGGATTGCCAACGAGCCGATCCGCCACGAGCTTCACCTTGAGGCGCAACCGTGCGTACTCCTTGAGTGCGTCCATCATCGTGATACGCAACGCGCACAGGTGTTCCGCTAGCGGGACCGGCTCGTATCCCACGCGCTTCGCAGAGATCATGGACGACGAACTCGCCTGGCCCTCGATCTCGACGAGCAGCGTGCGCGCGCCTGCATCTCGCCACGCGAGAGCGAGCGCCGCCGAGACGGTGGATTTGCCAACCCCGCCCTTGCCCGTGACGAACACGGTGCGCGGCGCGAGGCCGAGCGGCAGCAGCTCTGGATCGATCTTGGGGCGGCGAGGGGCCATTGGTGAGAGCCTACCCGCTTCAGGATCGAAGGCAGGTGAAGTCGTGCGGAAGCGGTTGGCGCGCCATCGAACTGTGGCTCGGTATCAGGGTGCGGGGGCGTCCGCGTGCGGCCCGAACTCGAGCTCCCACGACAGGTCGCCTGACCCGGCGTTCGCGATGATCGTGCGCACCCACTCGGCCTCTGCGACGAGCTGGCCGCGCAGGTATTCGACCTCGACCAGCACTAGTCGGGGGAGACGGGTGAGCGCCTCGCGGAGGACGCCCTCAGTCACCGCGACGTGTGCGTCGATGGCAGCAACTCGCACTTCGAGTGACGCCACCGAGTCGTCACGGGTCAGTCCAGCCATCATGCTGAGGGCCGCATGGAACGTCGATTGATCGCTCGGCGTCTCGAGCAGGTGGCGCAGACGCTGACGGAACTCCGCGTGACCCGCAGCGCTGACGTCATAGGTCGTGCGCTCCGGCCGTGTGCCCTCACGGGCTGACTCGAGCGCGATGACGGACCCCTCACTCACGAGCTGATCGACCGCGTGGTACAGGCTCCGCGGCAATCCGCGCACGAATGCAGTGTTGCCGCGCAGCTTGAGCTGGCGCAGCATCTCGTATGGATGACGCGGCACCTCCGCGAGCAGGCCGAGGACGACCAGCTCAACAAGATCGCGCGACCGTGCGACGTGCAGCTGCATGAAACGTTACCTCGCCGATCACGGGTTCTCGCGCTGGAAGGTGCGTGTCGCGCCCGCCACGCACACGACCGCCATGAGCGTCACTGCGAAGAGTCCCCAGCCGACGGTGGAGTTCCACAGCTCGCCGTAGAACAGCTGGCGCAGGCCATCGACCACATGTTTGACCGGGTTCGCGTCCGACACGTACTGAAGCCACTGTGGCGCGAGCGTCATCGGCAGCAGAATGCCTGAGAGCAGCAACAGCGGCGGCGAGAACAAGTTGAGTACCCCGACCAGCGGCTCTTCGTCCTTGGCCACCATGGCAATGGCATAGGAGATGGACGCGAATGAGATTGCGAGCAAGATCACCGCGATGAGCCCGCCCACGAGTGCCTGCCACGTGAGGTTCAGTCCGAAGGGGATAGCGAGCACTGTGAGGATGGTCGCCTGCACGATGAGCACTGTCGCGTCGCGCAGCACGTTGCCCATGAGGATGGCGACGCGGCTCATCGGTGACACGCGCATCCGGTCGATGATGCCGTCGCGCAGCTGCTCGATGAGCCCGAACCCTGCGAACAGCGTCCCGAAGATTCCGAGCTGCACGAGCAGGCCGGGAACGAACACCGACCACGCGTTGCCCTCGGGAAAGCCCGGCGTGTTCGCGACCTGCTCGAGCAGTGGCCCAAACAGCACCAGGTAGAAGACGGGCTGCACGAGTGCGAACACGAGCCACGCGGGCTGGCGCAGCGAGTGGCGGATCTGGCGGCGGTAGACAATCAGGGTGTCGTGGATGACCTTCATCGGGGGACCTCAGTTCTCGTCGCGGAGCGACTTGCCGGTGAGCTTCAAGAAGACGTCGTCGAGACTCGGACGCGCGAGCTGCACGGTTGCGACCGTCATGCCGGCCGCGTCGAGCGCGCGTAGGATGATGGGGAGCTGGCTGTCGCCATTCGCGATGGTGATGCGCAGCGCGCGGCCGCCCTCGGGCGTCTCGATCGTGGCACCTTCCACCGCTGCGGCGATCACGTCGCGGGCGGCATCGCGGTCGCCATCCACCTCGACAGTGATGAGATCGCCGCCGATGCCGCGCTTGAGCTCGTCAGGTGTGCCGGACGCGATGATCTGCCCGTCATCGAGGATGAGCACGCGGTCGCAGAGCGCGTCCGCCTCTTCGAGGTAATGGGTAGTGATGAAGACCGTGGATCCGTGCTGTTCGCGCAGCGCGCGCACGTGATCCCACAGGTTGGCTCGGCTCTGCGGATCGAGTCCCGTCGTGGGCTCGTCGAGGAAGACGAGCTTGGGGGAGTGCACCATCCCGAGCGACACCTCAACGCGGCGTCGCTGTCCGCCGGAGAGCTCCTTGATCACCTTGTTCTGGAAGCTCCCGAGCTCGAACGCCTCGATGAGCTCGTCGGCGCGCTTCGCGCCCTCTCTGGGGTCAATACCGTAGAAGGCGGCCTGGTCCAGCAGCTCTTCGCGTACCTGCGCGGCGCGCTCGGTGCTGTGTCCCTGTGCCACGTAGCCAATCGAGCGACGCACGCCCACAGGATCCGTGCGCAGATCGTGCCCGGCGACGGTCGCATCACCCGCAGTGGGGTCGATGAGCGTCGTGAGCATGCGCAAGGTCGTGGTCTTGCCAGCGCCGTTTGGTCCGAGGAACCCGACGATCTCGCCCACCGCGACATCGATATCCACGCCGCGTACGGCGTTGACCGCACCCGACTTCGACCTGAACGTGCGGGCAAGACCGCGTGTGGTGATCATGTTCATGATGCGGACTGTACCCATAGATAGTGCAATGCGCAATAGTGCATTTTGCGTCTCGAATCCCATCGATCCTCGAAACGACGCGCCGTCGTGCAACCAATCCTCGTCCGTGCCCGAAGGACTGGTGAAGCGCTGACCGGGCGGGTACCCCGTGTGCGCTCAGCGAAGGTGCCGGGGGAAACCGGTGGGGAGCACGTCATGACCATGACACCAGGCCAAGGACAGGGACACTCGTTCATCCCGCAGCGACAGGACCCATTCGGTCCGCGCTTCGTGACGAACCGGCACGAACGGCGCTGCCGCGTCATCTGCCTGTCCAACCAGAAGGGTGGCGTGGCGAAGACCACGACTACGATGAACCTGGGAGCCGCGCTCACGGAGCTCGGTAACAAGGTGCTCGTCGTCGATCTGGATCCACAGTCCAATCTGACGATGAGCTTCGGCATCGACGTTGAAGCGCTTCCCAAATCGATCTTCGACGTGCTCGTGCATCGGTACCCGATCGAGCACATCATCCAGAAGACGCCCGAGTGTGACATCGCCGTTGCCAGCATTGATCTTGCGGGCGCGGAGCTCGCGCTCAGCAGCATGATCGGTCGCGAGCGGATGCTCGAGAAGGCGCTCGCCACGGTCAAGAACGACTACGACTACATTCTTATCGACACGCCGCCGAGCCTCGGGCTGCTGACCGTCAACGCCTTCACGGCGTCCGACGAGGTCATCGTGCCGGTGCAGGCTGAGTACCTCTCGCTGCGCGGTCTCGTGCAGCTGGACAACACGTTGCAGGTCATCCGAGAGCACCTCAATCCAAAGGTGCACATCGGCGGGGTGCTCATCACGATGTACGACGGACGCACGATCCATGGCCGTGAGGCGACGGAGCTGCTCGAGCGCACGTATGGTGACCGCGTGATGAACACCAGGATCCGCAAGACGATTCGTCTGGCCGAGGCGCCCGTGCAGGGCTCGTCGGTCCTGACGTATGAGAGCAACGGAACCGCAGCCGCGCAGTATCGCGCGCTCGCGAAGGAGGTCGTGGCACGTGTCGAACAAGCGGTCTAGTCTCAACGACAGTCCCTTGGCGCAGCTCTTCGCCGCCACGGATCAACGCGGTGCGGCGGCGGGCGACAAGCCTGTTCCGGGACCGATCATCACGCCTGAGCCCGCGAGCGATGCGGATGCCCGGCCGGAGGCGACCACGGTGGCACCGCCACCCGCCGACACGGTTGAGGCGCCCACTCCGCGCAGCGCCGGAGCGGCTGCGTCCTCGGCAGCCGGCATCACGCCGATGGTCGCCGACGCATCCACGTACCTCGCAGTGATCCGCGTGGTGGGTGTGGGCGGCGCCGGCATCAACGCGCTCGAGCGGATGATGGACAGTGATGTGCGCGGCGTCGAATTCGTCGCCATTAACACGGACTTGCAGCAGCTCGAGATCAGCAACGCGCCCGTTCGACTGCACATCGGTAACGAGCTGACCGGTGGACTGGGTTCGGGAGCAAATCCCGAGGTCGGCAAGGCCGCCGCAGAAGCGAGCTACGATCATCTACGGCATGTGCTCAAGGGCAGCGACATGGTCTTCGTCACCTGCGGCGAAGGTGGTGGCACCGGCACCGGTGCTGCGCCGGTCGTGTGCCGCGCTGCGCGTGAGCTCGGTGCGCTGGCCGTGGCCATCGTCACCACCCCATTCTCGTTCGAGGGCTCGACGCGTCAACGCAGTGCTGGCGCTGGTCTGGATGAGCTGCGCAAGCACGCGGACACGGTCATCGTCATTCCGAACAATCGACTGCTTGAGGTGCTCAATCGAGATACCTCGATGATCGAGGCGTTCCGCGTGGCCGACGACGTCCTGCGCCAGGGTGTGCAGGGCATCACCGACCTCATCACGATGCCGGGCCTCATCAACGTCGACTTTGCGGACGTGCGTACGGTCATGTCCAACTCGGGCAACGCGCTCATGGGCATCGGCTTCGGCTCGGGCGAGACCCGCGCTCGCGACGCCGCGATGAGTGCCATCGGCTCGCCGCTCATCGAGCAGTCGCCGGCGGGTGCCAACGGCATCTTGCTGTCGATCTCGGGTGGCGATGATCTGACGCTGCACGAGGTGACTGAAGCGGCGCGCATCATCCAGGAGAACGCTGCGCCGGACGCCAACATCATCTTCGGGGCGACGATCGACAGTCGCCTGACCGGCCAGGTCTGGGTCACGGTCGTCGCCACGGGCTTCGGTCAGGGTGGACGTCCCGCGCAGCAGTCGCCGGGTGATCGCTTTCAGGGCATCTTGCGCCCGGGTCGCGATGAGCGTCCTGCCGCGTCCGCCGACGATGACATCGACTTGCCTGATTTCCTCAAGTAGGGCGGGCGGAGATGCTCGTCCTTTTCATCTGCGTGCTCGCCACGCTCGCGCTCGTCGCGATGGTTGTGGGTGTGCTTCCTGCGATGCGTGCACTCGACGTATGGATCCTCGCGCGCTGGGACGCTCGCCGTCAGTGTGCCGCCTCGGAGGCATGAGATGGCGTTCCTCGTCGTCCTCATCGCGTGGGCTGCGATCTGCGTGGGCCTGTTCTGGATGGACCGCCGGAATGTCAGGCGGCCCGAACGGCAACTCGATAGGCATGCGGCCGAGTGGGAGCACCAGGAGATGTGGCGCAACATCGGAAACGCGGGCATGGCCGGTAGTGGGGTCGATGGCTCCGGTGGGGATTGCGGCAGCAGCGATACCAGTAGCTGAACCCTCAATGGATGATCAACGCCGTACTTGGCGGGCAGGAGATTCCCATGATCGCTCTCTTCATCAGCTTCGCAGTGATTGCACTGCTCCTTGGCGCCGCTTGGCGCACATTGCGCGCGAAGCGCGGGAGTGAGGTGACTCCAACGCTGGCTGAGCATGCTGCAGCGGACGCAGGTCGGATGGGTGCGGTTGGTCTGGTTGGTGGCCACGACGCGACCGCTGCAGGCGCACCGACCTTCCTAGACGACGTCTCGCACGAACTGCACCCGATAGATGACCAGCCGCATTCCGCAGATTGACGGCTGCCCCGGCTCAAGTGCTCTGGCCGGCGAACCGATGGGTTCGCATGACTTCCCCCATGCCGCACGGCGCGGCGGCACCCGCCGCCAACTGGTATCCGGATCCGCAGAACCCCGCCATGCTGCGATGGTTCGACGGCGCGGCCTGGACCGAGCACACGGCGCCGGCCGTGGCAGCCCCCACGGTCGTGCAGCACGACGCCGGCATGCGCATGCTGCTGCCGGTCGGGCGCTCTGGATGGGCGATCGCATCTGGCTATCTCGGACTCTTCTCGCTCATCCTCATCGGCGCGCCGTTCGCGTTGTTCACGGGCCTCATGGCGGTGCGCGAGCTCAAGCGCAATCCTGAGCTGCACGGCTGGGGCCGCACGATCTTCGGGCTCATCACCGGAACGATCGGGTCAGTGATCATCGCGGCGATGGTGCTGACTTCCATCGGCTGAGTGCGTAGGCGCGTCACGCTCGTCGCGAGCCGGTGTGCCCGTGTACGAGTTCGATAGATTGATCCCATGGAGCAGGTGGGAGCCATCGCGACGGGCCATGAGGCCAGTGCGCGTGCGGGGGCGGAGATCCTCGCGGACGGAGGCAATGCGGTCGATGCGGCCGTGGCCGCCGCGTTCGCTGCGTGCACGTGCGAGCCAACGCTGACGGGGCTCGGCGGCGCAGGGTTTGCCACGGTGCACATGCCCGACGGCGACGACCACTGCTTCGACTTTTTTGCGTCGGTTCCCGGCATCGACGGCATGACCGAGATCGCAGGCCAGCCGGTGCCGGTCGACGTCCTATTCGGCGCAACTACACAGACGTTCCACGTCGGTCCGATGTCGTGTGCCGTGCCCGGATTCGTGAAGGGCTTGTTGCACATCCACGGTCAGTTCGGGACCATGCCGCTCACCCGGGTGCTCGAGCCTGGCATCCACCTCGCTCGCACCGGGCTCAACCTCCCGCCCCAGCAGGCGTACTGCCACCATCTACTCACTCCCATTCTCACCCGGACGGCTGAGGGGCGTCGCGTGTTCGCGCCAGCCGGCCCGATGCTCGTGGCCGGTGATCACTTTGCGCAGCCCAAGCTCGCCGTGACGCTTGAGCAGATCGCGGCGGAGGGCGGCGACGCCTTCTACCGAGGAGACATCGCGCGCGAGATCGCCGCGTGGAGCGAGTCTGAAGGTGGGCTCATCACGCGCACCGACCTCGAGCACTACGAGGTGGCGGAGCGCACACCCGTGCGAGGCGCATGGCGAGGGTACGAGTTCGTCACGCCGCCTCCGCCGTCCTCGGGTGGCGCGCTCATCTCCTTCGCGCTTCGAGTTCTCGAGCGCGCAATCGGTGGGGCCTCGGGTCGGGGCATCGATGTCGACACGCCCGGTGGGGCGGCGCTGCTCGTCGCGAGCATGATCGCCTCGAACGGGATTCGTGGCAAAGAGTTCGACAGCTGGCTTTACGGCAGTGGGCTCGTCCCATGGCTGCTCTCAGAGCCCACCTACGAGCTCGGGGATCAACTCTTCGCCGCAGCCCACGACGGTGCTCCAGCGCCGCCCTCCTCGCGCCTGGGCTCGACCACGCATCTGAGCGTCATCGATTCCGCAGGTGGCGCGGTCTCGATTACCACCACCACGGGATGCGGCGCAGGCGAGTTCGTCGGCGACACGGGGATCCATCTCAACAACATGATGGGTGAGGAGGATCTCGTCCCGGTGGAGCACGTGCTGCGTCCCGGCGAGCGTCTCACGAGCATGATGGCGCCGAGCATCGTGCTCGAAGAAGGACGCCCCATGCTCGCCATTGGCAGTGCGGGATCCAACCGACTGCGTGGCGCAATTCTTCAGCCGCTGCTGCGCGTGCTCGAATCGCGTGCGACGGGTGCGACAGGCCCGCTCCAACAACGGCTCGCAAACGCGGTGCAGGCGCCGCGTCTCCACGCCGAGGCGGGACTCATCCACGTGGAGCCCGGCTACGACCCGCTCGCGTTGCAGCACCTCGAGCAACTCGGGCACGAGCTCAACCGCTGGCCCGGCACGAACATGTATTTCGGCGGCTCCAACATAGTGGCCGTGGACGCCGGCGGCAGCTTCGCCGCAGCGGGAGACCATCGACGTGGCGGCGGCGCGTACCTCGCGCTCGCCGACGGGAGTGTGCGGCGCGCATGACATCGACCAACGAGCGTTTCACCTTCCAGGCCAAGCGTGAGCTCCAGGGACTTGTCCCGTACGAGGCTGGACTCTCGGTCGAGGCGCTGCGCCGCGAGATCGGCGGCGACGGACCCATCGTCAAGCTCGGCTCGAATGAGGGGCCGTGGGGTCCTCTGCCCGCAGCGGTGGAGGCGATCAGGGATCAGGTGGCTGGGCTCAACCGCTATCCAGATGGTGCGTTCTTTGACCTCAAGGATGACCTGGCCGTCATCACCGGCGCGGCGCGTGAGCAGATCGTGCTCGGCAACGGTGCTGACTCGATCCTCATCAACCTGTCACTCGCGCTGCTTGCGCCGGGCGACGAGGTCATCTTCGGATGGCCCAGCTTCATCACCTATCCGCTCAGCGTGCGCAAGGTGGGTGCAGTGCCGGTCGCGGTTCCGCTCGACGCGGACTATCGCTACGACCTCGACGCCATGCTCGCTCGGGTGAGTGACCGCACCCGGTGTGTGTACGTGTGCAACCCCAACAACCCCACGGGCACCTACGTTGACCGCGATCGACTGCGCGCGTTCGTTGATGCGCTTCCCGAGCACGTGCTGTGCGTGGTCGATGAGGCGTATCACGAGTACGTGACCGCGCCCGGCTACCCAGATGGCATCGCAGAGCTCATCGCCGAGGGCCGACCAAGCGTCATGGTGCTCCGTACGATGTCGAAGATCTACGGCCTCGCAGGTCTGCGTGTGGGCTGGGGTGTTGGGCCCGCCGAGGTGGTCCGTGCGATTGACACCGTACGTGGGCCGTTTGAGATGAACGCGCTGGCCAACGCTGCGGCGCGCGCGAGCCTCACCGAGCGTGCGCTGCTCGCCGAGCGCGTCGCTTCGAATGAATCGGGTCGTGTCGCGCTCGCTGCTGCGCTGCGTGAAGTCGGGCTCACCCCCATCGACGGTGTGGGTAATTTCCTGTGCGTGCCGCTCACAGACGGTGTGACCGGGCGAGCTGTGGCCGAACGCATGCAGCGCGAGGGCGTCATCGTGCGGCCCTTGGATGGGTTCGGTATGCCGGACGGGTTCCGCATCACGGTGGGCACGCCTGCGGAGAATGAGATCGCAGTCGACGCGATGCGCTCGGTGCTCCCAGAGTTGCTTCGCAACGCGAACTGACCGACCTGGCGAAGCTCTACTGCGGCTCCAGCGGCGGGCGGATCAAGCGGCGCGGTCGTCCGCGTTCGGCGGCGCCCACGCGGGCTCATCGGGCGGGAGCGGCGGAGTCGCCAACGGGCCTGCTTCGATCTGTTGCTGTGCCCATGTCTCGGCGGCTGACATCGCAGCTGGCGTCGACGCGGCCGGTGCAGTGGTCTGCTCGACGGTGACGGTTGGTGCCGGTGCATCTGTCGTGCCAACGGCGTCCCCGGCGGCAATGTTCTCGACGATTTGCCCCTGAGCGTCGACCGTGATCGGCTCGATGACACGCCCATACTGCTGCATGATCTGCGTGAACACGCCAGTCTCGATGAGCTCGATCATCGTCGCCACGACCTGTGGATCGAACTGCGCCCCGCTGCCGGAACGGAGCTCGTGTACCGCGTGGCGTACACCCAGTGCGCGGCGATAGACGCGGTCACTAGTCATGGCCTCGAACGCATCCGCGACGAGGATGATGCGGCTCCCCATCGGGATGTCAGCTCCCGACAGCTGCGCGGGATATCCCGTGCCGTCAAAGTGCTCGTGGTGATGCCGTGTCCAAGTCGCGACGGGCTCGAGCTCTGCCGCTTCGAGGATACGGAAGCTGAACTCCGGATGCATGCGCAGCTGCACCCACTCATCGTGTGAGAGCTGGTCGCCCTTCACGAGAATCTCGTCGGCGATGCCGATCTTGCCGACGTCATGGAGCAGCCCAGCGCGGTAGACGAGCTTGACTGTCTGCTCGTCCATGCGCATCGCCCGGGCGAGCGTCGCGGCGTAGATCGCCACGAGTTCGCTGTGGTTGCGCGTGTAGGGATCTTTCTGATCGACCGCGCTGACGAGCGTCGTTGCCGTGGTGAGCATCGCATCGCGCGAACGCTGCTTGGTGCGCTCCTCGGAGTTCATCGACGTCACCTTGGCGGGGTCGTAGATGACCGATGCCGCCTTGCCTTGCATCTTGGCGGTGTACGACGCCTCATCCGCGCGCTGGTAGAGGTCCGTCTGCGTGTTCGCGTGGACGGGCCACGTGGTGATTCCGCCCGAGAATGTCAGTCGTTCGCCGTTGGGCCCAAGTGGCACGACGTGCTCGGCGATGCGATCCAGCACCTGCTTCGCCTCGGCAGCGTCCGCCTCTGGGAAGATGACGCCGAACTCCTCGCCACCGAGGCGACACGCGAGATCGTACGGGCGAAGGTTGTCGGAGATGGCCTTCGTTGCCCGCATGAGCACTGCATCGCCTTCGGAGTGTCCGAAGCGGTCATTGACCGTCTTGAAGTTGTCGAGGTCGAGCACCGCGATCGACACCTGACCGCCTGTGCGGCGACAGCGCTCGATCTCGGCACGCAAGCAATCCTGAAAGTAGCGGTGGTTGCGCAACCCGGTGAGCGGATCACGCGTGGACCGCTCCTGCTCCTGTTGCAGGCTGATGTGGAGTTGCTCTTGCGCGGTGCGTAGCTCGAGCGTCTGGCGTTGCAGGGCCATCGCCATGAGATTGAAGTCTGCTACGAGGTCGCCGATCTCATCGGTCCGCGTCGCGAGCGCCTCGTCCGCGCGAGCGGTCAGATCGCCGTGTGCCAACCGGTGTGAGAGTTGGCGGAGGTGGTCGAGCCGACGCATGAGTCGTCGAGGAATGATCGTCGCGAGCAGGGCGGCGAGAAAGATGGCGATCCCGATGGCCGTGGCGAGCATCGCCATCGAGGTGTAGATGGCATGGGCGATCTCCGCCTGAGCGTCGAGACCGCGTTTGGCCACTCGTTGTCCGAGTTCCTGGGCGGGGGCATCAACCTGCTCGGCGAGCGCCTGGTCAAATGCCGCGATGGCGCGCGCTGGGTTCGCATCCACATTCTCGGAGAAGGTGGTGCGGATCTGCGCGGCATTCGCGGCGATCCGGTCCCATTCGGCTGCTTCTGTGGGACGCAGTCGCTCACCGCCGTTGTGGCCGCTCGTGCATTTGTCCGGATCTGAGATGCAGCGGGCTGAATCAAGCGCCTCCTGCAGCGTGTTGGTCATCTTCGTGCGGACGGCAGCATTGGGTCGCGCGGCGAAGTCTCGGGCTGCGGATCGCACGTCACCAACAGAGCGCTGGAACGTCGCGATCTCCTGCAGCGTGGTGGAGGAGCGGGTTGCCTGGTCCGACGCCCGCGAGATCTTGCCGAACGCATAGATCGAGATCGGGAGCGTGAGCGCGACGACGCAGATGACCATAACGAAGGCCAGCGTGAGGTTCCGGCTGATGCCGGGGCGGCGAATCGCGTCGATGATGGCGGGCTTGGGCACGTGCTCCTCGCGCTCGGAGCTCGGTCGATGCGGTGACCGTGCGGGCGCAGGGGGCGCATCGGCACGAGAAGCCATCAGCTTGAACACCGGATCCCGCGCTCGAGCGCGCACACGTGAGGGGATCCTCCGATCAGACGGTGAACCGTCGTGATACCGTCCGGACTCGATGGATCAGGTAGCTGACACACCGACACCGCCTCGACGAGCCGGGATGTCCTTGCCCACAGATGCCGCCACGCTCGGCGAGCGTCTCGTTGCTGGAGATCGACGCGCGCTCGCGCGCGCCATCTCGCTGGTCGAGAACGGCGACCCCGTCGGGCATGAGCTGGTCGGACAGCTGTACGGTCGCACCGGCGCCGCGCGGCTGCTCGGCATCACGGGGCCTCCGGGGGTCGGTAAGAGCAGCCTGGTCGGTGCGATGGTGACACACGCTCGCGCTGAGCACCCGGATGACCGTATGGGCATCGTGAGCGTCGATCCGTCGAGTCCCTTCACCGAGGGTGCCCTGTTGGGCGACCGAATCCGCCTCACCGATCATTTCCTCGACCGCAGCGTGTTTATCCGCTCGATGGGCACGCGTGGTCACCTGGGCGGCCTCGCAGAGGCGTCGCTGCAAGCCGCGCTGCTCCTGGATGCCTGGGGCGCGAGCGAGGTGTTTCTCGAGACCGTCGGCGTGGGTCAGAGTGAGATCGAGATCGCGCGCATCGCAGACACCATTGTGCTCGTGCTCATGCCGGGCTCGGGTGACGCGGTCCAGGCGCTCAAAGCGGGTGTGATGGAGATTCCCGACGTCATCGTCATCAACAAGGCCGACCACCCGATGGCCAAGACGCTCCGCGCGCAGATCCGGTCGATCCTCACGCTCGAGCGACGCGCCTGGACACCTCCGATCGTCGAGACCGAGGCTGTACGCGGCGAGGGCATCGACAAGCTGTGGGACAAGATTGCTGAGCACCGCGCGTTCCTTGCAGAGGAAGGCCGTTTCGAGGCTCGCCGCCGTGCCAACCTCGAGCATGAGGTCTTCACCCTTGCTTCAGCTCGTGCCATGCGCCGCATGCGGGCTCGTGTGGAGGAGGACCCGCGGCTACGTGAGTTGCTGGACGCCATGCACCGCCGTGAGATGGACCCGCTCACGTGCACGATGCGGCTGTTCGAGGAGGTGTTCCACGGATGACCGAACACCCCACAAGCATCGATGAACACGCGGTGTCGATCGACGCCATCCGTGCTGCACGCAATCGCATTCAAGACCGGGTGCGTGTCACGCCGATGTTGCGCAAGGAGACGCTCGACACGATGGTGGGCGGAGGTGAAGTGCACCTCAAGTGCGAGCACCTGCAGCGCACGGGATCGTTCAAGCTCCGCGGCGCACTCAACCTCATCGCGCAACTCGCGCCTGAGGAACGCGCACGGGGTGTCGTCGCGGCGAGCGCCGGAAACCACGCGCAGGGGGTCGCCGTCGCGGCGGCCGAGTTTGGCGTCGAGGCGACGATCTTCATGCCCGCAGACGCTTCGCTCGCCAAGGTTGAGGCGACCGTCAACTATGGCGCTGACGTTCGATTGGTCGGTGACAACCTCTATGAGTCGCTCGCTGCGGCACACACCTTCGCGCAGGAGCGCGGCGCCGTGTTCGTGCACCCGTTTGACGACGCGCGCATCGTCAATGGGCAGGGTACGCTTGGACTCGAGATCGTCGATCAGCTCCCAATGGTAGGCGCGGTGGTCGTCCCCGTGGGCGGCGGTGGTCTCGCGTCTGGCGTGGCAACGGCGGTCCGTGCCGCACGCCCGAACTGCCGGATCATCGGTGTGCAGGCCTCGGCATGCGCGTCGCTCCCAGCCGCGCTCGAGCTGGGCGAGCCCACCATGGTTCAGATACGCCCGTCGATGGCGGACGGAATCGCCGTCAAGCAACCCGGCGCCCTCACGTTCGAGATCATGCGGAGTCTGCTCGACGAGGTCGTGCTCGTCGAGGAGGAAGAAATCTCCGCCGCCATCCTCTGGAGCATGGAGCGTGCCAAGCAGGTGCTCGAGGGCGCCGGTGCGGCCGGGCTCGCTGCAGTGCTCAGCGGCAAGGTGCGCTCAAGCGAGCCGATCGCCGTCGTTCTGTGTGGCGGCAACATCGACCCTGCGGCGCTCGTCCCGGTGATTCGCCACGGGCTCACGGCTGTAGGCCGTTTCCTCTACCTTGGCACGATCCTTCCGGATCGCCCCGGTGAGCTCTCGCATCTGCTCTCGCTGCTCGCGTCGCTCCGCGTCAACATCCTCGGCGTGGAGCACCACCGTGAGGGTGTCGAACTGCGCATCGGGGAGACCCGAGTGGACCTCATCCTGCAGACGCGCAACGTCGAGCACGTCGAGCACGTCATGAGCCAGTTGCGCGAGACGGGCTATCGGCTCATCACCCAGACGCGCTGAGACAACCACGCGAGGTGGGCCGGGGCGCTGGCCGCACCGGACCAGCCGCACTCGCGTTCGGATGCGGCTGCGACCTGCAACTGATGGGATGGTGGGCGAATCTCGAAGGAGCCCGCCATGCAGGTCGCCGCACCGCCCACATCCGCTTCCACGCCCGTTCCGGTCGCCGATCCGCTCGGTGTGGGTGGTATCCGAGGCGGCATCGCCGACTTCATCCGCGGGAGTGGCGCCGGCTACCAGGCCGCCACGCGCGAAGCCTCGATCGTCGCCGACAAGGCGGCCATCCACCCCTTCGAGACCGTCGCTACCGCGACGGCGCTGCTCAAGGACGTCACCAAGAACATCAAGTACGTCAACAAGGCGACGAGCTTGGTGAACACGATCGGCGGCTTCGCGCTGCTCATCGGAGTGTCCAACGTCACGACAGGTCTGCGCTCCCCGGGAGATACCGCCTCAGATCTCGCGCACCGAGTAGCCGACCTCATCGACGGCAAGAAGACCGCGCGCGGGTGGTCACTCGGTTGGGGCGTCACCACCGACACCGTCACGGGTGCCCAGCACGCCGTCGAGAGCGGCGCGACCCAGGCGCTCAGCTCCATGGGCATGGTCTGACGCTGCACTGCGCGAGCAGTTAGTTCGAGCGCGCCCGAAGCTCCGCAAGCGTGGGGCACTCCTCATCCCGCGCGGAGAGGATCGGATCCGTGATGCCCCAATCCATGCCTACAGTGGGGTCGTCGAAGCGGACGCCGAACTCGTCGTCGCCATCGTAGTAGTTGTCCACGAGGTACGTCAATGTGACGTCCTCGAGCGCTGCGAATCCATGCAGCACACCCGGCGGGATGTACACGCCGGCGTCAGTGGCACTCGTCAAGACGATGCCCTGCGTGACGCCCGCCGTTGGACTGTCCTCGCGCGCATCATGCACGCACACCAGCAGGGTCCCGCGCAGGCACAGCCAGTAGTCGGCCTGCTGCTCGTGAAAATGCAGCCCGCGGATCGTGCCGGCGGCCGAGTCGGAGCGGTTGCCCTGCACCATTGCCGGGCCATCGAACCACTCGGTGCGGTACGTCTCCGTGAATCCCCCGCGGTCGTCGCCGTGTCGCGTGAGCGGACGGATGACGACCCCTGCAATCGTGCTCGCGCACGGCGCCAGGTCGTGGCGATCGCGGATCGAGAGGTCGACGATGGGGTGCGCGGTCTCAGTGGTCATGTCGGGAGCATATCGTTCACGCGTCCGTGGTCGGCACCTTAGTGAAGCTTCACACCCAGGCCGCGCGCGATGACCATCTTCTGTACCTCGTTGGTGCCCTCACCGATCTCAAGGATCTTGGCGTCGCGGTAGAAGCGCGAGATCGGGAACTCATCCATGTAGCCATAGCCTCCATGGATCTGCAGCGAGAGGTTCGCCACCTCGCGCGCGAGCACGCCGGTCTTGAGCTTCGCCATCGCGGCGGTCTGGGTGAAGTCCAGGCCCTGGTCCTTCTCCCACGCGGCCTTGTACGTGAGCAGGCGCGCCGACTCGATGTCGGTCGCCATGTCCGCCAGCATGAAGGCGATGCTCTGGAACCCGGCGATCGGCTTGCCGAACTGGTTGCGCTCCTGCGCGTACTTGAGCGCCTGCTCGTACGCGCCCTGCGCAAGGCCGAGGCCGAGCGACGCCACGCCGATGCGCCCGCCGTCGAGGATCTTCAGGAACTGTGTGAAGCCCTTGCCCTCAGGTCCGATGAGGTTGCCGACCGGCACGCGTACATCGTTGAATGAGAGCGACCGGGTGTCTGAGGCGTGCCAGCCCATCTTCTTCATCGGCTCGCTGATCTCGTAGCCCGGGGTGCCATTGGGGATCATGATCGTGGAGATGGCAGGGCGGCCTTTGGCGTCTTCGCCGGTGACGGCCGTGACGGTGACGCCGAAGGTCATGTCAGTGCCCGCGTTGGTGATGAAGATCTTGGAGCCATTGATGACCCACTCGTCGCCGTCGCGACGGGCCGTGGTCCGCGCCGCGCCTGCGTCGGAGCCGGCGCCTGGCTCGGTCAGACCGAACGCGTGGAGCTTCTCGCCTGCGGCAAGGGCGGGCAGCCACTCGGCCTTCTGGCGATCGTCACCGAAGTAGTAGATCGGCAACGTGCCGAGCGAGTGATGCGCGCACATGGTGATCGACACGGAGCTGTCGATGCGCGCGAGCTCCTCGACGGCGATCGCGTAGCTGAGCGTATCGGCGCCGGCGCCGCCGAACTCCTCGGGGATGGTGATGCCCATGATCCCGAGGTCCGCCATCCCGCGCACGATGTCGTACGGGAAGCGTCCCTCGTGGTCGAGCGCCTCGGCCTGTGGCGCCACCACCTGCTCGGCGAAGTCCCGCACGGTCGAGCGCAAGAGCTCATGCTCGTCTGACAGCTGAAACGACAGGGGCGACGACGTCATGGTGGCCATGGGGCGGATCCTCCGGGAAGCGGGCATGCGCGCCATGTGGCGCGGCCTGAGCCTACCGGAGAGCTCCGCGCCTACGCGCCCCAGGTGCCGGCGAGCTCGGTCATGAGCCGCACGCCCGCGCCCGAGGCTCCCTTGCACCCGTACCACAGGCGCGCCTTGGGGAGCATGCCGGAGCCAGCGATATCCAGGTGGACGAATGGCGTGTCCTTGGCGAAGTGTCCGAGGAAGGCGCCGGCGCTTAACCCACCAGCGTCGCGCGAGCCGGAGTTCTTGAGGTCGGCGCAGTCCGTCTTGAGATTCGCCTTGTACTCAGCGTGCATCGGCAGGTGCCACGTGTGGTCGCCAGTGTGCTCGCCTGCGGTGACGACCGCGTCGATGAGTGCACCCTTGGTGGCCACGGCGCCCGTATAGCGATGCCCGAGCGCGACGACCATCGCGCCGGTGAGCGTGGACGCCTCGACGATGGCGCCACAGCCGCGGCCGCGCACGTACGTGATGCAGTCGCCGAGGATGAGTCGCCCCTCCGCATCGGTCGAGATGATCTCCACCGTGGTGCCGTCCATCGCCTCGACCACGTCGCCTGGACGATACGCGTTGCCGTCGGGCATGTTCGTTGTGGATCCGACCACGGCGATCACGCGGCGCGGCGTGTCGAGCTCAGCGATTGCGCGCATCGCGCCGAGCACGGCGCAACCACCGGCCTTGTCGAGCTTCATGCCCTCCATGCCGCCGGCAGGCTTGATCGAAATGCCGCCCGTGTCGAAGACGACGGCCTTGCCGACCAGCGCGAGGCGCTCCGCATCGGGCGTGTCCACGCCCGGCGGGTTCCACTCGAGCACGATGAGCCGAGGTTCGTCGACGGAGCCCTGCGCGACGGCCGCGAACATGCCCATGCCGAGCGATTCGATCTCAGCGCGACCGAACTCGTGGAAGGTGAGGTGCTCGTGGCAGCCCGCGAGGTCACGCGCCTCGTTGGCGAGATCGGCAGGCATCATGCGGTTGGCGGGAGCGTTGGCCAGATCGCGCGCCCAGTTCTGCGCGTCGGCGAGCACGATGCCGCGACGCGCGGCTCCCTCGACCGCGGCATCGGCCGTGCCTGCGATCAGCAGGCTCGTTGGACCGTCGTATGTAGCTGCCTCACCATGAGCAGACGGCTCGTTCGTGTGGCTGCGGTACTTGTGGACGCGGAAGGTTCCGAGCGTGAAACCGGTGGCGAGCGCCTCGGCATCTGCAGCGGTCGTAGGGGCGAGTACCGCCACGGTGCGCCCTTCGGCCGCGCGCGCTGCGCTGGAGATGCGGGCGCCTGCCACGCGCACTGCGTCGCTGCGGCCATCAGCGTCGGGGCCAAACCCGACGAGTGCCACGCGCAGGGGCCCCGCTGCTCCGCCCGTGACGATCGCGACAGAAGATGCGTCCGCCTTCACACGTCCACGCCCGAGCTCGCGAGTGAGCGCGCCACCCAGTTGCTCGTCGAGCGCGTTGGCGGCGTCGGGTAGCGTCATCCCGTCCTCGATGAGGACGGCGAGCAGGTCGACGTCGAGGTCAGATGCGGCGGTGGTGGTGAAGCTGATATCCATGGGTTCGATTCTACGGGTCTGCACCGAGTGTCGCCGTTCGGGTGTGGTTCGAGCAGGTCCCGCGTGTGCGCAGCCCGAATGCGACGACATGCGCATCTATCCCGATCTTCCGTTCGAACGAGCCCGAGCCATCGCCTTCGACGTGCTCATCATCATCGTGCTCTGGCTGTGTTGGCTGATCGGCACCACGGTGCACCACACAGTGGCCGAGCTCGATGTGCTCGGACGCGGCGTGCAAAGCGCGGGCACGCAGGTACAGGACGCCTTTGACAACGCAGGTGACCGGGTGAACGGCGCGCCAGTGGTAGGCAATCGCCTCGAAGATGCGCTCAAGGACGCGGGTGATCAGACCGGCACGCCCGTGGTGCGCGCCGGCACCAAGGGGCGCGAGGCGGTGGCCGATCTCGCCCAACTGCTCGGATGGATCGCTGGAGGCGTGCCAGCGCTCATGGTGCTGCTGCGTTTCGGGCCCGCGCGAGTCACGGCCGCGCGCCGGGTGCTCGGTGCGCGACGCGTGATGCGCGCGACCGACAACGAGGAGGAGCTCCGCATGCTGGCGATGCGCGCGGCCTTCGCGCTGCCATTCTCCACGCTCCTGCGCTTCACCAAGGACCCGTTCGGCGACCTCGCAGCAGGGCGACTTGAGCCACTGCTTGCTGCGATTGGGGCGGAGTACGGGCTCAGGCCGGCCGGAAATGGCGTCGCGACGTCGATGTGATTGCAATTTGCGAATTCGCTCTCAAGGACTTGTCCTACCTGCCCGATAGTAGGGGTAGGGTCACCGATAAAGGCAAACCAGTCGCGAGGCTGGGACGCAAAGCCGAGGGTCTCGTGCGATCACACGAGATGGCCAAGGTCACCGAAGTGGTTCAGTCACCTAACCAGGAGCTGACCAATGAGGCGCGATGACTCGCCAACAGAGCGAACCGAGGGCAGCCATGCTGGCCGTGGGTTCGGGATGTCTGGTTGCAGCGCTGGCTAGGAAATCCATTTTCTAGCTCACGACGACCGCGTTCTGCGGTGCACGTGAGGCGCATGGCACCCGACAGCCCTCCCCCACAGCACGTGCCAGCGCATGCGAGACCGGCTGCCCACAACCGGTTCCACATATAGAGCGGGGACCTCGTGGGCGGGTCCCCGCTCATTTATTTGACGGTTTCGAGGCGTGCCGCCGACCAGGTAACTGGCAGGCAGGCGCGCCTCGAATCGTCTTCCGACTGCAACCGAAGCGTGAGCATGTCCGACACCTAGGTGGACGGGCAGCCGGGACGCTGCCCCTCGTCTGCGACGAAGGGACACCACCATGGCCGCCACGTGGGGCTTGCAAGCGATGTCGATGCCCAAGAAGATCCTCATCGCGGGGACCGTCGTCGGACTCGCCGCTGGTGTGATCGCCGAACGCACGTTCAGTCCGGACTCGATCAAGAAGCACGAAGCCGGAGAGAAGTTCCGTGCCACGCACGACATACCCGACGGTGCCCATCTCTCGGTGACGCCGTCCTGGTGGAACTCCGCGAAGGTTGGCGTCGGATCCGTCGCCATCACCTCTGCCGGCGCAGGGCTCTTCCTGCTGACCAAGGACAAGCCAGGCCAGCTGGGCATGATCGGGCGGGTAGCGGGTCTTGCGATGGCAGCGCTCGGTGCGGCAAGTCTCGTCAGCAACGTCGCGTCATTCCAGCTGCGCTAATCGCGTAGTTCAGGTCGGCTCGATGGGCTCTGCGGGCCACGGCCAGCGTCGCGCGCGGGCGATGTGCCCGCTGACGGGTCGATCGATCTCGCTCGTGATCCATTGCGCAATGTGCGTGAGGGCGTCGAGATCCACGCCCGTGGATACACCCATCCGCGCGCAGGCCCAGGCGAGATCCTCTGTCGCGAGGTTCCCGGTGGCACCTGGGGCGAACGGGCACCCACCCAGTCCGCCGACCGAGGTGTCGAACGTCGTGATGCCGGCGTGCATTCCCGCGACGGCATTGGCGATGCCCATGCCGCGCGTGTCGTGCAGGTGCAGCGCGACGCGCAGGTCGGCATCGAACTCGAGGATCGGGCCGACGACCGGCTCGATCTCAGTCGGCACGGCCACGCCGATAGTGTCGCCGATCGACACATCCGCGACACCGAGGTCCGCGAGCCGCTCTGTGATATCGAGCACCGCACTCGGCGCGATCTCACCCTCGAACGGGCAGCCCCATGCGGTCGAGATGTAGCCGCGCACGTGCACGCCGTCGTCGGCGGCGCGCGCTACGATCGGGCGGAATCGCTCGATCGATTCGGCGATCGAGGCGCGGATGTTGCGCTGGGAGAACGATTCGCTGGCAGCAGCGAACACCGCTACGCTCGTCGCACCGGCCGTGATGGCGGCGTCGTAGCCGCGCTCGTTGGGTGTCAGCACCGGATACGTCACGCCGGCTCGCCGCGTGATCCCTGCGAGTACCTTGGCCGCGTCCGCAAGCTGAGGGACGGCGCGCGGGTTGACGAAGCTCGTCGCTTCGATCGTTCGCAGCCCAGCTGCTGCAAGACGATCGATGAGCTCGATCTTGGTGTTCGTGGCGACGTCGCCGGATTCGTTCTGCAGCCCGTCGCGCGGACCGACTTCGACGAGCTCGATGCTCGCAGGCAGCGTCACCGCGTCACCTCGGCGAGCACCGCGCCCTTGGTGACGAGATCGCCGACTGCGCACGACACGAGCTCGACGCGACCGTCGAACGGTGCTGTGATGGCGTTCTCCATCTTCATCGCCTCGAGCACCACCACGGGCTGGCCTGCGAGGATCTCCGAGCCGACCTTCGCCGCCTGGATGACCGTGCCCGGCATCGGTGCCGTGAGCGAGGCGTGATCTCCGGTCGCGTCGAGCGAACCAGCACCTGCGCGGTCCTTGATGGCCGACCTGGGTACGTCCCACGACACGCCCCCGGCGGAGAACCAGAGCCGGTCCCCGCGCTCGATCGCGCGCACGTGCGGCGCATCGGTTGACAGGTCACTCGATACGTTGAGCGACGCGCCTTCGAGTCCCGACTGACGCCACGACCCGACCGCCACGAATGGGTCCGCAGCGCCGCTCACGCGACTCGCGACGGCGGCCGGTGTCACCTGTCGGCGCGCGATCGCGACGAGCTCGGCGGGTGGCTCCATTGCCTCGGCGGTGAGTGGCTCGCGCTCGAGCGTGCCCACGTCGTGCGTCGCGCCTACGAAATCTGGCAGCTCGAGTGCATGACACAGCAGTGCCGCATTGGTCACCGCACCGAGCACGGAGAGCTCTCGCAGTGCCGTCAGCAGGAGCTGACGCGCCTCCTCGCGCGTGGCACCCGTGGCGATCACCTTCGCGAGCAGCGGGTCATACGCCAGTGAGATGCGGGCACCCTCGCGCAGTGCATGGTCCACGCGGATGCCGTTGCGCTGGGGAAGATGCACGCGCACGAGCTCGCCACCGGTCGGCAAGAAGGTGACGGGATCCTCCGCGTACAAACGAGCCTCGATCGCATGCGCGCGAGGTGTGATCTGCTCCTGGGAGACGGTCAGTCGCTCGCCGCGCGCGATCCGCAACTGCCACTGCGCCAGGTCAATACCGAACGCCTGCTCGGTCACCGGATGCTCGACCTGCAGTCGCGCGTTGAGCTCGAGGAAGTAGAAGCGTCCGCTCGCATCGACGAGGAACTCTGCCGTGCCTGCATTCACGTACTCGGCCGCGCGCGCTAGGCGCACAACGGCCTCGCCCATGTCGTGGCGCAGCGCCTGGGGCAGCTCCGGCGCCGGAGCCTCCTCGACCACCTTCTGATGCCTGCGCTGCAGCGAGCAATCGCGATCACCCACGTACAGGCGTGTGCCGTGTGCATCCGCGAGGAGCTGGATCTCCACGTGCCGTGCACCGGTGATGAGCTGCTCAACGATGAGCGTGTCGTCGCCGAATCCCGCGAGTGCCTCACGCTTGGCGCTCGCGATCGCGCCGGGCAGGTCTGCGGGAGCGTCCACTCGGCGCATGCCGCGTCCGCCACCGCCCGCAGCCGCCTTCACCAGCACCGGATAGGCATCTGCGGGCACCGCATCGGGAGCCCATTCGGGCACGGTCGGCACGTCGGCCTGGCTCGCCACCTCCTTGGCGCGCGCCTTGTCACCGAGCGCGCGCATCGCGCTGGCGCTCGGTCCCACGAACGTCAAGCCCGCGGCGACGCATCGCTCCGCGAACGCCGCGTTCTCGCTCAGGAACCCGTAGCCGGGGTGGACAGCGTCGGCGCCGCTCTCGCGTGCGGCGGCGATGACACGATCGATGTCGAGGTAGCTCTCGTGCGCGGGTTCGGGTCCGAGCCGCACCGCGCTGGTCGCCATATGCACGTGCGGGGCATCGACGTCGGCGTCGGAATACACCGCCACGGATTCGATGCCTAACGCGTCGCACGCGCGGACGATGCGGACAGCGATCTCACCGCGGTTGGCGATGAGCACGCGTGTGACTGGAGCAGCGCTCATCGGGTCGTACCCGCGACCCATGCCGGTGTGTGTGCATCATCCATCCACGTCGGCTTGCGCTTTTCCAGGAACGCGCTCAGCCCTTCTTGTCCCTCGGGGTCGGTGCGCTTGGACGCGATCGTCTCGGCGGTGTGCATCATCACGTCGCGCGGATCACGGAACGCCACCTCACTCGTCAGATGCTTGGCCACCGCAATCGCGCCGGGCGCCGCCGTGAGCAACTCACCCACCACGCGGTCGACCTGGGCATCGAGCTGCTCGCTGGGGGTCGTGACGTGTGCGAGGCCGATGCGCTCCGCGCGCTCGGCGCCGAAGCGCTCGCCAGTGATGAACAACGCACGCGCGTGGCTCAATCCGATGCGGCGCAGCACGAATGGGCTGATCACGGCAGGCACGATGCCGAGTTTCACCTCGCTGAAGGCGAACACCGTGTCGTCGGCAGCCACGACGTAGTCGGCAGTGGTGAGCAGACCGAGCGCCCCGCCGATGGCGTGCCCGTGCACGCGACACACCACGGGCTTGTCGCAGCGCTTGATCGCCTCGAGCATGAGCGCCAGGCGCGTCGCGTCATCGACGTTCTGCTGGCGCGTGTACGAGGCCGTCTCCCGCATCCAGTTGATGTCCGCGCCTGCACTGAAGGAGGGACCCGTACCGCGCAGGATGACGACGCGCGTCGCTGGATCATCACTCAGCTCGGTAAACGCAGCGCCGAGCTCCTCGATGAGCCGCGGACCGAACGCATTGCGCACCTCGGGTCGGTTGAGCGTGACCGTGGTCACACCTTCGACGTTTTCGACCTGCACGTGCTGGAAGTTGCTGAAGGGCGTGGACATGCCACGATCCTACTGACCACCCTGCCGCGCCGTGGGCCTACATCCGAAAGACGCCGAAGGTGGTGTTCTCGATCGGGGCGTTCGCGCAGGCCGCGAGCGACAGCCCGAGCACGTCGCGCGTGTCGGCCGGCTCGATGATCCCGTCGTCCCAGATACGGGCTGTGGAGTAGTACGCGCTTGACTCGGTCTCGTACTTGTCGAGTGTGGGCTGCATGAACTCGGCCCGCTCGTCCGCATTCATCGCCGTCTCGCCCTTGGCCTCACGACCCATGTCGCGTACGGTCGCCAGCACGTTGGCGGCCTGCTCGCCGCCCATCACGCTGATCTTTGCGTTGGGCCACATGTAGAGAAAGCGCGGCGAGAATGCGCGCCCGCACATGCCGTAGTTGCCGGCGCCGTAGGAGCCGCCGATCACCACCGTGAGCTTGGGCACGTTGGCGCAGGCCACGGCCGTGACGAGCTTGGCGCCGTCTTTGGCGATACCGCCGTGCTCGTACTCACGACCGATCATGAACCCGGTGATGTTCTGCAGGAACAGAAGCGGGATCTTGCGCTGGGCGCAGAGCTCGACGAAATGCGCGCCCTTGAGCGAGCTCTCGGAGAAGAGGATGCCGTTGTTCGCGACGATGCCCACGGGATAGCCCCACAGGTGCGCGAACCCGCAGACGAGCGTCTCGCCGTAGTCTCGCTTGAACTCGTGGAAGCGGCTCCCGTCGACGAGTCGAGCGATGATGTCGCGCACGTCGAAGCCCACGCGCGGATTGGCGCTCACGATGCCGCCGATCTCGGCGGGGTCGTGCAGCGGCGCCTCGGGCACGGCGCGCTCCCAGGGTGTTGTCACGGGCGGGTGCGCCAGGTGTTCGACGATGTCGCGCACAATGGAAAGCGCGTGGTGGTCGTCGCGGGCGAAGTGGTCGGCCACGCCGGAGATCTGCGTGTGCACCTTCGCGCCGCCGAGCTCCTCGGCGGAGACGACCTCGCCGGTGGCGGCCTTCACGAGCGGCGGCCCGCCGAGGAAGATCGTGCCCGTGCCGTCGACGATCACGGTCTCATCGCTCATCGCCGGCACGTAGGCGCCGCCTGCGGTGCACGAGCCCATGACGCTGGCGATCTGCGGGATGCCCTCAGCGCTCATGCGCGCCTGGTGATAAAAGATTCGCCCGAAGTGATCGCGGTCGGGGAACACCTCGTCTTGCATGGGCAGAAAGGCGCCGCCCGAATCGACGAGGTAGATGCACGGGAGGCGGTTCTGTTGCGCAATCTCCTGTGCGCGCAGGTGCTTCTTCACCGTGAGTGGATAGTAGGTCCCGCCCTTCACCGTTGCGTCATTGGCCACAAGCATCACGTGGCGACCCTGGATCTGCCCGATGCCGGTCACGACACCGGCGCTCGCCGGCTCGTCCGCATAGACGCCCGAGGCAGCTAACGGGGAGAGTTCGAGGAAGGCTGTACCGGGGTCGACGAGCGTGTCGATGCGGTCGCGCGCTGTGAGCTTGCCGCGGGATCGGTGGCGATCCGTGGCCTTCTCCCCGCCACCAGCGCGCGCGACAGCCAGACGCTCGCGCAGCTCGGTGACGAGCGTGTCCATCGCGGCGCGGTTGTCCGCGAACGGTCCGGCAGAGGTATCCATGATCGGCGCGGAGAGGGTGTTCATGGTCGGTGACGCTACCGCATGCAACGAGCGGAGCGCGTGTACCGACACATGGATGGGACAGTGGTGCTCGCCGGGACGCGAGTGTCACCGTGAAGTGTGGGACAAGGGACTACCTGCCATGGGCATCGCACCGCTCACCGTCATCACGACGGCGACACGTCACATGTTGGACGCCAACGTCACGTTCGGCAACTCCAGCGACCGCTTCAATGCGCGCGACAAGTATCGCCGCGACTACGACGGCACCCAGCGCTTTGGCGCCGGTCTTGGCGTCGCATTTGGCACCGCGCTCCCCGCGCTCGGCCTCGTGGCGTGGCTCAAGAAGGGAGCGCCGGTCGGCATTGCTCCCAAGAATGTGTTCGGCACGATGGGCGGCAAGGCGGTCGGTGCCGTCGCGCTCGGCGCAGCGACCTACGTCGGCGCGAAAAAGATGAGTCAGATCGTCAACGACGATGGACACCTCGGCGCCATTGGTGCAGCAACGGGCATCGTCGCGGGCACCATCGCCGGTGTGAAGCTGGGTGGGAAGTTCGCAGGCAAGTACACGCCGCTCGTGAGCGGCGCTGCGGCCATCATCGGCGGCATCGCCGGCTACCAGGGCGCCAAGCACATCAAGGTCGGCACGGGGCACATCGGTGAGGAGAGCTTCCAGGCCCCCAACACCGATGACGGTGTGCTCGACCGCGCGAGGAGCTTCGCTCGCGGCGCCTTCACGAATTTCTCCGAGGTCGGTCCCGCTACTCAGGGCGCGTCGCTCGGGTACGCATGGGGCATGCGCGAGACCTACAAGACCAAGACCTCCAACGCCGAACGTGCTGGATCGATGCACGGCGATCTGCTCGCAGCGGGCATCCTTGGCGGCGGCGCACTCGCGGTGGCAGCCGGCCTCATGGGTCAGACTCCGTACGCCATCGAAGGTGCGACGGCGGTGAAGTCAGGATTCAACCAGGCGACCAACCTGCTCGGTCGTGGCATGGGCACGCAGTTCGTCAACAAGCTCGCGCAGGTCGCGACGGCCAAAACAGCAGCCACGGGCGCAGCGGCCGGCCTGCTGGCCGGCGTCGTCGCACTCAAGGAATGGGACCGCGCGAAGGACAGCAACTCGTCCGACGCCGCGGCAGGGGTCTGGGTAGGTGCCCACCTCGCCGCGACCGCGGGCCTCGCGTACGGCATCTCCAAGACGCACGCGCTGTCCGGGCTCGGTACGTCCACGAAGGCGGCGTCCAGCGCACTCGTTGCGGCAGCACTCATCGGGGTGATCAGTTCGGCGCGTCTGCCCATTCAGCAGTTCGTCAACGATGCCCGTGACGCACACGGCATCAACGGGAAAACCAACTGGGCGGTCGCAGCACCCGCGATGGCAGTCGGCAGCGGTTCGCTTGCGTTGACCGCGAACAAGATGGTCGCGAAGATCGTGCCGGAAGGCGGCGTGCAGCTCGGCAAGTTCCATCTCTCCAAGGGTCTGCTCGTCGGCATCGGGACGGCCGTCGGCGCGATCGGTGGAGCGGGTGCCGGCTGGGGCCTCTCCGCCACAATGCCGGATCTCAAGACCACGGCCATCTCGACTGCGGTCGGCACCGGTCTCGGTGCCGCAGCCGGGGCCCTCTTCGGTGGCATCGGCATCAAGACGGGAGCGGTTGCCGGCGCGATGCTCGGCATGTCAGCCTCCGCGCTCGTGCGAGGCGACGAGCCGAAGCTCTCGACCCCGACCGCACCGGGCGTGAGGGCAGAAGCCGCATAGCACGAATTCCGCTGGGAAGCACTCCCGGCCGGCACACGGATCGCGCGGACAGGCGCGTGTTCGCCGAGTGGCCTCGACCGACGCTGTGGGAGCGTCAGTCGGGGCCGCTCGCAATTTCGGTGTCGGTGTTGGTGCCCGTGACAGTGCCCACGTCGGGGCCCACCACCGGCAAGCTCGCGAGCAATGCGAGCGCGACCCACAGCGCAGGGTCCTCGAAGAAGCCGGCGTAGAGCAGGCTGTGCGCGAGCAGAGCCACGAACACACCCGTCGCCCAGATGATCGGAGCGATGGGCCAACCCGTGAGGTTCATCGCGCCCAAGTCACCGCGAGCGCGGGCTGCAGCCGCAGGTGTGGAGCTCCGTCGCCAGCGCGCGAGCACTGCCACCGCTGCGCTCGCGAGGAGCGTCAGATACGCGACCATGCCGAGCACGCCCAGCTCAGCGAGTACCGTCACAGGGGTGGTGTGCGAGGCGGTGAGCCCACCGGTACGATCGCCTTGCTCGAAGGCTCTGGCGCGCGCCGCAGTCTCGAACGCGCCCATCCCCCAGCCGAGCACGGGCTTCTCGCCCGCGAGCGAGATACCCGTCTGGACGACCTGCTCGCGACCCGCTGCGTCACTGCCGCCGCCGAGCGAGCTCGCAGCGAAGGGCACGCCAACCACCACGACGATGACGAGGAGCGTGCCGAGCAGCCTGCGGGGCCTGGGCGGCGTGGTCAAGACACCGAGGATGATGAGCGCGCCCGCGAGCGCGAACCAGCTCGATTGCGAGTATGTGTGCCACAGCGCAGTGAGCAGCACGACGAGCGAGACGCACCCCGCGATCGTCGCGCGTCGCCCGGGCCCAGTCGCAAGCAGCCACGCGAGCACCGCCAGCGAGCCGAGCACGAGCACACGGCCGTAGATGTTGGGATCCCAGAAGATTGAGTTGGTGCGGAAGTCGGGACGGAAGCGGTTGGCGTCCACGACCTTGGGGTTCCACCACACCTGATAGGTCACCGCTTGGTACAGACCAACTAGTGCAGCCACGAGAGTCGCTGAGACGAAGCCGATTACCCCGCCACGAAGGTCCACGCCGCGCTCGGCCCACGAGCGCACGAGCGCGTACGCGAGGACGAACGGAACGAGGAAGAACCCGAGCGTCTCAGCGCTCGCAGGGCGGTCGATGCTCCACGTGAGCGAGAGCGTCGCGATGATCGGCAACGCAGCCGAGCCCACGTCGAGCAGCCGTGTTGCGCCGCCACGATCCTCGAGCGTGTCCGAGCGCGCCAGCTCACCGCGTAGCAGCACCAGCGCGCCGAGGGCGATCACTACGTAGAGCGGCGCGAGCAGCATGGCGGTGCCATCGCCCGTTGGCACCGGCACGCGGATTGCGAGCACAAACCCCCCGACCGCGACGAGCCACCGTTCGCGCCCCACCAGTCGACCAGCGACGAGCCACCCGAGCGCAACCAGCACAGCCAGGGAGGGCGCGGCGACGATCCATTGATCACGCACAGACTCGGGCGCGATCCCGACGAGCAGACCGATCCACCCGAGCAGGAGCAGGAGCGCGCCAGCTTGTCGCGCGCGTCGGTGGGTGGGGACGCGCGCCAAGGCGCCCAAGGAAGCGACCACCGCTGCGCAGCTCGTCATGACATCGGGCCCGGTCACGTTGTGCCCCGGGATGCGAGAACTACCGATGTGCGGAACATGACCGGCAGCTGCTTTCGGTTGCCCGAGCGATCCTCGGCGTAGATGCGCAGGTCGTCCGGATCGATCGCCAACGGCGCCTTGAAGCGCACTGGGATCGTGCCACGCGGAGGCGTGCGTTCGAACGTGCCAGATTCCGTACCCGGCGCAGGTCGCCACACACGCACGTTCTCCAGCACTTCGCCGTCCGTATCCTCGAAGACGAGCGTGGCACCCTCCTCAAGCGCGGCCAGCCCGATGAACGCACCTTCGCGGATGGTCGCACGATCGATCACTGCTACCGGCGGCGTGGTCTCGACCCGCACCGGCTCCGTCGGGGCGTACTCGCGACGTTCACCCGCCCTCGTAAGGCGCACGTCATACGTACCGTCGGCGACGACGTCGCCCACGTCGTCGCGCCCATCCCAGTCGAGCTGCTCGCCGCCGCTGGCGCGAAACGTCGGGAGCGTCCGTACGACGTCGCCCTTCGCATCACGGATGCGGATGGTCACGCGCCCAGAGTGCGCCATCGTGAATCGAACCTCCGCCTTGTCCTGGCGACCATCACCGTTGGGGGAGAAGAAACGTGCAGCGTAGGGCTCACCAAACGTGGCGCGCCGGGACTCGATCCGTTGTACGCCGAACACCGCCGCGAGCGAGCACGCGGCGGCGATCAGCAGGACCACAGGGACGAGAGTGCGCTTCGACACCGGGCGATCCTACGGATCGGTGGGTACGGGCGATGCCGCTGGCGTATCGATCAGTCGCCGAGCAGGCCGCGCACGCGGGAGCTGTCGAGCTGCCCCATCGCCTCGCTGGCCGCTGCGGGGTCAGTGGACATCTGCTGCTGGATACTCGCCATGCGCTCCTGCGCATCCTGAAAGCTCACAACGCTCGAGGCCGCATTGGCGGTGGAGGAGAGTTGCATGCGTCGCCTCAGGAGCTCATCGAGCTGCTCAAGCTGCGGATCAGGCGCAATCGAGGCCGCGTCCTTCGCAGTCTGCTGCCCGGCGGCCGCGTCGGTGGCGCCCGCACCGAGGATGTGGGCGAGCGGCTGGGAGAGCTGTGACGGATCGATGCGCATATCCCGAGTGTGCCCCGGCGGGAAACGAAAGTAACGCGCCAGTCCAGAAATGAACAACGCCCCGGCGCCGCATGTTGCGGCCCCGGGGCGTCAGATCGCGAATCAGGTGTCGTGGCTGGCGTCGCCTCGCGGCGCTCGACGCACGCAGCTCTCACCGAGCCATTCGAGCGCGCTCGTTGGTGCTCACTCGCCCTTCGTGTACTCGTCGATTAGCACCTGCGCCACTTCGGGGCGGGAGAACTGCACGGGCGGCTTCTCGCCGTTGCCGAGCATCTCGCGCACCTTGGTACCGGAGAGGAACACATGATCCTCGCTGCCGTGGGGGCAGGTCTTGGCCGAGCCCATGCCCTCGCACGTGGTGCAGAAGAAGGAGTGCTCGAACTTGAGGATCGTCATGCCGAGCTCTTCAGCGGTGAACTGCTCGAAGAACTCCTGCGCCTGGTACGTGGTGTAGTACGAGCCCACACCCGCATGGTCGCGGCCCACGATGAAGTGGGAGCAGCCGTAGTTCTTGCGCGTCATGGCGTGGAACACAGCCTCGCGCGGTCCGGCGTAGCGCATCGCGGCCGGGTAGACGGCGAGGTGCACACGGTTGGCCGGGAAGTAGTTCTCGAGCAGCACGTCGTAGCACTTCATGCGCACGTCGGCGGAGATGTCCCCGTCCTTGGTGCGACCCACGAGCGGGTGTAGGAGCAGCCCGTCCACGATCTCCATCGCGGTCTTGAGGATGTACTCGTGCGCGCGGTGGATCGGGTTGCGGGTCTGGAACCCGACGACCGTCTTCCAGCCGTTGGCCTCGAACGCGGCGCGCGTCTCGGCCGGGGTCTGGAGGTACTCGCCGAACAGATTCGGCATGCGATCGAACGCGTGGATCGGACCCGCGAGGATCGAATCGCCCTGCGCCATGAGGATGGCTACGCCCGGATGGCCTGCGTCGGTGGTGCCGTAGACGAGCTCGGCCTCACGGTTCTTGTCGCCCATGTAGCGCTCGGTGATCTCCATCACGGCGAGGAGCTGACCGTCAGGCGCGGCGAGGGCCACCTCATCGGCAGCGACGTCCTCGTTCACGCGAAGGGTGATCGGCAGCGACCACACGGCGCCGGAGGCGAGCCGCGCGCGGTTGAGCACACTCTCGTAGTCGGCCAGGTCGAGGAAGCCCTCGATCGGGCTCATAGCACCCACGGCGATCATCTCGAGATCGGCAGCCTGGGTGTCGGTCAGCGTCACGACCGGCAGCGTCTCTGCACGGGCACGCAGCGTGGCGGCGTCGGCGCCGATGGCGAGCCGGTTGACGAGCTCGCCGCCGTGTGGCTGGACGAGGGTGGTCGTGGCCGTAGGGGCCTCGAGCGTCGTGGACATGTGGAAGAGCTCCTCAGAAGCGGAAGGTTGTGGAGGCCCGAAATGGGCTCGTGCATACCCTACTTGATCACTGGGGAATGACGCTTCAGGACGGGCCATCGCGTGGTCGGGAGCGGCCGCGCGCTGGCCGGGTGTTCTGTGGACGGCCAGTCGCTCTCGCACGAGCGCGGGAACCAAGGCCGCGCCGTGGCCGCTTCACGCGCACCTGATGAACCACGTTCTGATGCGGGTTATCTGGGCCCGGGGGCCAACCCTTGGCCCATTCCGCAACAACGAAAGAGGCCATCCCGACACTCAGTTGTATGGCCGCACTTGCCCACCAAGTGGCGGCTCCGGAAGAGGCCACCCCTCGACCCAGACGAGGTTCGCACGTGACGGCAGCACTGACCAGCACCCCCACCGCATTGCCCACGGCAGCGGCGAGCCCCTTCGCGGGACTGTTCACTCGGGTGAAGCGCATCGATCCACAGGAGCTCTTCGCGGTCGCCGCAGCGATCGTGGAGCAGCAAAACGCTGCGGCAGGCGCGGCAACAGGCACGGCCGGAGCGACGGGCGCTGCGGCTGCCACCCGGACGCAGCCGCAAGCGGCCGAGGCTCAGCAGACGCTCGCGGCTCAGCAGGCAGCAGCAACCAAGGCGCAAGCGTCGGAGGCTGAGCGGGTGCAGGCCGCGCAGGCTCAGGCGGATGCTGTGGCCAAGCAGGAGGCCCAGGCCGCCACCGCCCGCGCGCAGACCCAGACTGCGACCACGGCGTCTGCCGCTCCCGCGACGTCGACTTCGACGGGCGCGGCCAATGCGAGCGGTGCGGTCAAGATCCCATCGTCAACCACAGCTCCGCGCACCACCTTCGACTACTGGACCAAGCACATGGCGCAGTTCGCGGGAAAGTACCTTCCCGACGGACCGACCATGCGTCCTAACTGCGGGCCGGCGTCCACGACCATGGCGCTGCGCATGATCGGGCTTGATATCCCCGGGTTCAACGGACAGAACTCGGAGGCGGTGCTCGACAAGGCGCGTGTCCTTGCCACAGGCAAGAATGACACGTCGGTGGGCACCACCGACTCCGAGCTCGAGACGCTCATCACCAAGAGCGGTGGACAGTGGTCTGAGTCGACGAACTTCGGCGAGATCAAAGGCTGGGTCAAGCAGGGTATCCCGGTCGTGCTGAGCGGCAACCCCGCCTACGGCTGGAACAGCCGGTATAGCTCCGACCAGGTGTACCCCTTCAACGGTGGCCACTGGGTTACCGTGTCCGGATTCGACGAAGCTTCCGGCAACTTCATCGTGAACGATCCGCTCTCGCAGATCGGTCCGATCTACGTCTCCGAGACCGAGCTCAAGTCCTACAACAACGCGCACGGCAAGCTCGGGATCGCAGTATTCAAATAAGCCTTCGCCACCCCCGCCACCACCACACCGAACGCCCGTGTCACCCGGTTCGCACCAGCCGGGAGACGCGGGCGTTCGTGTCTTTCTTGAAGGTCAGGATCCTGGCCGTGCACATGACACGTGTGTGGCCGTATCCGGCCCAACACTGTGCAAGCGGCACCCGAAGGACTGGTGCATGACGATCTCCTCACTCACTTCGTACGGACAAGTCGCTGCCGCTCCCGGCGCCGTCGCCATCCCGACGGAGTGGATCCAGTCAGGAGCCGTCACGCCCGTTGCTGGTTCCCCCGCAGCGCAGGTATCCACGGGGTGGGTCGCGCAGCCGTCCCAGGCGATCGACCCGCAGGGAATATCACTGCTCGATGCCATCGCCGGCGCTTTGACGGGTGGCGTACAGCAGCCGGTCGCGCTGGCCGCCATGCCGGCCGTCGTCGCACCCGTGGCCACGCAGTTTACGTACCCCATGACCGTCGCGGTCCAGGCGCCCGTTACACGAACGCTGCCCGCCGTAGTCAGCATGCCTGCGGTCGTTTCAGCTCCCGCTGCGGGTGTCTCCACACAGTCTGCGCTCGCGGGATTTGCCAGCGCCACGGGTCGCGTCATCAACGGCGTCGCCGGAGCCGGTGCGTCCACAGCCACGCGTGTTGGTACCGAGCTCTGGGCCGGCGTCGCCAACCCGCGTTCGGTGCACGTCTCGCAGGTGCCCTCGAAGTACAACAAGACACCTGCGGCGGGCAACAAGGACTGCGGCCCCGTGAGCGTTGTCATGGCGCTCAAGCTGGTCGGTCGGTCCGTCCCGGGTGTCGTTGGAACCGCCGCACCGCAGAAGCTCGTCAACCGTGTGCGCCAGCTCACCGGCAACACTGCCAACACCGCAGCGACCACGAACCACGAGCTCGAGCGCGCGCTCGGAGCCTCGGGTGCCACCAGTCGCGAGATCGCGAGCTTCGCTGCGGTGAAGGCTTCTGTCCTCGCCGGCAAGCCGGTGATCCTCAACGGTAACCCCGGCAACGCCGGAGCGTACGGATCGAAGTTCACGTCCGCGCAAATGACCAAGTACAACGGTGGGCACTGGATCGTGGTGTCGGGCTACGACACCAAGAACGGACAATTCATCATCAACGATCCGCTCTCCAAGGTCGGTCCTGTCAAGGTGTCAGCCGCCCAGCTCGAGGCCTACCGCGGCGGCTCCATGGGCATCGAGGTCGCCGCTTAGGGTGCAGGTACTCGCTGGGGTTGCGATGATCGTCTGACCAGATCAGGCGGGTGGAGCGGGCACGTCGCCGCCCCGGTGCGCACCGGCCGCGAGGCGCGGCTGCATGAGCTCGATCAAGCGCGAATGCACCGCATCCTGATCGGCGTCGAAGACGATTCGCTCGAAGTTCTCGAGCTCCTCCAAGAACCTGTCCGCCTCAAGCGTGAACGTCGAGCGCCCACGGAAGATCTTGCCGTGCTCAGTTCGCTCAGGACGCTCGTCGCCAGCGAACAGCTCCTCGTGGAGCTTCTCGCCATCGCGCAATCCCACGATCTCGATCTCGATGTCCTCGCCTGGCTTGAGCCCGCTCATCTCAATCATGTTGCGCGCCAAGTCCACGATCTTGACCGGTTGGCCCATGTCGAGCACGAACACCTCGCCACCATCACCCATGGCGCCGGCCTGAACGATGAGCTGCGCGGCCTCGGGGATCGTCATGAAGAACCGGGTCATTCGCTCGTCAGTAAGCGTGATCGGTCCACCGCGCGCGATCTGGCGACGGAAGATGGGGATAACCGAACCGGACGATCCCAGGACGTTGCCGAAGCGAACGGCCATGTAGCGCGTGTGGAAGCTGCGCTCAGCAAACGCCTGTACGACCCATTCCGCAAGGGCCTTGGCCTGGCCCATGACGGTGGTGGGCTCGACGGCTTTGTCGGTCGAGACGAGCACGAAGCGCTCAACGCCCACGCGCTCGGCGAGCTCGCAGCACACGCGGGTGCCGATGGTGTTGTTGCGCACCGCTTCAGCTGGCATGTGCTCAAGCATGGGCTGGTGCTTGTAGGCCGCAGCGTGGAACACGACCTTCGGACGATGGCGCTCGAACACGCCCTTCATGCGGGCTCGGTCGGTCACGTCCGCGAGTTCGATCGAGAGCGCTTCGAAAGCGCGTTCGCTCTTGAGCTCCTGCTGGATGTTGAAAAGGTTGTCCTCGGCGTGGTCGACGAGGATGAGCTGCTCGGGATGCATCGACGCGATCTGGCGACACAGCTCAGATCCGATCGAGCCGCCGGCGCCGGTGACGAGTACGACCTGACCGGTCAAGTACTCCGCGATGCGCTGCAGGTCGACCTCGATCGGGTCGCGGCCAAGCACGTCTTCGACCTGCACTTCGCGGATGCGGCTCGCAAGGCTGCCGGTATCGCCGAGCACGAGCTCTCCCATGGAGGGGAGGATGCGGGTCTTGATGCTCGCGAGGCGACAGCGCTCGACGATGCGACGAACCTCGGTGCCGGGTGCGCTGGGCATCGCGATGATGACTTCCTCTGCGCCCGCGTCCACCACGAAGTCGGCGATGTCATCGGTTCGGCCCAAGACCGGCACGCCGAGGATGCGCATGTCGTGCTTGCGCGCGTCATCATCGACGAGGCCGACGGGGACGAACCCCATCGACTGGCGCTGGGACTCACGCACCAGCAGGTGTCCGGCACTGCCGGCGCCGACAATGAGCACGCGCGTGCCGCCGCGATCGCGATTTCGCGCTGCGCCGCCGAACAGTGTGGGTCGCTCGAAAAGGCTTCGGGCGACGAGCCGCAGCCCAGCCAGGAAAGCGAGCGCGAACCCGAGGTCATATATGAGCACCGATCTGGGGATGTCGACGGCCTGCAGCGGAGGGTCGAGGGGCGGGAAGATGTTGACGTACGCGACCACGCTGAGCCATCCGGCGGCGACACGCACGAGGACCGATTCCATGTCCTTGACGCTCGTGTAGCGCCACATCTTGGCGTACATGCCGCTCACCACGAAGAGCGCGACATTGATGAGCGCGACCCAACCGATGGTGGCAAACATCGCACGCTCGTAGAATGCGGGAGTGCCGTTGTCGAACCGGACGAAGAAGGCGAGCCACCAGGCGAGGCTGATGAACACGGCATCCGCCACGACCTGCCAGATGCGGTGCCCGCGCATGAGCACGAGCAGGCGCGTGCGTACGCTGTCGTGGAGGGCTCGACTCGCACGAGAACGGAACGTCGGCGGCGTGGGCTTGGATTCTCGGTTCGGCTCAGACATCGTGGAGATTGTATCGGGCGATCGCGGCGATGCGGTCCGTCAGCTCGCCCAGGGTCCGTGCGGCCACGTCGGCTGGCCGTGCGCGGTCACACGTTCGATTGCGCGGAGGGTGTGATCGGGAGGCCGTCGAGCAGCGTCGCGAGCAGCTCGCGCGGATCGCGGTCGGTCGTGAGGCGCGGCGCGGCTGTCGCGGAGTTCCGCCGCTCGAGCGCGACATCTTCGGCCCGCTCGAGGCGCGCGAGTCGCCCCTGTTGCAGCAGCGTTTCGTCGACACCACCCATGCGCCCGGCAAAGACCGTGTACACCGGCACGCCAAGTGCGGCCGCCTCGCGATTCATCGTTCCTCCCGCGCTCACCACGACGTCCGCAGCGGCAACGAGCGACGCACCGTCCACCGCGTGGGTCGGCATGATGACGCTGGGGTCGTCACGGGTCGTCCGCTCGAGCTCGGCGCGCTGGGCGTCGGTGCGCGCAAGCACGACGGCAACGCACCCCTCGCGAGCCCGTACGCGCGAGAGAACAGCTCCGAACACGTCGTTGTCGATTCCGCGGTGATAGAGCGCCATGTCGGCCGGCGGGCGCAGCACAACGAGCACAGCGTCAGGGTCGATCCCGAGCTCGGTGCGCACGGCGGCAGGATCGAGGGCAGCGGCGTCGAGGTAGTACTCCTCCTTCAGGCCTGGGTAGGTGACCGTCTTGCCAGCTGCTCCGTACGCATCGAGCCGCTCGAGCGGGATCGACTCCGGTACGACCACACGCCAGCTCACGCGACAGTTGAGGCGGTGCATCGTGCGAGCCCATTCATAGTCGAAGATCGTGATGTGCGGCACTCCCAGGATCCGGCTCACGAGTGGCAAGTCAGTCGACCCGTGCGAAAATGCCACGTCGAAGGCCCCGTGCTCGGCGCGCTGTCGTCGAGCGAAGGACCACAACGCCCAGGTTCGTCCCAGTGCCGCACGCGCCTTGCCCACCCGGCCGGTGCCGCCATGCGCGCCGATCACGGTCACGTCGCGCAGCCCGTGGAGCTCGACCAGCTCCACCGTTTGCGCGAAACGGCGTGCAACCACCACCACCTGGTGCCCGTCTTCCTCGAGCGCTCGGATGAGCGGCGCGAAGAACGGCACGTGTGGGGAGTTGGTGAGATCGATCAGAACGCGCATGCGTGCTCCACGTCAGCCGCCGACGCGCGCGGGCACGCCGGCGCGCACTGCTGCAACGACCTCTTCGACCTGCTCGCGCGTCATCGTGGCGAACATCGGAAGTGCGACGCCGGTCGAGCACAGTCGCTCGGTGACGGGCAAATCCCCTGGCGCATTGCCGAGGTCCGCGTACACGGGCTGGAGGTGATGTGGCTCGCCGTAGTAGACGGTCGCACCGACACCACGTTCGGCGCAGGCGGCGAGCAGTTGGTCGCGGTGCACCGTGTGCACGACGTACAGGTGCCAGATCGGGGTGTTGCCCGTTCCTACGAGCGGTAGCTCGACAACGTCGCCCAGGCCGCTCTCCTCGTACCAGCTCGCCACCTGGCGCCGGTGCGCGTTCCATCCATCGACCTCAGGGAGGTTGCGGCGCAAGAACGCGGCCTGCAGGGCATCCAGCCGGCTGTTGTAGCCGACGTGAGTGAATAACTTCTTGTCCTTGGAGCCGTGGAATCGGAGCATCCGCGCGAGCTCCGCGACGTCATCGCGATTCGTCACGATCATGCCGCCGTCGCCGAAGCACGGGAGGTTCTTTGTGGGGAAGAATGAGAACGTGGCAGCGTCGCCGAATGCTCCAGCTTTGACCCCATCCTGCTGGGCGCCCCAGGCCTGCGCGGCGTCCTCGAGCACGGCCAGCCCGCGCTCGCGCGCCAGCTCCATGATCGGCGTCATGTCCGCGATCTGGCCGAACAGATGTACGGGTACGATTGCACGCGTTCGGCCCGTGATGCGCGCGCGCACGTCATCGACGTCGAGACAACTCGTGTGCGGGTCGACGTCGGCGAAGACTGGCGTGGCACCCGTGCTTGAGATCGTCTCCGGCGTGGCGAAGAAGGTGTACGCGGGACAGATGACCTCATCGCCCGGTCCGACGCCCAGGCATCGAAGCGCAATGGTGAGTGCGTCGGTGCCATTGGCTACGCCGATTGCATGTTTCACGCCGACGTAGGCGGCGGCCTCGGCCTCGAACGCCTCGACCTGTGGTCCGAAGATGAATCGACCCGAGCGCAGCACCTCGCTCGCGATCTCCTCAAGCTCGGTCATATACGGCGCAATCTGCGCGGTGGGATCCATCAACGGGACTGCCATGTGTCGCTCCTCGGTGTGGTGTGGGCCGGGTTCACCATATCCCACGTTCGCACGCTCTCGCATGCACGAGAGGACCAATATAGGTGGGGTTCTCACGCTCAGCATCACGAGAAATACGTGAGGCCTGTGTACAGAGTTTGGAAGGGAAGACGCCGGCGGGCGAGGCTGATCATGTTTCGGTGTCCTGCGAGGGAGCTGGGAGGATCTCTGTCCAGCAGGCCGGAATCGTGAAGATCATTCGATTTCGAAGCGTTAATGTCGAAGAAAGATCTGAATCGGGTCGGTTTGTCCGCCAATCCGTCCGGGCATCGGTGGTGTAATGCGAAGGATTATCGGGATCGGTGGCATCGTGACCGCCGCGGTCGTCCTCGTCTGGCGTCTCTGCTCAGAGGCGCTCGACGAGCGGCGACGCATGGTTGCTACTGGCGAACTCGCCGCGCGTCTCAAGGCGCGCGAGGCGGCGCGATACCTGCGTGCGGGAGTTCGCGTGCCGCAGGTCGAACGGGTCCGCGTGCACGCTGCCGTCCACGTCGGAAGCTCGCGGCGTTCTGACGTCGACGACATCGACGACGTTGGGTTGCTCGAGGGAGCGATGCGCCGATCCACGCGTGCTGTCACTGCCACTCCACGCGCTGGACCTGCGTCGCTGCCCGAGCGGGCGCCGACACCGGCGCCGCGGCCCATCGCTCGTGATGGTCGGCCTGCTGTTGCGTCGGTCCCGCCCATCGATACGACCGGGCATGAGGCGCCGCCACAGCGCGCTGCCTCCGCCTCCGCCCGCTTCGCACCCCCGCGATCAGATCACGCCATCCGGGTCGCGCTCCGCGCGCAGGATGATCCGGTCGACGTGCCTGAGCCCACACCCGCTTGGACGATCGTCGTCGGGGTGATCGCCGTGCTCATCACGCTTGTGTCACTCGTGCGTCCGCTCGGAACGGCCTCGCCCTGGATCGCACTCGCCGGGGTGTCGCTGGCGGCGATTGCGTGGATCGCTGCTCGTCGCGACGGATGAAGCCGCACGCACCCGTGGCGCGTCCCGTGCGCTCGGGCTATGCCGGCGTGGTCGACGCAGCTCGGCGCCGCAGGTAGCGGACGACCAGGAGCGCTATGCCCAGCAGTATCGCCGCGACGACGACGTAGTCAAAGCGGTGGAGCGTGTCACGCGCGGATTCCCAGTCGTCACCCAGCGATCTGCCGATGAGCGCAAGTCCCAGCACCCACGGTATGCAGCCCAGGAATGTGAAGATCGTGAATCGGGCGAGCGGCATCCGTGCGATGCCGGCGGGCAACGAGATGAACGTCCGGATGATTGGCAGGTCGCGGCCGACGAACACTGCTGCCGCCCCCCAGCGCGCGAACCATCGTTCGGTAATGTCGAGGTGGTGGTGGTTGAGTCGTACCCAGCGACCGTGCCGATCGATGAACGCTCGTCCTCCGTACGCGCCTATGTACCAGCACAGCACTGAGCCGATGGTGTTGCCCACCACGCCCGCCGCGACGACTGCCAGGAGCGTTGCGTCGCCGTTGAACACGAGGTAGCCGGCGAAGAGCATGATCAGCTCGCTCGGAACCGGAATGCAGCAGCTCTCGAGGATCATCAGCGCGAACACGCTCCACACGCCTCCCCATGTGAGGATGTCCAGGGTCGTGTCGAAAATCGGTGCGAGGAGATGTTCCATAGCTGCGAATGCTAGAGCACCGGTCGCGATCGAGCGTTGCCCGTCCGTCCCGATCCTGTCGCGGATTCGATTCGGTCATGGGACCGCTGGTGCATGCGCGGTCGACGCCTCACGCCGCAGCGACGAGTGTGTGTAGGATCGCGGCGGTGCGGGGTGCCGGCATCTTCGGATGAGTCAGCTCGCGAACGTCATGATCTGCGGACGCGTGAGTGCGCCCGCATCCGAAAGGTGCGACGGCTCATGAAGGGTCAATGGGGCAAGCTCGGCGGGTACTTCCTCGGCACGCTTCTCGTCAGTGCGGCAGTCACGCTTGGGCTGCCGATGCTGGGTGGTGGCTCGTGGCTGCCACAGCTCATCTCCGAAGAGGGGTCGAGCATCGACGTCCTCTTCTGGGGGCTCGTCGCCGTCTGTCTCGTCATCTTCGCGATCGTTGCGTCGCTCGTCATCTATTCGATTGTGCACTTTAGAGCGGCGCCCGGAGATCTCTCCGACGGTGAGCACATCCACGGCAACGCCAAGATGGAAGTTGCGTGGATCATCATCCCGACGATCATTGTGACCGTCATCGGGGTGTTCTCCTACATCGTGCTCCAAAAAAATGAGATCGGCCTGTACGACAAGGCCGCAGCGTCCAAGAAGGGCGCTGCGACGATGCAAGTCGACGTGCGCGGCTTCTCGTTCGGGTGGGCCTTCCGATATAAGGATCGGGACGGTGAGCCGTTTACTGGTGCTTCGGATGCCGCGCCGAGCCCCGAGCTGGTGCTGCCCGTGCGTGAGGTCGTCAAATTCAACGTGCTCTCCTGCTCCGGTAAAGAGAAGCTCGGTCGCGTGCGTGAACAGGTGGTGCGCGAGCTGTCGTCTGCGGGCAAGCACAACGAGTTCGCCGAGATCAAGCCCGGTATCTGCGAGCGTGAGTGGAACCAGGCCACGCAGGAAGACGTCGAGGCGACCGAGGCTGAGGCCAAGGCGATCTACGATGCGCGGCACAAGAAGGCCGACGGCAGGGACCTGACCGCAGACGAGGCCACGCTCCTCGACGCGCAGCCGATCTTCCATGGCGACTCAAACGACATCGACGTGAACCATGCGTTCTGGGTTCCGGAAGCGCGTCTCAAGATCGACGCGATTGCCGGCCTTCGCACCTACGTGCAGTGGGAGCCGACGCGCGTCACCGGTCCGAACGACCGATTCCAGGTCGTGTGCGCCGAGCTCTGCGGGTCGGGTCACAATGGCATGCGCACGGACATGTGCGTGGTCGACGCCGCCACCTTCGACTGGTGGATCAAACTCGACGAACCGGGCCGTCGCGCGGCGATGTGCGTGAACCTACGCTTGCTCAGCTGCTTCGGTGCCGACGTGAACGACCGGGACACGGTGATCGGCAAGCTCAATGCGCTGACGAAGACTAAGCCCGGGGCGAACTGCGACGAGGCCGAGGAGGCCGCAGCATGACTCAGACGATGACCACATCTGATGCCATACGGGATGGGCGCGAGCCCGGTGGCATTCAGCTCCGACCCGGTGCCGGCATCGCCGGTCTGGTCGTGGGTTGGGTACTGGCCGCTGCCGTCCTCACACTGTTCCGCCTATGGACAGGGGGTATCGAGTGGAACGGGTCCGGCGAGAACTGGAAGGCGCTGCTCGGTCTGAGCGGCGGGAAACTGCACATCGTGCACCTGTCAGGCGCACTGCTCGGTCTGCTCATGGTGATCAATGGCTGGTCGGGCGCGCGTCGCTACGGCACGCTGCGAGGATTGCTCGCACTGCCCGTAGGTTACGCCATCGGTGCCACCATCACGATGCTCGTACGCATGTCCTTTGGGTTGTCCGCGTACCAGGAGGGCCCGGTCGAAATCTTCGCGGTCGTGTTCTCATACATTGCCTTCATTCGCGGCATGGGTGGCTGGAGTGCGTGGGGTTGGTATGCCAAGGGTGGTGCCACTCCCGAGCACGAGGATCACTCGAACCATGGCGCACGTCGCGGCTGGCGTGATTACATGATCTTCAACACCGATCACAAGGTCATCGGTTTGCAGTACCTGGTCACAGTGTTCTTTTTCATGCTGATCGGAGGCGCGCTCGCCGAGAGCGTACGCGCGGAGCTCGCCAACCCGGGACTGCAATTCTTCGCGGATGGTTCGGCTTACAACCAGGCCATGTCACTGCACGGCGTGATCATGCTGTTCCTGTTCATCATTCCGGTGTTCAGTGGCCTTGCGAACTACATCGTGCCGATCATGCTCGGGGCGCCCGACATGGCGTACCCCCGCCTCAACGCGTTGTCCTTCTGGACGTTTCTGTTCGGTGGCGGCATCTTCCTCGCGTCGATTCCAATCGGCACCTTCGAGGCGGGCTGGACCAACTACGCAACGCTGTCTTCCAGCAATGGTGGTGTGGACGTCGGATTGGGGCAGCTCATGTGGCTGCTGGGCATCCAGTTCATCGGAGCCTCGTCGATCATGACGGCGATCAATTTCATCGTGACCATCGTCGCGATGCGCGCGCCCGGTATGACGATGTGGCGCATGCCACTCTTCGTGTGGGGCAGCCTCACGCAGTCACTACTCGTCGTGTTCGGCACGCCGTTCGTCGCTGGATCGCAGTTCATGGTGCTCTTCGATCTCGTCATGGGGACCAAGTTCTTCAACGCCATGCTCGGCGGTGATCCGATCAGTTACCAACACATCTTCTGGTTTTACTCGCATCCCGCCGTGTACATCATGATCCTGCCTGGCTTCGGGCTGATTAGCGATGTGCTGACGACCCACGCGCGCAAGCCCATCTTCGGATATCGCGCGATCGCAATCTCAACGATCGGCATCGGTTTCCTCGGATTCACCGTGTGGGCGCACCACATGTTCACGAGTGGTATGGCCGAGTGGCTCCGTCTGCCGATGATGATCCTGACCATGCTCATCGCGGTGCCGACCGGCATCAAGGTGCTTGGCTGGTCCGCGACGTTGTGGGAGGCCAAGATCCAGATGACGGTCCTCATGATGTGGACCCCGGCATTCCTGTTCACCTTCACCTGCGGCGGTCTCACCGGGATCA
>Ga0105047_10001018_pt1 | contig 49499 bp, 41 predicted proteins | sample MAT04_FD_78384 | JGI IMG/M metagenome (GOLD analysis project Ga0105047, IMG submission 78384) | Freshwater microbial communities from Lake Fryxell liftoff mats and glacier meltwater in Antarctica - MAT-04 (megahit assembly) | ecosystem: Environmental > Aquatic > Freshwater > Ice > Liftoff...
ATAGTCGCCTTTCGCTCCGTGCAAGAGCGCTCTTTCGCGGAGCGAAAAGCGACTGCCCAAGCACCCCGCTGCGGGATGGCTCGTCGAATCGAACTGAATTCCGCAGATGCATTAATCCGTGTCCTGGCCCCCCACGTTGAGATTGATCTCGGAGCGATCGGCAAAGGCTACGCGATCGACCGCATCTGTCAGTCCCTGCTGGAGACGATACCCCAGAAGCCCGTCCTCTCGATCGCCCCCTCGCCCTCGCCCCCGCTCCCCCCTTCGCCTCACTTCCTCGTCCATGGCGGCTACAGCAGCCTCCGCGCCCACGGCCAGCACAATGGTCACAATGGCTGGCCGGTCGGACTCCGCAACCCTCTGTTCCCCGACCGTAACTACGCGACGCTGTTACTGAAAGACCGGGCCCTCGCCACCAGCGGTTCGAACGTGCAGTTCTTCCGCCACGAAGGCCAGCGCTATGGCCACATCCTCGACCCCCGCACCGGCTGGCCAGCGGAAGGAATGCTCTCGGTCACCGTCACGGCCCCGACCGCCACCGAGGCTGACGCCCTCTCGACCGCCTTCTACGTCATGGGTCTCGAACCAGCCGCTGAGTACTGCCGCCAGCATCCCGAGATTGGGGCGATCCTCGTTCCACCCCTCTCCACCGGACGCACGTTGACGCCCCTCATCCTGAACATCTCCGAGGAGGAGCTGTTCTTCGGTGATGACGTGGCCGTAGAGGGGTAGTGCAGAATTCCGAGTCATTTCGGCCCCACCGAAATGGGAGCAGGCCCGACAACCCCAGGGACAGGGAGTATTGCGTTGATCGGAATGGACTCGTCCGAGTCCGAGACGCACTTTGTGATTGTCTGATCACCTGAATGGCAAGCCGGTTCTCCGTCCCGGCGGGGACGGATGAAAAAAGCCCACCGTTTCAACGGTGAGGATTCGCAGTGAGCCAAGCCGCCCAGTCCCGAAGAGACGACAGGACCTCCATCCGTCGTCCCAGACTAAAAGTGTCTGTCGCTCCTCCGGGGCTCAGCAGATCGCGAGCCTCTCTGCCCCACCGCTGAAGCGGTGGGCGATTGTCGGGCGTCCCTACCGGGATATCGAGATGCACGGGGTCCGGCATACGACCGCACTGTCACTCTCGCAAGCGGCGTCTCCCGCTCGATCCGGCCCGGCTGCACGGTTCTTCCCTTTCTCTTCTTTGCCCGCTGGCTTAGGCTGCAACCACTTGCTCCCCATGCAGCCCTTGAGCGAAAGACGGCCGATGTCCGACTCCTCTAAAATACATCCGTCTCCCGCGGTCCCGGCAACGTCACCGTTTCGGACCGTTCCGGAGGAGACCACGGGAATGCCGACGGGCATTCCCTTCATTGTCGGAAACGAAGCGGCTGAGCGGTTCAGTTACTACGGGATGAAGTCGATTCTGTTCGCTTTCATGACGAAGTACATCACCGACGCCACAGGAGGCGAGGCCCACATGAAGCCCGAGGAGGCGACGGCGTGGGTCCACCTCTTCACAGCCGCGAACTACTTCTTCCCGATCATCGGGGCGATTGTGGCGGATGTATTTCTCGGCAAATATCTGACCATCATGTCTCTGTCGATGGTCTATTGTGCCGGGCATGCGGTTCTGGCATTACTCGACAGCAAACTGGGGATTGATCCCAAGGTTTTACTCGGGAGCGGGCTGTTTCTGATTGCCCTAGGCTCAGGCGGCATCAAGCCATGTGTGTCGGCCCATGTGGGAGACCAGTTCGGAACCAGGAACAAGGATCTCCTGCAAAAGGTTTTCGGCTGGTTCTACTTCTCGATCAACTTCGGTTCGTTCTTCTCCACCCTGCTCTGCCCCTGGCTGCTCACTAATCCCAAGTACGGGCCAGCGTATGCCTTTGGGATCCCTGGAATCTTCATGGCAATTGCCACGCTGATGTTCTGGCTCGGTCGATATCGCTATGCCCACATCCCTGCCGGCGGCTCCGAGTCGATTAAAGAGGCGTCCAGTGCCGAAGGTCTGCGAGCGCTGAAGGGATTGATCCCCTTGTTCCTCTTCATCTCGGTGTTCTTCTCGCTGTATGACCAGACATCAACTCGCTGGATCGAGCAGGCCAACCGGATGGATCGCTGGATCACACTCCCGCTCTGGGGCCGAGTTCAAATCGACGAAAGCCAGATTCAAGCCATTAATCCAATTCTCGTCATGTCGATGATCCCTGTCTTCACTCTCTTTATCTTCCCCCTGTTCGGGAAGACTGCCACTCCGCTTCGTAAAATTGGCACGGGGCTCTTTCTAATAGCGCTCTCATTTGCGATGACAGCTGTCTACGAGGTCTGGCTGCAAGCCGGTCACTCGGTCCACTTCTACTGGCAGTTGGCTGCGTATTTCGTTCTAACGGCGGCCGAAGTCATCTGCTATGGGACGGCGCTGGAGTTCTCATACACACAGGCCCCGCCTAAAATGAAGTCATTAATTATGGGGCTGTTTCTGCTGTCGATCTCGCTGGGAAATGTACTGACGGCTGGTTTCAACGGCTGGCTCTCCGGGCTGTCTGCGGAGTCAAAGAGGATGTTCGAGGGGCCGAATTACTATTGGTTCTTCACGGGTTGGATGTTGGCCACGGCGACCGTCTATTTGATCTGGTCGCCGTTTTACCGGGGCCAGACCTATGTGCAGGGAGACGCGGATACTACGGCATGATTTGTGGTGGCTGCAGGCCGGCTGGCGGCTCGCTCACCACATGACAGGCCAGGCACGACTGCGTCATTTGGTGAGCTGTGATCCCTCGCGGGCGAGAGTGATTCAGGAAGAGACACATGGTCTCGGAACGACGGACTTCCGGAGTCACAGCGGTCGACGGATTTCCCACGACGGTCCACCAGACGAGCGCTGACCCGACCACGATTGCTCCGGCGTAGCCCCAGAGACTCGTATGGGTCCGATGTATTGTCAGCTCCGTGGCCGTGAGTCGACGGGCTGCTGGGGCGGCAATGTCGTGCCCCTCGGGGGGGGCGAGCCAAGGATCCGGAGACGGAGTCATGAGCGCGTCCGCCCGAAACATCCCGAGCGCGGGTTCGAGCGTCTGCCGCATCTCCCGACAGCGAGGACACCCATCCAAGTGGGCATGCAGTCCGCGATCGCTGGCCCGATGGCTGCTGGTCATCACATCAAAAGCTTGGTCACAATTCATAATATTTCTCCGGACGACGCTTCCGATCGGGGAGCATCTACCTCTGTACTGGCCTGCTCTGTCAGGGCCAGCTCTGACAATCGTTCGAGCCCATTCCGCACACGCAGCTTGGCCCCGCTGACGCTGCTTTCCATCGACGCGGCAATCTGATCAAAGCTCAATTCGCCAAAGTATCTGAGCCGCAAGGCGTCCGCTTCGGACTCGGGAATGTGCAATAACCAGTGGTCGAGTTGCTCACGATCTTCGGCCGGTTGACCGGTCGCCAAATCGGGCCGACTGGAGTAGGCCGCCGCCTCTCGCGCCTGTCTCTTCGCGATCCGGCCTCGCGTCCGACGGACCAGATTCAGCAAAATCGTCCAGACCCACGTACTGAAAGCAAACGACGGGTTATAAGTCTGGCGAGCTTGGAAAACGGCGAGAAAGGTCTCTTGCACCACATCTTCAGCGAGCTGACTGTCGCGGAGCGAGCTCTGAGAAAACCGAAGGAGGCGCGGCCGATATCGGTCCACAAGCTCAACGAAAGGAGCGTGATCCCCAGCCTGTACTCTCTGCATCAGTAATTGGTCGCGGTCCGCCATCTATGGCCCGTTTGGAATTTCGAATCAGTGTGAGCATTCAGCGTCACTATCCTACACATCCCTGAATGCCGATGCGAGAGCAACATGACCGTGATTGGCGCTGGAGAGTGTGCCTCTCAAACGTCGGCATTGGCGGGCCTCTGCTCCCTCTCCCCCACTGGCAAATTGGATTTCGGCGAAGGCTTTACTGTGGGGGAGGAGGGCCGGGGTGAGGGGGCCGAGGGACCGTGCAGCAGCTTGGCCCCCTCACCCCCGCTCTCTCCCCGGTGGTGAAGAACATGTTGGAAGTCAGGCCGATCGCGGGGGAGAGGGAGCCGGAAGGATACCAGCGACGTTTAAGATGCAGACACGGCGCTCGGGGGCTGGTGTTTCTTAACGGTCGGCGTAAGGAACAAATTCACCACTAAGGCCCGGAGAAATCGTGCGGAATGGTCGGGAGTGCGTGACTCCGTGGTGACTCCAGAATTCACGACTCACACAGGATCGCGACGCACAAATCGAATGCTGGTCGATGGCGGTTGGATCGGGAACCAATCCTCACCTTCCCGTGTGGATGTCACCCCGCACGAGAGACGACGGGGCTACCTCGGGTTCGTCGTCGGGATGACTTCGCCTCGATAGTAAGGCAGCATTGCGCGTTCGATGACTTCTTGCCGACCGAGCCAACGTGATAACCACAGCTTCAGTAGTCGACGAGGTCGGGAGATGCGGATCAAGCCTGTCAGCAATGTTTGCCACCCAGTCAGTGGCTGGGGGATCGACCCATTCGCAAAGTAGCACTCATACCAGTGCTGAACGGTTCCTGCGTCCGCTTGGAGTCGGTCCAGCGAAAATCGCAGTTGCCACAGATCCTTAATCCAGAGATACCAGAACGTCACCCCCGTTGATCGCCGCAGCAATTCCAGGTCGATCAGCGCGACTTCTGTTTCCCCGTCCGCAGCCGCCTTCGGATACGCATGGTGCAAATACAGATCCCCATGCGTCAATTGAGCCACATGGAGCTGGCTGACTGTGCGGGCGAGTTGCCTGAGCCATTCCCGACATTCGATGACCACCTCCGCGTTCGAATTCGTCAAGAGATGCTGCTGGAAAAACAGGACGAACAACGAGAGTGATTCGACGAGTCTGGGCTCTTGAACACCCTCTCGGTCCGAAGAGAAATGGGAGACGGCAGCTGTGATAAAAACCGACCCGGTGCAGTCCCCCTGCTCATTGAAAATCCGCCCGGCTGCCAGAACATCAGAACAGGCGACTCCGGCGGCCTGACAGGAACCGACTGAGTTCGCTTCGTCCCAGCCTGCACTTGGTTCCGAGGAATGATGGAAGCGTTTGACAAATGCCAATCGCAACTGGCCAGTCCGCGGATCAGTCCAAGTTGTCCGACAGATCTCACGACCATTCGCCTGCCGCAACACGGTCACGAGGGAGTCACGCAAGACGGCGAGGGTCGAATCCCAGCCTCTATGTTTAAAGAAATCAACAAGATCCGGACGAACAAACCATTCGTCGCGTGGAGAGGGACCTCCCCCGGTGCTGGCAGAGGAATGCGACTTCCCTTGGCTGGCCACGTAGTCCACTGGCCACACGAACCCGGAGACAGCGCGATCCTCTGCGGCGTCCAATAAGGCGCCCTCGGCCTGGGAATCAATCCATGATCGAATTGTAGCCATTGTGTTCCAACATCCTGTCAATGGGTTGTCTCGGTAAAATAAGGCATTTCTAATCAAGTGAAAATAGCTGTTCGAAACAATATTCGGAGAAAACTTACTGGAAAACCTCTGGAATCGCCCGCACTCAGTCATTTCCCGCGGTGGAACACGGCATTTTACCGCAGGTCACGATCGACAGCCCTTTCAAAGACAGTCCAGTCCATGGATCGGTTGTTCGGCCAGGATCGCCAGATTGCCGACTAAGCCAGCCATCCTTCCAGATCCGGAAAATGAGAAAACCTGCGTGTGATTGGGCGTGAAAATTATCTCGACTCAATCATCGTCGATTCGCAAAAAGCAGGCCCCGCAATCCTGCCCGCTCCCTTCGGCGATCAAGGCGAAGCCCCCAGTCATGACCATTGCGTGCAGCCGAAATCTCCAGACTCAGCTCGGGCATCAGGGACGCTGCCACGTCAGACTTGGGTCAGACAGGATTGTCTGCCGGATGAGTAGAAGCCAGCCCGTGCAATCTGCGTTTCGCACTTCTGCTCCCCTGAACTCTCGGCCATTTGAGGTTGACCTCTTTCTCCCTTTTCCGGTAAATCCTGCCGATCGCTCCAAGAGGGAGCGGCAGGAGTCGCCGGTGAGGTCACGAGTGTGGCCCCCTTCGTATTCCCCTTGATGACAGGGATGTCCCGTGAAAACCTCGTTTCTCAGCTGGTCGTTTCTCTTCGGCCCATTGCTCGCCATTTTCGGTGCAGTTCTGTCGTCGACGATTGTCGCTGGAGCTGAGTCGACTCCACCCCGGATTTCCGTTTTCGAGCAAGCCCTCCGCACCGAGGCCGATGGGACCATCGTTCGCGGCCAAGATCCGGGACCGGTTCTGCTGCCTCCAGTCGACTCGACCACGGTCTTCCAGCCGCCGCCATACGACCCGAATTCGGTCCTGATGAATTCGAACGTCAACGGAGGCGTTCCGTTCAACCAAGCCTATCCGCAACCGGTCCCTTATGACCCGTGGTCGACTGGCGGCGGAAACGGAGTCTATCCCTATGGCTCCTCGCCCGGTTCATTTGGGCTGAATGGCCCCCAGCCGTACCGGTTTAATTCCTGGACGGAGCGGTTCGATGCCTTTTGGATGCCGGAAGTCGGGACCAGTAATCCCAACGTGGGCCAATTCGGCATGTCCGGGATCGACTTCAACAAAGACTTCCCCATTCAGATTGCGAGAAATTGGGTCTTCACTCCCAGCATGGACTACGGAGCCCGATTCCTCTCCGGGCCCATTGGAGGCCCAACGAACAGCCATCTGCCGGGAAACATGCATCGCGTTGGGCTCGGCTTCAAGCTCGCCTCGCCCATGACCTACGGCTGGGGTTTCGAGGCCAGCGTGGAACCGTGGCTCGCCAGCGATTTCGGCGGCGCGCCCACGAGCGGGGCCTTCCTCTTTGATGGCCAAATTGCAGCGTTATGGCAGATGTCCCCCCAGCTCATGTGGATCTTCGGGGTCAGCTATTGGGACCGGGTCGACAGCATCATCCTGCCCTATGGGGGGTTGGTCTGGAACCCGAACGATTACTGGGAGTTCCGGCTGGTCTTTCCGAAACCCCGCGTGACCGCTTTTATCGGAGCCCCGCTGGGCATCCCGACCTGGCTCTATGCCAGTGCCGAATACCATGTCGAGGCCTATGAAGTGAACTCGCTCGCAGGTGTGAACAATACCGATCTGGTGCAGTTCTCCGATTGGCGGGCCATGGGCGGAATTCGCTGGGAAACCCCGCGCGTCACGTCCTTCATCGAAGCCGGGTACATCTTCGACCGCAGGGTCAAGTTCGACAAATACGGGGGCGACTTCGACGTCAACTCCGGCTTCACGACCCGCATCGGTCTGCGGTTTTAGAAGTCACACTTGACGGGCGTAACGAGTCCCGTTTGCAGATCGTAAACGCCGCCGGCCACGATCAGCTCGCCCCGTTGAATCATGCGCGAGATCACCGGCGACGACTCCGCTAACAGCTGGGCCTGATTTCGAACGTTGTCGCGGACGGCCACTTCCATGTCGCCGTTGGCGGTCTTCACGGCGGGCCGGATGTACTGGAACAGCCCGCTGATTTGCCCCGGGACTTCGGTGCCCTTCATCGTCGCAGCGACCGCTCCACACGCGGAGTGCCCCAAGACATACAACACCTTCGCCCCGAGAATCTGCGTGCCGAATTCCAGGCTACCGATGTTCTCGCTGCTGGCGATGTTCCCCGCAATGCGGGTGACGAACAGGTCACCAAACCCTTGGTCGAAGACGAACTCAATCGGGACGCGCGAATCCGCGCAGCCGAGAAAAGCTGCAAACGGGGTCTGGCGGGCCGCGATCGCCTTCACCCGATTCAGGTCTTGATGAATCGACAACGGCTGTCCGCTCGCGAACCGACGATTTCCCTTGTACAGTTGCTCAAGCGCCTCTTGAGGGGTCGCGGGCGGTGTCTCGGGATCTTCAGCAGCGAACGCTGAACTGGTCAGTGACGACCCGGCCAGTGCAGACATCGCCGCCAGGCCCCCGGCCTGCAACAACCTGCGACGATTCAGTGCATTCAACGACGGGCTGACGGATGATGAATCAGACATATTTCTCTCCTCGAACGACAGACACGGAACTGATGTAAGCAATCACGGCGTAGTGCGGGAAGTACACCTCTGCCAGCACTTTGAGCATTTTTTCTGCGACTTCGGCAGACACGATCAACTCGAGTTTGATGTTGGCACCGAGAATTTCACCGACGCGGCGATGGCGCGACCCCGATCCTTCACAATCGATCAGGGTGTGCCCTTTCGCCCCGGCATTGTTGAATTCCTCAATCAGGCGATCCTTCAAGATCGCCTCAGCCACGATGGTCAGCAACGTCAGTGGGGTGGTATGCACGCGAGACTCCTGGGTTTGTGGAACGCTTGAAACCGTTAGAAGTAGAGCAGACATGCCTGTCTGCTTTTCTGACTGAAGACGATTTCTGAATCTGATCGAGTCCTCCGCAAAGTGAAATCTTCGATTCGGTTCTGCCGGGAGGGCGAAGCTCCCGCTGAGCCGCTACCGAGGTGGGTGTTCTCTGGCACAAGCGGCTCAGCAGGAGCTTCGCCCTCCCTGACGCCCACATCATCGCCCCCTCAAGACGTGGTGGAGCACTACTGACCGCTCAGCGTCTTCGCGATGTGGAAGTAGATCGGGATCCCCAGCACGATGTTGAATGGAAAGGTAATCGCCAAGGCCGAGGTCAGGTAGTACGTCGGGTTCGCCTCGGGGAGTGTCATACGCACCGCTGGGGGAGCTGCGATGTAGGACGCACTCGCCGACATCGCCCCGAGCACCGTCGCCCCACCGATCGAGAGCCCCGCCCAGTGCCCCAGCAGCACGCCGAGCGTCCCATGAATCACCGGCATGATCGTACCAAACCCGACCAGGAAGAGTCCCGCCTGTTTGAGGTCTCCCAGTCTCGCTCCCGCAGCCAGTCCCATCTCCAGCAGGAAGATCGTTAAGGCCCCCTTGAACATCCCCTCGAAGAAGGGCTTCACGGGTTCGTACGCCTGGGCACCCATCACGCAGCCGATAATCAGTCCGCCGACCATCAGGATCATCGAACGACCGGTGAGGACCTCGTGCAACACCGCTTTCATCGGGCGAGCAGGAGTCGCCGGCTCCGGACTCCCCTCCGGACGAGCTGCGTTCTGCTTCGCAATTTGGATCGCTCCGATCGCGAGCGCGATCTGGATGCCCGGACTCTCCATCAGAGTCACCAGTGTCGGCATGAACCCCTCTGCCGGTTGGCCCATCGTCTGCACGAACTGCTGAGCCGCGATAAACGTCACCGCCGAGACCGAGCCGTAGTGAGCGGCGATCCCGGCTGAGTCGGCGATGCTGAATCTCCCGAGTTTGCGGAGGACCAGATACGAACTGATGGGGGTCACAATCCCAATTCCCAATGTCACCAGCACGGGCCAGGCGATGTCCTCGAGCCTGCTGTGCGACAGCTCCACCCCCCCCTTCAATCCCAGAGCCAGCAGCAAATAGATCGACAATGATGTGTACAGCTCGCGCGGAATCGACAGCTCGCTGCGCACCAGCTTGGAAACGATTCCCAGCACGAACGCGAGCGACAAGGGCGAACAGAGATTGACTCGTAACACATCCCACATGGCATCCTCTTTCGTTGGCGGGTATGATTCACGCATCCAGATACGCGAAATGTGGTTCGTGTATTTGTAGTCGTGCATTCTGTTTTGTGCAAGGCCTGTCGCATGAAAAAAGATCAAAAAAGATCCGCACAGACCTCCAGCCCGTCTCCGGTCGCGGTGACCGTCGTCCCGGCCAGTCCGGCGAGCTGGACGTTCCTCACCAATCACACGCACGTGCTGCTGTGTCTGTACCGACAGCCAGACCAGCGGTTACGCGGTGTCGCCCTGGCCGTCGGAATCACTGAACGCATGGTGCAGCGGATCGTGGCTGAGTTGGCCGAAGCGGGCTATCTGCATATCGAAAAAGAAGGCCGGTGCAACCGCTATACGGTCACCGCCGACCTGCAGCTGCGACATCCCCTGGAGATGCAGCACACGATCGGCGAGTTGCTCGAGGTTCTCGGAGGCGATGCGTGATTCCGAAAGCCGATCTTCACTGAACTGGCGATCCGATAAGCCGCACTGACGTAATCCCTTAATTTGGTGACGGTTTTGCCGTCAATCCGCAAAGGAGTGCTCGGCCTTGACGGAACATTCGATTCAGCGGGCGTCAGACGCAGGGGTGGACCTTCACGGGGTTTCTCGGAAGGCGTACCCCTCAGATTTAACGGACGCTCAGCGGGCGATCGTCGAGCCGTTGCGACTGGCTGCGAAGCCGGGCGGGCGAGCATGTTCGGTGGACTTGCGGGGGGTTGTCAACTCGATTCGATACCTTGATCGGAGCGGGTGTCAGTCAGATATGTTGCCGCACGAGTTGTGCACCACAAGTACGGCTTATGAGTACTTCACGGCGTGGCGAGACGACGGGACATTCAGCTCGACATTGTCCACATTACGAGCCCGGATTCGAGTCCCGGCGGGTCGCGCACCGACACCGAATGCAGCCTGCACCGGCCCAGCCAGCCACAGAAGAGAGAGGACAACGCTTGCGTTCACCACGGAACGGGAGATCATCTTTCGATCCTTAGAATCGGCTCGGGAAGTCATGGGGGCAGCGCGACGACTACCTGTCCGGAAGTTCGATCTTCCGCAATTCGACGATTGCCTCGGCAAAGGCCTGGCCAATCAACGCGAACGTCTTGGCACAGCCCAGATAGTGATAGCCACCGTTCGAGGCACCGCGTTTCCACATCACTGCTTCTTCCGGGGTGATCAGCTTCGCCTCAAACTCTTTCAAGTACTCTTGCTGCTGCTGTTCGTCCATCGCGCCGTCAGCGTTCGGACTGTTCTTATCTTTCACGCTGAGCAAATAGGCCATCTGACGAACTTGATCGTGCTTCCGCTCAATCGCACCCAGTCGATCATCCCAAAACGGTGCGGTCTGGACGGCAATCACTTTACCCCGGAACTCGGGCCGCGTTGTGGAAGCGACCTGAGCTTGGCGGAAATACCTCTGGGGCGGCTTCTCCCCCTCTTTTGCTCCGCCAATCCCTATCACGCCAATCACAAAGGGCAACTCCGGCGCCGACAGATCTTTTCGCACATCGCGAATCAGATGCGTCAGCAGCTCTCCATATAGATCGTACCCCTCGGGCTGCATTTGTTTGTCATAGGTCCAGTCAGAGACAAGGTCGTTAAACCCCTGGAACCACACGAAACCGGCCAGTTCATAGCCCTGCTCCTCATTGTACTCCGGCACGACCCGCTGGATGTCACCTAACACGTGACGCACATGCTTGATCATCTCTCGGTAGTACTTTCCCGTGGCTTCGTTCTTCTCAGATTTGATCTGACTTAAGTCGTCCCCACGCTGTTTATACTCGTTCAACTCGTAGTCGCTCCAGGCATATCGCCCCGCGCTGGGGGGACGAAAATCGGTATGCAGACTGCGGCCTCCCCACGAGGTCTTGATAATCAAGATTGGCTCGCCCAGCAGTTTCTCCATCGTAAGACCAAACGTGAACTCGGGACCGATCTTGTCGTCTCCAGCACCAAAGCCAGCTGTCAACTTTCCGGTCTGTTCGTTGAGATCAGTATAGGCATCCCCCAAGCAGCCGACCGACGTGATCCAGACTTTCTCGCACACCTTGGGCGTGCCGTCCGCGTTGCGCATCAAATGAAGGAGCGGTGCCGTCTTCGGATCGTCGGCCATGAATTCGAACGTCGAGACTTTCGCATGCCCCTGCATGTTCGACTGTCCGGCAAGGATGAAAACCTTGAGTGGCTTCTGTCCCGCAGCTGCTAGGGATGACGGCGCCAGAATGACTGATAGCAGCCACAGTATGGCCGGAAAGAATCGTCGGGTTCTCATGAGCTCATCTTTCTCGGTGAAGGGCCACAGGTTGACACGTCGGACCCAGCGGTTCTCAACAGGACGCCTTGAGAATGCACTTGGACTGTAACACACTCAACCACAGTACAATCTGTCGCCACGATCCCCTGATGCACGATTGATTTGCCAGAACGCGAAAACTCTCCCAAACTCACCGCCAATGGCCCTCAGGAGATCGCCGCACTCCGGCTTGGTGGTAGAGCAACAATAAGCGACGGGCCAGCCGACGCGCAAATGAAAGAAGGTTTGCGCCTTCTGCTACGGAGCGTCACAGGTCATCACTCGCTTGTCAGCCGGTCGAACTCCTCGGGCGAGACGCGGCCGCCGGTGCCGAGGACGAGACTGGTGAGTTCGACGGCCCAGGGGGCGACGTTTTGCTGGCGCAGCAGGGCGAGGGTCTCGTCGATATCGTACGCGACTTTCTTGAACTCGACTTTCCCGTCCTCAATGATCGCGTAGCTGGCGCGGGGGTCGCCGTCGCGGGGTTGGCCGACGCTGCCGGGATTGATGACGCGGAGGCCGCCGGCTTCGACCTCGAAGGGAACATGCGTGTGGCCGACACAGACAAAGTCGGCCTCAATCCCCTGCACGCGCGACTCCCAGCCCGCGACATCCTCACCCAGATACTCGTCCATCGGGTCTCGCGGGGTCGCATGCAGCAACTGAAACCGATACCCATCGAGCTGCACCCGAGTAGTGATCGGCAGCCGGGCGAGGAACTTATTGCGAGCAGGATCAATCAGATTCCAGTGCAGGGGCCGGGTCGCCACGGCCAGCTTGCGGAAGCCGCTATTTCCTTTTGGGAGAATCCGCTGGGCCACCGCGTGGTCGTGGTTCCCGCGGACCGAGGCGTGGACGTTCTGTCGGACCCAATCAATGCAGGGGACCGGATCGGGGCCATAATCGACCAAGTCGCCGAGGAACAAGCACACATCGAACGACTCCTGAATCGCGCGCAGGGCGGGCCAGTTCGAGTGGATATCAGCAATCAGCAAGATTTTCACGGGCGGCAGAATCCTCATTCCTCAGAACGGGTTACGACAATCCAATGGCATCGAAATCCCCATACGGATATTGACCTGTGGCCTCAAGGCCCGTCTAATGACCAAGCGAGATTCCGCAACCTGAGTGTGCAAGTCAAGAGGAGTGAGCTGTGCGTTCCCCGGAATCATTGACATTACGCGAACAGCTCAACGATGCGGACCGCCTGACGCGCGAAGTCATGGATCATCTGGAGCGAGCTTTCATTCCGCAAGCTCACGAACTGCGCCGCGTGACACGGGTCACCGGCGAGGATGACCCCGGCGCTCAGATGGCCGATGTCACCCTCCGCAGCCAAGTCAGCAACCTGCTCAAGAGCGACGACTATACCCAAAAGATGACCGACAATCTTCGGGCGTATCTCGCGTCGATTGGAAAAGAAGTCAGTCGGATTGTCGTAGGGAATTGACCTGAAACAGTCGCCTTTCGCTCCGCGAAAGAGCGCTCTTCCGCAGAGCGAAGACGACAGTCCTGGCTGTGGCCCCTTCTGCGAACGTGGCGACGATCGCATTTACCATTTCGACCCGTTCACTGAACCATGTCCACCGGATCATCCCCCACTTCAGAACCGAGTTCGGTCCGGACCGCATTTGCGTTCCTGCGGCCGTTGCCCTCGGTCCGCGCGGATGAGGAAGAGGTCGCCGAAGTACGCCCCTTCTCGGCCAGCCGCGACCGCTGGGATCGGCTTTTTCCTAGCACCACCGGAGTCCAGGATGCTGGCTCCTCACTGAACGTCGCGGGACTCCGCCTGGGGTCCTATCTGATTCAAGAACGGATCGGGCGCGGGGGGATGGGAGCGGTCTTCCGCGCCAGTGACCTGCGTCTGGACCGCATCGTGGCGCTGAAAATTCTCGCCCCCGAGTACACGCGCGATCCCGCCTGTGTCCAGCGTTTTCAGAACGAAGCTCGCGCAGCTGCGAAACTCGATCACGAGAACATCGCCCGAATTTTCGCCTCGGGTGAGGACGGGGGCCAGCAGTACATCGCGTTTGAGTATGTCAACGGAATCAACGTCCGCGACATGATCCAGCAGCGAGGCACGCTGACTTCGGCAGAAACGGTCAACTACGTGTTGCAGATGGCGGAAGCCTTGCGGCACACCAGCACAGCGGGTGTTGTCCACCGAGACATCAAGCCCTCGAACATCATTATCACTCCCGCCGGACGGGCCAAGCTGGTCGACCTCGGACTCGCTCGTCACCGGACCGTGGGCGAGGATGACCTCACTGTCCACGGGACCACGCTGGGAACATTCGACTACATCTCTCCCGAGCAGGCACTCGATCCCCGCAACGTCGATGTGCGGAGCGATCTCTACTCGCTGGGATGCACCGCCTACCACATGCTGACCGGCGAGCCGCCCTACAATCGCGGTTCGATGTTTCAAAAGGTACTCGATCACCATACCACCGAGGTCCCCGACGCTTCCGCCCGAAACCCGCTCGTGCCTCAGGCTCTGTCACACATCATTCGCAAGATGATGGCCAGCCAGGTCGACGACCGCTACCAGCGGCCCGAGGACCTCACCCGCGATCTACTCCCCTTGGCCAGCGCGCTGGGAGTCCCAACTCGGACCGGTCTCTGGGCTGAGCTGCCTCCTCCGCGATTCTCTTGGGCAGAACATCGGGGTTGGATACTGGCACTCAGCCTTCTGGCGATCATCGGAGTCGTGGCCAGCCTGCCTCCCCAAGAGGTCGCCGCGCCCCCGGTGACCTCGATACCGCCCTCTCTCCCCCGTCTAACTTCGGTGGCCCCGTCTCGGGAAACCTTGCCCAGCAAGAGCGAGTCCCCCACGAATTCCGACCAACTGTCGAAGTCGAAGCAACCTCTGGCCTCCCCCCCGACTGACACCCCAGCGGATCGTCCAAAGGTGGCTCCTCTCCCTCGCCCGAGCGGAGTCTTGGCAGGAACACGGCTGCGAGGAAGAGGCCTGGCTACAATCGCTCCAGATGCGCTGCCCATCGATCCCCAGTCGGCCAGCCTGACACCCCCGCGCCCCCCGACCCCGTTCGTCGATCCAATCCCCGCTCCCAAGAGCACGGAAGAGAACCGCTTCTGGGTGAGCACTTCTGGATTTGACGGGACGACTGGCGTTTCCAAGTCCTATACGACCCTTGAGGCCGCCTGCCTCGACGCTCCCGATAATTCGACCATTGAACTCCGGTTTGATGGCGAATCCCCCGTTCAGATTCCGATCCGCGTCGAGGGCAAGTCCCTCCGCATTCGAGCGCAGGCCAGTCGCCGACCAGTCTTACGTTTCGAAACGCTCGGGCCGATCGGACAGCCAGTAACCTCCCAAATGATCTCGGTCATCAATGGCGGCTTGGAAATCTTTGACATCGACATCGTGTTTCGAGTCCCAAGCGGCAGGTCGGTTGACGGCTGGAGCATCTTTTCCCTGGAGTACGCCAAAAAAGTCATGCTCCGGGGAGTCTCGGTCACGCTGGAAAACTCGAAACGCCAACAGCCAGGAACGCTGTTCGAGATCAAGCCGCCCTCTGGAACTCTGATGGAGCGGATGATGCCCGAAGGCATGCTCCGCGGACCCGCCCAGATTCTGATTTCTGATTCCATCCTGCGCGGTGAAGCCGATGGATTTCGCCTCACGGAAGCCAACGATTCGCGAATCGAGATCACCAATTCCGCGTGCGCACTCGCGGGAACATTACTGAACATCGACACTCGCAATAGTCGGCAAATGGCCTTCTCGGTCGAGCCTCCCCCTAGCCAAGTCCGGCTCGATCATTTGACGGCCGTACTCGATGGGGGCCTCGTCTCAATCACAGCTGGGGAAACCGGCGTGGCCCCGATCATCGACATCCGTTGTGACAATTCTCTGATCAGTCTCTTACGCCCCGACCGGGCCATGGTCTTAATGGCGGGCCCCCGGGAGATGGAAGAATGGCTGGATCGACTCGTGTGGAAGGGTACATCAAACTACATGGATGTCCTCGGCCCCTGGTGGGAGATCTCCGCAGCCCGCTCCATCAGTACCCCCCACCGTAAATTCAACGCAGCTGACTGGGGCCAGCACTGGAACAGTACCGGAAACACGCCCATCGATCGGAATGTGTTCGAATCGATTGAAGCTTGGAAAACACCTGTCTTTCATCGCATCGACCTGAAAGCGTTCGCTCTCTTTTCCGAGCCCAACAACGCCTACAAGGCCCCGGAAGCCGCCGACGGGACCAACGCCGGCGTCGATTGGAAACTCCCTCGCGTCCCCACTCAACTGCCGCGATTGGAAGCCCCGAGTGGGGATCGTTGATGGTTGCTCAAAGTTCGAAGTTCCCACGATACATCAGCATCTGCCACCGACTCTGCCCCGCTCTCGATAAACAATCAACGATAAACCATCAACCCTCCCTCTCCGTCCTTCTCCCCGATACGATACGGGTTCTTCTTGGAGTGAACGGAGTCTGGGAGCCTGTGCATGTCTCGTCGCTGGAGTATTGCCCCGCATGATCGTGGGGTTGTGAGCCGAATCAGCCAGGAGATGCGCTGCTCGCCACTGCTCGCTCAGGTGCTCGCTTCGCGGGGGCTCAACACAGCGAATGAGGCGAAGACATTCCTTGAATCGAAGATGACCGACCTGCATTCGCCCGACCTGCTGCCGGGCATCCCCGAGGCCACCACGCGCATTGTCAAAGCGCTGGAAGACAAACGCCGCATCACGATTTACGGCGACTACGATGTCGACGGAGTCACTTCGACCAGCATCCTCTGGCACTGCTTAAAGCTGGCCGGAGCGAATGTCGACTACTACATCCCCTGCCGCATGGAGGAAGGGTATGGCTTAAACCTCGATGCCATTCGCAAGCTTTACGAAGAAGATCCCCAGCGGCTGCTCGTGACGGTCGATTGCGGGATTTGCTCGGTCAAAGAGGCCGACTTGGCACGCGACCTCGGACTTGAACTGATCATCACCGACCATCATACGATGCTCGACGAACTGCCCCGCGCCGCGTGCCTGGTTCATCCTCGCCTCCCCGGAGGAAGCTACCCCTTTGGAGACCTGTGCGGTGCCGGTGTCGCATTCAAATTGGCTTGGTCGATCTGCCAGCGCCTCGGTGATGGAACCAAGGCCAGCCCCTCGATGCGCGAGTTCCTCAAAGGAGCGGTCGGCCTCGCAGCCATTGGAACAGTGGCCGACGTTGTGCCCTTGGTCGGGGAGAACCGCATCATCGTCCGCTACGGCCTGAGTACCCTCATCAATCCGGACAAGTCCAAAGATAAGCCCCATCCCGAGCGAAACAGTCCCGGCATCGAAATGATGCTCAAGGTCTGCGGCCTCGACGGCAAGAAGCAGATCACCGCCGAAGACATCGGCTTCGGCTTCGCCCCCCGCATCAACGCCGCGGGGCGGTTGGGCCAAGCTCGTCTCGCCGTGGAGCTGCTCACCACCACCAACCGCCAACGTGCTGCCCAACTGGCCGACTACCTCAATCAGCTCAACGAGAACCGCAAAACGGTTGAGCGCAAGATGATCAAAGAGGCTAAGCAGATGGTCGAGGACCACCCCGAGTGGAGCGACCACGCCGCCCTCGTGCTCGCCAGCGCCGAGTGGCATCCGGGAGTGATCGGTATCTTGGCCAGCCGCATGGCCGAAGCCTATGAGCGACCGGCCATTATGATCGCCCTCAACGAGGCCGAACGCCTCGGCCAGGGGTCCGCACGCACATTCAACGGCATTGATCTGCACTCGTCTCTCACCGACTGTGCCGAACATCTCGTCACCTATGGCGGGCACAAAGCCGCAGCCGGGCTGCGGATTCAGCAGGACAAAATCGACGCCTTCCGCGAGGACTTCGTCCAGCGCATCGGCACCGTCAAGACCGAAGCCGACGCCGGTGCCGAGTTAAGGATCGACGCCGAAGTCATCCTCAACGACCTCACCTTTACCGCTGTGCGCGAGCTTGATGGCCTCGGCCCCTTCGGCAGCGAACACCGCAAACCGATCTTCGCTGCCACCCGCTGTGAACTGGTCGAGCCGCCGAAGAAAATCGGCGGCGGCGAACGCCACCTGTCGCTCAAGCTGCGACAGTTCAACAAGGTGATGAAGGCCATCGCCTTCGGCAAGGCCGACTGGGCCGATCAGATCGCAGCCGCCAACGGCCCGATCTCCGTCTGCTTCTCCCCCGGCCTGAACAGCTATAACGGGTACGAGTCAGTCGACCTGCACCTGATCGACTGGCAACCCGAAACCGCCCCCGTCGCCGTTTAACCAACTCTCTGTGAGCGGACCGGCGCTAGCCGCTGGCTCCGCTGTGCGCTCGTCGAACGAAACCAGCGGCGACCGCCACTCCGCTCACGACCGCTTCGAATTATGATTCCGCACCTTCGCCGCAATCCGCGACAGCACCATCTGCGCCCGCTGCTCGCCGTCCCGGCTCGCCGACTGCAAGGCGTTCTGCATCTGGTTCTGGATGTTCAGCACCGTCTTGCGATGCGACTCGATTTCGTTCTGCCCGCTCGCCATCTGCTGGGGGTTCAACCGCCCTGCCCTGGCATCCTCGACCAGCTGCTCTAAGCGACGCTTGTTGCCCGCCATGCTGGTCACGCCCGAGTCGGCTTCCTTGATATACCGCGACGCCAGCGACGACGCATCGCGCAGCCACCGCCGGGTGTCTTGCCACTCCCGCTTATCTTGATTGTCGGCAGCCACGTTCTCATTCGCGTTGAGATCGCGATTCAGCGTTTGCAGCTTCCCTTGAATCGTCGCCAGTTGTTTGCGGAGCATCATCAGCTGAGACTCCATCTGGAGGACCGCGTTCCAGTCGGCCTCAATCGCGATCGCCTGCCCCGACGTTGATGCTGGGGTTGAGGGTGAAACCACGGGAGCCTGCGCCGCCGCGACAACTGATCCCAAAGCGGGATACGTGACGCCCGCCTGCATCCGTATCGCGATCTCGATCCACGGAGTCTGCGGCGGCACCGCATGATCGAGCAGCGGGTTCACCCCACCTTGTCCATCGATGAACGCCCCTTGCAGCGTGAACCCCTGCACCTGCGCCAGCTCCGCCCCTGCTGACAGAGCGATCTGCCGGAGTGACAACCTGCCACCGAACGCCTGAAACGTCTCGACCGGTACTCGCACAATCAAATCGAGCGGAGCATGCAGCGGCTTACACCAGACCCACATCCCAATCGCCGTGCCCGGCACCAGCACCAGCGATTCCCACCCGATCGATGCCGGTCGAAGAGAAAAGTCCATGATCGTGTCGTCCGTAGGACGGGCAGATCTGCCCGTCCGCCGTGATGCCTTCGCGAGTGGGGGTCGACCAGCAGTCTGCCTTACAACGTATCGCTGGGGCAGCGTATCGGGAGGGGGTGTCTCGAATGGCCGGGCAAATGTGTCCGCCCTACTTCCGCTTCCGTAGCACGTAGATCACATCCTCGGTCTGCGGACCGACCGTGATCGGGTCCTCGATCTCACACAGGAAATCATACGTCTCCACGCACTCCAGCGTGGGCACTTTCCCGATTAATGCCCGCATCTGCGCAGCTGTGTAGGTCCGGTAGTGCATCTCGTCCTCGATCCGCAGCTGCTTCGTCGGCGTATGTACATCGAGCGTCATCCCGAGATATTCCATGCGGCCTGGGATGTCGATCTTCTTGGTCCACATGTGGGAGGAAACCGTCAGCGTCCCGCGCTTGGCCAGCCACGACTCACCCGGAATCGGCTTCCCTTCGGTCGGCATCAAGTGCAGCCCCAGCAGATAAATCCCGCCGGGAGCCAGGGCATTCGACATGCACTTCAAGTGATCGACCGCATGCTTTTCTGTCGGCAGATGCCGCACCGTGTTGATCAGGTTGAACGCCGCATCGACCGGCTTCTTCAGCGAGAAGTCCGACATGTCGCCGACCACGCCCGACTCCGGAAAGCCTGCCTTGGCCAGCTTCTTGTTGCAGTAGTTGATCGCCTTCGGGTTGAGGTCATTCCCCCCCACCTTGTACCCCCGCTGCGCCAGCTTCACCATCAGCCGACCCGTCCCGCAAGCCGGTTCGAACACTGACTTCACCGACCGCAGGGCATGTTTCTCGAACGCCGCTTCCAAGAAGTTCGTCTCTTTCTTCCAGTCCGCCCCGAAGATGACATCGTAATAGACCGGGTAGTCATAAATGCTGCCAGCCACCGTTTCGATCCCGGCAGATTTGGACTTCGCAGAAGCAGTAGAACGCGGCACGAGGAATCCTTGAGTGAGTGGGGTGATGAGATGCCCGGATTCTAGCCAGTGGTCCAAGTGATCGGCCACCAAGTGGCGAGAGTCTCAACGGAGTATCATCGAATGTCGAAAGCCCTCCCGGTGGACCAATCGAGTCGTCGAACAATATGGCAGACAAGTCTCGAATCGATCCGTCTCCTTGTCCCGCGAGGGACAGCCGACAATAGCCCACCGATTTATCGGTGGGTCGTACATCAAAGAGTGGGAGACAGTCCCGGTAGGGACGAAAGAAGTTTCAGCGGCCGAATTGCCATTGAAGTCCGAAGTGCCATTCGTGAACCATCGCCCCAGCGGTCTTTCGTCCCTACCGGGACTGCGCACTCCCCACCCGTCGATACCCACCGCTGAAGCGGTGGGCTATTTTCACCCGTCCCTACCGGGACGAAGAGGCACCCCCCTCAATCCTTCAACCGGTACAACTGTTCCCCCGCCTTCCAGACGAGGAGCACGCCTTCGTCTTCTCGTCCGGCGTAGTCGTCGAGGTTGATGGTGGCGGGGTCGCGGTAGCCGAGGTTGATGGAGTGGCAGACCGACTCGGGGACTTTCGAGGCGAGGGTCACTTGGACGCGGCACTTCTCCACGCCGTTCTCGTAGGTGCCACTGCCGCGCACGTGGGTCGAGTGGGCCAGCACACCCCAGGGGTGATCTTTGAACTTGTCCCACTGCTTAATGAAGTAGTCGCGGCAGTGGTAGCCGACCTCCATAATATGCTCGCCGTGAGTCAGCGAAATCACGTCGAGGTGCGGAGCATAAATAATTAGCTCCCCCCCATCGGCCACCACCGGCTCCAACTTATACATGCACTTGCCAGCGGTCCACAACTCGTCATACATCTTCGGAGCGCACGACAGCACCGTCTTAAACGGCGTGTCCATGCGCTTGATATGGACCGTGCCGGAGAGGTCAGCTGCGTCGCTCCAGGCTTGCTCGGGCGTGTTGTAGAACAGTCCGTGCAGGCGCGCAGTCCCGTCGCTGGTGACGACGAAGGTCAGAGCCCGTTTCTCCTGCGTGATCATGTCGGCGGCCATGTTGACCACGTCGCGGACCGGCGTACTCTTGACCCCGATAATGCCGACATTGGTGATGAGCGCCCCGAGCCAGTGAAAGAAATTCAGCAGGTCCGGGCCTGAGATGCCGGGGAAGAAATACTTGTTCCCGCCCGAGAAGCCGACCACTTCATGCGGAAACACCGGCCCCAGAACCATCAGCTGGTCATAGTTCTCGATCAGCTTGTTGATCTGCACGGGCACGACTTTGGAGAGCAGCCCGTTCGAGGCCTTCGCGGTGTCCGCCTCCGACAATGTCCCGAGCGTCATGAGGGCGTCGGGGTTGTCCCACTCGTGATTGAAGAATTGCGTCTGGAAGAACAGCCGCATCCGCTCCATATCCTGGATGCCGAGCAGCTTGCAGATCTGCACCTCGGACATCGGCTTGTGCGTGCCCAGTGCGATCAGCACATCGAGCGACGCTACATGCGGCTTAAGATGCTCGAACAATGTGTCCCATAACAGCGGTAGCGGTGCCGTGCGGGTCGCATCCGGGACGATCAGCAGCAGCCGCTTCCCCGCGACATCGGCGAGCGGGACGTTCTTGGTAATCCACTGGCGGACTTCGTTGTCAGTGAGAATCGGAGCTGTGGTCGACATGACGGTGTGATTTCTTGGGGAGCGGGCCTTGGGATCGGCTTCCAGCCTGTCTGTCGAAAAGAAGATGACAGGCTGGAAGCCGATCCCCCGAAATTAGCGGCGTGTGTAGGCCCACGCCATCCAGCACAAGACGGGAAGCAACACGAAAATCAGAACGCCAGCGATCAAGTTTGAACGCCAACTGTCGGGCCAACGCGCCATGAGATTCGATCGGTGGGAGAGAGGATCAAGCGGTGTCTAACGCATTCTGACAGGGAACCAGTCAGGGGCAAGGGAACCGGAATGTGGTACACGTTTCCTACGTGCCCGTGAGCGGCTTCGCGATGATCTCCGGTTTCCTTCAAGGGATACCCATCGAAGTGCTTCAACCTGTATTGACTGAGTTGGAGACAACACCTACCGACCAACGTCCCCCTCACCCCGGACCTCTCCCCCACTGCGGAGCGGGATCCGATCGTCGAGTCACTTATGGGGGAGAGGGAGCAGAGTTGAGCGACCACGGGCACGGGTGAGAATCTCCCTCGGCGAATACCCCCACGATCGGCGAGACTCACTCACTGCTCTCCTTCTTGATACGATAACCCGCGTTCCAGCAGGGTTCTCGCCTGCCGGACGGGAGACTCTGCGATGAACATGCGGCTGGCTTTCTTCGGAACTTACCTGTGCCTGATTCTCTTAGAGTTCGGTAGCTCACTCGCGCAGGCACAGAACAACGGCTTCGGCGGCATCAGCATCGACGCCGACGGGCTAGTCTCCGCCATCGCCCCGTTGAAGGAGTCCTCAGCTGCGGCCAAGAAGCGTCAAGCGGCTTACAAGACCACGCACCTCTCCGAGCCGCTGGCGACTCCGACCGAGTCGAGACGGGTCTCTTTGCTTCAGCTCGACGAGCAACTCGCAGAATTGTCCAAGTCGGGCACGGAGATCCCGCTGGAGCTGAAGTACGTGGGAGGACTGACCCGCATCGATTACGTGATCGTCGACCGGGAGAGCCGCGATCTCGCCATCGTTGGTCCCGCAGAAGGGTTCGCCCCCGACCTGCAGGGCCGGATGCGCGGAACCTCGTCAGGGCGACCGGTACTCAACCTCGAAGATTTGCTCGTGGCCTGGCGGGCGGTGCAGTCCAAAAACACCTACGTCAGCTGCTCGATCGATCCCACGAAAGAGGGGATCGCTGCCTTCAACAACTTCACCAGTCAGAACCAAGTGGCCCAGCCGAACACTGTTGGCAAGCTGTTCGATACGATGGCGATCAAGCTCGGGCGGCAAGCGATTTCGGTTCAAGGAGTTCCCAAGGACACTCACTTCGCCGTGATCCTGGTCGAAGCCGACCTGCGGATGAAGCGGATCGCGCTGGGGCGAGATCCCTCCCAAGTGAAGGGCGTCTCAAGCCATCTTGCCTTTCTCCGCGCGGGTGGCAACAGTATGAGTCGCTGGTGGTTTATTCCGCTGTACGATCCGATTCAAGTGAATGCGGACCGGTCGCTCTATCACCTTTCCGGGCAGCGGCTCCAACTCTTGGGGCAAGATGAATTCACGACTGCTCAGGGAGATCGATCGAACGCTCCCTTCACGAAAAAGGGAACCACCAAGTTCGTACAGCAGTTCACCGACCATATTCCTGAACTCGCGGTCGCTCATCCCGCGATTGCCGAGCTGCAAAACTTATTCGATTGGATGGTCGTCTGCACCTTGATTCGAAACCATCAGCTGCACGATTCGATCCAGTGGAAACCGGTTGTCCTGGGAGACATCAGCCAACTGGCCACGCGTGTCTATCCGATCCCCGAGGGGGTCGACTCGGTGGCCATGACTCACCGTGTCGGACGGACAGTCTTCGGCTTGGTGGGCGGGGTCGAACTCAATGCCAACGACGTGGTTTCAAAGACCTCCCCACTGGATGCAGACCCCGCCAGAGCGCTTCCCACTCGACACGAGTCCCGAGCCTGGAACGACTGAGGAGAGACGGGTGGCCATTCCCCCGCAGACCTGTTTCCAATCACGAAACCCGGAGTGGGCTTCAGCCACGGCGGGGGAAAGTTTTCAGTGGTCAGTCGGTAGTCGGCAAAGGCTCGTGGCCTGCTGATCTCGCCCGGCCTCTTTGTCCCGGCAGGAACACCCGAAAATCGCCCACCGTTGAAGCGGTGGGCGATTCTCAACCGTCCCTTTCGGGACGCCGAGGCGATGCACTTGGCTCGCCAAAACAGCACAAAACAGATCTCTCAAACCATTTGGAATTTGCGCAGAGTGCCCACAAATCGAGGATTCGAGCACTTTCACCATTCGTCTTCAGTCATTTTACAAACCCGCCGCGTCAGCCGGGGCGAACGCAGTGACTGCGTGTCTTGACAAGGGCGGGTGTCGCGGACGGGTTGGTCCGGAGACGCGGAGCTGGCGAGACACGTTGACTGAGCGCTCGCCCTCGCTGACGCAGCGGGTTGGTGATGAGGCTGCGCCTCGCGTGCCATCGAGTGAAGACCAATTGAGAAAGTGCTGTAGGAGTCTAGACTACGCCCCCCATACCAATTCGCTAGGCGTTCACGATCTCCCGGCTCGATCTCATTTTTCGCTACGACCCGATTTCTCGGCACAGCCAGAAATGAGAGCGTGACTGGTGTATTCCGAAAACGGAATCGTTGGAATCTGAAATCCTCATTTGACCCGGCAGATCAAGAACCTAGGTTTCAGCGAGGTTGTCAGATCTGACAATCTCGGATCGCGTTCGGGAACAGATTTCCATGCAAGCTCGCTCGTTTCTGACCAACGTTTCACAGCACCGAAAAGGGGCTGTGATCGTTCTGGCACTGGTGCTGCTGGTCTTCGTGTTCGCCTTCGTGGCGTTTACTGTCGACGTGGGCTACATGGCTCTCGCCAAAGGGGAGCTGCAAAACGCAGCGGACTCCGCTGCCTTGGCGGGTGTGGCCGAGCTGAAGAATGGAGCCGATGCCGCACGCACTACGGCGAAGAGTTTTGCTGCTCAACATCGAGCGGCGGGTTCCTCCGTGGTTGTTCCCGATGCGGATGTTTTGATTGGACGCTTTGACTTCACCACCAAAGCGTTTGTAACGACCACCACCGGGGCGAATGCCGTCCGGGTCTTCACCCGAGTCAACAACAAGCCGTTCTTCTTCGCCAAAGTGATTGGGCACAACAAGTTCAATTCACGGGCGAAAGCGACGGCAATGCTCAACCCACGCGACATCGTGTTCGTAGTCGACACCAGCGGATCGATGAATGACGACACCGAACCCCAGTGGGCCACACGGACGATCAATAACACGTATTCCGGGGCCGGATACCCGAACGTTGCCACTCCGCTGATCACCGATCTATTCACCGACCTGAACTTCGGCACCTACCCTGGGAGACAGGAGTATGTCGGTCTGTCATTAGGTGTCCCTCAAAACCGCTACGCATATGCCGAGATGACGAAGGACACTGGACCACTGGCCAGATCGGCGGTCGCTGTTCGATATCGCATCGCCGCCACCGACAGTGAATCTGTTCGCAAAGTCAAAGCCTACAGCTGGATCATCGATATGCAGATTGCCCGGCTGATGCCCCAAGCCCGACCGGTCCCGAGTTCCACGACAACGTACGCCTATTGGGAAAAGTACATCGACTACGTCATCTCAACGGCGGCAGTCGGAAACGCACCGCCACCCCCTCCACCTCCTGTGGGCGGTGGTGGCGGCGGTGGAGGCGGCGGTGGGGGAGGAGGGGGAGGCGGAGGAGGCGGAGGAGGACCATCCCCACCATTGGGCCAGTACTCCCCGTCAAATGAGTTTCAGCGGGTGCCAACGAATTCTGGCTTTGCTGCGATCGTGCCGTCCAACCTCCGCAAGACGCTGCGAATCTCCGCCAGCTACGGAATCAACGCGCCGCTGGTGACCTCTGCCGCTGGACTCTTCGCGGGTTATGTGCCGTACACCAGCAGTGGCTCAATGCCAGGCGTTCCCCGACGGGGTTCGATGGGCCGGGTCCACCTGCCCGCAGATTACGACGGCGACAATTTCTGGGGCTACAACAACCCGAACCGATACACATTTCCCAGCCCCGACTGGACCGACATGAGTGGCGGTCAAAACATGATCGGGTATTTCACCTACATTCAGTTCATGCTCGATTTCGGGCGAGAACGCAGCCCCGATGTCGAAACCTGGAATGGCAACGCCCGAGCCGGAGTTGGAACGAAGACCCAGCTCTCAGTCCAGAGCCCTCACTGCCGATACCACAACGAGGTCACCGCCGGCGGGACATTTAGTTTTCCTCCTCGCGAGCAACCAATGCATGCGTGTCGCCGGGCGTTGATCGCCGCCATCCAAGTCGTGAAGGACCGCAATGTAGGTCTCTCTTCGGCAGCGGGAGATCGGGTCGCCATCATCACTTTTGACGGCCTCGACGCGGAACATCAACCGACGCTCGTGCAAGCACTGACGGGCAACTATAACACCGCGATGTCGAGCTGCCGGAAGCTGCAAGCTGTCTCTGATATCGGTGCCACGACGGCCATAGAGGCGGGACTCATCACGGCACGCAATCATCTGAAACCGACTTCCGAGGGAGGACAAGGCCGCTCGTTTGCGAAGAAGGTTATCGTGTTGCTGACCGATGGTGTCCCCAATGCCTGGCAGTCGACCTCGACTAACATCAACAACTATATCACCTCTCATCCGCATGCCGACTATTACGGAAGAGACTATCTGTGGTTGAACTCGGCATTGATGCAAGCGGCCACTATCGAAGGAGAAAACACCGTGCTTTACCCCGTGGGAATCGGGCTGGGAACAGACTACACCTTCATGGACCGCATGTCCCGTCTCTCCCAGACAGACGATGCCGGTCTGAGTCCGCGAGGTTCTGGAAACCCGGCTCAGTACGAACAACGGCTGACCGACATCTTCACCGACATCATTAAGAACCCCGGTGCGAGAATGGTCGACTAGATCGCGGTGACGGAGCGCTAGGGACGCGGTGCAGCGGCAGTGTCATCCTCATCCAGGTGAAACTTGTGCAACCCGCGATGGATCATCGGGGCCAGCATCACCGCCATGATCGAGTGGAATGTGATCCCACTCGACAGGGCGTAGAACGTCGCAAACAGCTAGCCAACTGTACTGTGCATCTCATTCACAGGGCCCATGCCAGTCGAAATCATCGACGCATTGAGCAGTGAATCGATCCCGGCGAGGCCCTCAAAGTGGTGATACCCCGCACTCCCGATCGCCAGCGAACAAGCGACGATCAAAATCGTGACGCCAAAGCTGCGAGCCATTCGGAGGAGAAATGACTTCCGCGACAGCAAGTCATCGGTCCGTTGCTCAAACCTGCTCGCTGTTTCTCACTGGGGGAGCAGGCGTCGGCAGGGTTCGCAGAGCTTCGATACGTGTGACGAAGTCCTCGGACATGCCGGACCGCAGGCGGGCCCCACGCTGGAACTGATCGCCGTATGACTTGGTCGCGCTCATGGGCCATTGGAGATGGGCACAGAACGCCTCCCACTCCGAATCGGTCGGCTGCTTGAACTCCCGCAACCAGTGCATGCCGAACGCGACATGTTCGATCTCGTCCTCGTGGATGCGTCGCATGAGAGCGGCACTCCGCAGATCGCCGACCCTTTGAAAAGCCGCTTCCAACTCCAGCGTGTGGTCGAGATTGCGAGCCTCGAACACGAGCGGCAAGACCGCGATGTAATCGAGGAGCGTGTGGAACGACCGCGTTTGCTTCCAGATATAACAGTTCACTGGCAGGTCGCCGAACTCCAAGCCGAGACGCGAAGCCCGCTCCATGTGCATTCGCGTATGCCGCTGTTCATCGGCCATCACGCGAGCAATCCCCTCGCGAAACTCGCGCGGCGCTTCGGGGAAGGCGAGCAGCACCCACGCCATCACCTCCAGAGCTTGTAACTCGTGATTGGCCATGATGTGGTGCGCGACCGACCGCTTCGACTCGTTTCCGAGTGCGAAAGGATGCGGCATTGAGGGCGTAGTTCGACGAGCTGCAAATTGGAGTTTCGCCGGGCGTGCCGGCGCCTCCACACGGAGCGACTCACCCGGCTGGGAGTCCTCCATCACACCAACCAGCGGCTCCAGCTTCGCCTCGATCAGCGGCGACATCAGAATCCGTTCCGCAAAGTTTCGCAGCTCCATAAGGACTCATTCGCAGAAGAGGCGGGAACAGAGAGCCGAGTTTCGCCGACGGAACGACGATCGTCTACTCTGCTTCGATTTTCAGACAGATGCTGTGCGAGGTCGATCGATGCTGAATTCGCGGCGTGGCATGTTACACTGGGCGGGTAACGTCCCGCCTCACTGCCCCGCCGGAGTCGCCCATGCCTCGCCTCTTTTTGTCTTGCCTCGCAGTTGCCTTGCTCTCCACCAGTCTGCTCCTCGCAGATTCATCGCTGAAGACAATCAAGGTGGGAGAGAAGCCGGAGAGCGTTTGTCGCGGGTTCGGCGGCAAGCTGTACATCTCAATGATCAACGGCGAAGTCGCGGGGGACGGCACACTCGTGTCGCTCGATGGCGAGACCCTCACCGTGTTCGCGAAGGGCTTCAATGATCCGAAGGGATTGGTCTTCGTCGGCAATCACTTGGTCACTGCGGACGGAACCACGCTCTGGAAGATCGATGAGAACGGCACCGCGACCAAGCTGGCCGAAGCGAAGAACTTCCCCCAGCCCATTGAGTTCTTAAACGATGTCGCTGCCAGCAAGAATGGGGAGAGCGTCTATGTCTCCGAGATGAGTACGCCAACGCCGATGTTCGACCCCAGCGGTGATCGCCAGCTGTGGGCTCTGGATAGCCCGCAGGCGAAAGCCCTGCCGCATAAGGGGTGCATCTACAAAGTCACATTGAAAGGCGAGGTCACACTTGCGGTTCCCCCCGGCAACTCGGCCATTCGATTTCCTAATGGGGTGGCTGTCGGCGACATCACCGATAATGAGCGAGTCTTTGTCGGCGACTTCTTCTCCGGTGAGGTCGTCCAATATGACGATGGGAAGTACACCCCCGTGGCCAGCGGACTGCGCGGGATCGACGGACTGACCGTCACCAAAGATGTCTTCTACGCTTCCAGCTGGACACAAGGCAAAGTCTGGAAGGTCGACCGCAAAACCAAAGAGGTCCAGGTGCTCCATGAGGGCCTGAAGTCCGCCGCAGACTTCTTCTACGACGCCGAGAACAAGCAACTCGTCGTCCCCGACATGCTGGCCGGGACGCTCGTCTTCCTCCCCCTCGATTGAATCCACTCCGCCCCTTCTTCTGGCCCTAGGCTCTAGCCCCTAGGCCCTAGGCCTCCCCCTCCCCATGTTGCACGTCGAAAAAATCTCGACTCTCTGCTTCTTTGCCAGCTACATGGTGGCGTTGGGGTTGGAGCTCACGCAGTTCTTCCGCTCCAGCCGGATCAACCGCTGGGCCGCCATCGGTTTTACCGGAGCGGGGCTGTTCGCGCAGACGATCTATCTGGTCCATCGCACGCGAGAGTCGGGGATGCCTCCGCTCGTCGGCTCGATGCATGACTGGCTGCTCGTACTCGCCTGGGTCGCAGCTGCTATGTACATCGTGCTGACACTGCGTGACCGCCAGCTGGGGCTGGGAGTGTTTCTGCTCCCTCTCATTTTGCTACTCGTCGCATCATCCACCTCGATGAGCAAGACCTCACGCGCACGCGATGCCCAATACGCGGTTGGGATGCTGCATGCGTCACTGCTGGTGTTCGGCATCGCGGGGGTCGCCATCGCCTTTCTCCTCAGCTTGATGTACCTCGTGCAGCACAATCGGTTGAAGCACAAAACCCCCGATCCCGACAGCTTGCAGTTGTATAGCCTCGAACGCCTGGGTCGGATGAACTGGTGGGCGGTCGTGGGCTCGGCACCGACGTTGACACTCGGGCTCGCCACGGGGGTCTGGCTGGCCTGGCAGTCGCGCACGACCGCGACACCCGTCGCTCTGTTTTCTCCCGGCTACGTGGTAATGGGAGTCCTCTGGCTGGCGATGATGTGCCTGTTCGTCTGGCTCATCAGTCGCCAGCAGTCATCGGGAAAAATCGTCGCCTGGCGCACGCTGTGGGCCTGTGGATTCCTGCTCGTCACGTTCATCTGTTTCGAGGTCTTCTCCGGCGGCATCCACGGGCCGAAGCGAGACGCCGCTGAACCCGCTGACCGTAGGACGGGCACATCTGCCCGTCCCGCATTGGTAGGGGGCACTTTTTCGCAGTGCTTGCTTTCCAGCATCCCACGCAGGCACGTAGGAAACGTGCCCCACATCGAAGTCGCCTCGGGCGCTCAACTCTTAACGCCCAACCCACATCGTTCCCCGGGCACTCACGTGAACCTCCAGGTCGTCTACTGCACACATCAAACGGCCAGCCTTGCGGTTCGCGAACGACTCGCCTTTTCATCGCCAGAGCTTCTCTCGCAAGCCTATACCGAACTCCGCGAGCGGTTCCCTCGATGTGAATTCGTGATCGTCTCGACATGCAATCGTGTGGAGATCTACACCGCACACGATGTCCCCGGCAGCGGGCCGGAGCTACGGCAGATCGCTCAGTTTCTATCGGAGTTCCACGACGTTCCGTTGGATGACTTCTACTCCGAACTCTCCGAGAAATCCGGGACGGACGCCGTCAATCATCTGTTCGATGTCGCCAGCAGTATCGACAGCATGGTCCTCGGCGAAAGCCAGATTGTGAACCAGGTGAAGTCGGCTTACGACTCCGCCGCCAAGGCGACCGCTTGTGGACTGTTGACGAACACCCTCTTCCAGCGGGCCCTGACCGTCTCCAGTCGAGTCCGCACCGAGACGCGGCTGTCGGAAGGCCGCATCTCAATCGCCAGCGTCGCCGTGATCGACTTCGGCAAAAGCATCTTCGACAACTTCAGTGACAAAACCGTCCTGGTGATCGGGGCGGGCGAGATGGGCGAGGAGACGCTGCGCTACCTGAAGTCCGAAGGCGTCAAACGCATCCTCGTTTGTAATCGAAATCCCGAACGAGCCCTGCGGCTGGCACATGAGTTCGGAGGGATCGCTCGCGATTGGGCGACGCTCGACGACTGCCTCGTCGAGGCCGATGTCATCGTCAGCACAACCGGAGCCGACCGACCCATCGTCGATGTTCCTCGCTTCAAAGCCATCCGCAAGAAGACCGGTGAGCGACCTGTCTTCATCCTCGACCTGGGTGCCCCGCGCGACTTTGACCCGGCCGTCGGCAAGATCGACGATGGAGTATTCCTCTACGATATCGACGACCTGGAAGCGACCTGCCAGCGGAACCGAAACAACCGCGCCCACGAAATCGAAGTGGCCCGCAAGATCATCGACGAAGAAACAGCCCGCTTCGTCCATGACCTCAACCACAAATCGACCGGCCCGATCATTAAGCAGCTGCGAGAACACTGGCAGGAGATCAGTCGGCAGGAGCTCGATCAACTGTTCCGCAAAGCCCCTCACTTGGGCGAATCCGACCGCCAGGCCGTCCAGCGCACGGTCGACCGTATCGTCAATAAGCTCTTGCACCCACCGCTGGAAGTCCTGCGCGACGAGTCACGCGACGGCACTCCCCACGGCCTGCTCGAAGCAATCCGACGGTTGTTCCGAATCTCGTAACGGAGTGGTGTTGTTTGAGGGATTCTCTGTGATTGGGGAACGAGTGCCCTTGAGCGCACTCCCCCGTGGGGTATAGTCGAAGTCACACGGTGGCCCGATTTCCCAGCCTACCCTCTTCCCCAGAGACCATCATGCCCGGCGAACCAATCCTGGAAGTCTATTCCATCGGGCCCACAACAGTGGTGGGTTTCGGGGGCCGGGATGTTCTCGACAACGTGAATCTGGCTGCTTGTCGAGAAGAGATTGTGGGACTAATTTCTCGGGAACATTGCCGAGTCCTGGCGTTTGACCTCACCGGAGTGAAATTAATCCCCAGCGGGCTGCTGGGATTGCTGGCCTCGGTGCGACAACTGGGAGCCGAAGTCCACTTGTACAATCCCTCGGATGATGTCCGCGAAGTGCTATCGGTGACCAATCTAGATCGATTAATGCCGGTTCACGATATTGATATGAGCTAACCCCGCCCACCCCTCAGTCTTCATTCCAAAAACCTGAAGTCCCGTTCAACGACTTGTCATTCATGCGATCTTCCTCCGATGAATTTCTGGCGATCTCCTCTCCGGACGACGCGGGACTGATCCCCGAGCGTTGGAACCGCGTCCTTGCGTTTGCTCAACGGTTGACGCAGACGCTGCTGCCGGGCTTGGCATTCCAAGTCTCCGTACGAGGCAAATCGACCGGCGAGATCCAATTCGGCCAGCAGACTCCCGAACCAGGCTCAGCTCCGTTGAGACCCGACTCGATTTTTCTTTCCGCATCTCTGACCAAGCCAATCGTCGCCATGGCGACGCTGCTGCTCGTCGAACGCGGCGACATCTCGCTCTCCGACTCCATCTCCGATTACCTGCCGCAGCTGCCCGATTCCTCGAAAAAAGGGATCACCATCCGGCATCTTTTGACGCACACGTCGGGGTTACCCGACATGTTACCGAATAATCGCGCTCTGCGGATGACGAAATCTCCACTCTCCAGTTTCGTCGAGGGGGCCTGTCAGGTGGCTCTCGACTTCCCCCCGGGACGCGGAGTGCAGTACCAGAGCATGGGGTTTGTGCTGCTGGCCGCCATCATTGAAGGAGTCACCGGGACGAAGCTCCCCGCCTTCCTGGAGCAAGAACTCTTTACACCGCTGCGAATGAAGGACACGTCACTCGGGGCCCCGGATGACTGGTTCCTCCCCCGCGGAAACGCGGAACGGATTGCCCGGGTCGAGATCCCCGAAGAGCAGCAAATGGGCGAAGACTGGAATTGGAACAGCCGGTACTGGCTCCAGTTGGGTGCGCCGTGGGGCGGGATGCTGACGACCACCAGCGACCTGATTCGCTTCGGCCAGGTGATGCTGGACGGCGGAACCAATGGGTTAATCAAACTCTTTTCGCACTCAACGATCCTCGCCGCCATCTCGAACCAATTGCCATTTTTCCCAGATGTTCCCGAGGCCGACCGGCGTTGTCGCGGGTGGGGCTTTGGCTGGCGGATGAACTGGCCGGCACACGCCTCGTCGTTTGGCGACCTGCTCGGTCCACGAGCCTATGGGCACTGGGGAGCGACGGGAACGCTGTTCTGGATCGATCCCGATCGAAATGCATCGGTAGCCATTCTCTCGACGCTGCCACTCGACAAACAGAGCGGCCCAGCGCTGACGAAACTGAGTAATGCGATTGTGGCCGCGATCCGGTAGCGGAGACCGCTCCGCTTCGGGGACTTTGCGTCGTGGCCAAACGTCATACATTGCGTGACGGTTACTCCACCGGCGGTTCTGCGTCGTCGCATTCCCCGAGGATGTTGTCCTTGAAGTACGCCCACTCGGCATCGTCGTCGGTCAACAGTTCGATCGGATAGGGCTTCGGCTTCTGCGGCATAGCGTTGATGCGATTGGCCGCTTCATCGACACCACTCGTGTAGAACACCCACTGTCGTGACCCATCATTCGTGATCACACAGACCAGCACCGATTGAAAGTCGCGTTCGAGAGCGGCCAGCATCAAATCCTCGAAATCATCAATCGCTTCGACCGCCGCGTCCGTGGGCAATCCGTCTTTATCCGATTCATAATTCCAGTTAATCAGCAACAGCTCCGGATACCCGCTGACATCCGCCACCCCGCGCAGCTCCGAACGAAATCGAATGATGAGTGGCTTTTCATTATTCTCGCCTTCAGCCATCGCCCACAGATCGCGGGTCACTGCGGTTTGCACTTGTGCGGACAACATGGCTCTTCCAGAGACAACAACAGGAGGGGGAGATTTCACGCGAGGAGCATGACAGCCGATCCCGTCGTTTGCAACCAGACCGGATTGCTGGCCAGTGCGCTCGGATCAGCGAGGGCGAAGCCACTACTGAAAACATGTTCGGCTCGTCCCGTAGCGACCTTCGCCAGAAGGCGGGCAAGTGACGCTGTGAGGTGGAGACTCTTTAGCACTCGACGTAGGAGGGGCACATGTGCCCGTCCTACGGTCAACTGCCACTCGCGGGGGGACGAGTCACTCTTTCACGACACTACCGGTGAGAAGAGGCTGACCGATATCATCCTCGATTCAATATCTCCTCCCCACAATGTCAGGATGCGACTCATGCACCTTTGCAGTTTGTCCAACAGTCTCGTATTGCTCACCCTCTTGGCGGGAGTCACTTCACCACTCGGAGCAGCCGACCTGCCGCTGGAAATTACATTCGAAGCAGGTGTCGAATACTCCCACCCGGATGACCAGCATCTGGCGATGAACATCGCCCTGCCAAAGACCACCACCGGGTTGCGGCCCGCTGTGCTGTGTATTCACGGAGGCGGTTTTCGAGCGGGCACGCGCGAGGGCTACGACGGCCTCTGCAAGCAGCTGGCCGAACGCGGGTACGTCGCGGCCACGGCCTCGTACCGCCTGGCCCCCAAGTACCAGTTCCCGGCTGCGATCTACGACGTGAAAGCCGCTGTCCGGTTCCTGAGAGCGAATGCCGCGAAGTACCAGATCGACCCCGACAAGATCGGTGTCGTGGGTGGCTCAGCGGGCGGCCACCTGGTTCAGTTCCTCGGAGTGACCGGCGGAATCGCCCAGTTCGAAGGGGATGGCGGAAACCCCGGTGTTTCGAGTCGGGTCAGCTGCGTCGTGAATTTTTATGGACCGAGCGACTTCACCAAGTCGTACGGGAAAAGCGTCGACGCCGCCGAGGTCTTGCCGCTGTGGTTTGGCGGCGATCTCAAAACCGAGCTGCACAAACATCAAATTGGGAGCCCCCTGAACTGGGTGACTCCCGAGGCGGCACCGACACTCATCATCCACGGAACAGAAGATCCCTACGTGGCGTTTGAGCAGGCCGAGTGGATGGAGGCTCGGTATCAGCAGGTCGGCGCGGAGGTCGAGCTGCTCAAACTCGAAGGCGCTGGCCACGGCTTCCAAGGGGCCGATGCCGACCGGGCCAACGCCGCGATGTTCGAGTTCTTCGACCGGCACTATCGGTTGGAAAACTCGGGCAAGTGACGAGCGCTGGGCGTGATGGTCGATGTCGCTCCGACCACTTCGGACAGAGCATGCAGCACCGTCGGATGGTAGGTCGCACCGATATCCGTCATCAGTTCGGCGATGACGTATTCGGGAGCGTCGTTGGTCTCTTCCTGAATCCGACAGTAAGCCCGAACGACTTGGATGATCCGGCTTCCAAACGGGGTCGAATCCCCATCTTGAGCATGAGACATCGAAGGTGCGACCAGTGGGAAGGCCCCTTGCAGGACTTCCCCGAGTGACCGCACGAGTTCGGGGCCAGAAATCGTCCGCAGCTGCTCCCCTTCGGACTTGAGTTCGCCAACTGCCCGCTTGACGATGCGGGCAGTGATCTCGACGTTCTCAATATCGGCCAGGACAGCGGCCACACGAATGTTATCGGTCTCGCGGGGTTCCAGTCGCAACTTGGTCGCGACCTGCTCGCACAGGCGAGCCACGCGCTGGGTGCGATGCTCAAGCTGTGGATTCACGCTTTGCAGATATCGGGACAGGATTTCGACCACGCCCCCCTGGGCTTCACGAGCCTCGGAAGCTTTGTCGATCAGATCGTCCTTCAGGGTCCCAATGAGGATCGCGGTCAGTCCGAGCACTGCGGCCCAGACGGTGATGGTCAAGCTGACAACGACTGGAGAGGTCGAGGTCGCAAAGCCGTCCACGTCCCCCGAGATGAGCATCGCAGCTGTGATCGCCGACAGCAGAGCGAGAGCTCCGGCCCGATAGCGACCGAGGAAGAACCCGGCCAGCACGATCGGCAGGAAGTAGAGGTTCAACACGGCGACCTTCGCGGCGGGCAGCATGGTCAGTAGCATTGAGCAGCCGAACACGGTCAGGGTGAGCATGACTTCAAGGTAGTGCTCTTTGAAAAAACCTGGGAAGCGGGACATGCGGGATGGGATCATGATCATTCCGGGGTCGATGTCTTGGGGATGGTGAGGTGAACTCGCGATCCGGAGAGGACTCCGGTCAGGGATTCGATGAGGTTTCCGGCCTCTTCCGAGATGAGATCTTCGGAGCGGTCTTCCGCCTGGTTATTGGAGAGTGGGCCATCTTCATCGGGAGCCCGCAGCGAGATGGCGATCTCTTCGAATTGCGATTCGATCGACAGAAAAATCTCGATAAGTTGGGGATCAAAATGGCGACCAGATCCCTGCTTAATCTTTTCGACGGAGGCTTCGTGCGAATAGGGATCCTTGTAGACTCGCCGACTCGTCAGCGCGTCGTACACATCCGCGATGGTCACGATGCGAGCGGACAGCGGGATCTCTTCAGTGTGGATGCCGAACGGATATCCGGTTCCGTCCCAGCGCTCATGGTGATAGAGCGCGATCTCGCGGGCTTGAAACAAGAAGTTCGACTCGCCCAGCCGCCGCTGAATCTGCTCGATGCAATCGGCTCCGATCCGGGGATGGTGCCGCATGATGGCAATCTCATCCTCCGTCAGCGGGCCCGGCTTCAGCAGTACATGATCGGGGATGCCGACTTTGCCAATATCGTGCAGTGCGGAATTGATCCCGATCGATTGCGCATAGCTGGCGGGCATCGCGTCGCGATATTTCGGATGACGCCGGATCGCAGTCGCCAAGCGTGTCGAATAGGCCGCGATTCGCTCCAGATGATGTCCCGTTTCGGGATCGCGCGACTCGGCCAGCTTGGCCAGCCCGAAAATCACCGCATCGCGGGTCCGAATCAACTCCTGCGTCCGCAGATAGACCTCGTCACGGGAGTGCCCCTCTTGGATTTCATGGCTTCCGTAGAGTCGGCCGATCAAGATCCAGGCGACTGCGGCTTGCAGCCCAAAGGTCCAGACAAAGATGTTCGCCCCCAGCAGAATCGAATCCTGGGCCGTCAGAGGTCCGTTTGCGGGTGCTTGCGCGAGAGCGATCTGTTGTCGAGTATGCACAACGAGACCAGCGGCCAAGCAGGACGCCTGGGCGATCAAGAGCATGAAGAGGAATCGAGTTTTGGGATGCATGACAACTCGGGGAAAATGTCACAGGAGACAACTTTCAACCCTAGGCCACGTTTCTAAATTGCAATTCAGTTGTCCTCTTTTTCCGACATCCCCGAGCGTTGCATTGAGGCATCATCAGGGATAAGCACAGCGTATCGATCTTGACGACGACGCGGATCAGACGCGACGGAGCGGTGGTACGGAGAACTGGTGGGCCGGTCCCCCATTCGTGGTCCCCCCGCTCTCTCCACAGAACTCACACCCCAGAACCTCTTCGCCCGGAAAGGGCGAAGAGAGCGAGCGGCAGCGATCCATACTCTGCGGGAACCCGCATTGGGCTAATGTATTCCGGATCGTGAGGCAGACAAGACGGCCACGCAGGAAACGTGCCCCACATCGACGTTGTCACTTATCTGTTCAGCGCGCGCGACTGCCCCGAAGAACTTTGAATTCTCCGCGTCCCATCGCATGCACGCTGCTTCATCAAACGGGTCTAGTTCGCGTAGGAGTCGAACACTCGAAGGTTGCGCCAGTTGGGCTTATTCTCTTCGATGAATCTCAAGTGATCGGGAGCCACCTGATAGATGTCGTGGGCCGCCTTGTCGGTGAATACGACATGCAGGGCGACGTGGTACATCCGGTCGTTCACGGGGCGAGCGAACTCGTTACCCACGGTTCCCGCCGCAAAGAAGACCACGCCGGGGTGGACTTTCAGATACTTTTGACAAGCGGCGACCAAACCCTCGACTTTGGCGGGGGAGGCGTCTTCGAGAGTGAAGAATACGTTGTGAACCAGCATGTTTGTTTCTGTGCGGAAGAAGGACAACAGGGAGAGAGACAGAGAACACCACAAGCACCAGCGGCTCAAAGCGGCCCCACGAACGACAGTGATTCAGAAGCCGGAACCGCCACCGCCCACAGGCGGGGCGCTCACCGGAGGACCCGACGAGGGAGGCCCCGAGGTCGGTGCGGCCTCGGAAGTTCCCGGCATCGACCCGGCAAACAGCTCCCGGCGCTGAGCATAGCGAATCGGGAAGGACGACCAGATCTGGACCGTGCTGGGGTCCTCGGGAATACGAGGAAACTCAGCTCCATCGAAGATCGGCCCCGTCGAGCCTGAGCGAAACACCCGCTCGCTGACGTACTGGGTGAATCCCAGCCACTGCCGATCCGGGGCCAGCGTATCAAACAGGTTACTACGCTCACCCTTGAACCCGATGAACTCGCGTCCCAAGGGAGCTGTATGCAGCGCCGTCAACAGGATCGCCGCCATCGCATACCCCGCCGCCGCACCGAAGAGCCAGCGAGACTCATAGACCAGCCCCGCCACATCCAGAGTCGTCGGCATGATCCGTTCCGTCAGCTCACGCAGCCCCCAGACACCCAATGAGAACACGCCGAGGAAGGCGATGATGTCCCAGCGATGCTGCCACTCATAGGTGCCCAGAATCCCCTGCAACATCTCCGCAGCGGGTTCAAACAGGTTCATGGCCAGCAGGCCGGACAGCACGATGCTGATGAGTACGAGAGCGGCACCAAACGGCCCTTCCCCCGCCACAGCCCAGGTCACGCCCGCGAAGACCAAAATGAGGATGACATCGATCATGGTTACTTCACCACCCGCACGATTTCTTCGACCGAGGTCACACCGCGAACCACCAGGCGGACCCCTTCCTCCATCATCGTCAACATGCCAGCCTTGCGAGCCTCGGCCCGAATCGCGGACATCGCTTCCGTTTCGCGAATCATCTCTCGCATCCGCTCATTGACCACCAATAACTCGAACACGCCGATCCGGCCCATGTAACCCAAGCCACTGCAATGCGTGCAGCCGTCGGCACCCTTATTCTCTTTCGCGCGATAGAGTTCCTTGACCTTTTCTGCGGAGAGCCCCGCCTGCTTCAGGAACTCCGGATTGGGCTTGTAACTTTGCTTGCAGTGCGGACACAACTTGCGTCCCAGCCGCTGGGCCAGAATGGCCGAGATCGACGAGGAGAGCATGAACGGCTCGACGCCCAGGTCGATCAACCGGAACAGGGCCGTGATCGAGTCGTTGGCGTGGATTGTCGAGAACACCATGTGGCCGGTGTTGGCCGCCTGGCAGCAAACCTTGGCCGTTTCTTCGTCGCGGATTTCTCCGATCATCACGACATCGGGGTCCTGGCGGAGCACGCTGCGGAGTGAACCCGCAAAGGTCTGGCCCGACTTCGTGTTGATCTCGATCTGGTTGACGCTCGCCATCTTGTATTCGACGGGGTCTTCGATTGTGATGATGTTCATCTCGTTCGAATCGAGGGCGTTCAGTGCGGTATAGAGCGTCGTCGACTTACCGGCTCCAGTCGGCCCGCAACTGAGGAACAGTCCATGTGGCTGATGGATGATCTTCTCGATCGCCTCTTGCATCTGCTTTCGCATGCCGAGGTTTTCGAGGGACTTCACCGAATTGGATTGGTCGAGAATACGCAGCGACATCTTCTCGCCGAAACGCGTGCCCTGCGTGGCGACGCGAAAGTCGATCTCGCGCGACTCGACGATCGCACTAAACGAACCGTCCTGGGGGCGACGGCGTTCGGTGATGTCCATCGCGCTGAGCACCTTGAAGATGTTCACGATCGCATCACCGACCGCACGATCGAAAGGTTCCGTGGGGTACATCACCCCGTCGATGCGGAGACGGACAGCTAGTTCGTCCTCTTTCGGCTCCAAATGAATATCTGTGCAACGCCGCATGATGCTGTCGTAAACGAGTTCCCGCGCGGCAAGGTAGCCCTTCGACTGCTCGACCGCCCGCGAGGTCTTTTCGTCGCGCTTCCCCGTGCTCGTCTTTCCGACGAACACGATCGGAGGGCCGGACGCCTTCTCGACTTCTTCTTTCGTCCCCAGATGGATGCCGATCTTGGAGAGTTGTCGACGCGACCATTCCTCCAGGTGCCGTTGCGTCATCACCCGCGCCGACTCCGGCACGGCTTGATTCCGCTCTGCAATGTACATCCCCAGGGGAGCTCCGATCGTGAGCAGCGCGACTCCCAAACCGACGAACGAAAAAGGGACTGTCAGCGAGGCCAGAAGCCCGCTCGTCCCCCCGAGCAGCATCAGCGAGTTCCAATACTCCGGACGCACCCGCAGGCCATGGCTGTCCTCGTGAACCCAGTTGGAATAGTGTGTCCAACCAATGAACAGCAGAACCACCGGAATGAACTTTAACCAGCTGTAATAGAACCCGATCTGTATCGGGAAGCGATTACCGCGGGTGAACCCGAGCGGATCCGGCGCCCATTTCCCCGCCGAAGCCGCCGCTGCCGCAGGAGACACCACTGCTGGCGCAGCGGATGGATCCGCCGCTGGAGGGCCCCCCGGAGGCTGGCTCGGAACCTGAGCGTTGACTGCCGTCAGTAAGGCGAGAAGCAGCGCCAAACTGCACAGTCCCCACTGGGCGAAATGGCCCCATTGGACGACATGGTGAATCGCGGCCTGCCACTTCAAGGGAGTCACTCCTGCGGAGGGTTCATCAACCCGGTCGATCTGACCAGCTGCCAGTTCAGGAACCGAAAGTCTCCCGGCTCCCGAGACCAATTCACAACTGCCGCCCAAATTCATGCGAACAAGGCTGCGGCAACTGGTCGCAAATTAGTCCTGCATGATTTCATGATCCTTGGCGGACGCCGCGCTGTTCACTTCTCCCTCAAATTTCTTGGTGAGGTTCTGAATGTCTTCCTTGCAGGCTTTGCACTCATCCTCGGTCATGAGTTTATCCTTCTCGACCTGGTCGGCATGCTTGTTCGCATCACGCCGAACGTTCCGAATGGCGACTCGGGATTCTTCCGAGAGCTTCCCAATGCGGTGGACCATTTCCTTGCGTCGTTCCGTCGACAGCGCTGGGACGTTGATCCGAATGATCTTTCCATCATTGATCGGGGCCATTCCCGCGTCGCTCGCTTGAATCGCCTTGACAATTTCCCCGAGCTGACTGGCGTCAAATGGACGAATCACAATCTGCTGCGGCTCGGGGCAGCTGATGTTGGCCATTTGCTTCAAGGGAGTCGGCGAGCCGTAATAGAAGACCCGCACCGAGTCGACCAGACCCGGTGTCGCTCTTCCGATTCGCAATCCCTGCAACTGACCTTTGAAAACGCTGGCGGCTTTTTCCATCCGCTCTTCGGCGTCAAACAAGATCTCTTCCTGAGTCATGATGTCACCTCTGTGAAGTCCTCAGTGCGGGCGAACGCCCTCGACCATTGATCGCTATGTTCTTCGACAGAGGAACACCGATCCGCGGGGGGAGTCATGGGCACCCAGACACTGGCAAAACGAGTGTTTGACGATACCTGAAGAGGAGAATGAATAGAAGAGAAGCGAACTGTGATTTGCCGATCTGACCAGCCCTGAAAGCTTTCTCAATTCCTTCACCGTCACGATTGGATGTCCAAACCGGAACCAGTAGCATGCTTGACTCTTCAATTGAAGCCAACGATTTTGGGGCGATTTTCCCGTGCGACACCTCCTGTTTGCTTGCCTATGGCTAACGGCCCAGATGTGCGGTCTATGCAATCTACTGGCGCAAGATCCCTCATCGACGGTTACGGGCATCGAGAAATTCAATGTCGCGCCAAGCGGCATTGGACTCTATCGCCCCGAGAAATGGGGAGTCGTGAAACTGACTCTTAAGAACCCTCAGTCGCGCGCCGTGGATATTCTGGCCACCTCTCACACAATCGATGATCCGACGCTGCAGTTCGGACGCCGATTGTGGGTCCCGGCGCAATCTCGAATCTCGTCTTGGCACCCGATACGAATGCCGTCCTTGTCGGCACCCGACCAGAAATTTTTTGAGATCCGCACCCTCGTCATGAGTACGGAAGGAGGGGTCGAAACTCTGACAAAAAATGACATCGGAGCCATGCAGTTCGATCAGGCATTGATCGTCTCTGCGGAGAAGCCAGCCACCGCAGTCGTGCTGCCTTTCGGGATGACGGAATCCTTTCATTCGCCATGGGCGAATTCAATGGACTTTCTGCTGACGGCTCGGAATGAACGAGGAAACACACAGAACTACTCCATCCTGAAAGAGTCGTTACTCCCCGCTGGGGAAGAGGCGTTGGATGTTCTGGACCAACTCGTCATCGGGGACGATCGGATTCTCCACGATGCGGCCGGGATCGGAGCCATCCGTCGCTGGGTGGTGGGCGGAGGCTTTTTGTGGGTGATGGCGGATCAAGTCTCCCCCGAACTGTTGGAATCACTCCTCGGGGACGAGGACGCGCTGACTGTGGTCGATCAAGTCAGTTTGACCCATGTGAATATCGTTCCGGCCCCGCGAACTCCAAGCACCACACCATTCGAGCGTGATCTGGATCGCCCTGCCCCCTTTGTCCGGGTGCTGGCGCAGAACATCGAACCTGCGTTTCTCGTCGACGGCTGGCCAGCTGCGTTCTGGAAATCTTACGGCGACGGTCGAATCCTCGTGACCACCCTCGGAGCGAATGGATGGATGAGGGCCCGACAGCCCAATGACCTGCCTCCGAGCGCGGGCATCAACTTTCAGACGCCCTTCGTTTGTGGTGAGCCGATGAACAAACTGGCGGCCGAGTTCTTTCGGAACCGGCCGGCCCCTGCCTTTCATATCGCAGTCGCTGAAGAGCAGGTTCGCCAGACCATCGGCTATTCCATCCCGAGCCGGGGAATCATCCTCGGCACTCTTCTGGGATTTACGGGAATGATGGCACTCGGAGCGATATGGCTCGGTCGTCAGGGACGCCTGGAATGGTTGGGAGTTGCCACCCCACTCGCCTCGCTGGTCGCGGCGGGAACGCTCCTCTTCACCGGCATGAGCTCTCGATCGCAAGTGGCCGATGCCACATCCGTCGTCCAATACGTACAAGCCGTTCCGGGCAGCGACGACATCCGCGTCACCGGAGTCACGGGAGTCTTTTCCCAGGGCGGGGATACGACAGCCTCACTCTCGGGGACGGGCGGCGGGTGGATGATGCCCGAGATGTCGGGGATGGAGGGCATGACTCGACGCCTAATCTGGAATGATATTGATCGCTGGTCATGGGAGAACCTGCCCCAAAAACCAGGACTCAGAACCGTCGTCACACAGGTCTCTGGAAGGGCTCCCCGACCTCTCTCTGCCATCGCAGGATTCACAGCGGGCAACCTCTCCGGGCAGGTCCAACTCCCCCCCGGAATGCAGCCATCGGACGCCATCCTCGCCACAGCTGAAGGCCGCATCGGACTGACCATCACCGAGGACGGACAATGGTCCGCGGGCCACGACTCCGAACTGGGCGCCGGTCAGTATCTGTCCGCCAGCGTACTCAGCGATGAACAGCAGCGGCGCAGCCGAATCTTGTCCGACCTGCTCCATCCCACACGGTCCAGACAGATGCCGACCACTCCGATGCCCACCATCCCGACGCTGTACGTCTGGACTAAGCCCTGGGAGGCAGGTCTTTCCTATGGGAAAAACTCTCCCGTCACCGGTTCATCACTCGTGGCCATCCCCGTCAACTGGCAACCCCCAGCCGCCGGGTTGGAGTTTACCCTGCCCCGCCCCTTGCTGACTTATCATGAAGTCCTGGGGCCCGATGGCCTGCGTCCCAGCGGGTTTTATGATTCACGCTTTCAGCAATGGTCGGAACGCACCGGGGCCACTGCCTGCTGGGTCGCGTTCGACCTGCCGCCAGCGATACTGCCCTTAAGCACGAAGCGTGTGGAAGTGACCTTAAAAGTCGTCGGATCGATGGGTCGCCTCGAAATCTCCGGCTTTCAGGACGGCGCGGTCCGCTCGATCAAGACCTGGGAGAACCCCGTGGGTACGCTGACCCATACGATTGAAGACGGAGGCCTGGTTCCGCTCGACGAAACCGGACGCTTCATGTTCCGCATTGATGCCGGCGTCGCCCAAGACGCATTCGCCTTAGGCGCCAACTCTCGCAATAGATCGCCTGAAAAAAGCCCTTCCCCTGGGAGTTCGCCAGTTCTCCCGGCCGAAGTGAACGACATCCCACCCACCGAAGCTCCCGCGCTCAATCTCACGAATTACTGGCAATTCGCAGACATCTCCGCCCGGATCACCGTCGTCGCCCCCACTCCAGAGACAGCCACGGCCGCTGCCCCCTGATCGACCTCCGTGCTGAATCGTGATTCATTTCCAGACACACCACTTGAACCCGCACCACCATGAGCGAAACCCCCGTCGTTGATATCCGGAACCTCACCAAGCGGTACGGTGAGTTTACTGCGTTGAATGACCTGACTCTGCAAATTCCAGCGGGGCATGTCCTGGGGCTGATTGGCCCCAACGGAGCGGGCAAGACGACCGCCATTCGCGTCCTCGTCGGGCTGCTCCGCCCCACCAGCGGGACCGCGATGATCGCGGGGTCGAACTGTGTCACTCAGGCTCGAGAGATCAAGCGACTTGTCGGATACATGCCGGACAAGTTCGGCTCATACGACAATATGCGAGTGCATGAGTACCTCGATTTCTTTGGTGCCGCTTTCGGCATCAAACGCAATCCCCGCATTCAGCGCATTGAAGAGGTGATGGGTATTGCGGGCATCACCTCGATGAAGGACAAGTACGTCGAAAGCTTGAGCCACGGGATGGCTCAACGAGTTGGCATCGCCCGCACACTGCTCCACGACCCGCGCGTGATCATCCTCGACGAACCCGCCAACGGCCTCGACCCCCAGGCTCGAATCGAGATGCGGGAACTGATTCTCAATCTGGCCCGGATGGGAAAAACAGTGCTGGTCACCAGCCACATTCTGCCCGAGCTGGCTCGGATCTGTAACACAGTGGCCATCATGACCCACGGAACCTTGCGAGCCGTCGGCACCGTCGAGGAGATCGGCCAGCAAGTCTCCCAGCGACGAACACTCGAAGCCCAGTTGCTCAGCCCCGACTTCGTCCCCACAGCCGCCGCGATCATTCGCCAGTCGATCGAGCCAGACGCCGAAGTCGTCGAGGCTCCGAGTGAAGCGGTCGTCCGCTTCAGCACCGCCGTGCCCGAGTCCCAGTTGGGTGAACTGCTCGCGCAATTGGTCAAGGCAGGACTGCCGATCACGCAATTCCGCGAGCTGCAAACCGACCTCGAAGAGGCCTTCATGTCGTTCGCGAACGCGAAACCCGGCACCACTCCCGCAGCCGTTGGCAAACCTGCAAATGCAGTGAAGGGGGTCGCCACCCGTGGCTAATCCCATCATTCAACGCGAGCTGATCGGAACTCTTCGCGAGCGGCGATCCGTCCTCGCACTCGGCCTGCTCTCGCTCGTTTTCACGCTCCTCGTGGCCATCCGATGGCCGACCGAGCCCCGTATGGCCCTCTCGGGAGCCCGGTCCCAAGAAGTCTTCCAGCTTTTCATGTTCGGATTGCTCGGAGCCCTGCAACTTCTGCTGCCGGTCTTCCCCGCGACCAGTCTGGTCAAGGAGCGCAATCGAGGCACTCTGGCCCTGCTGCTCAACACCCCACTGGGCCCGTGGAAGATTTTCTCCGGCAAGCTGGTGGCCTCGTTTGGTCTGGCAGTGCTGATGCTGTTCGTCAGCCTGCCCGCAGCCTCAGCCTGCTTCGCACTGGGAGGCGTCTCGCTTGGCAGTGGGCTGGGAGGATGTTATCTGGTGCTACTACTGACAGCTTTAGAACTCTGCGCGGTTTCGCTGCTGGTGAGCAGTGCTTCCACCACAGCCGATGCGGCGATCCGCATGGCCTACGGCGTCGTCCTGGGACTGGGGCTTATCACCCTGTTGCCCTATGCCTTGTTTGTCGGGAATGGCGGTCCCCTGGAGACGATCGCCGACTGGCTGCGTTGCCTCTCTCCCGTCGCTGCGATTTCCTCGCTTCTCGGGGGAGGAGATGCCGCCAGCCATGGAATCTCTTCGTCCACGAACGTGCCTCTCCGATTCTCGGTGTTGTCGCTGGCCGTGACCGCGATCTGCGCTCTATGGACGATGAGCCGGCTCAACTTCACGATGTTCGACCGCGTGCGCAGTGCCGGAACCATCGTCGACGATCAAAGCACCCAGGTGCGGTTCGTTCGCCGCTTGATGTTCATCGTCGACCCTGGTCGCCGGTCGCGAGCGATGGGACCGCTCGTCAATCCCGTGATGATGAAGGAATTTCGCTGCCGCAAGTTCGGCCGCCTGCACTGGCTGCTGCGGCTGGTCTCGATCTGTGCCATCCTCTCGATGGTCATGGCCTTCGTGACTGCCACGCGCACGATTGCTTGGGATGTGTCGACGATTGGAGGCATCCTGGTCATTTTGCAGGTCGCCCTCCTGGTGCTCCTCACTCCCAGTTTGACCGCGGGTTTGATCTGCACGGAACGTGAGTCGGGCGGTTGGGTACTGCTGCAAATGACGCCGATGCCGGTGATCCGCATCCTCTGGGGCAAACTCCTCTCGGTCTTTCTGACGCTGGCCCTCGTGCTGTGCGCCACACTTCCCGGCTACATCGTGATCGTCTGGATCGACCCCGGCCAGCGCCCTCAGATCGAGCGTGTCGTTGTCTGTTTGTTGGTCACGGCTGTCTTTGCCACGCTCAGCAGCGCCGCCGTTGGCAGCCTCTTCCGCCACACCGCCACTGCCACGGCGGCGGCCTACTCGATGCTGATTGCCGTCTGTACGTTGCCGCTTCTCGTCTGGATGGGGCGAGGAGCTCCGTTCGGCCATGAAACGGTCGAGAGAGCGCTCACCATCAATCCCATCGCGGCGGCTCTCTCCGTAATCCGATTTCCCGGATTCCAGGATTACGACCTGATCCCCGCTCACTGGGTCGTGGTCGGCATCGCGTCCGTGGTCAGTCTGCTCGTGCTCTTCATTCAAACCGTTCGTTTGTCCCGTCCGCAGTAGGTTGTCATGCGTTTTGCATCGTTTGTCGCTCTGATCACACTGGGTTGGCTGGCCTCTTACGCCGTCGCGGAAGAGCGGGCACCGATTCAGCCCCGTTTTCTGATGGATCAGGAGCCCGCTGAAGTCGCCCTGCCGGAAAACTATTTCCTCCATTCCGGGTTGTTGCCGCTGTGGAAGCAGGCACTGACTCACCCCGAGTCGGAGCTGCAGCGGCAAACCGCCGAAGCCATCATCACTCTTCAAGAGTTCGGCCACGAGGGGCTGACGGTCTTCCAGCCTGAACTCGTCTCGATACTGAAGCAGGAAAATGCCCACCCGGCCACACGTTACGCGGTCGCGCGGGCACTGATCGTTTTGAACTGCCGCGACACAGCGGCGCTATTATTTAAGGTCTCTCAGGAGGACAGCAAGATCCTGCGGCAGCTCGTGGAACCCGTGCTCTCGGAATGGGGATTCGCACCGATTCAAGCGGTGTGGATCGAGCGGGTCAAGAACTCCGCGACGCCGCGACGGGACCTGCAACTGGCGATCAGTGGCCTCTCCCGGAACCGCGTGCTGGCCGCGCAGGCCGACCTGCTTCAGATCGCCCTGACCACAACCCGCCCCAACGATCTTCGGCTGTCCGCTGCCCGAGCCGCTGGGGAGATTGCGGAACAGGGCTTAGAACCCTCTGCCCGGCAGCTATTGGCGCGAAGTTCAAAAACACTGATCGATCGGCTCTGTGCGGCAGCACTACTCGTACGCCACCGTTCTCCGGAATCGATCGAGCTGAACCGTTCTTTGGCCATCGACAGCGAGCCCGCTGTGGCGGGCATCGCCCTGAGGACACTCTTCGCAACCGACCCCCAAGCGGTAGTGCCGATCGCTGAAGCGAGCCTTAAGAGTCGCGACGCCCCCGTCCGGCGAGTCGCCATCGAGACGTACATCCAGCTCCCGACTGTCGAGCGATTGACCACCCTGGTCTCTTTTCTGAACGATCCACATCCCGAGCTGCGAGGCTTGGTGCGCGAGGGCTTTTTCACTCATAGCAGCGATACTCAGTACCAAGCCTTGATCCGCGAATCCTCCATTCGCGTCCTGGCCGGTGACGATTGGCGAGGCCAGGAACAGGCTGCCCTGCTCTTGGCCGCACTCGACCACAAAGAGATCGCTCCCCGTCTCGTCAAACTGCTCCAGTCCGATCACGACGAAGTCATGATCGCCACCGCGTGGGCTCTCCGCGTTCTCGCCGTGCCCGACACAGCTGCCGCCATCACCGCCCAGATCAGCCGACGGACCAAAATCGATACCTTTTTTGAACCCGGAATCGAGCACCAGGTGTCCCATCTCTGCGAAGCACTGGCACATTTCCGGCACAAACCCGCCACTCCTGTCTTGGCGTTATTCGTCCCTAAAACCGCCAAGTATGGTCCGCTCTCACGCTCAGCGGCCATCTGGTCCCTGGGCCGTATCTATGAAGACGCAGCGGGAACGCCCACAGCCAAAACGGAATCCAGCGCGCTCACCAAGGCTGCCGAATTTCTAGGACTCCTGCAGAAGCCCGAGGGGGAACTGGTTGAAGACCTCGCCTCGCGATTCATGGAGCGGGTCGAAGATACCGATTCACAAATCCCCGAGTGGCCCGCCGTGCGGCGGACCAGTGCTCTCGCTCTGGGCCGCATGAAGGCCACCTCACAGCTGGAACCGCTCAAGGACCAAATTGGCGATCAAGTCGAAAGCGAATCGGTCGAACTGGCCATGCGCTGGGCGGTCCTCAGGATCTCTGGGGAGGATCTCCCGATCGCTCCGCCGCAATCGTACGAACGCAAAGGCTGGTTCCTCGAACCAACGACCGATAGCCTTCCGAATCAACCGGTGACCCCCTCGAAAATCAGGAAGGCACCTCGCTAAATCCTCTCGACGCTCTGCACCTGATCGAGCCGCAACGGTCCGCGCTCCACGGTCTTCCCGTCCTCGCGATCAACGAGCACGAGCAGCGCCCGCAGCGTCGCCCGACTATCGGGATACCCCTCATACTGCGAGCCATCCTGCAGCGTGACCCGCACCAAAAAACTCTCGTCGAGCCCGCGCAGCCCCTCGACATACAGCACCGGAAACCGGCTCCACGCCCACAGCCACAATGAGAACTGCGGATCAACCCGCCCCGCAATATCGCCCCATTCCATTTCCGCCTTCAGCAACGACGGCACATTCGCCGTCTGGCACCAAGGAATCAAAAACCCCTGGATCCACCCCCGCCGAGACGCCGAGAGTGCCTGAAACGCAGAAAGATCGGGAGCCGCCGGTTCGAGGTCAGTCATGGTTCAGACAGCATAGTCGAAGACGTAACGGTTCACACCCCGAACATCGCGCAACTAGGGAATGAGCTGCCGACATGCTTCTATTCAGCAGCCACGCATACCGGCTTGGCTCGTGGAATCCGAGGGTCACACGCTGGCCTTCCTCGCATGCAGATCCGCAGAGACTTCCTCGGCCGTGTCCGTCGGCAACCCGGGCAATGCCCCCGCGATCTCTGCCATCCTCGACATAGGAAGTTGCTTCTTCCGACCCGTGAGCGGCGCCACAACCCCGGAAGGAGAGGGAATTTCCTCTCCTTTTGTTTTGAACCACCTCTGGCTTTCACTTCATGCCTATGGGTACCGCCGCGCTCCACCACCGGCTAATCTCCGAAACCCCGGCCGGGTCGGGGAACTCACTTGATCTCTGTCCGGATGTGGCTTTCGGCCTGGTCCCGCGCCGCACTCTTGGTCAAGAACTTGTGAGCTCACGCTGCCGATTATTGATACTATCTTCCGC
>Ga0105047_10001019_pt1 | contig 49491 bp, 43 predicted proteins | sample MAT04_FD_78384 | JGI IMG/M metagenome (GOLD analysis project Ga0105047, IMG submission 78384) | Freshwater microbial communities from Lake Fryxell liftoff mats and glacier meltwater in Antarctica - MAT-04 (megahit assembly) | ecosystem: Environmental > Aquatic > Freshwater > Ice > Liftoff...
CACTCAAGCCGTCAGCCGCTCCAACGCTTCCTGGTATTTGGCTGCGGTTTTGGCGATCACCATGTCGGGCACGCGCGGGGCGGGCGGGGTTTTGCTCCACGGCTTGCCGTCCACCTGGGCCTGCTCCAGCCAGTCCCGCACGAACTGCTTGTCGTAGCTGGGCGGGTTGGTACCCTCTTGGTAACTTTCCTGCGGCCAGAACCGCGACGAGTCAGGTGTCAGCACTTCGTCCATCAGGGTCAGCGTGCCATCCTTATCCAGGCCAAACTCGAATTTGGTGTCGGCAATGATGATGCCTTTGGTCAGCGCAAATTCTGCCGCCGCCTTGTAGATGGCAATGCTGATGTCGCGGATGCGGGTCGCCAGGTCCAGACCAATCATCTCGACCGTTTTTTCGAAGGTAATGTTCTCGTCGTGGTCGCCCATCGCGGCCTTGGCGGCCGGTGTGTAGATGGGTTCCGGTAACTTGGACGCATTCTTCAGGCCCGCGGGCAGCTGGACACCGCACACGGCACTGTTTTCCTGGTATTCCTTCCAGCCACTGCCCGCCAGATAGCCGCGCACCACAGCTTCCACGGGAAGGGGTTTGAGGCGCTTGACCAGCATGGAGCGGCCTTCGACCTGGGGCAGCTCCCCCGGTGTGACGACGCTCTCGGGCGCATCACCGGTAAGGTGGATCGGGCAGAGGTTCAGCCCCTTGGGTCCGAGCTTGTCAAACCAGAACAGCGCCATTTGCGTGAGCAGCTTGCCTTTGCCGGGAATGGGCTCACCCATGATGACGTCGAAGGCGCTCAGACGGTCGCTGGCCACCATGAGAATACGGTCATCTCCCACGGCATAGTTGTCACGGACCTTGCCGCGGGCAAGCAGGGGCAGGGAGGTCAGAGCGGAGGTGTGTACGGTAGAGGTCATGATCGCAAATCGGGGAAAAAACGGAATGCCACAATGAAAAAGGCCCGCTGAACAGTCAACGGGCCTGAAACTATTCCTGCCGATTATCGCAAGGAACGGAGGCCTTGGGAGCCTTGACGCCCCATCACTGCACGGTTTGCGCCAATTCGCCCCGCGCGTACTGACCGGCCACCACGGCCAGACTGTGGCCCTTGATCTTGGCCGCCTGGCCTTCGCAACCGAACTGGATATAGCGCTGTTTGCAGATCTGCTTGGCCGCTTCGCGGGCGGGTTTGAGCCAGTCGCGCATATCGAACTTGTCAGGGTTCTCAAACAGGAACTTGCGCACCGCAGCGGTCATGGCCAACCGGATGTCGGTGTCGATATTGATCTTGCGCACGCCAAACTGGATGGCCTTCTGAATCTCTTCCACCGGCACGCCGTAGGTCTCTTTCATGGAGCCGCCATACTGGTTGATGATGGCCAGCAAGTCTTGCGGAACGCTGCTGGAGCCGTGCATCACCAAGTGGGTATTAGGCAGGCGGCGGTTGATTTCCTTGACGCGGTCGATCGCCAAAATATCACCTGTGGGCTTGCGCGTGAACTTGTAGGCGCCGTGGCTGGTACCAATGGCAATGGCCAGGGCGTCGAGCTGGGTGCGCTTGACAAAGTCAGCCGCCTGCTCGGGGTCGGTCAGCATCTGCTCGCGCGTCATGGTGGCATCGGTGCCGTGGCCGTCTTCCTTGTCGCCCTTCATGGTCTCAAGTGACCCCAGGCAGCCCAGTTCACCTTCCACCGTTACACCGGTGGCATGGGCCATTTCGACGACCTTGCGAGTGACTTCCACGTTGTACTCGTAGCTGGCAATGGTTTTGCCGTCGCCCATCAGGGAGCCGTCCATCATCACCGAGCTGAAGCCCAGATTAATGGCACCCTGGCACACTTCGGGGTTCTGTCCGTGGTCCTGGTGCATCACCAGAGGAATATGGGGATAGGACTCGATGGCGGCCTGAATCAAATGCTTGATAAAGGATTCTCCCGCGTACTTGCGGGCACCAGCGCTGGCTTGCAGAATGACCGGGGCGCCCACCTCGTCGGCCGCCGACATCACCGCCTGAACCTGCTCCAGGTTGTTGACGTTGAAAGCTGGAATGCCGTAGCCATTGATGGCTGCGTGGTCCAGCAGTTCGCGCATTGAAACGAGTGCCATGATGAATCCCTATGAAGTTGGTAACCGCTTGGTAATTTTTACCGTTACCGCATTTTAAACATCACAGGAAAACGCGAGACTTACTCCCCCAACTTACTCCACTCGGCAGATTTTCAGCATATTGGTGCCGCCGGGAGAGCCCATGGGCTCGCCGCAGGTAATGGCATAGACATCGCCCTTCTGAACGATGCCACGCGCCTTGAGGTGGTTCTCGGCTTCGCGCAGTGCGGTGTCGCGGTCGGCACTGGTGTCAATAAAGAGCGGTCGCACATTGCGGTACAGCGCCATCCGGCGCTGCGTCGCCACTTTGGATGTCAGCGCATAAATGGGCACCCGGATCAAGTGCCGGCTCATCCACAGGGCGGTGGAGCCGCTGTCGGTCATGGCGACGATGGCTTTGGCGCCCAGGTGGTGGGCGGTGAACAGCGCCCCCATGGCGATGGTCTGGTCAATGCGGCTAAAGGTTTTACCGGTGAAATCGGCCTCGATCTCGAAGTCCTCATGGGCTTCGGCGGCGTGGCAAATTTTTGCCATTTCAACAATGGTTTCCAGCGGGTATTTGCCTGCAGCGGTCTCGGCAGACAGCATCACGGCGTCGGTACCGTCCAGCACGGCATTGGCCACGTCGCTCACCTCCGCGCGGGTGGGCACCGGGTTGGTGATCATGGATTCCATCATCTGGGTGGCGGTGATCACAAACCGGTCGTTTTCCCGGGCCAGCTTGATCATGCGTTTTTGCAGGCCAGGGACCAGGGCGTTGCCCACCTCCACGGCCAGGTCACCCCGGGCAACCATGATGCCGTCGCTGGCCAGCAAGATTTCTTCCAGACGGGGGATCGCTTCAGCCCGCTCAATCTTGGCAATCAGGCCCGGCTTGTGGTTGTATTCGGCTGCGGCCACGTTGCAGAGCTGGCGCGCCATTTCCATATCGGTGGCGTTTTTAGGGAAGCTGACGGCAACGTAATCGGCCTGAAAGCTCATGGCCGTGCGGATGTCGTCCATGTCCTTGGCCGTCAGGGCGGGCGCGGTCAGGCCACCGCCCTGCTTGTTGATGCCTTTGTTGTTGGAAAGCTCACCGCCCAGCTTGACGGTGGTGTGCACCGCTTCGCCCTTGACGGCGTCCACCGTAATCACGATCAGCCCGTCATTCAGCAAGAGCACGTCGCCCGCCTTGACCTCACGCGGCAGCGCCTTGTAATCCAATCCCACGGCATCGATATCACCCAGCTCGGTACGAGCCGCGTCCAGCACAAATTTCTGACCCGGCTCCAGGAATACCTTGCCCTCGGCAAACTTGCCCACGCGAATTTTGGGACCCTGCAGGTCCGCCATGATGGCAACCTCGCGGCCCGCGCGTTGGGCAGCTTCGCGCACCAGTTTTGCGCGATCAATGTGGTCCTGCGCCTTGCCGTGGCTGAAATTCAGGCGCACCACGTTGACACCGGCACGAATCATCTGCTCCAGCAAAGCGGGGTCACTCGAAGCAGGGCCCAGGGTGGCAACAATCTTGGTAGCGCGACGTGGCATGAATCAGTCTCCTTATATTTGGGAATCATTTTCACATGGATACCGGCAAGCGGAGGTTACATCCGAGCGTCAACTTGTGCGTGTCATGACTGATCACCCAAGCGAAAAGACCGGGTGGGGAAACCCTCTTCTGACTTGGCACAAGGTGTGGTTCAATACGCAATCCGGAACCAATAGCCTGCCCAGCAACCTGCCCATGATCGCTCTTGACACACCAATGGATGCATTGCTGGACAGCACCCATGGCAAGCCGAGGCTGCTGGTGGTAGATGACCAACCCATCAACATCCAGGTCATGCACCAGGTGTTTGCCGGTGACTACCAGGTTTTCATGGCGACCAGCGGCGCGCAGGCCCTGTCCTTCTGCATCAACAATCCGCCTGATCTGGTGCTCCTGGATGTCGTCATGCCGGGCATGGACGGGTTCGAGGTATGCGCGCAACTCAAGGCCCACGAGGCAACTGCCAACATTCCGGTCATTTTTGTAACCGCGCATACCGATGCGGCACAGGAAACCCATGGACTCAGCTTGGGCGCGGTGGACTTCATCGCCAAACCGGTCAATCCTGCCGTGGTGCGCGCGCGGGTAAAAACCCACCTCACGCTCAAGTTTCAGTCCGACTTGCTGCGAAAACTGGTTTTTATGGACGGGCTGACTGGCGTATACAACCGCCGATATTTTGACCAGCAGTTGTCCGTCGAATGGGCGCGCGCAGCACGCAGCAAGTTACCGTTGTCCATCATCATGCTGGATGTGGACTTTTTCAAACGCTTCAACGACCGGTACGGACACCAGGCGGGCGACGATTGCCTGCGCCAGATTGCGTTGACCCTGAAATCATGCCTGAAGCGGCCCGCCGATCTGGTGGCACGTTATGGGGGAGAAGAGTTCGCCTGCATTCTGCCCGACACCCGGTTTGACGATGCCATGGTGCTGGCGACCAATATGGAACGCCGGGTGCGTGAGCAGGAAATTGCCCACGAAAACTCGGGGGTAGCTCCGGTAGTGACGGTTAGCATCGGCCTTGCAACCCTGGCTGGAGATTGCGACGGCGATGCACTGGCGCTGGTCGGGCTCGCAGACACCCAGCTCTACAACGCAAAGCAAAGCGGCCGTGGGCGCGTCTGCGGCGCCATCCTTCAGGGATCCGCCACCCGGAAGATGCCCGTTCACGATGGAGAGTAGAGGCGAGGTCATGGACAACCTGCCGGAAGCCCGCGCCGCGCACCTGGTTGACCACCTGGTCCACCTCAGCGGGCTGCGCAGTCGGGATGGTCTGTTACGGGGCCTTACGCTGGCACTGATTGAATCCACCAGCGCCCGCATGGTTGAAATACACAGCCTCGTCCTGGATGAGAGCCAGCGTTTCTGGCTACCGCTGACGCGCGCCCTGGCAGGCGAAGCAGTCCGGATCATGTCAAATACCCTGCGAACCGACCCGGGAATGCTGACCCCCATCGACAGCGACCCGGAGCGCCTGCGCTGCGTGGACCGCGCAGAAGTACGGGTTGCAACGCTTGCGGCACCCCAGCAGGGCTACCTGACACGGTTTCCCGTAATGCTGTCCACCGAGACCCATCCGTGGGGGGTGGTCGAGTTGCAATCAGACACCCCTTTGGGCAACGCAGACGTGTTGGCTGCGCAACGACTGATTACCTTGTACAGCAACATCGTCGACATGCTGGACTACAGCGAATGCGACGCGCTGACCGGGCTGTGGAACCGCAAACCGTTTGACGACTTTTTTTACAAGTCGCTGTCATCGATGCAGGCCACTGAAGAACCTCCGACCCCCATAGAGCATCGCGCGGCAACGCCCGCCAGTGATTTCTGGCTGGCGATGGTCGACATTGACCATTTCAAGCAGGTCAACGACAACTACGGGCACCTGATTGGCGATGAGGTACTGATCCTGGTAGCCCGTATCCTCAAAACATCTTTTCGGGCCTACGACCGCATTTATCGTTTTGGCGGGGAAGAATTTGTCGTCGTCCTGCGCTGCAGTGACCACGACGTAGCAGTCATTGCCATGGAACGTTTTCGCGTTGCCATGGCCCATTACGCGTTCCCACAGGCGGGACGCATCACGGCGAGCATTGGCCTGACCGCGATCGTGGCTGGCGATTCGCCCGCCGCCGCCTGCGAACGGGCCGACCGCGCTGTCTACTATGCCAAGCACCACGGTCGCAATCAAGTTTGCAGCGAGGCAGACCTGGTGCGCAGGGGACTCCTCACGTCCGACCTGAAAGTCGGCGAGGTCGAGCTTTTCTGATCAGCCCGCTGCGCGGCGAGACAACACCTCAAAGGCTGGCAGGGTTTTGCCTTCCAGAACCTCCAGAAATGCCCCTCCGCCGGTAGAGATGTAACTCACCTGCTTCTCGATCCCATACTTGGCGATCGCGGCCAGCGTGTCGCCGCCGCCGGCAATGGAGAAAGCGTTGGACTCGGCAATGGCGTGTGCAATCACCCGGGTTCCATTTTCAAACGCTGCGAACTCGAATACGCCCACAGGGCCGTTCCACACAATGGTGCCAGCCGACTTGAGCTGCTGTGCCAGCGCCTGCGCAGTTTGCGGGCCAATGTCCAGAATCAGGTCGTCGTCCGCCACGTCGGTTGCCGCCTTGACCGTCGCCGGGGCATCAGCAGAAAAGGTCTTGGCAGTCACCACATCGGTCGGAATGGGCACCGCTGCGCCACGGGCCTTCATGGCCTCAATGACTGCGCGGGCCTCCTCCAGCAAGCCCGGTTCGGCCAGGCTTTTGCCGATATTCAGGCCCGCCGCCAGCATGAAGGTGTTGGCAATGCCGCCGCCCACAATCAACTGGTCCACCTTGTCGGCCAGGCTCTTCAGAATGGTCAGTTTGGTGGAGACCTTGGAGCCCGCCACAATCGCCACCAGCGGGCGCTTGGGGGCCAGCAGTGCTTTGGAGATGGCATCCATCTCGGCAGCCAGCAGGGGTCCGGCGCAGGCGATGGGTGCGTACTGGGCAATGCCGTAGGTGGAAGCTTCGGCGCGGTGGGCGGTACCAAAAGCATCGTGTACAAAAATATCGCACAGGGCGGCCATCTTGCGGGACAGGGCCTCGTCGTTCTTTTTCTCGCCCTTGTTGACGCGGCAGTTCTCCAGCAGCACCAATTGGCCAGGGACCAGCGCTTTCCCGTCCAGCTGCACCCCGTCGACCCAATTGCTGATCAGCGGAATGCTACGGCCCACGAGTTCCGCCATGCGTGCAGCCACCGGGGCCAGCGAATCGGCCGGAGTGAAAGCGCCCTCGGTGGGGCGTCCCAAATGGGAGGTCACCATAACAGACGCTCCAGCGTCCAGTGCCATCTGGATACAGGGGATGCTGGCACGTATGCGGGTGTCTTCGGTGATATGGCCTGCGTCGTCTTGCGGCACGTTCAAGTCGGCACGAATGAAGACACGTTTGCCGGCAACTTGGCCACTGGCGCACAGATCGGAAAAGCGGATGACGTTCATGGTAGACCTCAGGTTAATGGAGGGATTGTAAAAGCGCCTACCAGCCCAGACCAATGTGCAGCGGCAGGTACACCGCCATGCCCGTGACGATGGTACCCAGCACGACCTGTCCCGCACCGCGGCGCCAGAAGAAATAGCCGACACCCGCCAGCGCGGCGTACAACCGGGCATCCTGCACGGTGTGAATCAGAACACCCTGGGTCATCACAATCTCGGGAACAATGACCGCCGACAGGGCTGCAATGGGGGCATATTGCAAACCGCGCTGCGCCCAGTGCGGCAAAGACCAGTTTTTCTCAGAGATAAAGAAGAACGAGCGCGCAATGACGGTGATGCATGCCAGGCCTACGATAGTGGCCAGAGTCCAGGCATCGGTCTCACCGGCGAAAAAACTGTCCACGGTCAACGCCTGCCGCGCGCTGGTGCATCGGACGGCGGCAGCACCGACTCTTCCAGAAGCAGGCACACCGCGACTGCGGCGGCGATCGCCACCAGAATATTGAGCTTTAGGGGCAGGGCAAAGGCCGCCACCGCGGCGGTACCCGCAACCGTGGCCGACACCCAGCGCAAGCGACTCGAAGCCAGTGAGCACAGCATGCCCACCAGCGCCAGAATGCCCGCAAACCCCAAGCCCCATTGCGCCGGAATGGCGTTCGCCAATACGACACCCAGCACGCTGAAAAAGGTCCAACTGAACCAGTTGATACCGCCGTTGCCCGCCAGATACGCCATTTGGGCGGCATGCCCCTGGGCGTCAGTCGCGGGCTTGGTGAAGCGTTTCACAAACAATACGTAGGTCAAATCCGCCGTCAGGTAGCCGGTCACCAGCCGCTGCCAGCGTGGCAAGTGCATCACATAGGGCCGCATGTGCACACTGAACACGACAAACCGCAAATTCACGCACAACCCGGTGGCCAGAATCACCCACATGGGTGCCCCCGCCAAAATCAGGGGTATGGCTGCCAGCTGGGAGCTGCCGGCAAACACGATCAGGGCCATGAGCAGTGCTTCAACCGTGCTCATGCCGGACTTGACCATCGCCACGCCCGTCATCAACCCCCATGCGGCAATGCCGGGTGCGACGCCCAGCATGTCGGCGAATCCCTGGCGAAATTCAGGGTGCCGGTAATTGGCGCGCAGAAAAAACATGCCGAAGGTCAGCCCAGCCGCATACCTGGCTGAACGTCAAAGCCGCGCAGGAAGTCAGCCACTGGCAGCTTCTTGCCACCAGGACGCTGCAACTCCGTCAAAATTGCTATCGAATCCATAGCTGCAACCGCAATACCCTCGGGGGCTACAGCCATAATAGTTCCCGAATCCACAGGCATATTGCCAGTAAACGCTGCGCACGCCGCATCAGACGAAGCCACGTGGGCAGACCACACTTTGATGGTTTCGCCATTCAAGACGGTGCTGGCCCCAGGAAAGGGATTGAATGCCCGCACCCGCCTGGCAATGACCTGCGCGCTCTGGCGCCAGTCAATCGCCGCCTCGTGTTTGTCAATCTTGTGGGCGTAGGTGACACCTGCTGCAGGCTGGGGTTGGGGCTGCAGGTGCCCTGCAGCCGCCCAATCCAGCGCCTGTACCACCATGTCAGCACCCCTATTCGCCAACTGATCATGCAGGGAGCCCGTGGTGTCCTGCGCGCCAATCGCCACGCTTTGCACCAGCAGCATGTCCCCGGTGTCCAGGCCGGCATCCATTTGCATGATGGTGACCCCGGTTTCGGTATCGCCCGCCTCAATGGCGCGGTGAATCGGTGCAGCACCCCGCCAGCGCGGCAACAATGAGCCGTGAATATTCAAGCACCCCACGCGAAGCTGGCCGTTCATGCGCGGCGACACCATGTCATCCAGCACCCATTGCGGCAAGATCAGACCATAGGCGGCCACCACCATGACGTCGGCGTCTGCCTCGGCCATAGCCCGGCGCGCAGTCTCTGCGTCCTGCGGATACTTGCCATCCAGTCGCAAACTGCGCGGTTGTGCCACGGGGATCGCGTGGTCCAGTGCGAACTGCTTGACGGCCGACGGGTGCAGTTTCAGGCCGCGTCCCGCCGGGCGATCGGGTTGGGTCAGAACCAGGGGAATGGTGTGCCCACTGGCGTGCAAACGCTCAAGAGCCACCCGGGCAAATTCGGGCGTACCCGCGAAGACAACCCTCATGACGCGCACCGGGAGGTCGATGACCTCACCGCTCATCCTCGCGCTGGGCCTTCAGCATTTTTTTCTTGATGCGGTTGCGCTTGAGTGGCGAAAGGTATTCCACAAACACCTTGCCCATCAAGTGGTCCATTTCGTGCTGAATACAAACCGCCAGCAACGCGTCGGCTTCAATCGTTCGAACGTGTCCATCAAGGTCCATCGCCCGCACATGGACGCCGTCAAAACGCTCCACGCCGTCGTAAATGCCAGGGACTGACAAGCAACCTTCCTCATTGAGGTGGGTGGTGGGGCTGGTCCAGACCAGTTCAGGGTTGATCAGCACCAGCGGCTCGTCCCGCTCCTCGGACACATCAATCACGATCAGACGTTCATGGACATCCACTTGCGTGGCCGCCAGGCCGATGCCCTTGGCCTCGTACATGGTTTCGATCATGTCGGCGGCGATTGCACGGATGCGCGCATCCACTGTGGCAACCGGTTTGGCCACCTTGTGCAGCTTGGGGTCTGGATAACAAAGAATGGAAAGTAAAGCCATGGGTTCTTTTTCGAAGATGTCGCTATTTTCGCCACTTTTGGGGCTCGCCGCACAGCCCACGCGCCAAAAACGTTGCCGAATCAAGGGCTTGAGCGCAAAATCGTGCGTAATTTATCAAGTTATTCCTTCGGACTGCGGCACGACATGACGACACATTTAATGACGAAATCCACAGTGGCAATAGCCGCGCTGACTACATTGGTCGGTGCGTTGATGGCTGCTCCCGCATGGGGGCAGAACTACCCGGTCACCGCCGACCAAAGGCAAACAGCCAATCAGGTCGCCGAAACGGGCGTGCCACTGGGCGAGGTGGCCGCCAGTGCGCCCGATCGCTACACGATCAAAAGTGGTGACACGTTGTGGGCCATTTCCGGTTTATTTCTCAAGCGTGCGTGGCGCTGGCCCGAGTTGTGGGGCATGAATCTGAACGACATCAAGAACCCGCACCTGATTTATCCCGGGCAGATTCTGGTTCTGGAACGCAAAAACGGCATGGCCCGCCTGCGGGTCGAGGGCGCACAGGCCACCGGCGAAGCCCCCACGGACACCGTGCGCGTTTCCCCTCGCACCCGGTATGAGACGCTTTCCAGTGGGGCACTCCCCACACTGCGATCCAGCGTGATCGAGGCCTTCCTGGCCGAGCCGATCATTGTGGACGAAGCGGGTCTCAAGGCGGCACCCCGCATCGTATCGACCCAGGAAGGGCGTGTGATGGTCACCCGGGGAGACCGCGCCTATGTGCGCGGACCAAACGGCACCCCATTGATGGACGATCAGCCGCAACTTCAACAGTTCCGTATCTTTCGCAATGCGACCCCGCTGAAGGATCCCACCACGAGCGAGGTGCTGGGTTATGAAGCGCAGTATGTGGGCAAAGCGACACTGGTTCGCGGAGAAACGACGGCTGAGATTGAAAACAAGGATGGCTCCCTGAGCACCGCGGTTGTGCCTGCCACCATTGATATCGTGGGAGCCAAAGAGGAAATGCGGGTGGGCGACCGCATGCTCCCCGAGCCTCCCCGCCAGTTACTCACCTACACGCCCCATGCCCCCGAGGCCAAAGTAAGCGGCCGCATCGTGTCGGTTTACGGCAATGCCGTGGTGAACGCGGCACAAAACCAGGTCGTCGCCATCAACCGCGGAACCCGCGACGGCATGGAAGTCGGCCATGTGATGGCCATCCTCAAAGATGGCGCGCGCATGGTGGACAAGTCGGATGAGGAGCGGCCCCTGATGAAGCTACCGGATGAGCGCAACGGGCTGCTCATGGTGTTTCGCACCTTCGACCGTTTGTCGTATGCGCTGATCCTTGAGATCACCGATGGCGTTCGCGTGGGCGATCGCCTGACCAACCCGCGCTGACCCGCTTGCGCGACCGATCGACTGCAATGATGGACCGCGACGAACTCGCTGTCTGGTTGCGTTTGCAGCTGACACCCGGTGTGGGCAATGCAACCGGACGCCGGTTGTTGACAGCATTTGGTCTGCCGCATCACATCTTTGAACAGCCCACAGCCACACTGGGCGAGGTAGCCAGTGCCCGGCAAAGTGCCGCACTTCAACGGGAACCTCCAGAGTTGCCGTCGCTCTTGGCTACCACGTGGGAGTGGCTTCAGGCAGACCCCGAGCGGCACCGGGTGCTTACGCTGGGCGACCCGGCCTATCCGCAATCCCTGCTCAACATGGAAGACCCGCCATTACTCCTGTATGGCATGGGCACGCCAGAGTCCTGGCAGAGTGGCGGGCTGGCCTCGTGTGCTCCGCGCTCGGTTGCTGTGGTGGGAAGCCGCAACCCGACACCTCAGGGTGCGGCCAACGCCCGGCAATTCTCCCAAGCGCTGGCGGAAGCGGGGTTGACCATCGTTTCGGGTCTCGCCCTGGGTGTCGATGGCGCCGCGCATGAAGGTGCACTGGACGGCGCACCCCCCGGTCAGTTAGCCACCATTGCGGTGGTGGGAACCGGACTGGACCGTGTGTACCCCAAACAGCACCTGAACCTGGCCCACCGCATCGCGCAGCGTGGGGTACTGTTCAGCGAATACGCGCTGGGCACACCCCCGGTTCCTGCCAACTTCCCCAAGCGCAACCGCCTCATTGCGGGTCTTTCTTGCGGCACACTGGTGGTCGAAGCGGCATTGAAGTCCGGCTCGTTGATCACGGCACGGCTGGCAGCCGAACAGGGAAAAGACGTTTTCGCCATCCCGGGGTCTATCCATTCCACCCAGGCACGCGGCTGCCATGCGCTCATCAAACAAGGCGCCAAGCTGGTGGAGAACGCACAGGATGTTCTCGAAGAACTGCAACTGGTGCCTGCCTCGCACGCTGCTATGAATGTGATAGCTGGAAACGCAGACGATGCGGGGGCTACAGGTCTTTCTGATTCAGTGAATGACTTGCTGGACGCTCTGGGCTTTGACCCCGTCGGGCTGGATGCCCTGCTAGCCCGCACCGGCCTGGACACCCCGACGCTCCAGGCACAACTGATGGAGCTCGAAATACACGGCCAGGTCGCGCGCCTGGCCGGTGGCCTGTTTCAGCGTATGGCGCGCAGTTAGCGTGTGAATTCAGTCACCCAGGCTGCCTAAACCCGAAATAGCGGGGCAAGTCCGGTGGACTGGACCAAGCCTGATTTTCTGCGCTATATTGGCAACATGTTTGAAGTGCTTGTCTTCGTCTATGAAAATTATTACGCTGGTGACAGTTGTCCTGAACCGGCGCATCTGGAGCGCAAGCTCAACGCGGTGGGCTTTGAGTCGGAAGAGATCGACGATGCCATGACGTGGCTCAACGGCCTCAACACGGCGGCTCGCGGATCATCCGGCTATGTGAACACATCGCAGCCCAAGCCGCCTGAACCCTGGCTGCGAGAGCCTTCTCCCACCAGTGTGCGCATCTACCCTGCTGCGGAACAAAACCATCTGGGCGCGCAATGCCTGGGATTTATCAGTTTCCTGGAATCCGCCGGTGTATTGCCTGCGCCGATGCGAGAAGTTGTCATTGACCGCGCCATGGCGGCTCCCGGCGCACCTGTGGCACTGGACGACCTCAAGATCATCATTCTGATGGTTTACTGGAGCTTTGGACAGGAGCCCGATGCTTTGTTACTCGATGAGTTGTGCGACGACACGTGTGATCGCGTAGCGCACTAGCGCAATGCCAGTGCAGCAACCCTCCTGACCCCGTCAGGCCAGCAAGCGTTCCGGGTTGGCTTCCAGCTTGGTCATGGCATCGCGCGTAGCGCGCACGGTCAGCGTCTCTTCTTCCTGCGGCAGCAGCAAGCCCGCTTGCAGATAGGCCGCGAGACGGCCCGCCTGGATCAAAAAACTCTTGCCGGAGGTCGCTGCAAACAAATTCAGGTGTTTGCGGTCGCTGCGCCAGGCAAACTGCACCTGCGTGATCTGGCTGTTGTGGTCCAGGGTATACCAGGAGCCCAATTGCAGCTCCTGCGCCCAAGCCAACATGGCGGCGGTGGGTTTGGACCCGCCATTCGCCACCACTTCGATGGCGGACGCATCAATGCCAAGCATCATCTCGATGCTCTCGGAATCCAGTGGCAAATCGCCCATGCCATCTTCACTGACGAAGTCTTCCAGGTTACCCAGCCGTTGGGCCATGGCGTCGATCTTGGCTTGCGGTATGGCTTGCGTCTTGGACATAAACGCATCGGCCAGGGTGTCACTGATCGTCTTGACGTGGCGCTCCTGGTCCGAGGGTGCCATGGCCAGCAATGTCATGCCCGAGCGCAGGCGCAACAGCAAATTGGGCAAGTCCTGGATAACGCGAGCACGGTCAGCACGGTTGGGCTTGGCACTGGCCGCCCATACCAGATCAGTGGCTGATTTCTTCAGCGTCAGGGTGTCGGCGTGCTGTGGTCCCTTGCGCACTGCAGCGACGGCCAGCACCTCGGCCCAGACCTTGAACAGGAAATCCCGGATTTCGTCGCGCACGGGCATGTCCTTGAGCATATTGCGCATCTCGATGGTGTACTGGATCGTGAGCGTTTCTTTTTGCTCCACTTGTTGCGCCACGCTCACCACTTTCTTGGCAGGCCCTTTTTCGGTCAGGAACTTGCCAAGGAACTTCTGAAATTCATCGTAAACAATCTGGTACACCTTCTTGCCGGTTTCAGGGTACTGTTCGATAACCTGCACGATGCGCTTGATTTCGGTTTCCATGGCACCGCCATGGACGCCCACCGAATCAAAGCCCATCACGCAGGAACCCATGCGATCAATCAGCAAACGGGCCGGGTGCGTGGTGGTACCAAAAAAATCAGGGTCTTCCAATGCCACGCGCAGCACCGGCATTTGCAGTCGGGCAAACCACACCCGGATACCCGGGGGAATGCGCTCTTCGGCAAGAATCGCCTGGAACATCAAGGCAACGATTTCAATCGTTGCCTTTTCACCTTTGGTCTCGGCTTTCTTTTTAAGCTCCGCTGTCTTCTCGCGCAGGTCTCCCGCTACACGGGCCATTCCCGCCGGGCTGAAGTCCTGGTAAAGCGTGCCCCCTGTCGCGTAGGCGGCGGCCTGCCCGAGGCGAGGGGGCGCAAGCGCCGCAGCCAACGCTGGCGAGGGTGCTTGGTGCGCAGTGCCTGAAAAATCTCCGCCACCATGACTGACGAACATGCGGCGGATCTGGCCAATGACCCCCTGCGCCCGGCTTCGGGCACGCGCCAAAGGCGTGTTGGACGTCATCAAGCGGGTTTCGTCCGAAGCCCCGTAATTTTGACCCGGGCCGCTTTGCCCTCCTGCGGCCTGTTTCCAGAAAGGAGCGGATGGGGAAGAGGTCGGCCCCTGTCCTGTGGAACTAGGCGGCCCCGCAGACGCGCCTTCACTTCCGGACGGGGAAGCATTGGCTCCGGATTGACCCCAACCCAGTCGACCACCGAACAGCCCGCCATTTGATCGCGGCGCAGGTGCTGCTTGACCGGATCCATAAGAACCGCCACCACCCGCATCGCCATAGGCACCGGGCGGACCCCCGCTGGATGGCAGACCGGCGTCGGGCGAATCCGCAGCTGAACGGGAGCGCGCGGGTGTCGAGCTGCGCACTTTGGCTTTGACACGGTCCTTCAATTCGATGGTGGGCATGACGCCCTTCTTGATGAGCACCTCATTGGCACTGGCATAAGCCACCGTCAAACGCTCAATCAACAGCTTCTGGACGGCATCGTTGACCATGGGCCACGAATCTCCTGGCATGCCCGAAGTGGCCCACTGCTCCACCATCAGCAAAACCAGTACTTCCGGACGCAAGACATCGTGTCCGTCCAGTTCTTCCGTACCTTCCAGGAAGCGCATGCGAAGCCGCAGGTCTTCCAGTTGCCCGCCGACTTTTTCCATGACCGCCAGCACCATGCGGGAAGCCAGAATCTTGTTCTCGACCACCTCGGTGCCAACCAGTTCCAGCCCGCCGGATTCTTCCTTGGCAAGTCTCGCCGATTTACGGTCTTTGGGAGGTTCAAGACATTCCCGCCACACCTTCATGGTGCCATCCAGCCAGACTGGGCGACACCGTTTGTAGGCCATCCAGGTATCGCGTCGTGCCTGACTTTCCCGCGCATTGGCAGGCTCATCCATCAGGGTAGTAATGCGCTCATGCACCGCGCCGCTGATCTCAATCATGGCCTTTCCGGCCTCGGCGACGAAGCGTTCGCGCACCGCTCTGGCGAACTGCAATCGGGGCGAAAGGCTGGAAGGGGTTGCCATGGGTCAGGAAACGGTCAAACAGTAGCGCCCGCGTTGGGATCGCTCGGATCGTCTTCCTTCTTGACCGGGCCCTTGATCAGGTCTTCACGTTGAATACCGAGCCACATCGCAATGGATGCAGCCACAAAAACCGACGAGTAGATTCCGAACAAAATGCCGATCGTCAATGCCAGCGCAAAATAATGCAATGTCGCGCCACCGAACAGCAACATGGACAAAACCATCAATTGGGTGGAGCCATGGGTAATGATCGTGCGACTGATGGTCGACGTGATCGCGTTATCGATGATCTGCGTCGTATTCATCTTGCGATAGCGACGGAAATTCTCACGAATCCGGTCAAAGATTACCACCGATTCATTCACCGAGTAGCCCAGTACAGCCAGCACTGCAGCGAGTACCGGCAGCGAGAACTCCCATTGGAAAAACGCGAAAAATCCAAGAATAATGACTACATCATGCAAGTTGGCAATGATGGCAGCAACCGCAAACTTCCACTCGAAGCGCAACGACAGGTACAGCATGATGCCCACGACCACACTCGCCAGCGCCTTGAGTCCATCGGCCGCCAGTTCGTCGCCCACCTGGGGGCCGACAAACTCGGTTCGGCGCAGGCTGGCTGAGGCATCCCCCGCCTTCAGGGCCACTAGCACGCGCTCACTTTGCTGACCGGAACTGCTGCCTTTTTGCACGGGCATGCGGATCAGTACATCCTGCGCATTGCCAAAGTTCTGCACTTGCACATCATTGATGCCCAGCGACGCAACCGTGGTTCGAATGGCGTTAAGGTCTGCAGGCTGGGAGTAGCTCACCTCCATCAGCGTGCCGCCAGTGAATTCCACCGACAAATGCAAACCCCGGGAAAACAGAAAGAAGACGGCCGCCAGAAAAGTGACGAGCGAGATCAGATTGAACACCAACGCATGCCGCATAAACGGAATGTCGCGGCGGATTTTGAAAAATTCCATGCCGTTTTCCTTTAGTCTGCCGAGACCTGATTGCCAGAATCAGGCCGCCAAACCGTCCCGATGGACACATTTTTGAGTTTCTTTCGTCGACCGTACCATAAATTTACCACTCCCCGGGTGAAGAACACCCCGGAAAACATGCTGGTCAGGATGCCCAGACAGTGCACCACTGCAAAACCCCGCACCGGCCCGGAACCAAACGCCAGCAGGGCCAGCCCGGCAATCAAGGTGGTTACATTGGAGTCGATGATGGTGGCCCACGCACGGTCATATCCGGCATGGATGGCCGCTTGCGGGGAGGCTCCATTGCGCAATTCTTCACGGATACGCTCGTTAATCAGCACATTGGCGTCGATCGCCATACCCAGCACCAGTGCCATCGCGGCCATTCCCGGCAAAGTCAACGTGGCTTGCAGCATGGAGAGCACCGCCACCAGCAGCAGCAAGTTGAACGCGAGTGCAATGCTGGAAATCACCCCAAACAACATGTAATAGGCGCACATGAAGATCGTGACTGCTACAAAGCCCCACGTCACGCTATTGAAGCCTTTGGCAATGTTCTCAGCACCCAGGCTCGGGCCGATGGTGCGTTCTTCAATGATTTCCATAGGCGCGGCAAGCGACCCGGCGCGTAACAACAAAGCGGTGTCGTTGGCTTCCACTGTGGTCATACGACCGGAAATTTGAACCCGTCCGCCACCAATTTCGGAACGAATCACGGGCGCCGTGACCACTTCGCCCTTGCCTTTCTCGAACAGGAGAATGGCCATGCGTTTGCCGATGCTTTCACGGGTTACATCGCGAAAGATGCGGGCGCCCTTGGCGTCGAGCGAAAGATTGACGGACGGTTCCTGGGTTTGACTGTCAAAGCCCGGCTGGGCATCCGTCAGATTTTCACCCGTCAGCAGGACCTGTTTCTTGACAATCACCGCTTGTCCGTTGCGTTCCAGATACCGCTCGGAACCAAATGGCACCGGGCCAGTTCCCTGCTCCGCCGCGCGGGCTTCCGTGCCTTCATCCACCATACGGATTTCCAGGGTGGCTGTGCGCCCCAGAATATCTTTGGCCTTGGCTGTGTCCTGCACGCCAGGCAACTGGACCACTATACGGTCCTGCCCTTGCTGCTGAATCACCGGTTCTGCGACGCCCAACTCATTGATCCGGTTGTGCAGCGTGGTGATGTTTTGTTTGAGCGCCTGGTCCTGCACCGCGCGCGCCGCCACCGGCTTGATGGACGCCACCATCTTGAACTCGGCGCCCTCGGGAGACTCGACCGTCGTCAGATCAGGAAACTGGTCCTGAATGACCCGCTTGGCCGCTTCTACCGTCTGGGCATCGCGGAAACGGATTTCAATCGTCTGGCCATTGCGGTTGATACCACTGTGGCGCACGTTCTTTTCCCGCAAGATGGTGCGGATATCACCCGACAGGGACTCTGCTTTCTTGGACAGCGCCGCCTGCATATCCACCTGCAGCATGAAGTGCACGCCACCACGCAAGTCCAGCCCCAGGTACATGGGGGACGCGTGCAGGGCGGTCAGCCACGCGGGCGAGCGGGACAACAGATTGAGCGCAACCACATAGCCTGGTTCTGCCGCATCGGGATTGAGGGATTTCTGGATCGCATCCTTAGCCTTCAGCTGCACATCGGTACTGCCGAAACGGGCCTTGATGGACGTGCCTTCGAGAGCCACCGCGTCTGCCGCAATACCTGCGGTCTTGAGGGCCTCTTCCACGCGGGACAGGGTGGCGGCATCGAGCTTCATCGATGCCTTGGCCACCGATATCTGGACCGCAGGCGCCTCACCAAACACATTGGGCAAAGCGTACAGGCCGCCCACCACGAGCGCGATCAGGATGATCGCGTATTTCCACACCGGATAACGGTTCATGATCGCGCTTCAATAGGTAGAGGAACGTTGCGAGGATTACTTGATCGTGCCTTTGGGCAAGACCTGCACCACGGCGCTGCGCTGAATTTGTACTTCAACGCCATTGGACACTTCCAGACCCAGGTAGTTGTCGCCCAGCTTGCTGACTTTGCCCAGCAAACCACCGGAGGTCACGACTTCGTCACCCTTGGTGACCGCCTCAATCATGGCGCGGTGCTCTTTTTGCTTCTTCATCTGGGGACGAATCATCACGAAATACAAGACCACGAACATCAGCACCAATGGCAGCATGCTCATCAGCGAGGACTGCAGGTCTCCACCGGCAGCAGCGGCGGGAGCGGTTTGGGCAAAAGCAGAAGAAATGAACACAGGGCAACTCCACAAAACAAGGGATAACAACCAACCCGCACCCTGACACAGGGTGGCTCGCTTACAAGCGCGCGCAGGGGAGAACAGCCCGCGATTGTAAGCGGGCGGTGTTCATCCCAATTTCGCCGCCCTGCTTGGCCCTAAGAGGCCTGGGGACCCGGCCGGTAGAACTGCTCTTGCAGAACAGTCCATTGATTGCGTGCCGCGACCAGATGCCGTTCCTTGACATGCCCAAATCCACGAATTTGTTCTGGTACGCGGGCGAACGCCAGTGCCGCATCCCGATTGTCCTGCGTCAACAAGGGCAACATGCCTTCAACGACACGTTGATACTCTTGCGCGAGCGCACGCTCCTGGCGACGCTCAGCGCTGTAGCCGAAAACATCCAGCGGACCGCCACGCAAGACCTTGAGCGGTGCCAGCAGACGGAAGGCGGTTTGCATCCAGGGTCCAAAACTGCGCTTTTGCATTTCGCCCGCCGCGTTGCGTGGCGACAGCAAGGGCGGTGCCAAGTGGTAATGCAGCGTGAAGTCACCTTCAAACTGGGCACCGACTTTGGCGAGGAAGGCCGTGTCGGTGTGCAGGCGTGCCACCTCATACTCGTCTTTGTAGGCCATGAGCTTGAACAGGTAGCGGGCGACTGCCTGGGTCAGCGGTAGCTCGGGTTGCCTTGCAGCCACGATGGAAGCCGGGACGGGCAAAGCCTCTTCGACGCGGCGCACCTGATCCACAAAGTGGGCGTAACGCGCCGCATAGGCTGCATTCTGGTACCCAGTCAGGAACGCGACACGCTTGCGCACCATCTCATCCAGGGGCTGTACGGCGCGGGGCGTAAATGCTACGACCTGACCGGGATTGAGCAGTTTTTGAACAGCAGACCAATCGTGCGCAGCCTGCCGGCCCCAGGCAAAGGCGGCCTTGTTGTTCTCCACTGCTACGGCATTGAGTTCGATGGCGCGAAGGAGCGAGGCCAGCGCCAACGGGATCCAGCCTTTTTGCCACGCATAGCCCAGCATGATGGGGTTGGTGTAAATGCTGTCACCCATGAACTGGGTGGCCATGGCGTCGGCATCAAAGGTCCCGACGCATTCCTTGCCCACCACCCCGGCGATTTCTGCCAGGCAGTCCTGCCCAGGATTGGTCCAGTTGGCATTGGACACAAAGGCTGCTGTGGGGGCGCTGTGCGAATTGAGCGCTACATGGGTGCGCCCGGCGCGCATGCGCAATGCCGTTTCTTTGCCGGCCACCACAATGGGGTCGCAGCCAATAATCAGATCGGCCGAGGCCATGCCCACTCGGGTGGTGCGAATGGCGTCCTGCGTGGGGGCGATCAGCACATGGCTCCAGGTGGCGCCGCCCTTTTGCGCCAGGCCACCGGCATCTTGCGTGACCACGCCTTTGCCATCCAGATGGGCGGCTACACCCAGCAACTGCCCTATGGTGATGACACCGGTGCCGCCTACGCCCGCCACGACGATGCCCCACGCCCCGCTGGCGCTGTCGGCGCCACGATGGGGCAACACAGGCTCAGGCAGCGCACCCAGCTCAAACGGCGAGGGTGCGGCACCCTTGGCTTTCTTGCGCAGCTGCCCGCCTTCCACTGTCACAAAACTGGGGCAAAAGCCGTTGACGCAGCTGTAATCCTTGTTACAGGTGCTCTGGTTGATCTGGCGCTTGCGGCCGAATTCGGTTTCCAGCGGCTCCACGCTCATGCAATTGCTCTTGACACTGCAGTCACCACAGCCTTCACACACGAGCTCGTTGATGACGACGCGCTTGGCCGGGTCCACCAGCGTGCCCCGCTTGCGGCGGCGGCGTTTTTCGGTGGCGCAGGTCTGGTCGTAAATGATGACGGTGGTGCCTTTGATTTCCCGAAACTGCTTCTGGATCGCATCCAGCTCGTCGCGGTGGTGCACACCCACTCCGTCCACCAGTTGAACGCCGTCGTACTTCTCGGGCTCGTCCGTCACCACTACGATTTTGATAGCGCCCTCCGCCCGCATGGACTGGGCTATCTGCACAACGGAGTGCCCTTCAGGGCGTTCGCCCACCTGCTGGCCACCGGTCATGGCGACTGCATCGTTGTACAAAATCTTGTAGGTGATGTTGACCCCGGCGGCGATGGCTTGGCGAATCGCCAGCAACCCGCTGTGAAAGTAAGTGCCATCGCCCAGATTGGCAAACATATGCTGGTCGTGGCTGAAAGGCTGCTGCCCGACCCACGGCACGCCCTCGCCTCCCATCTGGGTGAAGCCCACGGTGGCGCGGTCCATCCAGATCGTCATGAAGTGGCAGCCAATACCGGCCATGGCGCGTGAGCCCTCGGGCACCTTGGTGCTGGTGTTGTGCGGGCAACCGGAACAAAACCAGGGCTGGCGCTCGGCACCCTTGACCCCGCTCACCTCCAGCACCTGCATCGCACTTTCCTTGGCATTCAGAATAGCCAGTTGCGCATCCACGCGTGCCGTGGTGTCCGCATCCAGCCCCAGCTTCTTGAGGCGCTGGGCAATGGCGCGGGCAATGATGGCGGGCGACAAATCGGCATTGGCGCGCAAGAGCGTGCTGGCGCTGGGATTGGGCATGGACCATTCGCCACCGCTGCCGTATTCCGAGCGCTGTCCGTCTACTGAGTCGACCTCGTTGAACTTGCCCAGCACCGTAGGGCGCACATCGGCGCGCCAGTTGTACAACTCTTCCTTGAGCTGGTATTCAATGACCTGGCGCTTTTCTTCCACCACCAAAATCTCCTGCAAGCCGGTTGCAAATTCGCGCGTAAGCTGCGCCTCCAGCGGCCACACCACGCCCACCTTGTGCAGGCGGATACCAACGCGCCGGCAGGTGGCGTCGTCCAGCCCCAAATCCAGCAGCGCCTGGCGCGTGTCGTTGTAGGCCTTGCCGCTGGCCATCAGGCCAAAGCGGTCGTTCGGCCCCTCAATGACGTTGTAGTTCAGGCGGTTGGCACGGATGTAGGCCAGCGCGGCGTACCATTTGTAGTCAAAAAGGCGCGCCTCCTGCGCCAGCGCCGCGTCGGGCCAGCGGATATGTACGCCGCCCTCTGGCATCACAAAGTCCGTCGGGATTTTGATGTGTACCCGGTCCGGGTCAATCATCACGGTGGCGCTGGATTCGACGATCTCCTGAATCGTCTTCATGCCCGCCCACACCCCCGAGAAGCGGCTCATGGCGAACGCATGAATGCCCAGGTCCAGAATCTCCTGCACATTGGCCGGAAAAAACACCGGCGTGCCGCAGGCCTTGAAGATGTGGTCGCTTTGGTGGGCGGCCGTCGAGCTTTTGGAAATGTGGTCATCCCCTGCCACGGCAATCACACCGCCCCAGGGCGTGGTGCCCGCCATGTTGGCGTGTTTGAACACGTCCGAGCAGCGGTCCACACCCGGGCCCTTGCCGTACCAGATGCCAAACACGCCGTCATATTTGTTGCTGCCCGGCGGCGCAAAGCCCAGTTGCTGCGTACCCCACAGGGCGGTGGCCGCCAGCTCTTCATTTACCCCGGGTTGGAACACCACGTGGTGCGCCTTGAGGTATTTTTCGGCCTTGGCCAGCGACTGGTCGTAGCTGCCCAGCGGCGAGCCCCGGTAGCCGCTGATGAAGCCCGCCGTGTTTTTACCCACGCGCATATCGCGCACGCGCTGCAGCATCGGCAGCTTGACCAGCGCCTGCACGCCACTCATGAAGGCGTGGCCATAATCCAGGGAATATTTGTCGTCGAGGGTGACGGTTTCCAGCGATTGGCGGATGTCGGGGGGCAGCGGTGCGTTCATGGTGGCTTGTCTCCGGGCTATGGGCTTTACGTTGGCTTGCGCGATCAAGGATGTCCTTCGTGGGGACTCCTTTTTTTGATGGATCAGTGTATGCGCGACACGCCGAATTGTCTTTGCGTTCTTTGCCTGATTCAGGCTATGCTTGGAAAGGATCTTGCGCAAAAAGACGAAAATATGGAAACTCTGGACAAATTCGACATCGCCATCCTGGGCGAGCTGCAAAGCGATGGCCGGCTTACCAATGCCGAACTCGCCTCACGCGTGGGCTTGTCGGCCGCGCCATGTTGGCGGCGCGTGCGCGCGCTGGAAGAGAGTGGATTCATCACCGGCTACCGCGCGGAAATCAGTCGCCACAAGATCGGGCTGGGTGTGCTCGCCTTTGTGCGGCTCGACGCTGCGCAAAACACCGGAGAGATTTTGCGCACACTGGAAGACGCCATCCGCAACATTCCCGAAGTGGTGAGCTGCCATTACATCAGCGGCACCGGCACCTTTGAGTTGCAGGTCGTGAGCCGCGACCTCAACACCTTCAGCCAGTTCGCACGCGATGTGCTGATCAACCTGCCCAATGTAAAAGACCTCCACACCAGCTTTTCACTGGGGGAGGTCAAAGCCAGCAGCGCCTTGCCACTGGGTCACCTGATGCGGGCCACGCCTCAGGATTCAAGAAAATAAGAGCGCCAGCCCCCGTGGATACTGCGCGAGCAGCTATTTATTTAATAGCAACTGCACATTAAATCAACGAGCGCTGCGCTCCAGAACCTGGCGAATGGTGGCTCCCAGCTCCTCGGCCACAAACTTCGCAATATAAGCATCTGCTCCGACGCTCTTCACATGCCCCTCATTGGTGGTGCCAGTCAGTGAGGAGTGGATGATCACCGGAATGCCTTTGAAACGCCCATCCTGCTTGATGTTGCGTGTGAGTGTGAAACCGTCCATCACGGGCATTTCCAGATCGGTCAGCACCAGAGCGACTTTGTCCTGAATGGTCTTGCCTTCCGCGATCGCCTTGGCGGTCATGGCCTCCAGTGTGTCCCAGGCTTCCTTGCCGGTTTTGGCCATGACATACGGCACGCCCATGGATTGGAGGCCCTGCTCGATCATCATGCGTGCTACTGCCGAGTCATCCGCCGCCAAAACAACCGTACCCGGGGGCAAGCGCACCTGGGAAATTCCCTCGGCACTCTCCTTGGATTTTTGCTCCTGCGGCAGTACGTCACGCAGAATCTGCTCCACATCCAGCACCTGCGCCAGACGGGTGTTTTCCGCGCTGCCATCGAGGCGGGCGATGCTGGTCACTAGGCCACCGCCGCTGTTCTCGGCCGACAGCACATGCTTCCATTCCAGGCGCACAATTTCATTCACTTCTTCAACTGCAAAGGCCTGGGTCGTGCGGGCAAACTCGGTGACCAGCAAAATGCCCAGCCCCTTGGTCGGCTTGCACCCCACCACCGCCGGCAGGTTGATGACCGTAATCATCTGCCCACGAATATTGGCCACGCCCATGACGGTGGGGGGCATGTTGACCATGGCGGTGATCTCCGGCATCACCAGAATTTCGCGAACCTTGAAGACGTTGATGCCAAACAGTTCCCGCCGATCGGTGCCCGGTGCTTCGCCCAAACGGAACAGCAACAACTCAAACATGCTGTTACCCGCCAGGTTGGTCCGCTCATCAATGTCCCGCATGCTTGTATTCATGGTTTTTTCCGTTGTTGACCGCTTGAAGATGCAATTCAGTGCCGTGGATGGTAACGTGGTCTGGCCTATTTGGGCCACAAGACCCACATCTGCAGAGGCTGTTTCAGTCGCCCTGCCAGCTCACCGGCCTCGGCCCCTGCGCCCACAAAGTAGTCGGCCCGGACCGCTCCCACAATGGCGCTACCCGTATCCTGCGCCAGCACCAGTTTTTGCAGATTCACCTGTGTCCCGCGGGAAGCCAGCCAGACCGGCGTGCCATAGGGAATGCTGCCGGGGTCGACCGCAATGGAGCGCCCGGGCGTCAGCGCCACGCCCTGTGCACCACGCGGGCCGCCGGCCGTGTCTATATTGGCAATGGCTTCTTCCCTGAAAAACGTCATACGCGGATTGCTCCACAACAACTCCTGCTGGCGCTGCGGGTTTTGCACCAGCCAGGCCTTGATGCCGGGCCAGGAGGCGTCCCTGATCAGGCCCTGATCTAGCAGCCAGCGACCGACGCTGCGATAAGGTTGGTCATTGGTGCCGGCATACCCCAGACGCACCCAGCGCTGACCGCCGCCGGGCTGGGTGATCCGCAGACGCCCGGAGCCCTGAATCTGCAGTACCAGCGCATCCACCGGGTCCGCCAGATAGGCAATCACCCGGCCCCTGAGGGCCGCCTGGGCCTCGGGCAAGGTGTCCATCTCCTGGCGGGTGAACCAGGGCTTGCGCTGTGCCAGACCGGCCGGCGGCTGGTACAGCGGCACGGTAAAGCCCGCCACCGGCTCACGGCTGGCCTCGAGCACCGGCTCGAAATAGGCTGTCAGCAAGCCACCGGCGTCGCCCTGCGCCGACTCCACCCGGTAGGGCTGCAGGCGCGCCAGCATCCAGGCGCGCTGCTCCTGCGGGCTGCCAATGCTCAGTCGGCGCACCTCGGAGCACAAAGCACCGTGCGGAGCAACTGGCCGCTCGCAGCTCTTGAGCCAGGCGTTCCAGGCTTCAAACAGGGTGTCATCGGCGAAGCCCGGCAGGTCGGACCAGGGCGCCGGAACCCAGCGGCTTTTGGCCTGGTTAATCACGCCGGTGACATCTGCCGGCACGGTGCGCACACCCTCGACCCGTGACGGGATTGACAGGGGCGCACTGCCGCAAGCGGCCAGTGTTCCTACAATCACTGCGATCCCCAAACTTCCCACCATTCGCCAACAGGCGAGGAGCCGCTGTATGACATTGCTATTGCTGGAAGCCCTGGGTGCTGGCTTGTTGTTCATTGGAATCATCTGGTGGACCATGTTTTCGGGCCGTGAAAACGGTGAGCTGCCGCGCTCGCCCGATGCGCCGCCTTCGCCGCCTGACCCACCGGGCAATGCAGAGAAAAATATAGACAAAAGTGACCTGTAGCCCCCGTGTAATATGCGCGAGCAGCTCCTGAATTCATAGCACACGGTGCTGTAAGGAGGGCAACTGGGCGCGGCACTGCACCAAGGTCTGGAAATCAAGCTCGGCACACACCACGCCCGCCTCCTGCGCGCGTTCGGCCAGAATTTTCCCCCAGGGATCAATAAGCAGGGTCTGCCCCCAGGTGCGCCGCCCGCTGGGGTGCACGCCACCCTGAGCCGCCGCAGCCACAAAGGCCAGATTCTCGATGGCACGGGCCCGCAACAACACCTCCCAATGCGCCTGACCGGTGGTATGGGTGAAGGCGCTGGGCACCAGGATCAGGTGCACACCTTGCTGCGCATAGGTGCGGTACAGCTCCGCAAAGCGCAGGTCATAACAAACGCTCAGGCCCACCTGCCAGACATGCCCGTCCCGGGAAGGCAACTCGAACCGGGTGGGTGTGGCGCCCCGGCTGAGCACGCGCGATTCGTCGTACGACTCGCTTCCATTGTCATAGCGAAACAAATGAATCTTGTCGTAGCGCGCCACGCATGCGCCCTGCGGGTCGAACACCAGACTGCTGTTGTAGACCCGTTCGGGCTCGGGGGCTGTCAGCGGCAGCGTGCCCGCCACCAGCCACAAGCCCAACGCCCGCGCCGTGTCCGACAGAAATTGCTGAATCGGACCGGCGCCAAATTCCTCCCGAATAGCCAGCTTGTCGGTGTCGTGCTGGCCAATCAGGCAGAAGTACTCCGGCAGCACCGCCAACTCGGCTCCGGCCTGTGCGGCTTGCGCCAGCAGCGCGCGGGCCTGCTGCAAATTGTCGTCCAGGTTTCCCGTGGACACCATCTGGATGGCTGCGACTTTCATTTTTGCTCCTCGGGTTTGCCGGTCTTGCGATCCACTTTGGACACGCGGGGGTCGACCCAGGTGCCGTCGATCAGGAACTCCTGGGTGGCGGCCTCGATCAGTGGTTTGCGCAATATGAGCTGGGCCAGAAACGTAGTGAGCCCGACGACCGGGTTGATAGCCGATGCAATCAGCGAAGCGCTGCCCGCGTTGATTTCCGGAACCACCACCACCTTGATGCTTTGGGTTTCCTTGGCAATGTCCGCCTGGCCTTCCATCAGCACGGCGGCGTTGACACCCTTCATTTGCAGGTTGTTGGTGCGCGCAATGCCCTGGGTAATGGCCACATCGCCGCGCAGAAAGTCAAAGGCAAAGCCTTCACTGAAGACATCCCTGAAATCCAGGACCAACCTGCGGGGCAGCGACTGCAGGCTCAAAACGCCCAGCAGCTTGGCGATACCCGGATCGGCCTTGAGGAACTGGCCTTCTTCCACATTCACATTGAAATTACCGCCCAAGCTGGGGTAATCCAGCGTAATGGGCGAGCCCATCCAGGCCACTTGGCCTTCGATCTTGCCGCGCCCCCTGCGTATCACGCCCTTCATGCCAAAACGCTGCAGCAGCTCACCGGCATCATTCATGTCGAGCTTGAAATTCAGGACGGTGCGGCGCCGATCCTTGATGTTGCGACCGGCCGCAGGGGCCGGCTGGGTACTGACGTTGGTCCAGTTGCCTCCAGCCGTCAAGGTGGCCTCTGGGGTAATGATGTTGAAACGGTTCAGGCGCCACTCGCGAACCGGCTCCCGTCCGGCGCCGGTGGCCAGATTGACAGCATCCATTTCCACACGGCCCAGCTTCTTGCCCCGGAGTTCAAAGTCTTCCACCACGACATCCAGCGCGGGAATGCTGGCGGGCTGCTCGTCGAGCAGGCTCTCGACGTCTTGTGCCGTGCTCTGCCCGATCGCAAGGCGCGCCAGGCGGCCATACAGGCGTCCGGGTGTTGCCCCGCTTGACTGGCGGTATTCCACGTATCCATTGAGCTCCGACGCGTTGATGTTGGCCCGCCACAGCAGCCCTTCGCGCCCGGCGCCGACCACCACGTTGTTGAGTTTGCGCCCGCCCAGCGTGAGCTCGCGTGCGCGCACCGCCATGGTGGTCGGCAAATATCCCATGCCCGCAGTTGCCGAATTGGTGCCCTGCGCGGCCAGGCTGCCCACCGACAGGTCTGCACCCGAAGCGCGGGACAACACGGTGGACCAGGCGTCCAGATCCAAACTGGTCATGCTGATATTGGCCAGCACTCCATCCGGGGGAATCGGTGCGGACTCATCGGCAGCCAGACCCACCCCGATGGCACCCCGCAGCACGCGGGGCTCAATACCCGACACATCCCGCACGTAAACGATATTGGCCAAGCGCCCCACGTCGAGCTGGATCTGGTCTTGCACATGCACGCCATCCAGCGCGCCGGGCCCCACGGTAGACCGCACCACGGAGGTTTCCAGACGCAGGGGTAATTGCGCCTCGGCCGGTTTGCCAAACGGCGCAGGCAAGGCCAAGGCCAGGCCACTCAGGTTGCTGTTGATCAACAGCTCCGCCACGCCACTGCGCAGGCCCAGCACGGCGGTGTATGCAGCAGATCCGGTGGCGTACTGGGCAAGCCCGGCTGCAAAACCCAACTCGCGGGCCTGGCGCAGTCCGTCTGCCGTAGCCGCGCCCTGCATGCGCAGGACCTGCGGCGCCGCTTTGGCGCCTGCGGCACCCACGTCGTTGCTCAGGAAACTCAAGCCGCCTTCGATGCGCACATCGCCACCCAGCGCCCGGGCCTGGCCGCCAGCGACTGAAAATCCCGATTCAGAAAACGACACGACGCCGCGTGACCGAGTCAGCCGGGGCGTCTCGGGCGTTACCTGCAGGTCATTTCCCGCCAAAGTAATGCTCCCTTGTACCGTGGCACGGGCCACCGCCGCAATGGGAAAACCCAGCTTGAGACGGTAGTCGGCCGGCCCGGTAAAAGTTGCGCGGGCCAGTGCCTTGCCCATATAGCCGCCCAGCGGGGAGTTGTTCACCACGCCCAGCGCATCCTCCAATGGCCCCTGAAATTCTGCGGTCACGGACACCGTCGCACCTTCGTACAAATGGTTCACGACCCCCTCTGCCTTGCTGATTCGCAAGGCAGTGCCATGCCCCAGGTTGGCACGGGTTGCCTTGATCTGCAGCACGTCATGGTCGATGAGAAACTCGCCTGACAGCTGGGTCAACGCCGGCCAGGGCAGGCTCTCTCTGGGCAGCACGCTGGCAGGTGCGTAGGTGAAGGCAACGTCCTTCAAATTGGCAGAAATACGGAAATCACCCTGCTTGGCGGTGGCGAAGGGGAAATCCTGAAGATTCCCTTTGACCTTGAATTTGACCCCGGACGCAGTGCCACCGGTAACCGCATCGCGCACATAGTCACGCACTTCCCGGTGCAGCGCCAGCGGCAGATAGCGGTAGACACGGGCGCCCTCCGCCCGGCTGAGGGCGCCCTGCAGGTCCAGCACACCCGGAAACCGCCCCACCCCTTCAGTGCTGCCGGCAACGACCGCACCGGTTTGCCATTTGACTTGAAGTTCCCCCTGGGCGTCGGCATTGCTGAAGCGCAGACTGGGCACAGTCACGCTGATTTGCCCGGCATCCAGCTTCCACTGCACCTCGCCCGCAAGTTGATCAACCGCAATCACCGGGTCATCAAATACACCGGGCAAATCAATGCTGCCGCCCTGCACAGCCACCATCGCCTTGCCGCCGGACTGGTTGACATCAAAATCGATATCAGCCCCTTTGAATCCGGGCCTGGCTCCGGCTCCTTCGGTCTGGGCCGCCAGCTCCAGCCGCGTCGCGCGCCCTTTGACGGCGAATTGGGTCGGCTGCTCAAGCGGCCCCTGCCAGCTCGCCTGAATCTGCTCAACCAGGCCGTTGGGTGCCAGTTCCGTCAGCGTCGTGTGCAAGGCTTCGCCCAGTGGCAGGCGGTTGGCAATCTGGGCCATGGCGGCCAGATCCAGCCGATCGGCAACCAGCTCCCCACGGGCCGGGATGCGGCGGTCGCCGTCGAACAGGCTCACGCGAACATTGCCGCCGGGCCAGTGCAATCCATCACCCGTGTCAAATTGCAGCCCCAGGGTTGAATACTCCATTCCCCCTTCCACCACTCTGACACCCAGACGACCCGCGACCTGTTGCAATGTCAGCGCCTCCAGTTTCGGGTCAACCTTGACGTTCACTGCGTTCAGCGCCACATCGGCCGTCGCCCCCGTCAACGCACCGCGGGTCACGTCCACCCATGCGCGCATGGCGCCCGAGCCTTGCGCCACATCTACCGGAAGATCGGCGTAACGGCGCAGCTGTGCCAAGTCCACTTGCGCAAAATTTGCATACAACTGCCCTTGCCACTCCCGCCACAAACCCACATTGCGGGACAAAAGTGGGTGCCGAAAAATTCCCGAGACACTGAGGCGGGAGCCCCAATCAGCGGGCGGATTGGCATCCACCCGCATGGAGTGGGTACGGTGCTGGTTGCGCAGCACCCAATCCACATCCGTCAGGGTCAGCATGGGAACGTCCCGCTGTTCGTCGGTCCAGTTCACCACGCCCCGTCGAATCACCAGTTCCGCCTGGGAGAAAACCCAGTTCGCGCCCGACCCGTCTTTTGCTGCTCCGTCGGACAAAGAAAACCCCGCCACCCAGATTCGTCCATCCAAAGAGCGTCGCACGTCCAGCACGGGTCTATCGATCGTCAGCTGCTCGAACCCCAGTCCCAATACCGAGCGCGGGGACAGCGAGGCCGAGACGGATGGCAGCCGCAGGGCTTCGCGTCCCTGCGCGTCCAGCAGGACAACATCATTCAGCTCAAACGACGGAATGAAACCGTTTGACGTGGCCGCAATCGCGCCGATGCGCACGGTGATGCCCAGGACCGCGGAGGCCCGTTGCTCGAGCATCGGACGGAGCTCGGCAATTCGCGGCACAATCAGAAAATGCAGCCCCCCCCAGACGATGACCAACACAATCCACGCAGCCGCCAGCAGCCATAAAGCGACGCGCACGGTCGCCGCTCCGACCCTGAAAAGGGGCGAGGGAGTTGGCGTGAATTCAGTCATCGTGAAAAGGAAACCATGTCAGGAATTATGACCCGCAATGCTTCTCCCAATCTGGCTGAGGGCTCACGCTTCGGACAGCGGATCCGACGTCGCTACGCCCAGCAGCTGGACCTGCTTCCCCGGGGCATACCGACACGCAACACCATGCAGCAGCTTTTCGGTGCGTTGCGCGCGGGTGGCACAGACGTGGGCACCGGATTGCGCACGCTGCGCCAGCTGGTTCTGGAGCGGCTGGTGCAACTCGACTGCGTGGAGCACGCCAGCCTGGAGTCCGTCACCCGCACCATGACCGAACTGGCGGAATTTGCACTGGACGCAGCCTTTGTAGAAAGTACCCGATTGCTGACCCAGGTGCACGGAGAGCCCCGCACGCCCCAGGGCGGCAGCGTGGAACTCTGTATCGTCGGCATGGGAAAACTGGGCGCCCGCGAACTCAATGTGTCCAGCGACATCGACCTGATATACATCTACGACCAGGACGGCGACACCACAGGCGACGCCAACGGCAGGGGCCATATTTCCAACCAGGAATATTTTGGCAAGGTAGTGCGTTCCATCTTTGCCCTGATCGGCGACACCACGGACCACGGCTTCGTTTTCCGCGTAGACCTGGCTCTGCGTCCGAATGGCAACTCGGGCCCACCGGTTGTATCGCTGGGGGCACTGGAAGAATATTTTCATGTTCAGGGACGGGAGTGGGAGCGCTTTGCCTGGCTCAAGAGCCGGGTTGTGGCGCCTGCCCAAGCCATTGGTTCAACCTGTGCCCAAAGCCTGCGCGCGGTGGTGACGCCCTTTGTTTTCAGGCGCTATCTGGACTACAACGTATTCGATTCGCTGCGCGTCTTGCACCGCCAGATCCGCGACCACGCCACCAAGCGCAGTGCCGGAAAACCGGAGCGCAGCAACGACGTCAAGCTGTCACGCGGCGGTATTCGGGAAATTGAATTCACCGTGCAGTTGTTGCAAGTGGTGCGCGGCGGTCAGTTCCCCGAGTTGCGGACACGCCCCACGCTGAGCGCGTTGCAGCGTCTGGCCACAGCAGGGCTGATGCCCCAGACCACGGCCGATGCAATGGCAAGAGCCTATGTGTTCCTGCGCAAAGTGGAGCACCGCATTCAGTATCTGGACGACCAGCAGACCCACGTTCTTCCCACAGCCGATGCCGACCTGGAGTGGATGGCCCGGACCCTGGATTTCGAGAACAGCTGTGCGTTCCTGGGCGAGCTCGATACGCACCGCGAACTGGTCGCGCAGGAGTTCGATGCGCTTCTGGGTGGCGCCCACCAGGAGTGCAAGGGCTGCGGCGGCCAGGCGCCCACACCCGGCGCAACCGATTTTGACGAACTACTGGAGCAGCTGAGCGGGCGCTTTCGCGAGCGAATAGCCCATTGGCGAGAGCACCCCCGGGTGCTGGCACTGCGTGAAGCGTCACGTGCGCGTCTGGCACGGTTGGTGGTACGCACGGCGCAATGGGTCGCTGAGGGCAAAGTGAGCGAGGAAGCCGCGGTGCGGATTGCCGACTGGATTGAGCCCTTGCTGCGCCGCGAAAGCTACCTGGCTCTGTTGCTGGAACGCCCGAACGTGCACGAACGCCTGCTGCACATGCTGGGGGCGGCGCGATGGCCCGCGCGTTACTTGCTGAAACATCCCGGCGTTATCGACGAACTGGCTGGCAATGCGATGTTCGAAGAGCGATTCGATGCAGCCGACTTTGAACAGGAATTGGAGCGCCGACGTACTGCGTTGCAAAGCAGCGCGGAAGATGACGATGAGGCGTTGCTGAACCTGCTGCGCAGAGCCCACCATGCCGAAGTTTTCCGCACGCTCGCGCGTGACGTGGAGGGTCGACTGAGCGTCGAACAGGTGGCCGATGACCTGAGCGCGCTGGCCGAAGCGGTGTTGCGCATCACGACCCGCTGGTGCTGGGAACGGTTGAAGAACCGCCACCGTCCGGACTACCGCTTTGCCATCATTGCCTACGGCAAGCTGGGCGGCAAAGAGCTGGGTTATGGCAGTGACCTGGACATCGTGTTTGTGTATGACGATGCGGACGAACGGGCATCCGAGGTCTACGGCGCACTGGTGCGCAAATTGATCAACTGGTTGACTGTCAAGACCGGCGAGGGTGATCTGTACGAGATCGACACGGCCCTGCGCCCCAACGGCAATTCAGGTCTGTTAGTGACCAGTTTCGATGCCTATGCGAACTACCAGCAACAACGCGGCAGCAACACCGCATGGACCTGGGAGCACCAGGCCATGACCCGTGCGCGTTGCGTTCTGGGTGATGCGGCCTTGCAAACCCGTTTTGAGGCGGTACGCGAGGCCGTCATCGGTGCGAAGCGCGACCGAGTGGGCCTGCGCGAGGAGATTGGCAGCATGCGGGCAAAGGTGCGCGCCAGCCATCCGGTTCGGGGGGAACAATTTGATGTGAAGCACAGCCCTGGGGGCATGGTCGACATTGAATTTGCCGTGCAGTTCCTGGTACTGTCCGAGGGATGCCATCACCCGGAACTGCTGGCCAACGTGGGCAACATTGGACTCCTGATCCGCGCTCAGGCATGCGGATTGCTGCCGGACCCGGTTGGGGGAAATGCGGCCCAGGCCTACCGCAGCTTGCGTCAGATTCAGCACCGTGCGCGCCTGAATGAAGAACCGACGCAGGTGGACAAGATGGCCGTGCAAAGCGAGCGAAGGGCAGGGCTTGCCTTGTGGGCCGCGGTGTTTGAAACCCCCGCAGTAGCCTCGGCAGCCTAGCGCGCCCGGATTTTTTCCAGCAGACGGGTGGTTGAGTAGCCTGCAACGAACGGCAGGGCCAGCGCATGGCCACCCCAGGACTCGACCAGGGCAGTCTCCGGCAGTTTTTCCATGTCGTAATCCCCGCCTTTGACCAGAATTTCCGGCCGGATTTCTGCAATCAGTTGCTCGGGCGTGTCTTCGTCAAACCAGGTCACCAGGCTCACAGACTGCTGGCTGGCCATGACCACGGCGCGGTCCGTTTCATTGTTGAGCGGCCGGTCGTCGCCTTTGCCGAGGCGCCGCACCGATGCATCGGTATTCAGTGCCACGATCAGGCTCCCGCCCAAATCGCGCGCCTGCGCCAGATACATGACATGGCCGCGGTGCAGCACATCGAAAACACCATTGGTAAAAACCCAGGGCTTGGGCAGGCTACCCAACTGCAAAGCCAGATCGTTGCGCTGACAGATTTTGGCCAAAAATGCGGGGGGGGTATCGTGGGTTTCCATGACAGGAATGCTAGCAGCATGCCCACCCCGCTCAAGATTGGCGCGCTTTGGTCGATCTGACAATGCATAATCTTTCGCGATCCATGCAACTTATTCCTGTCAACGTCGAGTCCGTCCGCATCAACCAGCCCCTGCCCTTCCCCCTGATGGACAAGAACGGGGTGTTGCTGGCAAAAAGATCCTTCATCATTGCGTCCCGGGAAGCGTTGGCTGAAATTGCCCAGCGCGGAGGAGGCCTTTTCATTGACATTGCCGACTCGGAGACTCACCACCGCGCCTATGTGGAGCGTCTGCATGGTCTCGTGCGCGACGGAAAGTCACTGGGCGAGATTGCCAACACCAAAATTGCCGGAAACCCGCTTGGCGGACGCGTTGTGCAGGACGATGAGCGTCCCGACTGGCTGGATCTTCAAGTCCAGGGCAACGCCTTGCTTCGGGACGCCAATGCAGCCCCGTTCCGTGAACGGCTGGATCGGCTTTACGGCCAGTTGAACCGCCATTCACGGCGCAACCCGGACGGAACGCTGTTTGCACTGATTCACCTCTCTGCCACGGAAATGGGCATGTACAGCGCCACACACGCCATGCTGGTCAGCGTCATGTGCGGCCTGGCGGCCCGGGAGGTGCTTAATTGGTCTCCCGAAGCAGAAGTCTCGCTTTGCAAGGCGGCCCTGACCATGAACATGGGCATGACCGAGTTGCAGGACCGGCTGGCTAAACAGTTGGAGGTGCCGACCGCGGCGCAACGACAGGCCATTGATGGCCATATGGCCAAGTCGGCCGACATGCTTGTCGATATGGGTGTGACCGACAAAGATTGGCTGCAAGCCGTACGTGAACACCACACCCAGGAGCCGGGCCCCCTGAAAACCAAGGCACCCGCACAACAGATGGCCCGGTTGATTCAGCGGGCGGACATGTTTGCGGCCCGCCTGGCGCCACGCGCTGCGCGCGTCCCGGTTTCACCCGCCGCCGCCATGCAGGCCTGTTACTTTGACGAAAACCGCCAGATTGATGAGGCGGGCGCCGCCTTGATCAAGGCAGTCGGCATCTACCAGCCGGGCTCGTTTGTGCGCCTGGCAACCGACGAAGTGGCGGTCGTCGTGAAGCGGGGCATGAACACCGCCACGCCCCGCGTGGCCGTCTTGATCAACCGCAGCGGCATGCCCACCATCGAGCCCACGGTGCGCGACACGAGCGTGCGTGATTACCGGATCATCGCCAGCGTGGCCCATCGCGATGTCAAGGTCCAGATCAACCTGGATCGGCTGCTTCCTCTGACAGCGAGCCCCGCCTCAGACCGACCCTGGTAGGGCAGTCGCTTCCAGCGACCCGGGCCGTTCACGGCTTAGTTCTTTGCGGTATTTGTTGAGTTCCTGCACGGTACCAAAACTGCGCTCCATGAGCAGGCTCATGTTGTGCAGGATGCGTTCAACCACCTTGTTTTCCCACACGGCATCAAAGTTGATTTGCGTGTCCAGCCAGCGTTCCAGCCACTCGGGATCTGGCAGACGGCTCTGGATGGTATCGCGTGGAAACAGGGTTTTGTTGACATGCAGATTGGTGGGGTGCAGCGCCTGCGCAGTGCGCCGGGCGCTGGCCATCAATACGCCCACCCGGGCGAAAGCGCTCTTGGCCTCCGTTCCACAATTCTGAATCGCCCGTTTCATGTACTTGAGATAGGCACCGCCGTGGCGGGCCTCATCCTGGCTGATCCGGGTATAGATGGCCTTGATGACGGGCTCGGTGTGCCATTCGCTGGCACGGCGATACCAGTGGTTCAGCCGGATTTCGCCGCAAAAATGCAGCATCAGGGTTTCGAGCGCGGGCGCCGGATCAAACTCGAACCGTACGGCGTGCAGCTCCTCCTCTGTCGGCATCAGTTCCGGACGAAAGCGGCGCAAATACTCCATCAGAACCAGCGAGTGTTTTTGCTCTTCAAAGAACCAGATGGACATGAACGCAGAAAAATCGCTGTCGCCCCGGTTATCGCGCAAGAACATCTCGGTAGCAGGCAGTGCCGACCACTCCGTAATGGCATTCATTTTGATGGTGGTGGCCTGCTCGTCTGTGAGGCGGGTGGGGTCAAACGAGTCCCAGGGAATGTCTTTCTCCATGTCCCAGCGGACAGACTCTAGTTGCTTGAAAAGCTCCGGATACAGCATGGCGATCTCTTGATTTCAGACGGGATGGTTGCGGCAATTCTAGGGAGCGCACGTGTCCAGACGATGCCGACGGACCTGCACCCATAAACCCAACAAGGTCTCATAACCACACCAAACGAATAGTTATTTAATCCACCTATTCATTAAAATACCAATCAGTCACAATCCAACCTAATGGTTTAACTGAGGAAAAATAATGCGCTCCTTTTTCCTGTTCGTCCTAAACATGCATCACGGCCGCAAAAAGTCTGCGGACAAATCGGCGTCATGAAAGTCGCCATCGTTGGTTCCGGGATTGCGGGTCTGGGTGCAGCCCATTTCTTGCGTGGCCAGGCTGACGTCACGCTGTTGGAGGCGGGCGACTATTTTGGTGGCCACACCCACACCGTCAACCTGACGCTGGACGGACCCAACGGCCCTGTTACGCACGGCGTGGACACTGGATTCCTGGTGTTCAACGAACGCACCTATCCCCAATTGATCGCTTTGCTGGCTGACCTGGGTGTCCTTACTGCGCGCTCGGACATGTCGTTCTCGGTGCAGGTCCCCGCCGCCAAGGGTCGCAAACCACTGGAGTGGAGCGGCTCCTCGCTGAACACCGTGTTCGCCCAGCGCCGTAACCTGGTCAATCCCCGGTTTTTGCGCATGCTGCGGGACGTGCTGCGCTTCAACCAGCTGGCCACCGATTTGGCCGTGGGCGGATTAGAGGCCGAGTTGATGCAGCCACTGGCGGGCTTCCTGGAGCAGCATCACCTCTCGCCCGAGTTTCGGGACTGGTATTTCTTGCCCATGCTGGGGTGCATCTGGAGCTGCCCCACGGACCAGATGTTGCAGTTTCCTGTAGCGACCATGATCCGGTTTTGCCACAACCACGGCCTCATCCAGGTAACCAACCGCCCGCAGTGGTGGACCGTAGACGGCGGTGCGCGCCAGTACGTAGAAAAAATCGTGGCCCACATCCCTGACAAGCGCCTGCACAGCCCAGTCCAGCACATCACTCGCAATGCGGACGGCGTTTCCGTCGTGGTCAACGGCCAGACCGAAAAATTTGACAAGGTGGTGCTGGCCTGCCACTCCGACCAGTCGCTGGCTTTGCTGGGCGATGCCACGGACGCCGAGCGCGCAACGCTGGGCGCCATCCGCTACCAGCCCAACCGTGCCGTACTGCACACCGACACTTCGGTGTTGCCGGATTCCCGCCGCGCCTGGGCAGCCTGGAACTACGAACGCGCAGCCGATGCCAGCCAGGACTCCGCGCAGGTGTGTCTGCACTACCTCATCAACATGCTGCAACCCGTACCATTTACCCAGCCGGTCGTGGTGTCCCTCAACCCGGTTCACGCGATTGACCCCGCCCAGGTGCACGGCACGTTTGACTATGCCCATCCGGTGTTCGATATAGCCGCCATTCACGCCCAGTCTCAGGTGCCTGCGCTGCAAGGCCGGCAGCACACCTATTTTTGCGGTGCCTGGACCGGATATGGCTTCCATGAAGACGGCCTCAAATCCGGCCTGGACGTCGGCACACGCCTGCGGGCCGCGCTGGCGCAGAACGCCTGAATCGGTTCGCCATGCAAGCAACTTACCCAGACACTGCCCCGAACCACGGCCCGCTGATCGGCTTTGGGCAGGTGCGCCACACCCGCTTGGCCCCGGTGCACAACGCCTTTGCCTATGGCACGTATTTTCTGATGCTGCCGTTGCGCAGCCTGCAAAAAAATGGCTACGGCCACCTCGCCCACAACCGTTTTGCGCCCCTGAGTTTCTTTGATGCCGACCATGGGGACGGACGTGGTACAGAACAAGGCGGCGCACTGGCCTGGCTAGAGGAGCTGCTGGCGCATGAGGGAATCGACGGGGCAGACGGCGAAATCTGGCTGCACTGCTACCCGCGGGTCTGGGGCCACACCTTCAAGCCGGTGAGTTTCTGGTATTGCCACCGCGGCGACGGCACGTTGCGCGCCATTGTGGTGGAGGTGAACAACACGTTTGGCGAACGCCATTGCTACCTGCTGGATGCGCCCCGTTTTGGCGTGGAACTGCATGCCGCCAAAGTGTTTCACGTGTCGCCGTTTTGTCCGGTGGAAGGCAACTACCGCTTCCGTTTCATGGTCACGCCCGACCACACCCGCACCGTAGCGCGCATCGATTACGACAACGCCCACGGCCCGCTGATCGAGACCAGCGTCAGCGGCACCCTGGAGCCGCTCACGGCCAGAACCGTGCGTCGCGCCCTGTGGCGCTATCCCGCCATGACGATCGGCGTGGTGCTGCGCATTCACTGGCAGGCGATCCGGCTGTTTTTCAAGAAGACGCCATTTTTTGGCAAGCCGTCGCCCCCCACCACATTCACCACCCGTTGAACCAGCAGGCCCAAGATGAACAGCACTACCGCCTCCACTTTTTCGATTCCCCAGGGCACACCAGCCGCCGCGCGGACGGTTCTTAAACTGCTGCAGCGTCTGCGCCATGGCACGTTGACCGTGCAGTTGCCTGATGGCTCCATGCAATGTTTTGGTCAGGGTGGCTTGCCCCACGCCGCGCTGAGCCTGCACAACTGGAATGTATTTTCAGCCGCGCTCAAATCAGGGGACATCGGCTTTGCCGAAACCTATATCGCCGGGGACTGGACCACGCCCAACCTGGTGGAGTTGCTGCGCGTTCTGGTGAAGAACCGGGCGGAAGTCGAAAGTGTGGTCTACGGCTCATGGGCGGGGCGCTTGCTGTACCGCATCAAACACCTGCTCAACCGCAACACCCGCAGCAACAGTCAGAAGAACATCCACGCCCACTATGACCTGGGCAACGCGTTCTATCACCTGTGGCTGGACGAGACCATGAACTACTCGGCCGCCATCTTTCAGGGTGATCTGCAGCAGCCCATGGCCACGGCGCAAAAAACCAAGGTGCGTCGCGCGCTCGATCTCGCACAGGTCAAGACCGGTGACCGGGTGCTGGAGATTGGCTGCGGCTGGGGCGCGCTGGCGGAAATGGCCACGACTGAATTCGGCGCCTCGGTGGTGGGCGTGACCCTCAGCACCGAGCAACTCGCGTTTGCTCAAGAGCGTATGCAGCGCCTGGGTGTCTCCCACCAAGCGGATCTGCGCCTGCAGGATTACCGTGACATTGGCGATGCGCCCTTTGACGCCATTTGCTCGATTGAAATGGTCGAAGCCGTGGGCCGCGAATACTGGCCGACCTACTTTGCGTCAGTGGCCAAACTGCTCAAACCCGGGGGCCGCGCCTGCGTGCAAAGCATTGTGATTGATGACGCCCTGTTTGACCGCTATGTGGGCTCCACAGACTTCATTCAACAGTACATCTTTCCCGGGGGCTGCCTGCCCTGCCCACGCGAGTTCCGGCTGCAGGCCGCCGCTGCGGGGCTGGAAGTGGTGGACGAATACGCCTTCGGCCACGACTACGGCGAAACCCTGCGCCGCTGGCGCGATGCCTTCATGGCCCAGCGTGCGGCCGTCTTAAAGGGCGGCTTCGATCAGCGCTTCATCCTCATCTGGGAGTTCTACCTGGCCTACTGCGAAGCGGCGTTCAGTGAGGACAACATCGACGTCGTGCAGTACACCCTGCAGAAGCGCGCCGCCTGAGCCGAAGCATCGCCATGACCCACCGCCGCACCCTGCTCAAAACCGGTCCTGCCGCCTGGCTGGCAGGCATGGGCCTGGGCGCGGCGCTGCCGGGTTCCGCGTTCGCCCAGGCGCAGGCTGCCGTACCCGCCGAGGTGGCACTCGAGCTTCCGGGTGCGCTGTGGAGCGGTTCGGCGCGCCTGCGCTACTTCGGCTTTGATATTTATGATGCGGCGTTGTGGACCGCTCCCGGTTTTCGCGCGACCACCTATGCGCAACACGCGCTGGCACTGGAGCTGACGTACCTGCGTGCATTGAGCGGGCGCGCCATCGCGCAACGCTCGCGGGATGAGATGCGCCGCAGCGGCCCGATCAGCCCTGTGCAAGAGGAGCGCTGGCTGGCTGCCATGCAGGAGGCCTTTCCCGACGTCAAGGCGGGGGACCGCCTTCTGGGGCTGCACAGTCCGGCCCAAGGCGCGCGTTTCTGGCTCAACGGCCAGGTGCGGAGAGCCGTACCTGACCCGGACTTCAGCCGCCTGTTCTTTGGCATCTGGCTGTCCGAGTCCACCAGTGAACCCCAGATGCGCAGCCGCCTGCTGTCGCGTGCAGCAACATGAAACCGGCTGGCTCTGCGGCGCAAGCGTTCACCTGGCACGAGGGATGGCGCTACGGTCTGATGGGGTTCCCCCTGGCGTTCGTGGCCTTGCCACTGTACGTGGTGCTACCCAACCATTACGCCCGGGAGTTGGGTGTGCCACTGGCCATACTGGGTGCCGTTCTGCTGGGCTCGCGGCTGTTTGATGCCTTCATTGACCCCCTCATTGGCCGCTGGAGCGATGGCCTGTTTGCGCGCTCGCTGCGGGCAGTGCTGGCTTGGGCGGCAGTGGCCGCAGCCGTGCTGGCCATCGGGTTTACGCTGCTGTTTTTTCCTCCCACCCGCCAGATGCCGCTGCTGGTGGTCTGGGCCACGGTGTGCCTCATGGTGACCTATGCGGCCTACAGCACGCTGAGCGTCATGCACCAGTCGTGGGGGGCCATGCTCGGCGGTGATGAGAACCAGCGCAGCCGCATCGTCGCCTGGCGCGAAGGACTGGGTCTGGTGGGTGTTGTTGTTGCATCAATTACCCCGGTAGCCCTCGGCCTTCCTGCGACTACTGCTCTGTTTTTTATAGCATTGGCAGCGGGATGGTGGGCCTGGGGCCGTGCGCGCAAACCCCAGGTTGCGGGTACCCGTGCCCAACACAGTGGGGCACGGTCGTCGGGCCAGCCCGGCTCGGTCTGGCTGCCCTTTGCCCGTCCGGGTTTTCGCGCACTGCTGGCCGTGTTTGTGGTCAATGGCATCGCCAGCGCCATACCTGCCACGCTGATCCTGTTTTTTGTGCAGGACCGGCTGCAGGCACCCGCGTCCATCGAACCGCTGTTTCTGGGCAGCTATTTTGTGTGTGCAGCGGCCACCATACCGGTGTGGCTGATCCTGGTGCGGCGCATCGGGCTGGCGCGCACCTGGGGCATCGGCATGCTGCTGTCGATTGCCGTATTTGTTTTTGCATCGCAACTGGGAACAGGTGACGTGGCCGGCTTCGTTTGGGTCTGTGCGCTGTCAGGCATGGCGTTGGGCACGGACCTGACGCTCCCCAGCGCCCTTCTGGCCGGTACCATCGCCGCCAGCGGCGACCGGGGCCGGTCCGAAGGTGCCTACTTTGGCTGGTGGAACTTCGCCACCAAACTCAACCTGGCCCTGGCAGCGGGGGTGGCGCTACCGGTGTTGGGCTGGCTGGGCTACACGCCCGGTACGCGCGACGAGGCCGCCCTCCAGACTCTGACCTGGGCCTATTGCCTGCTGCCCTGCCTGCTCAAGGTGGTTGCCGCGGGCCTTTTGTACACCCTCATCATCCGAAAGACACCATGAAACGACGTTTGCTTCTGACATCGGCGGCCGCTGCCTCCGTGTTGACCCTGGGTAGCTGCGCTTCGCAACACATTGACAGCTATGCCAATGACAAGCCGGTGCTGGACTTGCAGGAATATTTCAACGGCACCCTGGACGCCTACGGCGTGTTCACGGACCGTTCCGGCACCGTCGTCAAGCGCTTCACCGTGGTCATGCAGTGCAGCTGGCAAGGGAATGAAGGCGTGCTGGACGAAGACTTTCTGTATTCCGACGGCACCCAGCAAAAGCGCATTTGGCGCCTGACAAAAATGGCCGATGGACGTTATACCGGCCGTGCGGATGACGTGGTGGGGGAAGCGCAGGGTGAGAGCCGGGGCAACACGTTCCACTGGACCTACACCCTGAGCCTGCCGGTAGATGGCCGCGTGTTCGACGTGCAGTTTGACGACTGGATGTACCGCATGAGCGACAAAGTCATGCTCAACAAAGCCACGATGCGCAAGTTTGGCGTGCGGCTGGGTGAGGTCACCCTGTCGTTTACCAAACGCTAGTGCGGATAAAACCCATGTTCCTGCCCCCCCTCAACCCGCCCATCACGGACTGGAACGGCAAAACCGTCTGGATTGTGGGCGCATCCACCGGCATTGGCCGCGCCACTGCGCAGGCCCTGCACGCCCGCGGCGCACGCGTGGTGGTCTCCGCCCGCAAGGCCGAGGCACTGACGGCCTTTGCGCAAAAGAACCCGGGCAGCCGCGCACTGCCACTGGACGCGACCGACGCGGCCGCGATCCGGACTGCGGCATCCCAGTTGCTGGCCCAAGGCCCACTGGACTGCGTGGTCTACTGCGCAGGCCACTACCAGGCCATGCGCGCCGACGCCATCGACGTAGGCGAGATGGTGCGCCATGTGGAGGTGAATTACCTGGGCGCACTGCACCTGCTGGACGCCGTATTACCCGCGATGCTGGCGCGTGGCGCTGGCCACATCAGCCTGGTGGGCAGTGTGGCCGGCTACCGGGGCCTGCCGCAGAGTCTGGCGTATGGCCCGACAAAAGCGGCACTGATCAATCTGGCGGAAACGCTGTACCTGGATCTGCACGACAAGGGCATCGGGGTGTCCATCATCAACCCGGGCTTTGTGCAAACTCCACTCACCGCCGACAACGCGTTCGATATGCCCGCCTTGCTGACCCCTGAACAGGCGGCCACAGCCATTGTGAAGGGATGGCAGCGGGGTGCATTCGAGATCCACTTCCCCAAGCGCTTCACGCTCTGGCTCAAAGCCCTGCGCGTGGTGCCCAACCGGATTTTCTTCTTTTTGATGCGGCGGGTAAAACCATGACACCAACAGCGGTAGCGCAACTGGTGGTTTTCTTTGAAAACATCAGCCCGGACTCGGTGGGAACGATAGACAGGCTGTACGACTCGACCGCCCGGTTTGTCGACCCCTTCAACGATGTGCAAGGCGTGGCCGAGATCCGCCGCATCTTTGCCCACATGTTTGTGGCATTGGAGGCGCCCCGTTTTGTGGTCACCCATTCGCTCGTGCAGGGAAACCAGTGCTTTCTGACCTGGGACTTCCATTTCCGCTTCAAGTCATTCCAGAAAGACAAGCCGCAAACCATCCACGGCGGCTCTCACCTGGTTTTTTCTGAGCAGGGACTGGTGACCTTGCACCGGGACTACTGGGACGCGGCCCAGGAACTGTACGAAAAGCTGCCGCTGGTAGGCAGCCTGATGCGCTGGCTTAAAAAACGGGCGAACAGTTAAGTTCTGCCCGGCCCGAGCGCTTCAGCCCGACTGGACGCTGGGCTGAAAGTCCTGTGTGCGGCGGGGTTCCCACCAGGAACGGATATTGGCAAACACGTTGCGACAGCCCGTGCAGCGGTACTGACCGGTGGGCAGCAAAGCGCCGCTCTCGGCGCGGTCAATCACCTGCTGGTAGCTGGTGGCGCCGCATTCGCGGCATTTGTAAATGGTTTTGTAATTTGCCATGGCGTTTTGACTGTAATGGCAGTCGCCCTTGGTGTGGCAAGCAAAAATGTAAACCGATGTAAGCAGCGTATCGGTTTCTAACGACGGCGAGCGCCGCTCAGGCTGGCACGGTGTCTGCGAAACTGGCGCGCAGCATCAACTTGTCGAACAGGCGAACCAGGTTGGGGTGGTCAGCGCGCCAATCCAGTTCGGGGAACCGGAAGTCCAGATAGCCCAGCGCACAGCCCACGGCAATGTCGGCCAGCGTGAGGTGGATGCCACCGCAATAGGGCTTTTCACCCAGGCCTTTGCTCATGGCTTTCACTGTGGTGTCGATCTTGGCGAGTTGGCGATCGATCCAGGCTTGGCTGCGCTGCGCTTTGGTGCGGCCGTCCCATGTGGCTTCCAGCCGTGCAAGCAAAGCGGCATCCAGCAGACCGTCGGCCAGCGCTTCCCAGGTTTTGATCTCGGCCCGCTCCCGACCCACTGTAGGAATCAGCTTTCCTACCGGCGAGAGAGTGTCAAGGTATTCCACAATCACGCGCGAATCAAACAGGGCCTCCGCGCCCTCCATGATCAGACAGGGCACTTTGCCCAGCGGGTTGGATTGGGAAATCGTGGTGTCAGCAGCCCAAACGTCCTCGGTCACAAAGGCATAGTCCAGTTTTTTCTCGGCCATAACGACGCGCACTTTGCGTACGTAGGGGCTGGAGGTGGATCCGAGTAATTTCATGGGCGCTCAACTGTTGCAGGAGGGGCCATTCTATCCACTGGGGACTTTCCAGAAGCTTTTCCGGGGTGATTGGTGGCGTACAACCTACAATTGGGCCATGACTTTCTCCTCCATTTCCGCCCTTTCTCCGCTGGACGGCCGCTACGCCGCCAAGCTCGCCAACCTGCGCCCCCTGATGAGTGAACAGGGCTACATGCACCGACGGGTGCAAGTGGAAGTGGCCTGGTTCATCAAACTCAGCGACGCCGGGTTTGCTGAGTTCAAGCCATTGACGCCCGGAGCACGCACTTACCTAATGGGGCTGGTCAAAAACTTCTCGGAAGCCGACGGCGAAGCCATCAAGGTGATTGAGAAGACCACCAACCACGACGTCAAGGCGGTCGAATACTGGATCAAATCCAAATTTGAAGCCCGACCAGAGCTGCTGGCCGCGCAGGAGTTTGTGCACTTTGCCTGCACCAGTGAAGACATCAACAACACCAGCCATGCGCTGCAGCTCAAGGGCGCACGCGACCTGGTTCTGCTGCCCGCGCTGGACGCGGTAATCACGAGACTGCGCACCATGGCGCACGGCTTTGCCGAGGTGCCGATGCTCAGCCGCACCCATGGCCAGACCGCCAGCCCCACGACTGTGGGCAAAGAGGTGGCCAATGTGGTGGTGCGCCTTGTGGCCGCACGCGAGAAAATCGCCGCGATCAAGATCATGGCAAAAATGAACGGCGCAGTGGGCAACTACAACGCCCACCTGTCGGCCTGGCCCGACTTTGACTGGGAAGCCTTCAGCCGCAAAGTGATCGAGACCGCCGAGCCGCTGGGCCTGGGCTTGACCTTTCAGCCCTACAGCATCCAGATTGAGCCGCACGACTATATGGCCGAGATGTTTGACGCGATCGCCCGCGCTGACACCATCCTCATCGACTGGGCCCGGGACGTATGGGGCTATGTGTCACTCGGCTATTTCAAGCAAAAACTGCGCGACGGCGAAGTGGGCTCGTCCACCATGCCGCACAAGGTCAATCCGATTGATTTTGAAAACGCCGAAGGTAACTTGGGCCTGGCCAACGCCCTGCTCAAGCACCTGAGCGAGAAGCTGCCGATTTCCCGCTGGCAGCGCGACCTGACCGACTCCACCGTGCTGCGCAACATGGGCGTGGCGATGGGCTACGCCGTGCTGGCCTACCAGTCGCTGCTCACCGGCCTGAACAAGCTCGAAATCAACGAAGCCGCCATCGCGGCTGACCTCGATTCTTCCTGGGAAGTGCTGGCCGAGCCGATTCAAACCGTGATGCGCCGCTTTGGCCTGCCCCAGCCCTACGAGCAGCTCAAGAAGTTCACCCGCGGCGAGCCAATGACGCGCGAGCTGATGCAGGGCTTTATTGCCAATCTGGAGATTCCAGAGGCGGAGAAACAGCGCTTACTGGCCATGACACCGGGCAGCTACACCGGCATGGCAGCGGAGCTGGCGCGCCGGGTCTAAGACGACGGCAACACTAAGGCACGCTAACCGAAAAGAGGGGTGCGTGCCGACCAGGAGTTGGCCCTAACGCGGACCAGAATCATACAAATTGATTTTTATTTCGTCTATTTGTATAATTTTGCATGCTCAACCGGCAACTCTCCCCCACCCTTGAGCGCTTGGCCCGGTCTTTTCCGGTCATCGCCATCACGGGGCCGCGCCAGTCCGGCAAGACCACGTTGGCACGCGCGCTGTTTGTCGACAAGCCCTATGTCAGCCTGGAAGACCCGATTGAGCGGGCCTTTGCCGAAGAAGACCCACGCGGTTTTCTGGCCCGCTTTGCGCAAGGCGCGGTGTTTGACGAAGCCCAGCGCTGGCCCGATTTGTTCTCGCATCTGCAGGGCATGGTCGACGAGGACCGCACGCCTGGACGGTTTGTACTCACAGGCTCCCAGCAATTTGGTTTGCAGGCGGGCGTGTCGCAATCGTTAGCCGGACGCGTCGGCATGACGCGCCTGCTACCCCTGGCGGCACCCGAACTGGCGGGCGTGGCCGATGGCACGCTGGCGCTGGACGCCTTGCTTTGGCGCGGCGGCTACCCGACACTGCATACCCAATCCATCGAGCCGCTCGACTGGTTCGCCAGCTACGTTGCCACCTATCTGGAACGCGACGTGCGCCAGGTGCTGAATGTGCAGGATTTGGGCGCATTTCAGCGCTTTTTGCGCCTGTGCGCGGGCCGAACCGGGCAGCTGCTCAACCTGAGCGCGCTGGCGGGCGAGGCCGGCATTACGCACACCACGGCACGCGCCTGGTTGTCGGTGCTGGAAAGCAGCCACGTGGTCTTTCTGCTGCAACCCTATCACCGCAACTTCGGCAAACGGCTGGTCAAAACCCCCAAGATCTACTTTGTCGACACTGGCCTGGCCTGCTGGCTGCTGGGCATTCGCGCAGCTGAAATGCTGCCGCTGCACCCCATGCGGGGCGCGTTGTTTGAAAACTGGGTGGTTACGGAACACCTCAAGCAGCGCTTTAACCAGGGGCACCCGGCCGATCTGTATTTCTGGCGGGACAACAACGGTGTCAAGGCGGATCTGCTCTTTGAGACCCCTTCCGGGCAGATCCAGACCATTGAAATCAAGTCCGGGCAAACACCCACCAGCGATTACATCCGTGCGGGCCAGAAATCGGCCCGCTTCGTCACCGAAGACGCCGCCACACCGCGCCTGATTTACGGCGGTGACGCCTCTTTTCAACGCAGCGGCGTGGACGTACTGAGTTGGCGCACACTTGGCGCAACGACTCCGCCCTAACAAAAAATAACCATGGCCCTTAAATCCACCATCTTCAAAGCCAGTCTGCAAATCGCAGACATTGACCACAGCTACTACGCCGACCACACGCTCACCTTGGCACGCCACCCCAGCGAAACCGATGAGCGCATGATGATTCGCCTGGCCGCGCTCGCCCTGCACGCCCACACCTTGCAGGACATCTGCAACGGCGACGGCACGCTGGCGTTTGGCGCGGGCTTGTCAGACCCGGACAACCCGGATGTGTCGCTTACCGATTTCACGGGACAGAAGCGGCTGTGGATTGAAGTGGGACAGCCCGAAGACAAGCCGCTGGCCAAAGCCTGCAACAAAGCCGATCAGGTGCTGGTGTACTGCTTTCACCATGCAGCGGAAGTCTGGTGGAAGGGTATCGAGAACAAGCTGAGCCGGCTGGACCGGCTGCAGGTCTGGCGGGTGCCGACGGAAGGCTCACAGGCGCTGGCCAAACTGGCGCAGCGCAATATGCAGTTGCAGGCCACGATTCAGGAAGGCACGCTCACATTGGGCGACGCAAAAACCACGGTGGACATCGAGCCCATTCGCTGGAAATAAGGGCTATTTAGGGCTCTAGCCCCCGTATCCATTGCGCAAGCAGCTATCAATTTTATAGCGCTCTAGACAACGGCTTGGTGCGACCTTCGGCAGCCCGCTCGGCGTACTTATTGAACCGCCAGGCGGTGCCTTCCACGGTAATGCGGTGCCAGGTGGCGCGCTTCTCAACCGGGTCCATTTCCAGCCAGCGCTGCACCTCGGCAAATGAGCGGCCGCAGCCCTTGCACTCTTCATCGCCCTGACTGGTCGAGCAAATGGCGATGCACGGGGTGTCGGGCGTTGAGTCATACCACTCCATCCACGCCGCAAGCGCTTGGGGGGGCATGGAGACCGCGTCGGCTTCGGTCTCGCTGAAGTACACCATTGAGGCATACACCTCCGCCAGCGCGCGGGTGGGCGCAGGCAGAACCACACCGTCCAGTGAGGGCTCGCGGGCGCGCCAGTAGTTGATGGCTGCTTCAATGTCGGTGATGTGGATGCTGGACAAGAAAGCGTTGCGATTCGTAAGTTGCAAGAAGTGGAGGCGAATCATAGACCGATCCGCATCACCCCCCAAAGTGCCAAAGGGGATGGGGACGTGCTGCGACTGTTCCAAGCGAGTGCTTTGCCTCGAAGACTCCTGCATAGAAATTCTATCTGCCCCTTCGTGATCGGCACTGCTGGGCGTCGTATGGCTGCTCAAGGTCCCTGAGCCAATGTTGGTGGGAGGGCTGGGACTGGTGTGGATCGCCACAATGCTATTCTTGCGGGCATGAAACTCATTGCCAAATGGCTGCTCAGCGCAGCCGCCCTGCTAGCCGTGGCCTATCTGTACAGCGGCGTCGAAATCAAAAGCTTCTCAGCCGCGCTGATAGCCGCGTTCGTCATCGGGCTGCTCAACACCATTCTGCGGCCCATCCTGGTGGTGCTGACGCTGCCGGTAACGGTCGTGACCCTGGGCCTGTTCCTGTTTGTTATCAACGCCCTGATGTTCTGGTCGGCCGCCGGTATTCTGGATGGCTTTTTTGTACGGGGCTTTGGCGCCGCACTGATTGGCTCGCTGATTTACTCGGTGCTGGGCATCGTGATTGACTCAGCGCTCCAGCGCCTGTTCCCGAACCAGTAACTCCATCTGCCGCGCGCGGGTGTCCACAATGGATGCCTCAATGTGGTCCAGCCCGGAGCCGCCCTTGCGAGCCCATTCCTGGGCGGTTTTGAAGCGGGTGAGCGCAGCGGGGTAATCCAGTTGCGCCACATCCACCTCCGCCAGAGCCCGGATCGAACTCAAGGTGCGACCCTGTGCCGCGTAGGCGCTGGAAAGCAGTTGCCAGGCCTGTGCATCACGCGGGTGACCTGCCACCCAGGTCTGCAGATCTTGCGTAGAGCTGGTCAACGCCCCCCCGCGGGTGGAGGCCTGGGCCGCCAAAAACAGTTCGGCCCGGCTCGGGGACGCAGCCTTGCCATCCGGGTTTTGCACAAGCGCCAGCGCGCGTGCACTGTCACCTTGCGCCAGCCACAACTCGGCACCCAGCAAGCGGGCCAGGCGGGCGGCGGCGGCGTCGTTGCCCGTCGCGTCGCGCAGCCGGGTCCACGCGCTCTGTGCATCGGAAAAGTCACGCAGTTTGATGGCCGCCAGCGTCGCGCCATACAGTGCGCCCACCTGCTGTGCCGGGGACAAGCGGGTCAATTGCGCCGCATCGGCCTCCACCGCCCAGACGCGCAAGGCGTCCACTGCGGAATTGGACAGCACCCGCGCGCGGGCGGCAATCATGGCCTGATCCAGTTCCTGCACACCCACGGGTCGCTGGGCGCCGGACGCGAGCGATGGAATGCGCGCCTGCATGTCGGCCATGCGCTCGGTGCTGAGCGGGTGGCTGCGCAGGTAGGGAAAGTTGCCCGTATCGTTCAGGCGGGAGGCCTGCTGCAGCTTCACGAACATCGACACAAAGCCCTCGGGCGCGAAGCCCGCCTGGGTGGACACGCCAAAGCCCACGCGGTCGG